>CAAGKR010140908.1_pt1 | contig 15024 bp, 15 predicted proteins | sample 2556971 | NCBI WGS metagenome assembly CAAGKR01 (sample SAMEA5207829, study PRJEB30636) | soil metagenome | biome: forest; feature: boreal; material: soil | place: USA | collected 2011-09 | depth 1 m | reverse complement strand
TCTGTCGCGGAGAGGTTCGGGAGTCTGGTTTAACCGGCGTGACTCGAAATCACGTGAGCCTAACGGCTCCGGGGGGTCGAATCCCCCCCTCTCCGCCACCGAGTCTTCACATTCAAGATTCTCCGCGAAATTCGCTGAAAATCGCCGCATTTCGGGCCGATTTGCATCTCTCGCGGCACCAGAGAAAGGCGACTTCGAGCCGAAATCTGAAGATTTCGGCGTTTTGTCTCTGATGCGAATTTCGCTGGTGCCGCGAGAATGGGCACAAAGTCGTCGGGAACGCTCCCGGCGATGTGGACGCTGTGACACCGCTGATGGTTGGATCTAATTCCTACGTGGCAATTTCCGCGGGATTTACCGGGACGCTGTGGGGATATCGTGGGACGCCGCTCGCGTCAAAACCCCCGTCTGGCTGTGGTTTTCTGACGCTGGCGCCCGCTCGACCGGCGCGGCTCGCCGTGATTTACCATCCGCAAATTTGGCTCGGCGTTCGTGCCTCAAAGGCGATGGGGCCAAGCTGTGCCTTGTTGCGCCAACGCAATCCTACTTAGGAATTAGATCCAACCATGTGCGGTTTTGCTCGATTGACGGGATTCGCTAGATAAATCGGTCGGTTAGCCCGTATTTCAGCGAAAATCGATATAGCTGGCGAGGAGTCGAGACCGCCTGCTTGCGGGCTCGGGAAATCGGCGCGCGCAGAGCGCAGTGAGTTAGCGGGACTTATGGGGCTCGATGCTAGGAAAAATCGAAACCGAGGAGAGAGCGTCCGCACCATATCACGCGGCCGATCAAGAAATATTCGCCGCCGGGCAACGGGTAGCCATCGAATGCCTTTTCGGGCTCGCCCATCTTGGGAGGCCAGTTCGATTTCTCAATCGGGCCAATTGCTGTCCGACCAAGAGGATTTATCCCCCGGCCGCGCTCATATCGGATGAATCGCACGACAACCCGCCCGTGGTGCGACATCACAAAAGGATAGGTCACCGATCGCCTGGTAGGCGTGTAAAGGTCCATCGCTTTACCGATCGCACCGACCACCAAGTCAGCATCACAGATCAGCGGCGCCATCGAATCGCCCAATCCTCCTACCAGAATCATGGAGAGGTCTCTTTGAGCGAGAGAGGGCCTCTGTAAATATTCGAGCTGCGGCGCCCCCGTAAGTACAGAGAGATCGAACAGTCGCGTTTCGGCCTCGTCGCGTGCAATGAAAGTTTCATTGTACCCCTGCGATTTCTGAAGATCGTGAAATCGCAAAGGCACGATATTTCCCTCGCCTGAAACCAGCCAATCCAAGCTGACGTTTGAGGCGTTCGCGATCTTCTTCAGAGTGATGCGGTTCGGTTCGGCGTTTCGCAACCAGGCGTGCACTGTGCTCTCGAAGACGCCTGCTGAATCTGCGAGAGCACGCACACCGCCAAGTTGGTCTGCCACCATGCGCAGCCGCCGCGCGAATGAAGCGTGTTCCTCAGCGTCCCGGCCAGGAACGGGGACTGACTGCTTTGCGGCGCCGCTTTTCGGAGCCTCTTGTTGGCGCTTGCCTTTGTCTAGTGATTTCACTAGGGTCTCGGTGTGCGTTCCGCTTCATATAATCTAGTCCGGGCACACAACGCAACCGGAGACTGGCATCCGGCCGACGTGATCGCCGCGCTTCACAAGCTAGGAAAGAGTCTCAGGCAGCTCTCTCTCTCGCACGGCTATTCAGCCGATACCCTCCGCGCGGCGCTCATCAAATCGTATCCCAAGGGCGAAGGGATCATCGCCGCGGCGTTGGGCTTGCCGATATCTGCGATCTGGCCGGAGCGCGAGCGCATCCGAAAAGCGCGGCGGTCGCGAACAATTCTCAACTCGCCTGCGCGGCAACACGCGTGAGTCGCCAAGCGGTCAGCACGACGCGAGCGCGGGATGCGGTGCAATTGCCCGCTGCGCAGCTCGATCTGCTGCCCGGATACTCGCAAGCGTGCGAGATGATCGAAAAGGCCGCGAGCGTCGATGAGGCCAAGGACATTCGCGACAAGGCTGACGCTTTCCGCCTTTACGCGCGCAAGGCGCGCAACCATGACATGGAATATTTCGCGGCCGAGATTCGGATGCGCGCCGAGCGCAAGGCGGGCGAGCTGCTGATCGAGTCGAAAGCAAATCGACAGCGCGCCGGCCAGGGCGGCGACCGCCGATCAAAATACCAAAATGGAATTTTGCTCCTACCTACCCTTAAAGAACTCAAGCTCGACCCCAAGGATGCGGCGAAGTGGCAGCGGATCGCGAAGCTCTCCCCTCGCGAGTTCGAGCGGCGGCTCGCGCGGATTCGGGCCAACGGCAGGCCGGGCTCTTTGGACGCGGTATTTTCATCGGACTCTGACGAATGGTTAACCCCGCCAGGCATTCTCGACTCGGTCGTCTCCGTGCTCGGCGAGATAGGACTCGATCCGTGTTCCGAGCCCGCGCGCGCCAACGTCCCGGCCGGCGCGCACTTCACTGAAAAAGACGATGGCCTTGCTCAACCCTGGAGCGGCACGGTCTTCGCGAATCCCCCATACAGCGCGGCGGATGCATTCGTCGAAAAGCTTATCGCGAGCTGGAAAGAGGGCGAGGTAACGCAAGCGATCGCGCTGTTGCCCTCGCGCACTGACAGAGCTTGGTTCCGGGCGCTCGTCGCCGTCGCGACGGTCTGCTTCGTGACGGGGCGCATCAAATTCAATCGTGCTGATGGCGAGTCCGTCTCCAAAGGCGGCGCGCCGTTTCCGTCCGGCATTTTTTATCTGGGCCTGCGCGCCGGCGCCGATCGTTTCGCGGCAGAGTTCGGCGACTTTGGACCGATTTGTCAGGTGAGGAGCTGATGGGCGCGGCGGCAGCAAATCCGCAACCGCTGATGGGTCGCAGAACGCGGCCTTCGGACCTACCGGCGAAATCAGACGCCGCGCGCATCCTTACTTCGCCGGTAACAGATTCCCCGGTAGATCCTTTGGACGGGATACCGACGAAGATCGCGGCGCGCGCGTTGGCGTCGGTGGAGATTGTTGTCGCCTTCCGCGCCTTCAGGAACCGCTCGGGGCGCACGCTCGGAGCGACGCTCGAATCTTTTGTTGCGCGTTACAACTCGGAAAAAGAACAGGTCAGCGCGGCGACTCGCGAAATGTACGCGAGCATCGAGGCGCCGACCGTTCAGAAGCTCTGGCGGAAATACGAGAAGGCCGGGATCGCGGGGCTGATTCCCGGCTACGGCAAGCGCCGCGGTGACTCGATAATCGCGCGCAATCCGCTGATGGCCGAGTACGTGATCGCGTCGATCTCGCACAACCCGCGCGTGCGCGCGCCATGGCTGCTCGACGGGATCAAGGTTCGTTTCCCGAGCGATCGTCGGCCGAGCATCGATGCGGTGCAGAAATTTATCCGCGAATGGAAGCGGCAGAATCGTTCGCTGTTTCAGCGGATCGCCGATCCTGACGGCTGGAAAAACCGGGACATGCTCGCGCTCGGCGACATGGACGCGGGAATCACGCGCGTCGGCCAGTTGTGGGAGATAGATGGGTCGCCGGCCGACTCGTACGTGCTCGGCACGGTCGAGACGCCGGGTGGCCGGCTGCATCTACTGGCCTCGATCGACGTTCACTCGCGCCGGATCGTCACGCATCTGGCGCCGGTGGAGTCATCAGACGCGCTCGCGGCGATGCTGATCAAGACGATTCCGGTTCTCGGCGTGCCCGACGCGATCCGGCATGACAACGGCGCGGGTTTTATCTCGGCGCGCACGCAGCGCGGACTCGCGCGGCTCGGGATCGCGTCGATTGCGACCCCGGCATATCGCGGCGATCGCAAACCGTTTATCGAGCGCGGGATCGGAACTATCCTCCACTCATTTTTCGAGAATGTTCCCGGTTACATCGGGCATTCGGTCGTCGAGGCGTCGCAGATCCGCAAGCGGCACAGTTTCGCGCAGCGCCGCGGCGAGCGGCGCAATATGCGCAAGCTTTATCGGATCGAACTGACCGCGCCGGAGCTGCAAGACCTGCTCGACAAGTGGATCGAGCACGTTTACGGAAACAAAAAACATTCGGGTCTCGGAGGCTGCACGCCCAACGAGGTTTTCGCCGAGGCTGAGCGGCGCGGGCAGGTCCGCCGCGTCGCCGACGATCGGCTGCTCGATTTGATCCTCGGCGAAGATGGAATCGCCGTGATCGGCAAGAAGGGGCTGCGCGTCGGCAATGCTTTCTACTGGGCCGACGAGCTTGTCGATTTCGTCGGGCAGACGATTCAGTACGTGCGCACGCGCGATCAGGGCAGGCTAATTGTTTACAGCGCCGATTCCGCGCCGAAATTTATCTGCATCGCGGTTGATCTGGAATCAGCCGGTCTCGATCGCGAAGTGATCGTGCTCGCCGGAAAGCAGCGCCAGAACGCGGTCATGCGCGAAGGCGTCGAGGAGCTGCGCGCGCTCAAGAGAAAGCATCGGCCCGAAACTGTCTATCGAGAAATTATCGAGAACGCGGTGGCGCGCGCGGCCGTGGAAATTTCGGCGGAATCGAATGTGGAGACGCTGCCGTATAGATCGCCGGCGCTGACGGCCGCGGCGGCCGCGCTCGAAGCGCTCGAAGCTCCATCCGAAATAGCGCCGCATGACGAAGAGATTTTGCGCGAGGGAGATCTCGCGCTGGCCGATATCGAGGCGCGGCGCGAGATCCGCGCGTTGCAGCTTGATGATGATGAGCTGGATTCGCTCTGGGTCGGGATTCGCCGCGACCCGCGCGTGCTGACTCTGCGTGAACAGCGCTTCCTCGCGCACTATGAACATACGCCCGAAAGCTGGGCGATTAATTTCGAGACGACGGACGAATTTCGCGCGATGTTGCGGCGGGATGAGTGGATGGGGCGCGAAGGCCAACACGAACAGGAGGGAACCGCATGCGCACGAAAATCTGCCTGACCGCCAACTATCGCGCTTTTGTAAGCGCACAATCGGCCGCGACCGGGCGCGATCCTGGAATCCCCGGAATTTTGCTCTGTCACGGAGAGGCCGGCAGAGGGAAATCTTGCGTGACCGCGCATATCGCTCTCAAACAGCACGCCATTTTCCTTACGGCGTTACCGATCTGGAGTCCGCGCTGGATGCTCAGCAAGATCTGCGAGGAGATGGGCGAGAAGCCGACGGGTTTCTTGGCACCGATGTTCGAGTTCATCTCGCGTGAGCTTACCGAGCGCCCGCGCCCTATTTACGTGGATGAAAGTCAGGCGCTCGGAGAAAAAAAAGAGTTGGTCGAGACGCTGCGCATACTCCACGATCTGACGGCGGTTCCACTAGTCCTGATCGGTGGAACCTCCGAATTTCGGATGAAGATGATGCGCCGGCCCGAGATCGAGCGGCGGATTTTGCGAGAGGTCGAGTTCAAGCCTTCATCGCTCGAGGACAGCCGCTTGATGGCGGCCGAGCTGGCCGAGGTCCGAATCGCCGATGACCTGGTGGAAGCGATCCATCGCAAAACTCGCGGCTCGGCCGGCCTGTTCGTCAAGGAGTTGGCGGCGGCGGAAGGGTTTTGCCGCCGGCGCGGGATCAGCAAGATCGCGCTGGCCGATTATCCGATGGACGATTCGACACCAACGCCGCCGGTCAACAGGCGGTCTGATCTCGCGGCGGCGGCCTGATGGGAACTATCAAAAATCCGCGCGGGCGCGGCGCCGGAGTGAATCTCGCGGGCGCGCCGAGCGAGGCACGCGAACGGATGTGGCGTGCGATGCGCATACTCCGGCGGTTCCATATGCGCGAGCTGCTCCAGGTCGCCGAGGTGCCGCGCCGCAAGGTGGCGGAGCGCTTCGTACAGGACTTGACCCGCGCGGGCTATCTCAGAGTCGCGGAGCGAGCGCGCGGCTGCGATGGCAGCGTGTACGCGCTGATCCGAAACACCGGGCCTTTCGCGCCGCGCGTCGGCTGCAAAGGTCTCACGCTTGACCCGAATCTAGAAATCACCCGGCTGCGTGAAATGCGCGAGCAGCTCGCCGCGCAGATCGTCGCGTGCGATAAGCGGCTCACGCGATTGGGCGCGTTCGTAGAGCGTCAGAAATTGAAGGACTGAAACCGAGACGCGAAAAATGTCTGAAGCAACCAACAAAACCGCACTGCCGATCGATGACGTGATCATGTCCGAATCGGATTGCGCGCGGCTCATAGGCGTATCGCCCGAGACGGCGAAGAGGCTGCGCCGGCATGGCGAGGGACCGCCTTACTTCCAGGTCACAAAAGCGGTGTTTAGATATTCGCGGTCAGTGGTGCTCGCCTGGTTGCAATCGCGGATGGTGGAAGGCGCGACGATCAAAAAGGTCGGCGAGGAATCGAAATCGTGAAAGACGCCCGACAAGCCGAATTAGCGAAAATACATGTTGCGATCAAGCAGATGGGGCTCGACGACGACACCTATCGCGCGCTCGTGGAGCGGATCACGAAGGGACGTTCCGATTCGTCGGGCGATATGACCGCCGCAGAGCGGCACGCGCTGCTCGATGAGTTCGCGCGTAAGGGCTGGACCGCGGGGCCGCCGAGAAACCGCGAGGATGACTGGATCAGAATCGATCCGAACCATCCGGGAGCGCAGCATCTTAAGAAATTGCTCGCGTGCGCCTTCGAGCTAGAACGCATCGGCGCGGTGCGCAGCAATTCCACGAAGGTCTGGCTTAGAAAATTCGTAAAGAAAATGACCGGCCGCGATGCGCTTCAATGGCTTGACGCCCAGGACTGCAACAAGGTGATCGAAGCGCTCAAGGGATGGAAGCGAAAATTCGAGGCCAAGCATCCGAGCGCGGAGAACCAGACGGCAGCCGCGAGCCCCGCAAACCCGATCGCAAGAGGTAATTCACGATGAAGCCGAAAGAGAACGAGCAGGCGTCGGAAAACACAATCATCCGCGCGGCCGTGGCGGAAGCGGACGCGGCGACTGCCGCGCTGACGATCGATCCGCGCGAGATTGTGCGCGCGGCTCGCGCTCGCGTCGCCCGGATGCCTTTTCCAACTCCCGATCGAGAGCGGCAAGCCGCGCACGAGATAGCTTCGAAGTCGATCGACCAGCTCATCCTGAACGGTAACGATCTCAGTACCATTCGGCAGGCGGTCGGAGAGATGGAAGAGCGATGCCGCCGACTGGCTATTCCTGAAAAGGCGGCCAGCTTCGAAGAGGAGCTGGCACGAATGGAACCTGTGCTGCGGCAGGCAAGTTGGTTGCCCGAGGAGATCGACGGGCTCAAGCGTTTGTGGGGCTCCGGAGGTCGAATCAATGCGGTGACCGTCACGTCGGTGAAAGTGGGCGACCGCGAGATCCTGCGATCTGAGATTCGAAAAACCCTGGAGGGCAGCGCAGCGGAGAACTCTAAGAATCGGGAACGCGAGGCGCTTCAGCTAGAGGCCGAGAACAAGGAGCGCCGGGCGCGCGGCGAGGAACCAAGGCATCGCGAGTGGTAAAAGGGCCGCGCGAGAAGAGAGAAGTCGGATGAGCCGAGCCGATGAAAGTGATTGGGAAACTGCGATCTATGCGCTTGCAATTCCGCTTTTCCCGGACCGGAAAGTTGAACCCGCGAGAGCCAGCCAGCATGAGGAGTATCTGATGGAAACCCTTACCAAAGAGGAAAGAAATAGCGCGGCGGCCGCTGGAATGTCGGAGATCGAGTTCGCGAGGGCGAAAGCGAGGCTCTCGGCATCACGGAACACCGCCGGTCTGAGCCGTGAAGAGCTGGCGGTCGCGCGAAACGCCGGGATGAGTTCGCGCGCGTTCGCTTCTAGGTTGCGCGGGCTCAAAGGCAGCAAGAGAGCGATCGCAGCGGGTGAACGCGAAGACAAACCGGGACTGCTCCGCGCCCATCAAGAAGTGGATCGCGCGCACATTGAAGCCTACGACACGGACCATCCGCAATCGTCGGCGAACATTTCGGATCTAGAACTGCTCGACGCGGCGCGCGCGGCGCTGGACGGCTACGACCCCGACAAAGACGATGACGCCATGTACGATCTTCTATGCGAGGGCGTGGTTTATGCGATGCGTCTGCTGAATCGAGTCGCGCCGGCCTACGCCGACAGCAAGAGCGCCGGGAAGAAATGAAGGGCTCAAAACAGCTCGGCCGCCTAAAGCCGCACGCCCAAAACATCGCGAGGTAAATTCAAATGGCCGGACTCACAGGAAATCGCAACACCCCGGAAGATACTGGCGAACGCTTCGTCTATCCGTTGGCCGACAACGTGATCGTCTATCTGGGCTCGATGGTCGTGCTAGATGGGTCGGGCAACGCCAAGCCTGGTGTCAGCGCGACGGCCTTGAAATGCGTCGGCGTCGCGGCGCTGGGCTATCAGGCGCAACCCGGAAATTTCAATTTTGGGCCCCTGACGCCCGGCAATTCTATCGACAACACGCGAGTCGGTCATGCGGCCGGTGCGATGTCCGTCGAATGCCGCCGGGGAGTCTTCAAGTTCAATAATTCGAGCGGCGACCCCGTGGTTGCGGGCGATATCGGCGAGCCGTGCTTCATCGTGGACGATAACACCGTCTCGCATAGCGACGGCGTTGGCACGCAGAGCGTTGCGGGCCGGGTCGAGAAAATCGCAGCTGACGGCGGTATCTTGGTCAACTTTGATCGGCAATCGGCGTTGGCGAGCTAAATCGGAAAATGAATCTTGTCGGCGGGAAGCGGGAACCAGCCACGGGCGTCCTCGCAGCGCGTAGGCGCGGCGGTGCAATGCTTGCCGCGCTGCGGGCATCTTTCCCGCCGGCATCCTGTCTTGCGCGCGCCGAAAACTCGCCGTTGCCAGCCAGCTCGGTCCGAGGTTTCGGAGACTCTCCGGCGGCGCGCGCATTTTTTATCGACTCGCTGGCGGCGTGCATGGATGCGGGGCTGTCGGCCACGGGCTTCCGCATTACAGGATCGTGCATCGCCTCGGGCGGCCGGGAAGAGCCATCGAAGCTCTCCTTGCGATGGCCTTCCCGGTGCCGCCAGCCTTTTTCGCTTTCCTTTGGAGATGGAGATCGCGCCGGCGATGGCCCGCACGGGCGGCTAGCGTGACCTAGACCGCGTTGCCAACGGCAGAAACGGGGGATGGTGTGGGGTGGATGGAAAACAGCGGACGTGCGCGAAATGCGGCAAGACGATCTCCCGGCCGCGGCCTAATCAAAAATTCTGCCGAGGCGGTGCATGTCGAAACGCAGCGTGGCGGGATGACCATCCGCGATACAAACGGCGGCGGGTTTCGCGCGCGCCGCGCTGGTCGTTCGAGGATCGCGTCCTTTTTGAAAGTCTAATCGGTTTCTGAGCCGAGGTTTACGCTATGAAGCCGGGGAAAAAGAAAAATCATGGCCCTCTCGCCGAGGTAATGGACGAACTCGCGGCGCGGGTGGATCTAGGATTGCGCCGGCCGATGAACCTCATCCTTGGGACGATCGAGGCAATCGGAGAGATGAGCTTTGCGCCGGAAGTTGAGACGGCGATAGCCCGAGATTTTCGCGATGGAATGCATAATCTGCTGTACGCGCGCCTGCCGAGTGATGAGCAGATCGCGGAGCTGGCGCGTAACCTCCGCGAACTGAGGGAATCTTTCGCTGGGATGGCGATCCGTTAGGAGTCGAGTAGATGCCCGATCTGAAATATGCCGTTATTTTCTCCGCTATCGATCAACTGAGCGACAAGCTCAGTTCGTACGGCGGCGGATTTATGCAGCTCGGGAATCGCGTTCAGGAATTTGGCGGCAAGTTGAGCGAAGCCGGCGAGGAGGTGACCAGGTTCGGCGAACGGCTCAGCCTCGACGCGATGCTGATGCAGCAAGGCGCAGATCGGCTCCGCGAGTTCAGCGACGCGATCACCGAGCCGGCGTTCGCGATGCAGAAATCGCTCGCGACCACGGCTGCGATGACCGGGCTGAGCAACACGGAACTCGGCAAGCTAAAGGAAACCGCGAACGCCTTTTCCAACACGCATCCCGGCGTGATCGCAGACCAGTACGTGCAGGGCTTCACGCGGATGCGCGAGATCTTCCAGGACACCAACAAGGCGATGAAGGCCGAGGACACCGCGGCGATGCTGACGCGGTTCGGAATTGACGGGGCAGCGGCGACGAACATCTTTGGCGCCGCGTGGGCAAACCTGGGCGTCGATGCAGCCACAACCGGTGACCAGTTAATACGCACCGTGCAGTTATTCGGACTCGCGCCTGAAAAGGCGCAACAGCTCGCGATGGCGGTTGGCCAGTTGGGCGGCACCATCAAACAGACGAACACGCCACTGGCGGATATGTTCGCGCTGATCGGCACTTCGAGCCTGGACAAGGGCGGCGGACGCGGCATGATGCAGTTCGCGACGATGATTCGCGAGGTGGTACAGGCTTCCGCCGACGGCAAGAACGCGATCGATTTCACGCATGGCGTCGCTGGCGGGTTTTTGCAAATGCGCGCGGCAATCGCCGGGTACTCTTCCATGGAAAAGCTGAACGCGCTGAAAGACATGGGAGTCAGCAATCCGGCCGCGATGGCCACGTTCCTCGACAACATGGATCAGTTCGCGGCCAAGCAGCGCGGGGTCGCGAGCGGAGCCGCCACGGTCGGCAGCGCATTCAAAACGGCGACGGCCAACGCATCCGATCAGCTCGCGCTGATGCATCAAAATTTGACATCGCTCTACGACGCGGCGGCGTCGCCAACGCTGCCGTGGTTTACGGACAGATTTAGGGATCTGACCAAAATCGTTCAGGGCGCAACTTCCGCGACCAAAGAGCATTGGGCGATTACCAAGTACGGGATCATCGGAGTGTCGGCCGCAGGGGCGGTTCTCGGCGGGGTAGCTCCTCTACTCTCGACGCTCGGCATGGCGACTATCGGCGTCGGTAATTCGATGGAGGCGCTGAGCTATGTGCCGACGCTATTCTCAAAGATCGGGTCGGCCGCGATGTACTTCAACCCGATCGCGATCGCGGAGACGGCGATCGGGGTGGCGACGAAAGCCTGGGCAGCCGCGCAGTGGCTCGTGAATCTGGCGATGGACGCGAACCCGATCGGAATCGCGATCGTCGGCGTCGCCGCGCTCGCGGCCGGCGTGTACGAACTCTACCAGCATTGGAGTGCGGTGAGTTCGGCGCTCGCGAGTTTCGGCACATGGGTTGGCGGATGGGCGGCCAAGCTCGGCAAGGCAATCCTCGTCGGAATCGCCGGGCCGTTCGGCTTGATCGCTTACGAAATTTATTCGCATTGGGATTCGATCAAGGCTGCGTGCGAGAAAATCGGCGCCGGAATCAAGAGCTACTTTGTCGGCGCCTCGCCGCCGCCGGTCGGCCCGCTGCACGATCTCGGCCGAATCACGATCGCCGAGACTATCGCGGAGCGAATCCGCCCCGCGCCGATTCTCACCGCGCTGCGCCGCACGGCCGCGGCCGCCGCGATCGCGAGCACGACCATAGTCGCCGGCGCATCCGGACCCGCATTCGCCGGCGGCGGCGCCGGCGCTGGCGGCGGGATCGTCATCAATGCGCCGATTACGATCAGCGTCGGCGAGGGAGTCGATGCCGCGGCGCTTGAGAAAATCGTTGTCGCGACATTCGAGAAGCATCGCTATGAACTGCTCCGCGCGCTGGAGCGCCAACGGGCGCAGAAAGAAAGGACCGATCTCTCTTGAAGAGACGATGGGCAATGTAATCTCATTTCCGGTTCGCGCGCCTGGGTGGACGGTTTCGTACAAGGGCGTTGCCATCAGCTCGAGAATCGAAACGATGGTCCTTTCGATCACCTATGTCTCGCACGCCGGCGGCGCGGCGCCGGAGCTGGAGATACAACTCGAAGATCGCGACAAGCGATGGCAGGGGCGATGGTTTCCGCAGCGCGGCGACTTAGTGAAGGTAGCGATCGGCTATCGGGGTGAGCGGCTTGCGCCGTGCCCCTCGTTCCAGGTCGATGAAGTCGAATTGACCGGCGCGCCCGACGTGATTCATCTGCGCTGCCTGGCCGCGTATATAACCGACGCGATGCGCACGCCCAACTCCAACAGCTACGACGGTCAAACGCTCCTCCAAGCCGCACAGACTATCGCGAGCAAGTCCGGATTCACGCTCGACGGCAAGGCGGTCAGTCCCGACGTTAGCTTTGCGTGCAATAGGCAAAATCAGGAATCGGACCTTGAGTATTTGCACCGGCTCGCGCGCGAGCACAACTATGAGTTTACCGTGCGCGGCACGAAGATGGTCTTCTATTCGCGCCCCGCGCTCGAACAGCGGCCGTCCGTTGGCATCCTGCATCGCGGCGACGTGCTGAGTTTTCACTTCAAGGCCAAGACTCATCTCATCTATAAGGCCGCACAGATTAATTATTTCGATCCGGCCACGAAAACACTCATTAGTCATACGGCCGAGGCTTCGCCGCCCGTCCCGACCGGCGATACCATCAAACTGATACGCCGATGCGAGAACGGCCAGCAGGCCGCACTTAAGGCGCAGGCGGAGCTGCATCGGCGCAACATGCTCATGGCGACCGCGACGCTGCATATCCCCGGCAACGTCGCGATGACCGGCGGCGCGATCGCCACGCTGGCCGGATGGGGAACTTACGACGGCAATTACTTTATCCAGAGCGCGCGTCATCGGCTCTCGCGCGCCGACGGATACACCACCGAGATCGAAGCGCGCGCGCTCAACTTTAGCTCCGACTCAAGCGCGGGAGGGTAATTCGATGCCTGAGCAAATAATTCACTTACTGCCCGAGCAAGTCGCGAGCCAAATTGCGGCGAGCGAAGTTATCGAGCGGCCAGCCTCGGCGGTCAAGGAATTGATCGAAAACTCGCTGGACGCGGGCGCGCGCTCGATCAGCGTCGAGATACTCGGCGCCGGCTCGGAACTCATCGCGGTCGCCGACGATGGGTGCGGAATGACGCGCGAGGACGCGATGCTTTCGATCCGCGGCGGTGCGACTTCAAAACTTCGAAGTGCCGAAGACCTGAGCGCGATTCGGACGCTGGGCTTTCGGGGCCAGGCGCTCGGCGCGATCGCAAGCGTGTCGCGTCTTCGGATGCAAACCCGGCGCGCGATCGATCCGGAAGGGATTGAGATCGCGGCCGAAGCTGGCGACGTAAAGGATTCTCGCGCGTGCGCGACGGCGGCCGGAACGCGAATCGAAGTCCGCCAGCTTTTTTTCAATATGCCCGCGCGGCTCAAATTCCTGAAACAGCCCGATCCCGAGCAGGGCGCGGTCGCCGATGCGTTTCAGCGTGCCGCGCTCGCCAATCATCAGGTAGCTTTTACACTGGTAGCCGATGGCCGCGATCTGTTCAAACTGCCGCGCGCGAGTTCGATGCTCGATCGAGTCCGTCAGATGTTCGGGCCGAAGTTGGCGGCAAAGATGCTTGCGTTCGACCTGGCCGGCACGGGAATCCGCGCGCTGGGGCTGCTCGGCACCGGCTACGAGTCGTTCGCCACCGGCCGGATGATCTTCACGTTCGTCAATGGCCGCCCGGTGCGTGACCGGATGCTGATTCGCGCAATCGAGCAAGCCTACCAGGTACTCGAATTGCCGGGCGGCCGGTATCCGGCGGCATTTCTCTTCGTCGATATGCCGCATGAGGACGTGGAAATTAACCATCCGATGAAGACGGAAGTCCGATTTCGCAGCGGCGGCGCTGTTTTCGAGGTCGTGTATCATGCTATCCGCGAACCGCTCGCCGAGCAGGTCGATCGCGATATCGACCAGGACGAGGCCGAGATCGCCGGGCAGCCGAAACCGCCCCGAGGCCGTCGGCGGCGCAAAGCTGCGAGCAACGTGATCGCTTTTCCAGGTCCACGCAGGCGGAATACGGGCGCGCCGAAAGCCTCGTAAAGAAAAGACAGTCTCGGAGCTGAGCGCGGTTAGATCGTGGAGAGCTGAGGAGCGGGGGAAGTGGGCGAGGATGCCGATCAATGAGAGCCGTTGGGTCTCGCGCGAAGCGCTGATTAAGCTGCTCGGCGAAGCGGACGCCGCGCGCGTGGTCGAGAAGTTGGGCGGCACGAGATTTTACTCGCCGGCCCCGGACGCGCCCGCCTTTCTCCAATTTGCCGCCAAAATCGGCGACCAGGGGATCGCGCGCAAGTTCTGTTCGGAGTTCGGGGGTATTCTAGTCACTCTGCCGCGGCGATTGGTGCCTTTAGACCAGCAGATCGTGAAACTACGCCGCGAGATGGTCGCTCCCACTGAGATCGCCCGTCGTCTGTGCTGCGCCGAGCGCTACGTTTACGCGGTCCTCGCGCGCCAGTGAAAAATAAGCCCATCTAATGACCTTGGCGGGGCGCCGAACACATGACGCGGCCGGCGCCTAGATCCGACCATCTGCGGTTTTTGGATCCAACCATCAGCGGCGCCACATGGACGCGGCGACCGAACAGAGAGCTTCCATCCGACGTGGACTTCCACGACTAGGGAATTATTGGCTCACACAGACATTGGTCGCTGCAAAAGGTCGGGAACGCACGCCAGCAATGGCAGCCGGAGTCACGGATCGGCTAGGCAACTTCGAGAGGTCATGCTACTGCATGACCAGCGACCTCGGCAGAGTCTAAAACGGGCTAATGTCCGTCTAGCTGAAGCGACGGTAATTGTCGTGAAAGAGAGGCGGTCGAATTGTCCAATTAGGCGCGAGCTACGCCTTCGAGTGCTCACGCGCAGATCCTTCGGAATCACTCTACTCGCGAATTCCAGTAAGCCTAGGTTACGCCGAGGCGCATCGCAGACCTAGCAGCAACCGTGTTCAGGAACCGCGCCCAGTAGGGGAGAAAGGGTAGCAGTGGAGGAAGCGGGGGCAGGTGTTTGCCAAGAGATTTTGCTGCGGAGCATGGCGTTGAGAATCACGAGCAGCTTGCGCATGCAGGCGGTGAGGGCCGATTTAGGGTATTTCCCCGCGCGCACGCAACTGGGCGTAGAAGTTCTTGATGACTGGATTGGAACGAACTGCGGCGACCACGGCCATGTACGGGACGCGCCGGACCTGGGCGCGACCAGGGGCGCCCTCTATGAATTGCTCGCCAACCCTATCTACCTCGGCGAGATTCGGCATCGGAAG
>CAAGKR010265117.1_pt1 | contig 15025 bp, 4 predicted proteins | sample 2556971 | NCBI WGS metagenome assembly CAAGKR01 (sample SAMEA5207829, study PRJEB30636) | soil metagenome | biome: forest; feature: boreal; material: soil | place: USA | collected 2011-09 | depth 1 m | reverse complement strand
GTCAAAGTGATCGGCAGAGGCGTGTCCTCGTTAGTTGAAACCGACTGGGCGTTAGCCGTCGGCTGGTCGTTGACCGGGTTGACAATGATCGAGATTGTAGCCGGATTACTGGTCAGGGGCGGTGATGGACCATCGCCCGTGTCCGTGACGGTGAACTTGAAGCTGTCCGGACCGTTGTAATTCAGACTCGGCGTGTACGTCACATTAGGCGCAGTGCCCGAGAGGGTGCCGTGGGCCGGCGGCACGGTGACAGTGAAGGCCAGGCTGTTGAGCGGAGTCTCGACATCTAAGCCCGTCAAAGTGATCGGCAGAGGCGTGTCCTCGTCGGTAATAACTGACTGGTTCTGGGCCGCCGGTTGATCGTTGACCGGGATGACCGTGATGTTGACGTCCGCTTCTTCGGAGTCAAGTCCTCCCGCGCTGGCCTTGAACTTGAAGGTATCCAACCCATTGAAGTTGGCTGACGGCGTATAGCTCACCGTGGACGTGCACGTCATAAAGGTGGTGAATGTGCAGTTGGCCGCGCTGGGAACCAGATTCGCCGTGCTGTGACCCGGCTGCTGCGTGATACTGAAAGTCAGCGCGAAGTTTTGCGAATAAGTTCCCGTAAGCGTAATCGTCACCGGCGTGTCTTCCAAGGTTGAAGGCTGCGGACTCGGTGGCACCGCGAGCGGTAAGCACCCGCCGCCGGTCTGGGTTTCATAAGCGCCGATGTCCGAACCGTCACCACCCACGGCATTGGGATAGACACTGTCGGCGAGATCGAACGGACGAGTGCCGCCGCGCTGATCTGTAGTCAGGCCAAAGCTCTTGCCTTTATCGATCGCCGGACTCGTACATTGGAGTGCATGCGTAAATGTTGGCCCGCCGTTGTTCGCCAGCGGGGACAGTTGTGGATCCTGGCCCGTGATGTTCGTGCCGGCATTGAGCGTCTCAGTGATCGTAGCGCCCGACGTGCTTTGGATCAGGTTGTAGCCTTCCGAGTTGACCGGGCCGGAAATGTCCGGTGCTGCGGACGCGGTATTGCCGCCAATGATGGTGTTCTTGATGGTGACAGTGCCGCTGGAAATGGAGATACCGCCGCCGCTGCCGCCCGTAACTGCGGTGTTGCCGGTGATGGTGCTGCCGGTCAGCGTCAGAGTGAAGCCGCCGAAAATGATACCGCCGCCGCCGCCGCCGAAGCTGCCGCCCGCGCCGGCCTGGTTGCCGCTAATCGTGCTGTTAGTTACCGTCAGCGTGCAGACGCAATTGATGCCGCCGCCGTTGCCGCCGGCGAAGCCGCTCGCGCCTGTCTGGTTGCCGCTGATCGTGCTGTTAGTTACCGTCAACGTGCCGGCGCTAGAGATGCCGCCGCCGTTGCCGCCTTGGCTGGGGAAGCCGCTGCCGCCATCGCCTGTCCGGTTGCCGCTGACCGCCACGCCCGTCAGAGTGAGCGTGCCGGAGTTGCTGATGCCGCCGCCAGCATCGCCGACGCCACCTGAGTTTAGGTGGTCTGCCGTACGTCCCCCGGTAATTGTCACACCAGAGATGTTGACGGTCTTGCCTGAGTTGATCGTGAAGATGCGGAACCGGTTGACGTTGGCAGAGTCACGCTTGATGGTAAGCACGTTCGCGCCCGGGCCTTGAATCGTCACATCATCCGTGATGTCAGGCAGCGCGGTCAAAAGCGTGATCGTGTACACGCCGCCAGAGAAGCCGGGGTCTGTGTTCGGGATGTTGAAGGTAATTGTCTCGGCGCCCGCGTCGGCATTAGCAGCATTGATCGCTTCGCGCAGCGTGCATCCGTCCCCCGTGCCGAGCGGATCGCACACACCATCACCCGGGTCCGCGGTCGAGTTGACCTCGAACGTAGTGAAGTCGTCCTTGAGGAAGTTCACCGTCTTGGTACCCGACACAGTGTTTCCGTTCCCAGCGCTATCAGTAGCGGCGTTTGCCAGCACCTTAACTGTTACCGCGCCACTCGTCGTCATACCTTCGACGGCGATGTTGTAAGTCGTGCCTGAGCCGCTCACATTCGCAATGGTAGCGCCCGCTCCCCCGGAGAGTTGCACGCCAGATGGTGAGAACCCGGTCACGGACTTGCTGAAAATAACTTTAAAGTTGATCACCGTGCTGGCCGTTGGGCCAATTGCCGGATCTGCCTGGCCGTTCGCCTTGTCGAGCGTAGTTACAGTCGGCGCGGTCTTATCGATGTTATAAACTTCGCCGGCCGTGAAGGCGCCAAATGTGGGACCGCCTGGCCCCGTCAGCGTTTTGTTCACCTGATCCCTGATCGTACCGTCACTGTCATTGAGGTCGAGACGGATTGTGCCGTTACCAGTGCCCGTCGAGGCCGTCACCGTATAGGTCTTGCCCGAGCCGCTCACGTTAGTAACCAACGGCGGGCCGGCTACGCCCGTGGTCGTCAACGCGAAGTCTGACGTGGCCACGGGACTGACATTTTCGCTGAAAGTCACGGTGAAATCGACGCTCGCCGCATTCGTCGGGTCTGAGCCGGCGCGAGTTATCGAAACGACCGAAGGATTCGATCGGTCCACGGTGTAGACCTGACCGGTCGTGAAGTTGCCATTGCCTGCTCCGGCTCCGCCCAGCGGCAGCACCAGCGCGTCAGTTGACTGAATCGAATCATCATCGACAACATTCAGCCCCAAGGTGCCGTCCCCGGTGCCCGTGTTAACTGTCACCGTGTAAACCGCACCTGAACCACTCAATCCGGTGATGGATGCGCCGGTAATCCCGGTCGTCGACAAAGCGAAATCCGAATTGGCCCCGATGTTGACCCCGGTCACCGGCTTGCTGAAGGTAACGGTGAAGTGCACCGTCGCTGAGCTGGTTGGATCGGCATCAACTCGGACTATCGACGAAACCACCGGCGGCGCAAAAACCAGCAAGTTCGCTGGGCTGCTCACCGGGCCGGCAATCGCCGTTTGGCTCGTCGTCACACCCGAAGTAGCGTTGGGGTTGGTACCCGCAGTGCTGCTCTTGACGTCGAAGGTGACGGTGCAATTCCCGTTGGCCGGAATAGTAATGCCGGTGAAGCTCAGCGCCGTTGCATTTGCCGCCAGCGTGGTTGGTAAAGTACCCACACAAGTGCCACCGACCGCGCCGCCGGCCGCGCTCATGTTGGTAAGCCCGTCGCTGAAGGCACCGTTGGTAAGGTCTGATGCGTTCGGATTTGTCAGCGTCACGGTCACGGTCGAAGTGCCGCCCGTTTGAATCATGGTTGGGCCAAAGGCCTTGGAGATTGTCGGCGGCGCGAAGACGGTCAGGTTCACGGTGCTACTTACGGCGCCGAGAGGTGTCTGCGCCGTGGTGACACCCGAAGTCGCATTCGGATTTGTCCCCGGAACGCTGCTCGTAACGGCAAAGGTGACTGTGCAATTACCATTCGCGGGAATGGTGATTCCGCTGAAGCTCAGCGCGGTGGCGCCGGCCCCCAACGTGTTCGGTGTGGTCCCCGCGCAAGTCCCGCCGACCGCGCCACCAACCGCGCTCATATTCACCAGTGTATCGGTAAACGAAGCATTGGTCAGGTTCGATCCATTCGTATTGGTCAGCGTCAAAGTGACGGTCGAAGTGCCGCCCGATTGAATCGAGGTCGGCGAGAAAGCCTTATTAATCGTCGGCGTCCCAGAGACCGTCAGGTTCGCCGTGGCGCTCGCCGCGCCCGTCGCTGTCTGATCAGTAGTCACTCCCGAAGTCGTGTTCGGATTTATGCCGGAAGTGTTACTCGTCACATCGAAGATGACTGTGCAATTGCCGTTGGCCGGAATAGTGATCCCGGTAAAGACTAGCGCGGTGTCACCCGGATTAAGCGGGCTCGGTGCCGTGCCTCCGCAAGTACTTACGACAGCGCCGCCGACTGCTCTCATATTAACGAGCGTGTCGGTGAACGAAGCATTGGTCAGGTTCGATCCGTTCGGATTGGTTAGCGTCAGCGTGACGGTCGAAGTGCCGTTCGGTTGAATCGTGGTCGGACCAAATGCTTTCGCGATCGCCGCTGCGCCGAACACGGTCAGATTCGCCGTGTTACTCGCGGCTCCGGTGGTTGGCGTCTCAGTCGTCGTTACGCCCGATGTCGTATTGGGAAGGACGCCCGGTGTACTGCTCGTCACATCGAAGGTGACTGTGCAATTGCTGCTGGCCGGAATCGTGATACCGGTAAAGACTAGCGCGGTGTCACCCGGATTAAGCGGGCTCGGTGCCGTGCCTCCGCAAGTGCTGCCCACCGCGCCGCCAAACGCGCTCATATTAACCAGGGTGTCGGTGAACGAAGCATTGTGCAAAACAAAAGTGTTCGGATTGGTCAGCGTCAGCGTGACGGTCGAAGTGCCGTTCGGTTGAATCGTGGTCGGAGCAAACGCTTTGGCGATCGTCGGAGACGGCAACTGTCGCTCGAATGCGCCGATATCTGAGCCATCTCCGCCAACCGCATTGGGGTAGGTAACATTGTCGAGATCAACGGGGCGCGTGAAGCCACGTTGATCGGTCGTCAAGCCAAAGGCTTTGCCCTTATCAATGGCCGGGCTGAGGTCCAGCAGCGCGTGCGTGAATGTTGGTCCACCGTTGTCCGCCAGCGCGCCCAGCTTCGCATCCAACGCTGTCGTCGAATTGCCAACCTGGTTGTGATTCGTTGCGTCTGTCAGCCCGCAGATTCCAGTGTCGCACACGCCGATAATGTTGTAGGAACTCGACGAGTCAACCGCCCCCGAGATGTCAGGCTTGGCCGTATTGCAGGCGGTGTTGCCGGCGACAATGCTGTTCTTAAGTATGGTCGGGCTGGTGCTCGTGTCGATGGCGCCTTCGCCCACGACGCTACCGGCCGCGGGGCAGGGGCCAGTACCCACATCACCGTTCGCATTGTTATTAGTGACCGTGACGCTGGTCAGATTCAGCGTTCCGAGGCTGTTGTAAAGACCGCCACCATTGGTAGATGTATTGCCGGACACAGTTGTGTTGATAAGGTTCAGAGTGCCGCCGCCGACGACGCCAGCGCCGCCGCCACTGCCGGTAACGGTATTGCCGGTAAATAGCGTGCCCGTGACCGTGACGTTTGTCGTTGCACCTTCAACGTAGAGACCACCGCTGGCTACTCTGCCGCCTGTCACCGTCAAATTGGCGATGGAAACCGTTCCGGCAGTTACGTGGAAGATGCGGAAGTTAGTCGCAGCGCTGCTGTCCCTCGTGACCGTGATCTTCGCGGCGTTCGGGCCCGAGATCGTCAGATTCTTATTGATGAGCAGCTCTCCGCTCGTCAGCTTGATCGTAAAGACGCCGGTTACTGCGTTGTAGTTGGGATCAGACGTGGGGATGTTGAATGTAATCGTGCCGCCGGCGCACACGCCAGTAGTTATGGCATCGCGCAAGCTGCCTGGGCCGATGTCATTGGTGTTCAGGACAACCACCGACGCCGAGCATGACTGAACGGCCTGCAACACAATGTTCGACGCGGGGCTCGCATTAAAGGTTCCGTCGTCGTTGTATACGGCCGTGATGCTGTGCGGTGAATTGTTGGTGTTCGGATAAGTGAACTTACAAGTAGCCACACCGCCGGTGAGCGGCTGGCTACCGGCCGCGCAAACAATCGGCGTGACGCCGTCGTTGAATGTGACCGTGCCGGTCGGCGGTCCTGTGACCGACGTCGCAGAGCTGACGGTCGCCGTGTACGTCACCTCCACCGTCGGCGCTACCGGGTTCGAAGAAGACGCAAGCAACGTCGTCGTGTTCGACTTATTAACCACCTGCGGATCCCCGGTCAACGTGCCGGTGCTTGTGTTGAAGTTAGTGTCGCCGGGATAAACAGCGGTGATCGAGTGCGAGCCTGCGATGAGTGAAGAAGTCTGACAGGTCGCCACTCCGCTGCTAAGTACCTGACCACCACCATTGGAGCAACCAATTATGTTTATGCCCTCCTTGAAGGTGACCGTGCCCGTCGGCGGGCCAGTAAATGTAGTCGAAGAAGTAACCGTCGCGGTGAAGGTCACATTCTGGGTAACCAAAGACGGATTCAGCGATGACGTAACGGCGGTCGTCGTGCCCGATGTGCTGACATTTTGCACCAGTGGCGAGCCGCTGTTGTCGCTGGCGTCAAAGTTGCCGTCACCTGTGTAGAAGGCAGTGATGCTATGTGCTCCACTCGAGGCGGTCGTGGTGCACGTCGCCTGGGACGAGGCGACTGTCCGGGCGCCGCATCCGGTGATCGTGGTGCCGTTGTCTTTGAAAGCCACGGTTCCCGTGGGAGTCGTTCCTCCCGGAGGCACGGAGGGCGTGCCGGGCACATTTACTGTGGCCGTGAAAGTCACAGACTGTCCGGTGCTGGGCGAACTTGGTGACGAGCCAACGCTCGTCGTCGTATCGAACAAGTTCACGACCGTGTCGACCGGGTTGGTATCGATCGGATTGCCGGCGAACGCGCCCGACAGCGTCCCGTGATTAGAGACTTTCGGGCTAGTTGGTCCCGCCAGGTTCGGCGGATTGTTCAGTGTCACGCTGAACGTGATCGTAATAGTCTTGCCCGTTCCGGGCGCGCAAGCGGCGCAGGTTCCTGGCAGCGTGAATCCGGATCCTGTTCCGTTGATCGGGAAAGTTCCACCGGTAAACGGCATCGGCGACATTGCCGTAGCGCTGCTATTTGCCTTGGACGCGCGCCGGCTGTTCGAATGGTTCAGCTTGACGTCTTTGCTATTGCTGACCTCTGACCTCTGACCTCTGACCTCCGTCTTTCGGCTGCGTCCGTGATTCAGTCCCGCAGGGACGGAATGTTTATAGAACCGCCCGCCCAAATTGTTTCCGCCGCTCCGGGGGAGCGCAATGTTCCGGTCGGTCGCAGGGAGTATTTCGCTCCTATAGAGCTGGGAATTGTTTCGCGCTGCACGAGCTATAAACATTGCGCCGCGCTGCGGCTGAATTCGTGACTGCTGTCTGCTGGCTCCTGGCACCTGACTCCTGATTGGCTTCACGCCGAAGGCGTGAGATTCAATAGCCGGTGGCAACGCCACCGGAAGGCGATCGATAAATGCCTCACGACCCTGAAGGGGTCGAATCAATTCGACCCTTACAGGGTCGGAAATATTATTTTGCGCAGCGATCCGTGGGCGTTGCCCACGGCTATTAGATCCATCCCCTGCGGGGATGAGATCAGGCGGAAGCGATAGGAAGTGCGCCGCTACGTTCTGACTTGCAGTTGCGTTGGCGGCCTGACTCTTGCTCGGCAAGCGGCGCTCACCCACTGTCAGGTAGCCATACATGAGATTGTCGCGATCCTTCTCTTGATACGAATCTCCGAGCCCCAACTTGTGACCCATCTCATGCATGAGGGCCGTGAGCAGATCGACGTGACCTGCCGGCGTGCTCATCGAATCCGTATAGCGGCGCGTGCCGGACACGCGATGGGCAAAGCTCGAGTCGGACATCGGATTCGCGTCGACGAACCAACCTTTGCCTCCAGCGTTTTGATCAACCAGAATGCGAGTGCCGTCCGCCTCGGCCAGATAGGAGCCCTGAAGATCAGATACCTCAAATTTGATCTCCCGCAAGGTGGCGATTTGTTGCGGCGTCAAACCCGTGGCTGACCAACGTTCAATGGCCGCGGTGACTATCGAGTCGAGTTGTCGCTCATCGAGCGTGGTTGAAACGACGTTGGGTGCGATTGCGGTGTAGACGCCGGCGCCGTCAGTGTCAGACGCAGATGAACCCAACGAGGTCATGAAACTCGACAGCAGCGATGGTGAGTTCAAGGCCGCCAACACGCCACCCTCGGCGAGCAGCAACGGAGTCACTGTCGCGCAGGTGCTCCCCGTGCTGACGAATGCAGTCGTCGAAGACGCGCTCACGGTCTGTGGCGGTGTCCCATTCGTGATGTTGTTGTTCCCGGCGATATACGCTTGCAGTGCACCGAAGTTGGTGCCGCCGCCGCTGTAGCCGGAGACGTTAAAAGTCGTCGTGAAGCGCTGCCGCGCGCGGATGGCGACGTTGCTGGACCAGACGCCGTTGATGGTGTTTTTCTCACCTGCCGTCGGGCCGCCGTACTCGACGCAGACGTTCGACGTATCTGTCGAACTATTACCGGCCCACACCGAGATGGCAAAGTTGTTGATCGTCGCCGCCGGATTCAGGGTGTTGCCCTTGATGTGGAAGATGCCCTTAGAGCTGTTGGTCATCGTCTCGATGTTGATGCCGGTGTTCTGCACTTGCGAGATCGTGTTATTGAGAATGTTCGACTTCACTGACCCGGCGCCCTGACCGTTGATCTGAATTCCGTTCCCGTTTGTGCCCGCGCCGGAGTTTGCGACCGCGTTGTCGCCGATGATATTGCCGCTGATTGTCCCGCTCAGACGCGACGCCGCGGTGGTGTTGCCGCTCTCGGACGTCACGATGCCGACTACATCCTGCCCGTAGAAGCGGTTGTTCGTCACGGTGTAGTCGAGAGTCCCGGACTGGTTGGAAGTCAGCGCCAAACCATTGCTGTTGGAGTTACTGGTTGCCACTCCGTTGGTCTGGCCGAAGTCGTTATTGTTGAAGGTCACGGTGATCCCGCCGCTGGTCGTGTCGATCTGCGAACCGTAGGCGTGATTGTTATAGAACTTCGAGTTCTGCACGGTGATCGTCGCAGCGACCGCCCCCGGGGACGTGCCGAACAGGAAGCCGTCCTGGCTGGTGACGTTTGCCTTGCCGAGGCCGTTGAAGGTGACGTTGTCGATCAAAAGGCTGGTCAGCGTGCCGCTCCAGTTCTGGACGCGCAGTGGCCAGGCGTTGTCATTCTGTAGTGTGGTATTCGTGATCGTGCTGGTGCCGAGCAGGTCCCTGATGGTTATGCCGCTCTCCTTCACCTGGTTGCCGGCGTTCTTGACCGTGCTATTGGTCAGAGCGAGGTTCGTTACGCCGATGCCGTTGATGCCCATTTGGGCGGCCGTGTCGACAACGATCCGGTCGAAGGTAGCGCCGGTTACGCTCGATAGGTACATGGCCGCGTTGCAGCCGGCAATGCTGTCTGTAGGGCTGGCGACATCACCGCACGTCGAAGGCGTCACAGTGGGATCCGCGCCATTCGCCGTGTTGGCATTAGTGAAGTTCATGTTCTTCAACGTAAGGTTCGTCGCCGTAGTGGCTTCGAAGCCGCGGGAGGTGACGTTCTGGATCGTGCCGCCGCTGCCGGCGGTCGTGCCGACTCCCAGGATGTTGAAGTTGCCGGTAGTGTTCGAGAGCGAGATGCCTTTGTTGGGTTGATTGTTGCTGACGTCTTTATTCACGTTGACGCTAATAAAGGAGAACGTCCCGCCCGCATTGTTCAGGCTCACGCCCATGGCGTTGCTTCCACTGGTGCCTGTTGCGGTGACCGTAACGTCGCTCTGCGTTGCCGACACGCCCACCTGCATGCCGGTCATCGCCGATGCGTTGGTGCCCGTCAGACCCTGAGTACCTGCGGGCGGTGAGATGTTAATGCCCTGAACGCGCGTGTTGCTGGCGTTCATCGCCACCCTACCCTGAATCGTCGGCTTTGTCCCATTAACGGCCGGCCGGGCGATGGTTCCCGACGGCGGCGTGATTCCCATCAACGTGTCAAAGTTAGTTGTATTGCCACTATCAGTGGCTCCCTGTCCGATGAGCCATTGAGAGGCTGCCAGCGTGGCGCCTACGCCGGACGTAGTTGTCCCTGTATAAACAAAGATTCGCTGGTTTGCATTGAGGCCCATTGCAGTGTTCGCCGAGGCCAGGCTATTGAATGGGCCTACGGGGCCAGAGGTGTCAGAAAGCGTGCCATTCCCGTTGCTGCCGCGATTGGGATCAACGAACCAGATCACGGGACCGTTGATGGTGATCGTAATAGTCGCATTCGCGCTCGAGACTCCCGGTGCCGGGAACCCGCTGTCGTTGACCTTATAGTTCAGGGTGCAAGACCCGGTTATGCCCGGGGGCGGATCGAAGTCAAAAGTTCCCGTCGCGTTATTGACGTTCGAGATAGTGGCGCCCGTACAAGGTGTGGCGCCGCCGGGTGCAATACTACCCGGGGTGATCGTGAACGTGGGCGTGTAACCGTTGTCGAACGAAAGTGGATCACTGGCCCCGTTGGTCGCGTCCGGGTCAGTAGCGCCCGTGAGCAGCCCCGTGAGCCCGACGATCTTCATGTTTGCCTGGACGGTGAAACTTTTGGGCTGAGCGACGGGAGGGTCGTTAACAGCATTGACGGTGATGGTGAAAGTGTGATCAGGAGAGTTGTCGACGCCGCCGTTCGCCGTGCCACCATTGTCGTGCGCGTGATACGTGATCGTCGACGTGCCATTAGCGTTCGCCCCCGGAGTGTAAGTGAGCGTAGCACTTGTTCCGCTAACATTGATCGCTGGTTGCGACGAGAAAAGAGCTGTGTGTGTAACGTTGGTAATGACGAACGTGACCGTCTGGCTTGATTCATTCGCCGGTCCGGGACTCACGCTGGTGATGAAGTTCGAGACCGACTGCGGGCCTGCATCTTCGTTTACTGTTTGATTGGCGCCCCCACTGAACGTAGGCGCGTCGTTGACGAAGTTAATCGTGAGCGAGACGGTGCCCACCTGATTCGAATCGGCGCTTTTGCTGTCTGTAACCTTGAAGGTAAAGCTGTCAGGCCCGCTGTAGTTCGCAGTCTCCGTGTAGGCCACAGTGGCGGTGCATATGCCGGGCGTCGTCGCGCAGTCGGCCGCACTTACACTTCCGAGCGTGCCGTGCGACGGACTGCCAACGATACTGAAAGTGAGCGGATCGTTATCAGGATCTTGTCCCTGCAGAGTAATGGTGACCGGCGCGCTGTCTTCAACAAACGGCGGAACCGTCTGGTCAAAGGCGATGGGCGTGCTGTTGATTGAGCCACCCACGAACGTCGTGTGTGGATCGATGAAGTCATTAAATGAAAGTCCGGTCGCGTCCGATCCGCTGGTGTTGTTGAGTGTGACCGTGTAGTTGATCGTCCCACCCGGCGCTACGGTGCCCGGGCTCCCCGCGAGACTGGCCGTCACTGCTCCAGACAGTGGCGGTGCAGCCAGTGGCTGTGGCGCCGGCTCGGGTTGCGGACCAGGCAATGCAGGAGCCAACAACGCAGTCGGCGGATTGACAAATAATTCTTCTGCGCTCGATCTTGCTTTGTTGGACTTTGTCGAGCTTGCCGGCGAACGAGAGCCCTCCCTCATGGTCGGGCTAATGCCAATTCCAGGCGCCGCCACGGCAGCGATAGGTGTGATCAGAATCGTGAAAGAGAGTAGGCAGGCAACACAGACTCTCAGGATACCGGGCGAGGGGTGGAGGGATTGCTTCACGACTATTTGTTTCTCGAGCGCAGACTTTCAGTTATCAGCAGCGAATGGTAATTCTACTTTGGGTAATTATCCCCTTGCGGTAGGGGATAATCACCCTACTTTGAATCAATCGAACCAGCAGGAAAGATTGCTAAGAGTCAAAATATGACGGACGACTAGAGTAGTACAGGTTCGGAAAGCCGTCAACGCAAAAATGCTCTGCGTAAAAATGCTCTGTGGTCAGTACCACGCGTGAGCGGGTGGGTTATGGAGTCAACCGGCGATATGGAGTCAGGATGCCAAAAGTTTGCCAAAATGCCGGGCCATATTGCGTTGGCGGCGGCGGGCAGGTAAAGCCTCGACGAACGTAAGGGCGTGCGCCACACTCTAAGGCTGTGCGGGCGATAACTCTGAATCCGAGATATGGAGTCTGCACTTCAGGTTGGAAATTTCGCGATCGGGTATGTACAGAACAGCGATCCTCGCGGTGCCGGAAGACGTCTTCATCGAAGGAGCTAAACACTTGGGCGGTAGATCTTCAGCACGCAGGAAAATTTACCATCCGGCAGCGTGGCCAAGGACCACGGCAAACACCGTCAAGGCACCGAACCCGAGTTCGCGCAGCCCAAGCCTTTTCGCCGTCACTCGTGAGCCGGGTCTTGAGAAACCAATCACGGCGCGCAGGAGCAGGATCACCAGAGCGGCAACTGCAAGAAACGGCACTACTGCCGTACGCGCAAGCCCAAACACTATTAGTATCGCCAGCAGGTGCACGATGATTACCACGCGCGGCGACGCCGACTTGCGATGCATGAGTCTGAGCCGGGCGCGGAGATATAGAATCGTCGGAACTGTGCGCGCCGCTAAAATGGCCCACAGTCCGAACGCCGCAGGACGCGGCCAACCACCGGCTATTGCAATAGCGGTAGCGACCGCGCCAATTGAAATCGATCCGGCCAATTCAGCCATCAACGCGCGGCTTCTGCCCAATGAATCGTAGAACAACTGGATGATAGTGAAAGGCACTGCAAATAGCAGCGGCACCAGCAAGGCCGCACCGGCGGTCTTGATGGCGACGGCGAGACCGAGCGCTGCAAGGCAGACATAGAGTATTGCAAAGCGTTCCGCTAGTGCGGTGCGAGGAATTCGTCGGCCACGGCGCCAATCGCCCACGGCCAGCTTGAAAGGGCGCCGCGCCAGAAAGGCTCCCATCGCGCCGACAGAAAGAAATAGCCCCGCCGGCGATGGCGCCAGCAGCAGCCCGAGTACGATAGGCTCAAACAAAAGGCCCCACCCACCATGTTCCACTGGCAGAGCAACCGGTCTAATGCGAACACCACGGCTCGAAGCTTTGAGATGGCTAGCGGCTATCAATTCACCTCCGAGAATGCATTAGTCGTCACTCGCTTCACCACGGAATCGTGGTGGCAAATTCTTCAGCTCGTCACGTATCCCCACTTCGAGCGCGGCTTGCTCCTCCGGTTCCAGAAGTTTCGCCGGCAAGCGATAAACCAGTTCTTCTTCCAACTTGTTATGAGCTTCGAGGCGGTTGCTGACAGTCTCTATTACTTGCCGCACGCTTTCCATCTCACTCGTACTATCAACTCCAGCCGTAGTTTGATGATCGCGCATAACCTTAATAGCGCCAGCCAGCTCGTGCATGAAAAAGTCATGGTCACCGTGGAGTTGCGCTATTGCCTCACGCGCTCCTGCTGTAGAAGGAGTCTCGGCTACGGGCTCACCAGTGTCACCGCGCAAAGCCCTGAGTATCGCGGGAAACAGATGCAAGTGTTCGCCGCGAATGTGCATGGCGAGGCGCGCCCAGAAAAGATCGAGACGCACGAACGCGGTCGGTGCGTCGCGTTTGTCGAGCGCTGCCAGAAGCGCGCTCAGCAGTTTGTCCAGCGCCTCATGATCCTCGGAGAGCAATCCTTCCACGCTTGGTGATTTTTCCGTCGATGGCACGCCGCTAATACTTTAAACCATCCGCCACGATTGCGGTCACCGCGACACCTCGAGCTTTTGCAAAATGTCCTTCCGGCGGGCGCGCATCTCTTCGCCCAACGCCTGAATCTCGCTGGCGGGCAAGACCCTTGCCGCAACTGGAAAGACGAAGTTGTTTTCGAGAAGAATATGCGGGCGATAAAGTGTCGTGAGTTCTGTCACCACTTCGCTAAAGCATTCCAAGTCCTTTCCGTCAGCCGAGCCGTCGCGAGGAAGGCTTTCGACCAGCTCGTCAAATTCAGCATGAAACTGCTCGGCCGTACGGTGCTGCAACTCAAGCTCAGCCATCGCAGCCAGCGCATCTTGCCCGGCAGTTCCACCTCGCTCGCGCAGACGCGGAAAGAGCGAAATTTCCTCATCCTCAGTGTGCTTGACACCCGGAATAGCAAAGTGCGCGCACGCGGCGTCTATCGCCGCGAACACACGAGGCAGTGATCGCGTATCGCCTGAGCGCAGGATTTCGGCAGCACGTTCGAGCGCGCTCAACTGCGCTTCTATCCGCTCGTGGCAATGCACCAACAGTCCGAGCGGATTCGTGAAGTCCGGGATATGCGGTTGATTTATAGTCAACATGCTGCTGCTAGTCACCATTTCATTCCATCCTTTAGAATGCGATTCTATAGAGTCGTAAACCCCTGGCTTGAGTCATCATCTCCCTTACTCTGCGGACGGGAAATGACTTATGTCACACTCGGAAGCGCGCGAACCTTGTTGCGCTGGTGCCCGGTAGCTTGAATAAAGGCGTAGAAGGGCGTGATGATGTCTGCCAATGACGCTTGATAAGATTGCCGCTCTCAGGCGCACCAGGCTTTTCGAAGAACTGGATGAGAACACGCTGCGAGTGCTGGCTGAGCGCGCCTTTGAGCGACAGTTTCAAAAAGACGAACTGCTGTTCGTTGCCGGCGAAGAAGCGCGTGGGCTGTATGTCATCGTCGAAGGCGCGGTGCGCGCTTTTCGTGTAAGTCTGGATGGGCGGGAACAGGTCATTCATGTGGAGCGCGCCGGCGCGACTATTGCCGAGGTGCCGGTCTTCGATGACGGCACTTATCCGTCGACGGCGGCGGCGGAAGAAACTACGACCGTTCTCTTTATTGATAAGCGCGACGTGCAGCGTCTCTGTCTGGAGCACCCGAAGATTACTCTCGCCGCGTTAAAGGTCCTGGCAGGACGACTGAGGCGCTGCGCAGAGTTGGTTGAAGCTCTCTCGCTACGTGAAGTTGGCCAGCGGCTGGCGCGCTTTCTTTTGGCGGAAGCACGTCGAAGCGGCGCGCCGGCAGAGAACGGCATCAGCATCAATCTCAGCCAGACCAACCAGCAGATCGCCGCGCGGATTGGCTCGGTGAGAGAAGTCGTGTCTCGCGCCTTCACGCGTCTTCAGCACGACGGACTAATCATCGTCGAGGGGCGCAGGGCCATCATCCCTGATCAAGCGGCGCTGGAGACGTTCGCAGGCCAGCGTTGACGAGACCAGAAACTCCTGCGACTTACTCAAAATGCGGAGTGACATAAGTCATCGTCGTTAGGTGCGCTACGTTTTGCCTGGAACGTTCTCCGTGATTCTGAGGCGCGACGACGAGTCTTTGAGATGCGGTCCGTTTTCAGACGTGATCGCAAAGAATTAGCTGCGGTCGCGCTGGTGGCCATCAAGACCTGAGTATCAAAGGACCTCTCGGGTAGTGGGTCAGTTTAGAGTTCAAGCTTTAGCTTGCGCTTGTAATCAGCAACCTAAAGGTTGAACTCTGAACGCAAACTGAAAG
>CAAGKR010090194.1_pt1 | contig 15033 bp, 16 predicted proteins | sample 2556971 | NCBI WGS metagenome assembly CAAGKR01 (sample SAMEA5207829, study PRJEB30636) | soil metagenome | biome: forest; feature: boreal; material: soil | place: USA | collected 2011-09 | depth 1 m | reverse complement strand
GTGGAACGGTTGGGACATCCGGTGACGGTGCTCATGGGCTCGGACCGAAATATCAAAATCACCAAACCCTCCGACCTGCCGCTCGCCCGCCTGTATATTTTGCAGGAGCAGGAACGCGCCGGTGATGACGGGAAAGCCGGATAGACAGTTTCGGCAAAAGACCAATTCAATAGGTAAAAGGCAAAATTCAAAATTAAGGGCCGGAACAAACCCAATATTGATTAGCAACTAACAAAAAGTACTTTTGCCGGACCTTTGATTTTTTAATTTTGTCTTTTGCATTTTGAATTTCTTTGTTGAGTGCAATGGCCACAAGAAAACACAAACCCGCGTCGCGCAGCAATTATCGCATCGGTATCGGCAACGACATTCATCGCCTCACGGCCGGGCGAAAACTGATTCTCGGCGGGGTCGAAGTTCCTTTCAACAAGGGTCCGGTCGGTCACTCGGACGGTGACGCCCTCGCTCACGCCATCTGCGACGCTCTGCTGGGCGCGGCAGCGCTCGGCGACATCGGCCAACATTTTCCCGACACTTCAACCAGGTGGCACAACGCAAACAGCCTCCTGTTCCTTCGCCAGGTTAAAGGTTTACTCGACGAAAACGGCTACAGCATCGTAAATGTGGACGCAACCGTCGGACTCGAACGTCCTAAACTCGCACGCCACATCCCGCTGATGAGGAAAAAACTTGCTGCCGCGCTCGGCATCAAGCCGAGCCAGGTCAGCGTAAAGGCCAAAAGTGGTGAAGGCGTGGACTCCGTGGGCCGTGGGGAAGCCGTCCGCGCGGATGCTATAGTCCTAGTCGCGGCCCGATAGCCCAACCTACTCCTCCAATTGTGCTAACCTATTCAATTTCACGGACACCTTGAAATGACTCGGAATTTTGAGGCACTCAACAATAATAAGTTCGATCTTGCTGTCATCGGCGGCGGGATTAACGGCGCGGCCACGGCCCGCGATGCCGCCTTGCGTGGCCTGCGCGTGGTGCTGGTTGAGTCGCGCGATTTTGCCAGCGGCACGAGTAGCCGGTCGTCCAAGCTTATCCATGGCGGGCTGCGCTATCTCGAGCAGCTCGAATTCAAACTGGTACACGAGGCGCGTCGCGAGCGCCGGCTCTTGCTGAAATTGGCGCCACACCTGGCGCGGCCCGTACCATTTCTCCTCCCCATCTATAAAGACGATCCCTACTCTCCTCTCAAAATTCGATTGGGCCTGACGGTTTACGATTTATTGGGCAACCTCGGGCGGAAAGATCGTCACCGTATGCTCACGCCCGCCGAGGCTCAGCAGCGGATTCCCTCCTTGCGTTCTGACGGCTTGCGCGCGGCAGCGGTTTATTTTGATTCAGAAACCGACGATGCTCGGCTGACTCTCGAAAACATTATCGACGCGGCGGACCACGGCGCTGTCATTCTGAATTACACGGAAATTCGCGCCCTGTCCATTTCCGCCGGAGGCGCGGGCCAGGAACCGCGGGTGGTGACGGCGGAGGCCGAAGACCGATTGAGCGGACGGAGGTACGAAATCGCTGCGCGTTTTTGGGTGAACGCCGCCGGGCCGTGGGTGGACCACATCCGCGCCTTGCTTCCCGGCTTCGATGGATCGAAGACCGTGCGCCTCACCAAAGGCACGCACATCATTCTGCCTCCGGTCGCCGGACCGTTCGCAATGTTTGCCGCTATCTTGCCGGGCAGCCGGATTTTTGTGATGGCACCCTGGCACGGCCACGCGCTGCTCGGAACAACGGACACTGATTTTGAAGGCGACCCGGCAACCGTTCGGCCCGACCGCGCCGACATCGAATACTTATTGAGCGCGCTGAACCGCGTGCTTCGCCACCCGCTGACCTCGAGCGATGTGGTGGGAAGTTTTGCGGGCTTGAGGGCGCTCGCCATCCAACCGGGCCGAAGCCCTTCCGAAAACACTCGCGAGTACCGGTTTCATCGAGACGAGGGAGCCAGGAATTTGATTTCTATCTGCGGCGGCAAACTCACCACCGCGCGCAGACTGGGTGAAAAATTGGTGGACTCGATTGTGGGTCAGATAGGCATGCCAGGCGACGGGCCGAAGGCAGCGGCGCGAAAGCACCCGACGCGAGAGATTCCGCTGGCCGGCGGTCATACCGGAGTCTTTGATGTCTTTGTAAATTATGCGGCCTGGGAAGCCGTGCGCAAGTTTGAAATTCCGTTCCCGATTGCGGAACGTATCGTGAAAACTTACGGGAGCCGCTGGCCGCTGGTGCTCGAACCCATTTTCAATGACAAGTCTTTGGCCGAACCGTTGCCCGGCACACCGACGCTTCTGGCGGCGGAAGTGGATTTCGCCATCCGCCACGAAATGGCCACGAATGTGGAAGACTTCCTCTTGCGTCGCTCTGGTCTGAACTGGCTTGCATCAAGCATGCTGCGCGACGCCGCGCCCGCCGTGGCTGAAATATTTGCGGCCCGGTTTGGATGGACCGCGGAGCGAAAAGGCGCAGAAGTTGCCGCATTTTCGCGTTATGCGCTGGCTCCGGCAGGAGATTAGGGAAAACTTTTGAATTGTGAATTATAATCCCCCGCCAGAGCGTTCATCGCTCACACCGCTTTCTCTGGGAAGTTGTATGGTTGAGACGGCATTCATAACTCACAATTCAGAACTCACTATTCAAAAATGCGAGTGTTAAACATCGGCCATCGCGGCGCGGCCGGGGAGGCGCCCGAAAATACGCTGGCGGCGTTCGATTTGGCGCTGCGACAGGGCGCGGAGGGAATCGAGTTTGACATTCACCTTTCTTCCGACGGCGTGCCGGTGGTCCTGCACGACGCGCGCCTGGAACGAACAACCTCGGGAAGCGGTTTCGTTTCCGCAACGCCCCTCGCCGTCCTCAAACGGCTCGACGCGGGTTCATGGTTCAACCGGCGATTCCCGGCACGAGCCAACCATCGGTACGCGGGCCTCAAGATCCCAACTCTGGCGGAAGTTCTGCATTGGGTTGAAAAGCGAAATTGTTTGGCTTTCATCGAAATCAAGCAGTCCAAAATTCGCTACCCCGGCATCGAGGAGAAAGTGCTGGAAGAGATTCATCGGGCGCGCATCGCACCCTTGACCACCGTGATTTCTTTCAACTTCTCCACCCTCGAGCGAATCCGCCTGTTGGATCTGCAAATTGCGCTGGGACTTGATTTCACGCGCCCGCTCCGGGCCATCCGCCGCGCAAGGTCTATTGGAGCGAACCATCTTTTGCCTCACTGGGCTTTGGCTACGCGGCGATTTATCGGCCGCGCCCATCTCGCCGGGTTCCGCGTCATTGTTTGGGACCTTAACCAGCCGGTTTTGATGCGACGCAAAATTCTTGACGGCGTGGACGGCATCATTACAAGTTACCCGGCTCGCCTCGCGGAAGTTCTTAACAAGAATCCGCAGGTCCCCTGAATCAAAAGTCGCACCGCACATCCCTCACTTTTATTGAAATTGAAATAGGAGTATAGTCCAACAAGTTGCGGTGGGCAGGTCGACCATCGGGGACAGCAATCGAGTGTTGTATTCTTCCCACCCAGGTAATCCAGTGACTGGACCGATTTTAACCGTAGTTGACGATCTCATCTTCCTCTCGAAGATTCAGCAGACCGCTCATCAGGTCGGCGTCCCCGTAGAGGCGGTTGACCCTTCAAAGGTCGTCGAGCGCATCACGGAGTTCCTCGTTCATTCGGTCATCCTCGATTTGAACCACCGGTCCGGCGCCGCTGTCGAGTTGGCACGCGCCATCAAAGCTAATCCCGCTACCCGCCATGTGCAGGTGATGGGATTCCTTTCCCATGTCCAAAGCGACCTCGCCGCAGCGGCGCGCGCGGCAGGTTGCGACTTTGTTCTGGCGCGTTCGGCTTTTTCCCAACAACTTCCCCAATTGCTCTTGCAACTGGCCGGCTGAAGAAGACGAAACAAGCACCCCCGCCACAAACAGTTGCGCGACGATCGGGATCTCAAAGCCGTGGTGTAATTTCCCACAAATTGCGTGTTATAATCCACCCCGTTTGATGGGACATTTGAGCGAAACCAGAATTCAAAACATTTATTAACGCGGCCCCCATCGCAACCCATCAAGGCATTTAAGGCCGCTGCAATGCGGGCCAGCAGGATTCGCAACACACGCAAACCTTGTAACCCGGGCACGGAGTGCAAATGACTCGAGTAAATTCCAACGTCCTCGCAAACCAACTGACACACGAACGCAATTCAACGCTCGATATGTTTTGGGTGGTGGGATTCGCTTTGCTCACCGCCGTGCTGGCACAGATCAAATTTCAATTTCCTTTCAATCCCGTGCCGCTAACCGGCCAAACTTTCGCCGTCCTCCTGAGCGGCGCGGTCCTGGGTAGCCGGCGCGGATTTTCAAGCCAGGCCTTATATCTTGCCGCGGGCGCCATGGGCTTGCCGGTTTTTGCCGGGGGCGGGTTTTCATTCGCCTATCTGCTGGGCCCAACTGGCGGATACCTCTGGAGCTATCCGCTTGCCGCCTGGTTAATGGGCTGGCTCGTGGAGCGGGGCGCCAGTCGTGAGTCCTGGCGTTTGGCACTGTCCCTTGTTTTTTGTGATGCGCTCATCCTGATTTCAGGCGCCCTCTGGCTTCACATCATTTTCGGCTTCACTTATCGCCAGGCTGCACTCTTGGGCTTTTATCCTTTCCTCATTGGCGATATCCTGAAAATCGTTCTCGTGGGCCTCACACTTCCCAGATTTCTGAATCGGTCAAAACAGTTCGGCCAGGTGTGATGTACGGGAAGGGTGAACGAAGATGAATGGCCACGTGCCCGCGTGGAATCAGGATTCACCGCATTTTTAACCCTGAGATTGGGTCCGCACGATGCCGGCGCAAATTCGCATGGAAACTGATGAGCACAAAGTTCTCGCGGCCAACCAGGCATTCTATCAGGCCCTTGAATCGCTCGACCTTGCGAAAATGGAGGCCGTGTGGTGGCATGAGGAGTGGGTCAAGTGTTTGCACCCGGGCTGGGACTTGATCAGCGGATGGGAAGATGTTTCGGAAAGCTGGGCAAACATTTTTCGCTCAACGGCACGGCTACGAATCAAAATCAATCGAGCGCTTGTCCATATCCTGGGGGATGCGGCCTGGGTTTCCTGCATCGAAAACGTGACCTCCACATACGAGAGCGGTTTTGAGACCGCCCTGGTCGAGGCCACCAACATCTTCGTGCGCCGCCAGGGCGTGTGGCGGATGGCGCATCATCACACCACGCCGATGCCCGGTCGCGTTCCCTCCGGCACAAGCCGCAGCGTGCAGTAAAACTTTCGGTTCCAACTGCCAGTTCTGGAATCCGAATCCGGCTGGTAAAACTCTCGACTTGCACCCGGAATGGTGATAAAAATTACCTTCTGAGCCGCGAATAATTTCTAAGCGGGGAATCCAGGCAGGTTGGCGGTTTGGAATTGTACTTCCGCCACCCGACAGGGACATCGCGAAGAGCCAAACTGATGGAGAGGAGTTTCCCATGGCCAAATTTTGTACGAAATGCGGTTCACCAATTGAAGAAAACCAAAAGTTTTGCAACAAATGTGGTGCACAAACGGTAGCGGACAGAGCGCCTTCAGTCCCTGCAAGCGCTCCGCCTTCAGCCGCGGTTTCGGCGCCCTCCATCAAGAGCGCGACCCCGGCTCCTCCGGCCACAACGCAGGCGGCCGCGGTGCCGGCTGCTGCCCCCGCGAAGAAAGGAAGTTCCGCCCTCAAGATTATTCTTGCGGTTTTGGGTTTCTTCGTTGTCATCGGCGTCCTGGCCATCGGAAGCTGTTTCTATATCGTGCACAAGGTGAAACAGAATGTTACATCCATCGCTGAACGGGCCCGGCCGGCGACTGGAATTACGGGCACGCCTGATATGCATCTCTCCGACGGCGGCGCCGGCTCCCAGGCAGCCGCGGCAGCCACTGTCGATGTGCCCCCTTATCCAGGCTCAATACCAACCAAGTCTGGGGGAGAACTTTCGGCTGGCCTTTCCGGTTCGATCAGCGCGCAAGAATATGAGACGCCGGACTCGGCAGAAAAAGTCATGGCATTTTACAAAGACAAGTTCGGGTCCAAGATCAATATTGTGGAAAGCGAGGGCAAGACCGTGTTTAACTTCCTCAGCAACCGCGGTATGACTACCGTCACCGTCACACGCGATGAGGGAACGGATAAAACCCAAATCAATATCGCGCGCATCGGAAAATAAGAGAGCCTGTCGAGTGTCCGGCCGAATTTCACGCCGGGCCGCAAGATCTCGAACGGCTCTTGAAGGCAACGGGTACGTGTTCCTTTCAAACTCCTGGCACGCAAGGGTGAAGCTATAATGAAACGATTATCCGTCCTGTTCATGTCTTGCATTTTTCTCGTGCCCATCGCGGGCTCGCTTGCCGCCGTGGACCAACCCTCCGGGACAGCGATCGATCAGCTCAAAAGCTCCGACGCCAACATCCGTGCCAAGGCGGCGCGTGAACTGGGAAAGAGCGGCGACGCATCCTCCATCTCTGCGCTCAAGGCCGCGCTGATAGACCCCGACGTGAAGGTGCGCCGCGAGGTGGTTCTTGCCCTCGCCGCAATTCACAAATCGGCCGCGCTCGAGCCGCTGGCTGCCGCATCGCGAGACGCTGACGCCGGCATCCGGTCGTTGGCCATTCAGAGCATGGTGGGTTATTACACGGGACAAACTCCTGGAGCAGGTTTTACCGGTTTCATGAAGAAAAACGTGCAGCGCGCCAAAAGCCTTTTTGTAGAGGATGAAACGCAAATCGATCCTGGCGTCGCAGTGGATCCGGTGGTTCTCGCCGCTCTCCAAAACAACCTGTCGGATGCGCGCTCGGTCCGCGTGCAGCGCGATGCGGCCAGGGGCCTTGGAGAATTAATGGCGCGGCAGGCGGTCCCGGACCTGGTGAAAGCCGCCCACTCTTCTGACGATGATTTGGCGCGCCAGGCTATGAACGCTCTTGCGAAAATCAAGGACACGTCCGCCGGTCCTCAATTGATCGACTTGCTCGATTCTCACAGTAAAGATGTGAAGCGGGACGCCGCCCTCACCGTGGGCATTTTGCGCGCCCGCGACGCGACTGCCAAACTCGAATTGATTTTCCAAAACAATCCCGACAAGAATACAAAGGAAAAAGCTTTGCAAGGGCTGGCCTACCTGGGGAACCCGGTTTCAATTCCGTTGTTCAACAAAGAACTTTGGAGCCAGGACAAGGCGTTTCGCATTTCTGCTGCGGAAGGACTGGGGCGCGCGGGCGACCGCAAGAATATTCCGGAGCTGCAAAAAGCTGAGATCGCGGAAAAAGACGGGGACACCCGGCTCGCCATGCAATTTGGTCTCACCGATCTCGGCAAAGACGATTACCTGAACACTATGATCCAGGAGCTGAACACGAAGCTGCGCGGAGACGCCACGCAAGCTTACCTTATGGAACTTGCCCAAACTCCGGAGTTCCTTCCCAAGTTGTATCCCTACCTGAATAGCAACGACGCGGCCGTGCGCAGAAAGCTTGCGGTCGTGCTCGTCTTCACGGGCGACAGCACAAGCATCGCCCCACTCGAAACGCTTACCCACGATTCAAACAGTGATGTGGCATCGGCGGCCTTGCGGGCGCTGCGCGCCGTCCGAGCGCGCACAGCGGCAAACCACTAAACCCGACTTCGGAGATGAGGGAGTTCTATTGATTTGTAATTCGTTGGATTAGTGCGCTGCGAACTCCGAGCTAAGTTGGATTAATGTGCCGGTTTGTTCTTCTTGGTGCGAAAGGGGGGAGTCGAACCCCCACCCCTTGCGGGACCAGATCCTAAGTCTGGCGCGTCTGCCAATTCCGCCACTTTCGCTCGCCAGTATTATAAGGCAAGAAACGGAATGCCCAAGCAAGACTCGCGGTCGCCGGCAGGCCGGGCGCGCTAGTACCGGTTACGATCGGGACGCCGGTCATGCTGGCGGTCAGGGCGCCGAGGGCGTTCGTGGCGAGAAGGGTTGTTATCGCGGCGTGACAAAGAACGCTCGTGATGGGAAAGCGTGATTTCCTTGCGCGGCGCCTGGCGCTCATGCCGGGGGGCGGCATTCCCGGGCTGCGGGTCAGGGCGCTCATGGCGGGAAGGAATATTATCCGGAAGCGGCGTCATGGGCCTGTAGTGGGCGACTCTCTGCAAATCCATCCCCAGTTTTTCCATTTCGGTGAAACCTTTGGGGGTGATGAAGTAACGGCGCTGGCGCTCCACGAGATCTTCTTCCATCCACCCCAGTTTTTTGGCGGCTTCAATGAATACGTTGCCCAGCGCGAAGGGATTGACCGGTCCAATGCGGTTTTCTTGCGGCTCTTTGGATTTCATGCGGCTCCGTTTCGAGGGTATGAAAAAAGTTAGTTACCCAAACTTCCTGGTCTTTAACTGTTCCAGAATGCGGTCATTAACGCTCGGAGAAAATCACAAGCAGGAATGTCTTTCGGACCCGCGCCTTCTCGGTTTACCGGAGGTTGTATTGTACTCGCGTCCGAAGTGCGAGGCAAGCGCGCTTTCGGCAACGCTTATGACAGGGTTAACGAATCTTCCCTCGCGCGGCGATTCGCCAGGAACCGACCACTTGCTCGTTGCGCAGGAGGTACGCTTCATCATGCATGTTCACACAGGTGCAAACGTGGTTGGGCACCACGGCGAGCACATCGCCCACGCGGAATGAGCGCGAAGAGTTTGTGATGTCCAGGTGGCCGTGCTCTTCATTTAATTTGATCAGTGGCGCGTCTGGAGCTTCGACAATGAGGCCGTAACCGGTTTTGGGTCCAGAGCTCAAAGTGTCCGAAGAAAAGGTTTTCGACCCCGCATCAATGATGGCGCGTCCGGTAACAGCGGTGGAAACCACGGTGGTCACTACGCGAGTGGCGCAATCCTCCAGCCGGCAGGCACCCTGATAAAAAGTATTCAGGTCGTTGTACACGTAAGTTCCCGGGCGGATTTCCGTAAGCCCCGGAATCTCGCGCGCGAATTCGGCCGAAGGCGTCGAGCCCCCGGAAACAATTTCGACGGGCATCCGGGCTTGGCCAAAAGCTTCGAGCGCCCGACCGACTTGCTCCGCCACTTGCTTTGATTCCTTTCTTCGTGCCTCTTCGGTTCCCCAAACGTTTCCGAAGTAGGTCATCAAGCCGCGAAATTTCAGGCCAGGCAGCTTTTCAATTTTCCGCGCAAGTTCCACACACGCAGGCCCGGGTTCAAGTCCGCAGCGGTGGAATCCGACGTCGAACTCGACCAGCACTCCAACGGTCGCGTCCTTGTCGCTGGCGGCGCGTGACAGTTCTTGCGCCGTCCGCTCATCGTCAAGCGAGACCAGGATTTTTCGCTCACGGGCGAGTGCCGCCAGGCGGTCGAGTTTCTCCCGGCCGAAAATCGGATACGCCACCAGGATCTCGTCCAGGCCCGCGTTGGCCATTACTTCAGCCTCACCCACCTTGGCAACGGTCAAACCAACGGCGCCTCGCTCCAGTTGAAGCCGCGCCACCTCCGGCGTCTTATGAGTCTTCGTATGAGGACGCAAGCCCACGCCTTGCTCGCGGCAGGATCTTGCCATCCTGTCCAGGTTGCGCTCCAGGATGTCGAGATCAATCGTCAGGGCCGGCGTCGATAGTTCGCGAAAATGCATGTCGATAATCTTACCGTGCTGTCACTCTAAGACCGTTCGCTCCGCTTCGAAAGGTCCTGAGCACAACGAAGGATCTCAGGGTAAACTCCGCGAAGAATCCCGCAATAACCGCAGCCCAGATGGTCGCGTTACGCTTTGTGGGGTTTGCTGACCCGCGCGATGCAATCAATTTCGATTTTGATTTTCGGCAACTGCACGCCCACCGTGGTTCGGGCCGGAGGGTCCACAGGGAAAAACTTTTTATACACTGTGTTCATGGCCGCGAAGTCATTGAGGTCGGCCAGGAAAACTCCCATGCGCACCACATCGCGCAACGAACTTCCGGACGCCTCAAGTATGGCTCGCATATTTTCAAGCGTGCGGCGGGTTTCAGACCGGATGTCGCCAAGTTCCATCTCGTTGGTTGCGGGATTCAACGGGCCCTGCCCGGCGACAAATACAAAATCGCCGGCCACAATGGCCTGTGAATAAGGGCCAAGCGGCCGGGGTCCACTGAGCGTTCGAATTACTTTCCGCATGTGATCTCCTCAACTCAATCGCGAAATCTTCCAATTCACAATCCACAACTCAGGCCAATTGTCCGCCGTCCACAAACAGCAGCACGCCGTTAACGTATTCTGCATCGCGCGAAGCCAAAAACGCCGCCGGCCCTGCAATGTCATCCGGCACACCGAGCCGCCCAACCGGAATCAGGTTTTTGTATTTCCGCATAAATTTCGGATCTTTGAGAAAGGGCTCCGTCAATCGAGTTCGAATCAAGCCGGGACCGATGGCGTTTGACTGAATCCCGTAAGGCCCTAATTCTCGCGCCAGGGTTTTGGCCAGGAGAAACACGCCCGCCTTCGATGCGTTGTAAGGCGCAAGTTCAGCCTCGGCGTCCCAACTGTTGGTGGAGGCCATAAAGACCAGCTTCCCGCTTCGCTGCTTGATCATGTGTGGAACCACGGCGCGCGCTACAAGAAACGCTCCCTTCAAATTGGTGTCCACGGTCCAATCCCAGAGTTTCTCGCTCGTTTCTGTGAAGGGAATACCTTTGCCAACTCCCGCCACATACATCAAGACGTCGATGCGACGATGCCAGCGCATAACGCTCGCAACCATTCGCTCTATTTGTCTTGGGCGAAGCACGTCACAGACCAATGTTCGGACGCTTGCGCCGCCTTCGATCATTTCCTTTGCGGTCCGCGCCATCATGGTGCGGTCAATGTCGGCGATAACTACGTGCGCGCCCTCGCTTGCCAATCGCGCGGCAATCGCTTTGCCGATGCCCTGCGCTCCACCTACAACGATCGCGACCTGACCGCGAAACCGTTCCGGCGATCTGGCGCCCTCATGCATCTTTGAAGGTTTCAAGAATTCAAATCCTTTCGCGAACCGAAAACTCTCCTGTGTTCCCCAAACGTGCTCCAGTATAATGGCGTTTTTTGATGGCGTAAAGGATTTCCCAAACCACGAGGCGCCGGAAATGAACAGCCCCGAACAAAAATGGATGGACCACCTGGTGATCGTTCGCCACGGAGAATCCGATCGCAACGTGGGCAAGGACGCCGCGACCGCCGCGGGCGAGCTGGAATATGGCGGTGGCATCCGCGACATGGACGTTCCCCTGACGCCGCTCGGCGAGAAACAGTCCGAAGCGACGGGAGAATACCTGGGGCGAACATTTCGATTCGACAGAATTTTTGTTTCGCCTTATTTGCGCACCGTTAAAACTGCGGAAATTATGACCGGGCATTTCCAAGATTGTCCAACCACGACCATCGAGGACCGCATCCGCGAAAAAGAATTTGGAATTTTGGATGGCCTCACCAAGATTGGTATCGCCACAAATTACCCCGATGAATTGAAACGACGGAGTCGGGACGGGAAATATTATTACCGCCCCCCCGGCGGCGAAAGCTATCCGGATGTGGCGCTGCGTATCCACAGCTTTTTGGGAACCATGGCGCGCGAATGTAGAAAGCAAACGGTGCTGGTGGTGTGCCATTCAGTGGTCGTCCTGGCGTTCAGGCGGTTGCTTGAACGCTTGTCTGAAGAAAAACTGCTTGCTATAGACGGCGATCCGGAACAAGACGTCTGCAACTGCTCCGTCACATGGTATAAGTTTGATCCTGCCGCCGGCGACAAGGGCAAGATGGAATTGCGGGAATTCAACGGGGTCCACTACGCGCCGGAAGACGCCTCCACGGAGGAATGCCGGCGGAAAGCAATGCGCGAATTCGGAGTTCGGTCTTCGCCGTCGGGAGTTTAATGGCCAAACTCGAATCGCAATTTTGCCGGCTCTGGGAACTGAACCGATGTCAGAAAAAACGCAACCCAAGTTAGAGAATCGCGACGCCACACCCCACGCTGCCGGCCATGGACTGGGGACGGTAGACTCCGAACTCCGCGGTGCCCAGCGATCTCTTCCCCGCGCCATCGGCTATCTGGGCTCGACTGCCATTGTCGTGGGCACTATCATCGGCTCGGGCATTTTTCTTGTGCCGCACGACATCGCCCAGCACGTGGGCTCCGCGCGCAGCCTCTTCCTGGTGTGGATTGTGGGCGCAGCCCTCTCGCTTGCTGGGGCGCTTTCGCTCGCCGAACTGGGGGCTGCCATGCCGGAAGCGGGCGGCATTTACATCTATCTGCGCGAGGCCTACGGCAAGCTTTTTGCTTTTCTGTATGGCTGGGGAATGTTGTTGGTCATCAATTCCGGATCCATCGCCACACTCGCCGTCGCTTTTGGAATTTACGCTGCCACTTTCGTTCCACTCTCACCCGTCGAACAAAAATTAGTTGCGGCTGTTGTCATCGGCGTATTGACCTTCGTGAACTATGTCGGAGTTCGCAAGGCTGCCGTGGTCCAAACGGTGTTCACGTTTGCCAAACTAACCGGACTGGCCATTATCATGGGCTACGCTTTCTTTTCTTCCGGCATTGCGCCGATCACTTCCACGCAGTCCTTGCCCACGCCCGTCACTACCATAAGCTCCTTTGGCGTGGCGCTCATCAGCGTGCTGTGGGCGTATGAAGGCTGGCACATGCTTTCATTTAACGCCGGTGAAGTTATCAACCCCTCGCGCGTGCTCCCGCGCAGCTATTTTCTGGGAACGCTTTTGGTAGTGGTGGTTTATCTTGGCGCGAACCTCGCCTACCTTCGCGTGTTCTCGCTGCCCGTTCTTGCCGATGATAAATACCAGCGCGTGGCGGCAAAGACCATGGAGGTGCTGGCCGGACCGCGCGGCGCGACTTTTGTTTCCGCGCTCATCCTGTGTTCCATTTTTGGCGCGCTTAACGGAAACGTGCTGGGCGGGCCTCGGGCTTATTTCGCCATGGCGCGTGACGGTGTTTTCTTTGCCTCCGTCGGGCGCGTCCATCCGCGGTTTGAAACCCCCGCTCGCGCCATCCTGATTCAAGGAGTGTGGTCCATCGTCCTGGCGGCCAGCGGCAGCTTCAAGCAGCTTTATACCTATGTGATTTTCACCGGCTGGATTTTCTATGGCGCTGCCGCTCTGGCCGTCATAGTTTTGCGCATCAAAAAGCCGCAGCTTGCGCGGCCTTACCGCGTCTGGGGCTATCCGGTTTTGCCCGTCGTTTTTTCCCTGGCCGCAACCGCCATCGTCGCCAATACTTTGGCGCGCAGCCCCAAAGAAGCCTTCATCGGATTGGCCCTGGTGCTCGCCGGTGTTCCCATTTATTTTCTCTGGACGAGAGTGGGGAGCGCGGCACAAACGAATTCCGCTCCGACCTCGCCGCCGGCTGAGGAATAATTCACGGCGAATTCAAATCCTGACCAACGTGCCAAAAACCAACTGAAAGCCACTGAAAGCCAACTTTTTATCCCTGTTTTTAGACTTGACCGCTAATATTTTCAGCACCTTGGTGAGTTCGGTGGATTTTCTACCTTATTTTTCAATAACTTAGTGGCTTTGACGCGGCTCGCAGAATTATTTGCATTGATTCTAAAGCACATTCCGGCTTTGGTCGGTCTTAAAAAAAGATTGTTTAATAGTGTTTTGCCTGACAGAGGGAGTGGGCAGGACGACCGCACGCTGATTTAATGCCAATATTTTGCGATTCCGAGCTTCCATTTTCGAATTCCCGGGCGATCAGCCGGTCTCCTAATCACTTAATGACCAAATGGCCCGATCACTCAGTTCTTCTTGACTCTGGCACACAATGTCATATTTGTCAATGGAATAATGGCGAGTTGGTAGATTAGAGTCCTGCGCCTCCCGAAAGTCTGCGGTTCGCCGATTCCAGACGATGAAAAGCCACCGAGTTAGAGAACAACTCCGCGCTTGTCTTTACCCGCTTGCCATATAAGTCAGGCACAAGATCAGGTAATTTATAAGTGTGGATCCTAATCTGGATAGATTATAAGTCGGACCTTAATGTGTAGCTTGTGCTCATTCGAACCTGCCTCAACATCTAACTCCTCCGTGTCGCCTTCTATGGACCTGACGAACACGAGGCGAAATTCGCCGGCGCGACGAATTCCAAAATCGCCATGAAGCTCCGAAGTCACCCACTCCTTGTATTTAGCCCAATCCCCGTTCGTCTCGAATTCCCAGCGAGCGATTTCGCTCCAAACCTTCCTGAGTCGGGCCGGAGCGAGCCACCACCTCTGAGTCTGGCGGGATGGTTCTCCTTTGAAGCTCTGTCATCTCAGGGTGCAGAAACAGACTCGGCTCACTGTGTTGCTTGCAGGACAGGAATATTGCCGTCACCGCCAGCCCTATCACCAGTCGTTCGCGTCGAAGATTCATGTTTCCTTCGCCACAAACTCCTGCACGCGCCGCTCGATGTCGTCTCGCACGCGTCGAAACACCGCCAACCGCTCGCCATCGGAGCTTTGCGTGGTGCCGGGATCTTCAATCGGCCAGTGGAGGTTCCAAATCGCCCCGGGGAAAATCGGGCAAGCCTCTTTTGCGTTATCGCAGACCGTGATTACGTATCTGACGCCCTGCCCCCAGTACTGGGCGACGTCCTTCGAGTGCTGCCCACTGATGTCGATCCCAATCTCGCCCATTACCTTGATCGCATCGGGATTCAGCCGCGACGGCTGCGTTCCCGCGCTCTCGGCCTCGAATCTGTCACCTGCCAATTGGCGCAAAAAACCCTCTGCCATCTGGCTTCGACAGGAGTTTTGTGTGCAGAGAAATGAGACCTTAGGTTTCACCACGCTTGTTCCCTCCCTCGGTCTTGTTTTTTCGAAACCAACAGTGTTTTCCAAAAAGTAGAACGCTGATTGTGGTCATAAGCCCGGTAGCCGCTAGCGACAAGTTGCTGACGCCTGTCTGAACCAGCAGACCCAACGAAAACGCGGCGCCCGCGATCTGCAACATGCCGAGCGCCAGCCGAACAATAGCCCACCGCTGTTCGCTCCCGACCTGTGATTGATGATATAT
>CAAGKR010115660.1_pt1 | contig 15038 bp, 11 predicted proteins | sample 2556971 | NCBI WGS metagenome assembly CAAGKR01 (sample SAMEA5207829, study PRJEB30636) | soil metagenome | biome: forest; feature: boreal; material: soil | place: USA | collected 2011-09 | depth 1 m | reverse complement strand
TGCGGCGCCGTCAACTGCATGCACGACTCGTTTACCCCGATCGGGGGACTCGTGCCCCTCTTCAACATCCAGACGGGCGAGGTGATCTTCGGTGGGGTGGGCGCAGGACTCTATGGCATGCTTATCTTCGTAGTCCTGGCGGTCTTCATCGCCGGCTTGATGGTGGGTCGCACCCCCGAGTACCTCGGCAAGAAGATCGAGGCCTACGACGTGAAGCTGGTCATGCTCGTCCTTATGGTGCTTTCGGCAACGATCCTGGGCTTCACGGCGTGGGCCAGCGTCTCGGACTGGGGTCTCGCGGGTCTCAACAACTCGGGTCCGCACGGCTTCAGTGAGATCCTCTACGCATTCAGCTCTAATGTCGGCAACAACGGGAGCGCATTCGCAGGCCTCACCGCAGCTCCGGCCGACAACAATCCGCACTGGGACACGACCCTCGGAATAGCCGCGCTCGTGGGCCGTTTCCTGATGATCGTCCCGATACTTGCCCTGGCCGGCAACCTCGCCTCCAAGAAGCTCATTCCGGCGAGCGCGGGCACATTCAAGACCGAGGGCGTCACGTTCATCGTTCTCCTGATCGGCACTGTCGTCCTCGTGGGCGCGCTCACGTTCCTTCCCGCTTTGGCGGTCGGCCCCGTCGTCGAGCACTACCTCATGGGTTCCGGCACCCTGTTCTGAAAAGTCCCCCCACCGCAGAATTTGACCTTTCACAAACGACCATGAGCTCAAAATCAATCTCTCTTCTGGACGGCACCATCATGCGGAAGGCCGTCGTGGACTCCTTCGTCAAGCTTGACCCAAGGCAGCAGCTCAAGAACCCGGTGATGTTTGTCACGCTGGTCGGCGCGCTCCTCTCATTCGAGCAGCTGTTCACGTCAAAGGAGCCCTTCAGCTACGTCCTCCAGATAGCGCTCTGGCTGTTTTTCACCGTCATTTTCGCCAATTTCGCGGAGGCTGTGGCCGAGGGCCGCGGCAAGGCGCAGGCGCGCGCACTGCGTGCGTCCCGCAAGCAGCTTGTCGCCCACCGGCGGCGCAAGGACGGGACGACTGAGTCCGTGGACGCGTCCCTTCTTCGCAGGGATGACCTCGTGCTCGTCTCCGCAGGCGAGCTGATCCCCGGCGACGGCGAGGTGGTCGAGGGTGCCGCCTCCGTTGACGAGTCGGCAATCACGGGCGAGTCCGCGCCCGTCATCAGGGAGGCCGGCGGCGACCGCAGCGCGGTCACTGGCGGCACGGGGGTGCTTTCCGACAGCCTGGTCATCCGGATAACGGCGAACCCGGGCGAAGGTTTCCTGGACCACATGATCAGCCTCGTCGAGGGGGCGACCCGCCAGAAGACACCGAACGAAATCGCCCTCACGATTCTTCTGTCGGCGCTCACGTTCATATTCCTGTTGGTCATCATCACGCTCAGGCCCTTCGGCAACTACTCTAACGTCGCCTTCACCATCACGGCCCTGATCGCGCTCCTGGTGTGCCTGATCCCGACGACAATTGGCGGGCTCCTGAGCGCGATCGGGATCGCCGGCATGGACCGCCTGCTTCAAAAAAACGTCCTCGCTATGAGTGGCCGCGCCGTTGAGGCGGCCGGCGACATCGACGTGCTCCTGCTCGACAAGACAGGGACAATCACGCTGGGAAACCGGATGGCCTCGGAATTTGTGCCGGCCCCGGGGGTCTCGAGCGAGCGCCTGGCAGAGGCGGCGCAGCTTGCGTCGCTTGCGGATGAGACGCCTGAGGGCCGGAGCATCGTCGTCTTGGCAAAGGAGCGGTACAACCTTCGGTGCAGGGATCTTTCGGTGCAGGGCGCAAGCTTCGTCCCCTTCACGGCCCAGACGCGCATGAGCGGCGTCGACTTTGCACAGGAAGGCGCGCCGGCGCGGTCGATCCGCAAGGGCGCCGCGGCCAACGTCAGGGCGTGGGTTGAATCTCAGGGCGGCTCCTACCCTGACCCCATGTCGGCGGCTGTGGACGATATTTCCAGGAAGGGGGGCACCCCCCTCGTCGTGGCCGAAGGGCGGCAGACACTCGGCGTCATCTTCCTCAAGGACGTGGTCAAGGGCGGAATCAAGGAAAGGTTCGCGCAGCTTCGTGCGATGGGCATTCGCACTGTCATGATCACGGGGGACAACCCACTGACCGCAGCCGCGATCGCGGCCGAAGCCGGGGTCGACGATTTTCTTGCACAGGCCACGCCCGAAATGAAGCTCGCCAGGATCCGCGAGGAACAGGCCGCAGGCCACCTGGTCGCAATGACGGGGGACGGCACCAACGACGCGCCTGCGCTCGCGCAGGCCGACGTCGGCGTCGCCATGAACACGGGGACGCAGGCCGCAAAGGAGGCCGGCAACATGGTCGACCTTGACTCCAACCCGACCAAGCTCCTGGACATAGTTGAGATTGGAAAGCAGCTGCTGATCACGCGCGGCGCGCTGACAACGTTCAGCATCGCAAACGACGTCGCAAAGTACTTCGCCATTATTCCGGCCATGTTGGTCGGCGTGTTTCCGGCAATCGCGCCTCTGAACGTAATGCACCTCGTCTCGCCGCTCAGCGCAATCCTTAGCGCCGTCATCTTCAATGCGCTTGTGATCATCGCCCTCATTCCCCTCGCCCTCAAGGGCGTCGCGTACCGGCCCATTGGCGCCGCGGCCATGCTCAGGCGGAACCTGTTCATCTACGGTTTCGGCGGAATCGTGATCCCTTTTGTCGGCATTAAGGCGATCGACGTGATCGTCAACGCCGTCCACCTCGTTTGACCCATGAAAACACTCTTAAGAGAGCTCAGGATATCAGTCGTACTCACCCTCCTGTTCGCCGTGCTTCTTTGCGGCGTCTACCCGGTCGTTGTCTGGGCCGGCGCGCAGGCGTTTTTTCCCGTAAAAGCGAACGGCAGTCTTATAACGGAAAAGGACGGAACTGTGCGCGGATCGACGCTCCTGGCCCAGAACTTCTCGAGCGACAAATATTTCCAGCCGCGGGCCTCCGCGGCGGGCACGGGCTATGATGCCACCAGTTCAGGAGGCACAAACCTCGGGCCAACGAGCCAGAAGCTGGCTGACAGCATCAAGGCTTCGGTCGCCGCCTACCGTGCCTCCAATGCCCTTGCCTCCGATGCGCCCGTACCGGCCGACGCAGTGACGTCGTCTGGAAGCGGCCTCGATCCCCACATAAGCGTGGCCAACGCGACGATCCAGGCGGCCCGCGTCGCGCGGGCGCGTGGAATCCCGATCGAGACCGTCCGTTGGCTCGTCGCGGCAAATACTGAAGGCCGCGACCTCGGCGTTTTCGGGGAGGCCGGCGTCAACGTGCTCCGCATCAATGTGGCGCTGGACGCCGGAGGATTGGCGAAACCGGTGGCGGCGAAATGAGATCATGCCCATGGTACAGGAAATCGATCGCCCACGGTTGCTGTCCTACTTGCTTGTGGCGGTTGCCGCATTTCTGATAGGGCTGGCCCTTGGCCAGCTCGGCGCCGTGCGTGGCAGCGGGCCTTCCAGAATCGATTGGCCGGCGGCGACTCCGCCCCATCCGCGCTCACTGCAGCCTTGAAATCCGGTGGCCCGGGACGGCGCATGCATCCCTCGCACAGCAGATCCGGGTGGCTTGCGCCCCACAGTGGCATCCCCACAATGGCCGACCCGGCCCATGCCCGAAAATCGTCCCGATCCTGACGCTCTCCTGGCGTCGCTGAACCGCGATCAGCAGAGAGCCCTTCGCGGAAAACTGAAGGTTTTCTTCGGCATGTGCCCGGGAGTGGGCAAGACCTACGCCATGCTGCGCGCAGCGCAGCAGGACATGCGTGACGGGTTGGACCTTGTCGTCGGGATCGTCGAGACTCACGGGCGCGTTGAGACCGAGGCGCTCCTCGCCGGGCTCCCGGTCATTCCACGCAGGCAGGTCACCTACAAGAACATCCAAATCACGGAGATGGACCTGGAGGCGATCCTCCTGCGCAAGCCCAAGTTGGTGCTCGTCGACGAATTCGCCCACACCAACGCCCCCGGTTCCCGCCACCCCAAGAGGTATCAGGATGTGGTCGAACTCCTCGACGCCGGGATCGACGTGGTCACCACGCTCAACGTGCAGCACATCGAAAGCCGTGCGGATGCCGTCCGGCAGATCACGGGCGCAACCGTTCACGAGACCGTGCCCGACTCGGTGTTTGGGCTGGCGGACCAGATCGAGCTCGTCGACATCACCCCGGAGGCGCTGCGGGAGCGCCTGAGCGAGGGGAAGGTCTACATGGACGGGAGGGCGGCCGCGGCGGCGGAGAACTTCTTCAAGGACACGCACCTGACCGCCCTGCGCGAGTTGGCCCTGCGTTTCGTCGCCGAGCACGTCGACAAGCGCCTGCGCGAGCTCAGATCGGTCGGTACCCTGAAGACGGTGTGGCGCTCCGGCGAGCGCCTCCTTGTCGCCGTCGGCCCGAGCCCATCCTCGACACAGCTTGTGCGCTGGACGAGGCGGATGGCCGCGTCGCAAGGCGCCAGCTGGATTGCGGTCAGCGTGGAGTCGTCGAGTCCCCTGGACGCCGAGGTCCAGCGCCGGCTCGAGCAAAACCTCTCGCTCGCCCGCGAGCTAGGCGCGGAGGTGGTCGTCACGCACGACACCGATGTGGCTGACGCGCTTGTCCGAGTTGCGCTGCAGAACAACGCCACGCAGATTGTCGTCGGCAAGTCGCGCAACCCCCGTTGGTTCGATGCGCTGCGCGGCGGAAATCTCGTCGACCGCCTCCTGCGAATCGGAGGGGCCATCGACATTTACGTCGTTCCCGCCGAGCGCACGGCCGACAAGCCGGCGACCTGGCTCGATTGGCGGCCGGCCGAGGTCTCCCCTGCCCGCGAATATGCCGAGGTGTTCGGGGTCCTCGCGGCGCTGACTGCCATGAGCTGGTTCATCGTTCCCCACTCCGGTTACCTTTCCGTCGGCCTCTTTTTCCTCCTCGCGGTCATTGTCCTCAGCCTGCGGGTTGGGCCAGGCCCAGTCCTCGTTGCCGGCGTGGCGAGCGCGCTGACCTGGGATTTCCTGTTTATCCCGCCGATTTTCACCTTCTCCATCGCCCGGTTCGAGGACGGCCTGATGTTCTTCACCTACTTCGTCGTGGCGATCATCTCCGGGCAATTGACGGCGCGCATCCGCGCCCAGGCTCGCAACGAGCGCATGCGCGAGGACCGGGCCACAGCGCTCTTCCACCTGACCGAAGCCCTGAGCGCCGCACGGACGCTGGACGACGCCGTTTTTGCCGCGCTGCGCCAGGCCGATGAATATTTCGGCGCCACTTCGGCCCTTCTCCTCGACGACGGAAACGGATCCGAGCTCATGCCCCATTTTGCGGGATCGTTCGTCGTCTCCGAAAAGGAGCGCGGCGTCGCCGACTGGGCGTGGCGCAACCGCAAGAAAGCGGGCCGGTTCACCGACACACTGCCCTCTGCCGAGGGATTCCATCTGCCGCTCGTTCGCGAGGATATGGGCATCGGCGTCCTCATCCTGAGGATGCCGCCGGAGGCCACGCTCACTCTCTCGCAGCGCGACCTCGCCGACAGCTTCGCAGCCCAGCTTGCGCAGCTCGTCGAGCGGGAGCAGCTGCGCGCAGCGGGCGAACGTGAAAAGCTCCTGGCCGAGTCGGACAAGCTGCACCGCACTCTCCTTGATGGCGTCTCCCACGAGCTGAAGACCCCGCTTGCCGTCCTGACCTCGGCCGTCGAGAACCTCGCGTCGGCGGACGCGGCCACCCGGGCGGACTTGGGCGTCGAGATACGGACGGCCACGCGCCGGCTGAACCGGCTGGTAAACAACCTTCTCGACCAGACCCGCCTCGAATCGGGCGCCCTGCGGCCGCGGCTCGACTGGTGCGACGGGCACGACCTCGTCAACGCCGCGATCGACGGCGTCAGCGAGTCGCTCAACGGCCATCCCTTCGAAACGGACATTCCGAAGGACCTGCCGCTGTTCCGCGCTGATGCCGCCCTCATGGAGCAGGTCATCGCGAACCTCCTCCTCAACTCGGCATTGCACACGCCGCCCGGAACTGAAATCTTCCTGGCTGCGGGCGTGGACCGAGCCAAGTCACGGATTTATTTCACCGTGGCCGACCGCGGCCCGGGCCTGCCTGCGGCTATGCGCGAACGACTTTTCCAGAAATTCCAACGGGGAGACGCAGCCAAGGCCGGTGGCCTCGGCCTCGGGCTCTCCATCATCCGGGGCTTTGTCACGGCGCAGGGGGGCGACGTCGTCGCCGGTGAAAATCCCGGCGGAGGAGCGGTTTTGACCGTCTATCTCCCCTTCGCGGCGCACGGAAACGTCCCCGCCGAATGAGCATGACCCCATCGAAACTGACCATCCTGGTGATCGACGACGAGGTACAGATCCTGCGCCTTCTTCGGATCACGCTCGAGGCGGCCGGCTACAGCGTCCTTGAGGCAGATTCTGGAAGGATCGGACTGGACGAGGCGGCACGGTGCCAGCCCGACGCGATCATTCTCGACCTGGGCCTGCCGGACCTTGGCGGCCTCGATGTGCTGAAGCAGCTTCGGGAATGGTCCAAGGTGCCGGTCCTCGTCCTCACGGTTCTTGCAGCCGAGAGGGACAAGGTTGCCGCTCTCGACGCGGGCGCGGATGATTACCTGACGAAACCCTTTGGATCCGCCGAACTCACGGCCCGCGTGCGTGCGATCCTGAGGCGGGCGCCAGGGGAAAACGAGCCGGCGGTAGTCGCCTTCGGCGACATCGAGATGGACCTGGCCGCGCGAATTGTTCGGCGCGCCGGAGTCGAGATCCGGCTGACCGCGAAGGAATACGCCATGCTTCGTCTTCTTGTCATCCACCGAGGCAAGGTGGTCACCCACGGCCAGATGCTTCGCGAATTGTGGGGACCGAAGGCCGAGGAGAACACGCATTACCTCCGCGTTCACATGACGCATATCCGGCAAAAATTGGAGACGGAGCCGCACAAGCCACGGCACCTCAGGACTGAGTCGGGGATTGGGTACAGGCTGGTCGAGGATTGACTGCCCGGCCGTTTCGTCCATGCGGCGAATTCAACAGGCAAGCTGGGGTCACAACCCCAGTTTTCGAGCGAGATTGTCCTCGCAAACATCGTAGCAATATCCAGGCGATTGAAACGAGGGAGTATAAAATCGTCCTAACCGGGTGGCCCGCGAAGCGGTTGACTCCTGATTCGATGTTCAGCAGTCGATATGGGTCGTGTTCCTTCCGGCTCGCCCGTAATAAGTTACGGCATGAGAGACGATTACATCAAGGAAGCCCTGAAGACGATCGACGATCCGAATATCTTGGTGAATGTCGTCTCGCGTCGAGTGAAGCAGCTGAAGCGAGGCAATCGCCCGCTCGTTGAATCGCTCGAGAAGCTCTCCGCCGAGGACACCGCATTGCGCGAGATTATCGAGGGAAAGATCAGTTACGAGCTGGCGAGCACAACCGCCAGGAGCTAGGGACGCCCGATCTGGTTTGCCCTTTAGGCCGCATACTTGCGGCCCAGGTCCACGACGGAGTTCTTGCGAGACTTAAGCAGCAGAGCCAGGCCGAGGGGCGCCGCATAGCTGCCCCCGTGCTCAATGAAGACCCAGATCGGCAACCCGCCCATTGGCGAAAGCGCCTCGGTTGAGAGTTTCCACGCCAGCACCAACAGCAGCAGCCCGAACCCGGGCTGAAGAAGCACGGCAAGGGCGACAACGCATTCAAACGCCCCCACCAACGATTCGACCCACGGGCCGTGCAGTCCGAGCATTTCATATTGCGCCACCAAAGCCGGCTTTCTCACGAGCAGGTTGAGAGCCCCGTGCCCCGCGAGGAGGAGGACGGTGGTCAGGCGCAGGATCCAGGCGATCTTTGAGCGAAGCCTGACGTCCATATCCACAAGCTGAAAGCGCAGCCAGGATCTCCAGCCTCCCCCGCTCGCCAGAAGAAATAGGGCGCACAGCACACCGTAGTTTCCCGTGCGTTCAATGGCCTCCCACGCCGATTCGCCGGCAAGGGGCCGCAGGATCGCGGTCCAGAGGCCCCAGGCAGCCATGTAAAGAATCACGCCGCGAACGGGATAAAACAGGACAATGAGGGCCATCGCCACGTCGAACGCACCGACTAACGGCATGAGCTGCAGCGCCGTCACCTTAGGGATTCCGACGACCGCAAAGTAGGACGACCAAGCCGCCACGCGAGTGATGCCGAGGGCCCCGTGCCCAATAAATTCCATGAACACGCCCACGCGAAGCACCCAGGAGAGCGGGAGCACGTCTCGTCGCGCGGGGTACATGCCGCTGACCTTGCCGAAAATAATGCGCCCCGGAAACAACTTAGTGGCAAAGTGCATTCTGGGAGGGGCAGGACGGTCAGCCAACGCGGCAGCCCAATGGCCGGTGCAGCCGCGTCCTGACAACCAGATTGGCGTCCAAACGGTTCCGATTCACCTGTAACAAAAGTGAATGTTCAATTGCTGCATATAGGGCTCCAGCCGCGATTTATATGGTCTATGCTGTCGAACCCACAAGCACCCAATGCCCTCCCAACACGCCATCGAGGTCTTCGCCTTCCTGAACTTCACAATCGTGGGCCTGTCCTTGGTCCTCAGGCCCGGCTCGTGGGCACGATTCTTTCTCTGGATGCGTCGCGAGGGAGAGGCCGGTGCGGTCATCTATGGGCTGCTGTGTGTCCTTTGGGGTTCCCTCATCGTCTCTTTCCATCCGGATTGGCATGGAATCCTCGCGATTCTTCCCTTGTTCGGAGCTCTCCAGTTGTTGGAAGGCCTTGTATTTCTTCTGTCGCCCTATTTCGGCCTGAGGTTGATGGCCATCTTCACAGAAGACAGGCTCGCGCTCATTCGGCTTCTGGGTCTCGTAGCACTTGTTCTTGCGGCTGTCATCTTCGTCGTGCTTCTCCCAGTGACCGCCTGATCCGCGGCGCCGCTGGGCTAGCTAAACGGTGCCTTTGGTCCCCAACCTACGGTGGAGATCCAAAATAACCATCAACCCATCCCATCCACCCACGTGTCCCCAATCTTTGGAGTAGACCCTAGTCGTTAAGCTACATCTATTAAAAATGGTGCACCCGGAGAGAGTCGAACTCCCAACCTTCTGATCCGTAGTCAGACGCTCTATCCAATTGAGCTACGGGTGCGTGAGGAACCCAAGGAAAAAGCAGGCTAGTACCTCCAAGGGCAAGCGCGAATTGGGCCGCGCCGAAAAAGCCCTCGGCATCCGCAACGTGCATCCAAACGAGCACCGGGTGATTTGGGGTGAATTTGGACGCCGCTGATACTGAGGCGAAGCTGGGGATAGAATTGTCAAAGGGGGCCAAGCCCGATCATAGCTCCTACCGCAATCGGATGCAGACGCCCGAGATCGCCCGTCCAAAACGCCGATATGAGGAACACTCAAGTTATCGCAAGACGTGATGCGCCACGCCGTGGGGGGGCACTTGCATGGGGTGCTGCCGCCGCATGTGTCGCGCTGATTTTCTGGATGGGACTCGGATGGGATTTTGTCCGATCCAGGGACAGCTATGCCGGCAAAAAGATAGACTACTACAGTTCGCAGGTGCATGGATTCCTTTCGGGGCACCTCTACATGGACAAGGAGGCGTACGCTGATTGGGCGAGTCCCGACCCCGCAGTGAGGGCAAAAGCTCCATTCCTGCTCGATGCCAGCTACTACAAGGGGCGTTATTATATGTACTTTGGTGTGACGCCTGCCGCCCTTTTCCTTCTCCCCTATGCCTGGCTAACCGGCAGCGACCTGCACCCGAGGTATGTTGTGGTCCTTTGCGGGGCAGTTGGGTTCCTCTTCTCGGTGGGGACCCTGAGGATGGCCGAGCGCGACCATTTCGATCGCATTGGCCCTTCCTTCCGATGTGCGACAGTCGCGATTCTGGCCTTCGCTTCCGCGATACCGTTGCTGCTCACATGGGCAAAGTTCTACGAGGTGGCCATCGCGGCTGGCTTTGCCTTCACTATGGCCGGAGTGTATTGGACATACCGGGCCGTTTTAGGGCGGGGACGATCTCCGCTGCAACTAGGGCTCGCGAGCGTCACCTTCGGCCTCGCAGTCGGCTGCCGGCCGGACCTAGTCTTGAACATGCCCGTCTTGGCCGTGGCTGCGATGGTCGTGGTGCAAAGGGAAAGGAAAGGGACTTCCCTGACGCGTGGGGTACTGGGCAATGGCGTGGCCGCGATCGCTCCTGCGGTGTGCGTCGGCGTTCTGCTCGGCATCTATAATTTCGAACGATTCGGAAACCCGTTCGAATTCGGGGTCACCTACAGCTTGAATTCATTCATGCAGGGCGACAAACCCCTATTCAATGCGGCTTACCTGTGGCCGAACATCCATTGGTATTATCTCACGCTCCCGGCAATCAGCCCTTTTTTTCCGTATGTCTTTCCAGAGGAGGCGTATTTTGGTCCTCCCATCTACAAGGGAGGAGAGGCAATTCACGGGCAGTTTGCCGTATTCATACTCTGTGTATTCGTGGCGATCTCGGCCATCCTCGTCAGAAAGAAGCTCCGCTTTGGCAAGCTCGCAGCCTTTTTGGGTATCGTCGCTTGGATGTTCCTTGGGGTGTTTCTGGCCATTGCCGCCATCGGGTTCCGCGGCGACCGCTACATGGTCGATTTTCAAGCACCGCTAGCGTTGGGAATCGTTCTCCTCGCGTCTGCCGTTGCCGAATCGCTTGGAGACGGGATGCGCCCAAAGCTCTGGCGCGCAGCGTTCGCGGTTCTCGCGGCGCTCTCGGTTGGATTCAACCTGTTCGCGGGAATGCAGGAGTTCAATTCGCTCGAAAACTTAAGGCCTTCAACATATCACGCGTTGGAATCTCTGGGCAACTACCCCGCTTACTGGCTCGAACGAATAGGCGTCTTCCAGGCTGGGCCAATCGAGCTGAAGGTTGTCTTCCCAATACACCTCAAAGCGGCTGCTGTTGAGCCGCTGCTCACCGCCGGAACCCCTGAATCGACCGACTCACTGTACGCGGTAGAGAGCGCCTCAGGTGAGCAGATCGAGCTCCTGGGGGATCATAGCGGATACGGAGGTCCCCGCTCGGATCCCATTAGGATTGTGCCCGGACAAACCTACACGCTCAAGATCGACATGGGGGCCTTGTACCCGCCGCGCGGTCCTCCTTTCACAGCAGGCTTCAAGGTCAGCCAAGCTCGACAGATCAAGACAAGGATCCTTGTTGAATTGGACGGAAAGACCGTCCTCGAAAGGAAAATGAACTCTTTTGATGCGCCCCCATGGTCCCTTCAGTTTGGAAGAAACACCGTCACGATGAACCCCTTCAAAACGGAATTTAGTGGTCGCATTCTCTCTGCGACACGGCTTCCCCCGCCGGTGGTGGCGGAAAGGGAAAACGATGGGCTCTGGCGGATCCGCTGCGTTTTCCCTCAGCAGCAATTGGGCACAGGTTTTCCGCTTCTGTCCATGGGTATTGAGGGATCCGGTACCCTGATTTATCTCAATGTCCTTCCCGACAGCCACATCCGGTTCGGTCTCGATGAATGGGGGTATGGAGGAGGTCTATCGACCGCATTGAAATCCCCTCCCGGATCGACACATGTGGTCGAAATCCTGATCGGTCCCCTTGCGACAAACTCGACGTGGCCGGCGGGATGGGGGATATCTCCAAGCGACCTTGGACGCTTGGGCCACGCACTTGTTGTTTGGCTGGATGGACGCAAGGTGTGGAGGACCGAGCTTCGCCAAACGGTAGACCCTTTGGAATCGATGTTCGACGTGGGAGGAAACAGTCAGGGATTTTCAACGGCCCAAGCTGAATTTCCTGGCATGATCCAAACTATGCCCTTTGGGCCGGAGGAGGCACGAGAGTTCCTAGGACGGAATCTCAGCGTGAAGCCGTAGTTGCGTGCCCCGCGAAGCCTCGCGGGGACTCTGACGCCAGGTCGGGCTGATGTCTCATGCGGTCGAAATGGGATTCCGAGCAGAATAATTGGAGCGACCCATCCGCAACAAAATCGTACTGCGGACATCTCTAAGACGAATATGGACCGCACTTTATCGTCGCAACCGTGCGTCGAAAAATCTTCTTATAAGCCGCCGCGTGAATTCAAGGCAACTCGAAGTCTCCGTCGTCATCCCGTGCCTGAACGAGGCCCGCTCGGTGGGCGCCTGCGTTCGCCAGGCCGTCGAGACCCTTTCCCTCCACAACCTCGCCGGCGAGGTCATTCTCGCGGACAATGGCAGCGTGGACGGCTCCCGCGAGAAGGCGCAGGAAGCCGGCGCCCGGGTGGTGCCGGTCGAGCTGAAAGGATACGGGAATGCCTTGGCGGGCGGAATTGCCGCGGCTCGCGGCGAGTTCATCATCATGGGCGATGCCGACGGCAGCTATGACTTCAGAGACCTGCACCGTTTCGTGGCCCAGCTTCGGACCGGGTCCGATCTGGTGCAGGGCTGCAGGTTTCCAAAGGGCGGGGGGCGGATTGAACCCGGCGCGATGCCGTTCACCCACCGCTGGCTCGGCAATCCCGCATTGTCCCTGTTGGCCCGGATCATGTTCGGCACACGGATCAACGACGTCTACTGCGGTCTGCGGGGGTTCACCCGTTCGTTTTACGACCGGGCGAACATGCGCTGCACTGGGATGGAGTTTGCGACCGAGATGATCATCAAGGCGGCCCAGCTGGGCGTTCCGACGTCGGAGCTGCCGATCACCCTGCACCGCGACGGGCGCGGGGGTCGTCCCTCCCACCTGCGGACGTTTCGGGACGGCTGGTACACGCTGAGGCTTTTCCTCATCTGCAGCCCGGACTGGCTGTTCCTGGTCCCTGGCGTCGCCATATCCGTGGCGGGTCTTCTGGGGGGCATATTGAGCCTTTCCGCTGTCCGCATCGGACCGGCGACGCTTGGCGTCCACACACTTCTTGTTTCGTCGCTCCTCCTGCTCGTCGGGACCCAATGCTGCTTCCTGGGGATCTTCGCCCACACGTTTGCTCTCGTGAAGGGCCTGCGGCCCTCAGGGGCCTTCATTGTCGGATTCTACCGTTTCTTCAATCTCGAGAAGGCGCTCCTCCTGGCGGCGGCCGTCGCGCTTATGGGAGCCGCCCTCATCGCATCCGTCTTCCTTGACTGGAAAGCGGGGGGCTTCGGGCCCTTGGACTACGCGCGCACCCTCAGGTCCGTTATTCCCGGTGTCACGCTGATGGCCCTCGCCGTCCAGACCATGCTCAGCAGCTTCATGGTCAGCATCCTGAGCCTCGAGTCCAAATGAGCTGGATCGACGCCCTGCACGAGGCGAGGGTGCACCAACGCCGCATACGCGTCCTCGCGGAGGCCGCGTCGCGGCTGATGCCCCCGAACCTGCGGGTGCTGGACGTGGGCTGCGGCGACGGCTTGTTCGCGGTGACACTTTCATGCTTGCGGCCGGATATTGAGATCGAGGGGGCGGAGGTTCTCCCGCGCGCCGGCTGCAGAATCCCCGTTGTCGCTTTTGACGGGCGCACCCTGCCGTTTCCGGACGGGGCGTATGATGCCTGCCTGCTCATTGACGTCCTGCATCATACCGAGGCGCCGGCAAAATTGCTTGCGGAGGCGGCCCGGGTTGGCTCCGGCCAGGTCCTGTTGAAGGATCATCTCAGGGAGGGACTCGCTGCAGGGCCTTGCCTGCGTTTCATGGATGTTGTCGGCAACCGCCGGCACGGCGTGGCGCTTCCGTTCAACTACCTCAATTCAGAGCAATGGAAACAAGCGTTCGCGGTCTGCGATCTGGACGTGGCCCAGACGGACCGGCTCCAGGGCCTCTATCCCTTCCCCGCGAACCTCGTTTTCGGGCGCAGGCTCAATTTCATTTCCCTGCTGCGGGCCCATTCGGGGGCGGCCTGACGGCAGATTGAGCGGCGTCGGGCCGCTTCCTTCCGACCCACATGAACTTCCCGAAGAGGGTCTTCTGCTGCCGCGTTTCGAACCCCCGGCCCAACGAGGCCCGCACCACTTGGGGCATCGACAGCCATTGGAAATAGGTCCGCTGCTCGCAGCGGATCATGCAGGCGAGCGCATCGAGCTTCGGGGAGACGCGGCGCGCGAAGGGGCGCCGGCACAGCCCATGGACAAAGCGCAGGAAGGGCGTGAGCCACGGCTCGACGATCATGAAGCTGCCCCCCGGCCTGAGCACCCGGTGCGCCTCGCGAACGACGGCGTCCAAGTCCTCCGGGATAGTCGGCAGATGGTGGAGGCCCCCCTGGACGCAGATCACGTCACGGGATGCGTCGGGCAACTCCATGCGCCGGCAGTCGCCCACGTAGAGCTGGGCATCCCCGGCGTATTGGAGGAGAAGATTCTCCGAAAGGTCCACGCCCTCCAACCGAAGGAACCCCATCTTCTCCCACGCCTTCAGTCCCCCGCCCCGGCCGCAGAATATGTCGACGACCTGAAGGTCACGCGGCCAGTGCCCGACGCCGAGACGGCGCAGCCTCCCCAGGAATTTCCGCTCCTCCTGCGCCGGCGTCTCAAATCTGGAGTAAGCCGCCTCCCATTCGGGGTCGCAGCACACCTCGGGCTCAATCCAATGCTGAAGCTTTGTGGGCATTCAATTGCAGCGGGTTCTTCCCATAGGACTGCTATGAAGAGATCCGCCAGTCAATAAGCTCCAGCTGCAGCAGCTTCCGTTCGTTGAAGAAATTCCAATTGAGTTCGACCGCCAGGTCGAGGGGCACCCCCAGGGGGGGAATTCGATCCGCCATTTTCCAGGCGACGCCGTTCAGGGCACGCCCGCGCGAGTCGTCCAGCCAGAACCGGAAATGCCGCATCTTGAAGATCTCGGGGCGGCGGCGGAGAACCACACCCCGCAGGCCAAAGACCGGCTCCGGATTTTCCTGGCCGTACGGATGCATCGAGTCGAGCTCGTCCATCAAATCCTCGTTGATCTGCTCCGGCTTCAGCCACGCGGAGATGCTGAGCCGCAGCTCCGCGATGGACGATCCAAGGTGGTCGCGCACGGCCGAAGCGAACCTCCCCCGGAAGCCGACGAGCTCCAGCTTCGGAAGCGACACGCCGACCGCCATCGGGTGGCCT
>CAAGKR010005432.1_pt1 | contig 15048 bp, 13 predicted proteins | sample 2556971 | NCBI WGS metagenome assembly CAAGKR01 (sample SAMEA5207829, study PRJEB30636) | soil metagenome | biome: forest; feature: boreal; material: soil | place: USA | collected 2011-09 | depth 1 m | reverse complement strand
CGTCTTCCGACGGCGTCCGAAATCGGCGATTTTGAACTCAAAATTGGTCGGGGGCCCGGGATTTGAACCCGGGGCCTCACGGTCCCGAACTCTAGGCGGTCTCGTCCACGGAGACAGTTTTTAGGAGTTTTGAGCTCAATTGGAAGCCTCACCTAGCACTTTGAGGGCGGTTTCGGCCACTGGCGTCGCCAGGATTACTACACGAATTACTACATGACCTTGCGGTTAACAGACCGCTACACCCAGGTTCAGAAGGCGCGGTCTCCAAGAATCCAGCCTGCCTTCGGCCCGCTTGCGGCAAAGGCTGATCCGCAGCCAGGCTAGCGCCCCCAGTCACGCAGGATCCTTCGCAGTGCAGCCACTAGCTGACTTCTTGCCGGCGCGTCCGCGTGTCCAACAATGGGATTCAACACGATGGTAGTGATGCCGGCGAGCTGCAGCTCATCCAGTCGCTGCAACACGTAATCGTCATCTCCGGCTATGCACAGCGCGTCAACCATGGCGTCGCTGACTGCCAGACGCGCTTCAGCCCGCGAGCGGAGCGTCCATGCCAGCCGCAGTCGTTCGGCCTCGGCCTCAAAGCCCTGCCGGGCGAGGTAGCGGTTGTAGACCGGCACGATGCCGTAGGCGGCGATCGAGGCGCGAGCGACCTCCCGGTAAGGGGCGACCGAACCCCCTCCCAATTGGACCCATTGCTGTAGGACGACCTCCCCCGCGTTGGGCTTCCCGGCTGCTTCGGCACCGGCTCGGAAGTCCTCAAGCAGCGCTCTAATTGCGCTTGGAGCCGCCATGGTCATGATCACGCCGTCGGCGATCTCACCGGCAAGGCGGAACATGAGCGGCCCAAGCGCGCCCGCCATCACAGGAACACCTACGGGTGTCGCCTGGAGCCGAAAGCCTCGGGTGGTGAGGGTGGTGCCGCGGTATTCGACCTTGTCACCCGCGATGGCGAGCCGAAACGCTTCTATGGTCTCTTTCATACGACTGAGCGGGTGCGGCGCTTCGAGCCCCATCCAATCGCGGACGATGGCTTCAGTCGACGAACCGATCCCGAGGCAGAAGCGACCACCGCTGAGCTCCGCCAGCGAGGCGGCGGTCATGGCCAGAAGCGCCGGGGGCCGAGTGTAGGCGGGCACGACCGCCGTACCCAGCCGGACCGTCGAAGTGCGTGCCGCAGCTGCTGCCAGCGGAGTGAACGCATCGTGGCCACCAACCTCCGAAGACCAGAGGTCGCTCAGTCCCAGTTGCTCGAGCCGGCGCGCCACTTCGATCGTCTCCAGGACACTGTGACCAGGAATTGGTAGGGAGATTCCGATCCGCGCTCTCATGTCAGGTGCGGCTCGGCCTGAGTCACAGCGGGCCGCGGCGCGACCATCACGGCCGGGATGGCGAGCAGCGCCAGCAAAGGCATCGCCCACAGGACCGGCGAGTAGCCGTAGCCGGCGGCCACCAATCCAAGGAAGGTGGTCGCCAGCACCCCGCCAAAGTCGATCGAGATGTTCCAAAGCGCGCTCACGGTGCCGAAGTGCATCTCGTGGGTGCGCGCCAGCATGGCGAGGTAGACGACGGTCTGGAATGCGCCGGAACCGATGCCGTATCCGGCTGCGCCAAGCAGCGTCGCAACCGTTCCAGAGCGCGTTGCAGTGAGGGCCAGGCCGAGCACCAGAATGGCGGCGGCGACGACAAGGATTCCGCGCCAATGGACGAAGTCGCTGATGGGACCGGCCGCCCAGCGGCCGAGCGCTCGCGTTATGCCCGAAACTAGGAGAAAGGCGGCCGCGGACGCCGCGCCGTGCGCCGGCAGTGCGATGGGCACGAATGTGACGGTGCCTCCCCAGGTCATGCTGACGAGCACAAAGGCACAGACCAATGCCAGAAGACCTCGATCCTGCAGCCCGTAGCCGCGCTGCACCGCGGCGCGAACCTCGTTGGCCGGCAGCCGGATCGCCGAGGCGGCCAGGGCTCCGGCCAGCCCGGTGCCAACCGCGATGGCCACATCGACCCACAGGAGACCGGACTGCAGGAGCTGCAGCCCGACGGCCTGCATGAAGATGTTCGGAACGGCCGACGAGAGGCCGAAATAGCCGAGGAACGTGCCCCGCCGGCTCGGCGGCACGAGCTCGATCACCATGACGCTCGACGCAACCGTGGTCAGTCCAAAACCGGCGCCGCGGAGCGCGGCGGCGACCAGCTGGACGCCGATAGACCCCTCCGCGAGATAGAGCGCGCTGGGCAGGCCCTGGAGCAACAATCCCGCGATCAAAAGCGTCCTGTGCCGGAAGCGCACCATCAGCACTGGGCTGAACAGCTGCGCTGCCGTAGTGGCACCGAGCAACATGGTGTTGGCCAGACCCGACCCGCCGCGGTGAGCAGCTCGCTCCATGAGCACGGGAGCGGTCGAAAGCAGCACCTGGAAGTTGACAAAAATGCATACGCCGACCAGAAGCAGAATCGCCCCATCTCGGACGAACGGACGTGCCTCAAAGGTCATCGTTTCGCCGCTAACTCCGTCGGTTGCGGGTGGTCTTGGTTCGAAAGATTGAATTCGGTCGAACCGTAGTGCAGAATGCGCTCATCGAAGTCGCCGGAGTTGAATGGGGGTTCTGAGCCAGAGATGATCGAGCGTGTCGACAACATCGGTGTCGCGGTCACGGACTTCGGCAGATCGTCCGACTGGTACCGCAAGCTCGGTTTCGAAATCACTTACGACGCGGGGACGGCGGGATCGTTCCAGGCGGGGAATGCTGTCCTCTACATCTTCCAGACCGACTCTCCAACGCCCTCGCAGTCGCGACAGCTCGACCTGGTTCACAATCCTCCAGGAATCGACCACATCAGCTTCCGGGTTGCGAACGTGGATGCTGAGCATCAGCAGCTCGTGGACCGAGGGATTGCCATCGAAGAGGGCCCAACGAACCAGGATTGGGGCTCTCGCACGATCACAATGCTTGATCCGGACGGCAATCGAATCTACTTCCTCGGCCCGCTTAAGGACTGACTCGCGAGGGACGCTCGCCGGCTCAGCGCGGGAACCGCGATCAGCGACAGGACGCAGACCACGGCGACACTCGGGAACACCGCTAGCGGCGACAGCGCATACAGGTAGCCGGCGGCGATTGCACCCGTTGTCTGGGCGACCATCAAGCCCATCTGCAGGATGCCCTGCGCGCGAGCGTAGTACTCGGCGGGCACCACTCTCACAACCTCGCTGTAGACGACTGGCCGCTCCGCCGCGCTCGTGACCCCATGTGCCGTGGCCAAGGCCATCAGCAGGGGGATGCTCACCACCAGCGAGTAGAGCGGTGAAACCGCAGCCGTGGCGACGAGCACGATCGCCATAACAAACCGTGCGCCGCGCCGGTCGATCACACCACCCAGCCAGATCGAGAAGAGGACAGACGGCAAAGCGAACAGGGTGAACGTGAGTCCGATCTGCCATGTGGTACCGCCCCGGCCGAGGAGGAAGATGCTCCAGATCGCGGTAAAGAGTCCCACCAGGTACTCCGGTGCCGACCCGGCAACAATGGCCGGGATCAGACGCCTGACCTGGTTCAGCCCCGCGATCGGTATCGCAGGCTTGGCTGTCACGTGTGCTGGGGCGCTGCGCTTCGGCGGCTTGATCGCAAGCAGAGGCAGCACAGCGAGCAGGCACAGGGCGCCCGCCATCAGGAACACGACGTTGAGCCCGAAGCCCGCCGCGACTCCCCCGACCAGCGGGCCAACGAGGAAGCCGGTCATCGTGGTGGCCTGCCACATACCGTATGCGCGTGACGTTTTTCCGGGCGGGGACAGATCGGCGGCCAGAGCCAGTGAGGCGGGCGTGAAGAAGCCGCCTACGAATGCGTTCATGAGCCTGATCGGAATCGCAACATTGAGTGTCAGGGGCAGCAGGTAGATCAGAAAGAACAACCCGTAGGCGACGGTGCCGGCGATGGCGATCAGCCGCCGGTCAAATCGGTCGGCGAGCCATCCAGCAGGGTACTGGCCGATGCCAAAAGACAGCAGCCCAATTCCCGTGACCAGCCCGATCACCTGAGGAGAGGCGCCCAGATGCCGCAGGTAAAGCGGAAGGATCGGAACGAAGACGAAATATCCGAGGACGTTGACGAGTATTGCAACCAGGAGCAGGCCCATCTGCCGGTCGACGTCTAGGGCTCGGAAGGGCCATCGACGTGTGGTGGTTGTGGTCATGCGTGAGGTTGGCAACGTATGGGCAACCTGCCCGCACGTCGAATAGAATGTTGGCAATCCAAAGGCCCAGTGATGAGCCGCCGGCAACATCGGGGCGGCTTCGGAGGCGTTCTGTAAAGAATCTGATGGACAGAGATTTCGACGGTCTGGCTGCGTTTCCTGAAGACACGCAGTACGCCCAGATCTTTGACGCGCTGTCGGAGCCGATCCGCATGCGGATCGTGCGGCAGATCGCGAGCGCCGACGAGCTCGCGTGTACCACGCTGGACGAGACGCTGCCAGTCTCGAAGTCGACGATCTCTTATCACGTCAAGATCCTCAGCCATGCGCATCTGATCTCGGTGCGCAAAGACGGCCGGTACTACCACTACCGCCTCCGTAACGAGGTCTTTGATCACTACCTTCCTACCTTCCTCGACCGGCTCGTAAGCACTCCAAAGAGGCCTCGGTCAGCGCGTCAAAAGCGAGAGATGGCAAACGCCTGACCTGGCGCTAAGCGGGAGCCGGCGCAACACGGACTGAAAGTGCTCGCATCCGCGGGACGGCTAGCATCGATATGGCGCATACACCGGGCACGGTCGCGAACGCGAGCATAGGCGAGACGCTGAACACCAGCCCGCTCACCAGCGCGCCCATTGCGTTGAACATGAGCAGACCCATCTGCAGCAGCCCTTGTGCTCTCGCCTGATATTCCGGACCAAAAATGTGGCTCACTTCGGCCGTCGCCGCGGGGCGGCCGCCGATCGTGGCCATGCCTTCGGCCAGACCCAACCCGAGCAGTGGTATAAGGCCGGACGCCAGAGCGCAAAACGGTGCGATGAGACCTGTAGCCAGGAGTGTGGCTCGCATGGGTCCGCGTGAGCCGCGGCGATCCACCAGGCGCCCGAACCACGAGGAGAACAGGACCCCTGGCAGCGCGAAGAGGGTGAAGGAAATGCCGACCAGCCACGTCTGCGCTCCGTGAGCGATGAGCAGCAAAGTCCAGACCGCCGTGAAGCAACCGGTTACGTAGTCTGTGGCGCCGCCTGCGATCACGGACGGCATCACCCCCTTGAATAAAGCAGGCGGGACCGGTGCCAGCGGTCCGGGCGCGATCATCGTCTTGGCGCGTGGCACGCGGGGTATCAACGCAATCGGGATGACCGCAAGGAGGCAGGCGACACAGGCTCCGATAAAAACGCTGCGTAAACCGAGCCCAGCAGTCGCGCCGCCAAGCAGTGGGCCCAATAGAAAGCCAAGGCGCGTGGATGCCTGCCAGCGCCCAAATGCTTCGCTGCGCCGCTCTGGAGACACCATGCCTGCCAGGAGCGCCGCGGACGCCGGACTGTAGACGCCTCCGCTGGCGGCGTGAAGGAATCGAATCGCAATAAAGCTCCAGACAGGCAGAGGCAGCAAGTAGACGAGATACAGACCGCCGTACACGATCATTCCGGCCAGCAGCACCGTGCGGCGATCGAACCGGTCGGCGATGATGCCGGCCGGAAACTGGCTGGCTCCATAGCCGAAAATCCCCGCCGCCATCGTCAGTCCGACAAACTGCGCTGAGGCGCCGCGGAGACTCAGGTAGATCGGCAGAATCGGAATGAAGAACTGGACGCCGAGAGCCTGGATGGCATTGCCGACGAGCAACCACGCGACCGCGGACCCACCGTGAGTCGTGGGCGGCATGGCCTGCACTGAAGATCAAGACTCGCGCGGAACCAGCAGGGCATCAACCACAATCGCACCGCTTGGCAGAACAACAAGGGGGTTGACGTCGATCGAGCGAAGGCGTGAGCCCAGGGCCTGTCCCAACCGGTCGAGCGCTTCGATCGACTGCACGAGCGATCCCCGGTCGAGGGGAGGTGAACCCCGCAACCCCTCGAGCCACCGGCTGGCTCGGAGTTCGGAGACCATCATGTCGGCCTCGCCTTCCCGCAGCCCGACAGGACGGATCGCGACATCGTCAAAGACCTCGGTCCAGATGCCGCCCATGCCAACCAGAAGGAACGTCCCTAACCGCTCGTCGGTGGTCAGCCCAAGAAGTATCTCGAGTCCTTTACCGACCTGCGGCTGCAACAGGATCCGTGTCGCGCCGGCGGTCTGAAGATGCCCGTAAGCCGCACGCACGGCCTCCTCGTCAATGAGACCTAGCATCACGCCGCCCGCCTCAGTCTTGTGAAGGACATCGCTGTCCCCGATCTTGGCGACTACCGGAAAGCCGATCTTACGCGCGCCCGCCACCGCCTCGTCTGCGCTGCCGACGACGATCGTCTCAACCGTCGTTAGACCCGCGGCCCGCAGGAAATCCAACGCGGGCACTCCGGCCATGGGGCGCGAGCCAAGCCGGTCCAGCTGCGCCTCTAGGTGCGGGTCCGCCGCCGCGGCATGACCTAATCGTGGTGTCGGCTTCGCGTACGCGATCAGTCGCTCGAGCGCGCGAAGACCAACGGGAAAACCGGATGCGAAGATGACGTTCGCGGCCTGTGCTTGCACAGCGACCGACTCCGGAACGCTCCCATCAATGTTGGACACCAGGGCGATCACTTTGTCGGTCGCGGCGCTGATCTCGGCGGCGGTCTGGATGGTGAATTGCTCCCGGCCCTCATCACCGGTTGGTCCATGGGTCGTGTCAGCGATGCCAACAACGACGTCGACGGACGGATCATCCGCAAGTGCCCGCAGGATCTTCGGATAGGCAGCCTGGTAGTCGGGTATCCCCCAGTAGTCGAGCGGGTTGGTGGGCTGGAGGAAATCGGGCAGCATCGCGCTGAGGGTCGCCTGGGTATGCGGGGCGAGGGTCGGAAGCTGAAGGTCGTACTTGCCGATCTCATCGAGAATCAGTTCGATCTGGCCCCCCGATGCTGTCACGACCGCCAGGCGGTTGCCGGCCGGCCGCCTGCCGCCGCCCAGCGCCAGCACGGTTTCCAACAGCTCTTCCATCGAGTCGACGCGCAGCACATGGTGGCGCTTCAAGAGCTCATCGACGAGGCGGTCGGGCGCGCTCAGGGCACCAGAGTGGGTCGTCGCCATGAGCCGCGCAGCCTCTGTGCGGCCCGACTTCAGAATCACGACCGGCTTGCCCGCCTCATATGCCCGTTCGCATTCGTGGAAGAACTGCTCCGGCCGTCGAATCGCCTCGATGAAGCCGGCGATGATCTTGGTGCTGGGGTCGTCCACGAAGTAGCCAACTAGATCCGCCGACCCCGACACGGCCTCGTTGCCGCACGAGACCACGTGACTCCAACGCACGCCGCGATTGTTGTTGGCGAGCGCCGTGGTCACAGAACCGCTCTGGGCAAACAGAGCGACGGTTCCCGGTTCGTACGGATAGACGGTGTCCATGTACTGCGCGCTGGGCTGTGTGAAGTTAACGACGCCCTGGCAGTTGGGCCCGATGATCGACATCTGGGCCTCGCGCGCGACCGAGCTGAAGCGCTCCTGGAGGGCGCGGCCCGCGTCACCGGCTTCTGCAAAGCCGATCGCGATCACAACCGCGCCCTTGATGCCCTTCTCGGCCGCCTCTTCAATGACAGGCAGCACCCGCTCGCGGTTGACCGAGACCATCACCGAGTCCGGAACGAATGGGATCTCGCTGATGCTCGGATAGCACTTGTAGCCCGCGATGTCCGGGTACTTCGGGTTGACGGCGACGACCTCGCCGCGGTACTTGATGCGCGCGAAGTTTTCGAGCACCAACCGGCCCCATTGATGGGTCGGGCTCGCGCCGACCACGGCCACCGAGCGGGGCGCCATGACCTTGGAGAAATTCGGCTGCGTGTCGGGATGCGGCTTCAACACTTACCGGCTAAGCCTGCCCTTTCGGCTTCGACTTGGGACCAAACGGCTCAGGTAGGAAGGGCCCGTCACGGGCGTCGAGGAAGCCTCGCATTCCGCCCGTCTTCTGCGCCTCGTGCAGCTCCTGCCATCGAGGCCCGCCGACGGATGACTGGACGATGGTGCTGAGCGGCCCGCTCAGGAGTAGGCCGTTGAAAAGTCCGGAAGCCATGAGGCCCAGCATCGACGTTGCCTTGTTGAGCCGTACGGAAGCCTCGGGCACCATCGCGATCCGCCGCGCCAGAGTCCGCGCCCTGGGGATCAGGTCGTCGTGTGGCACGACCTCGTTGACGAGACCGACACGCAAAGCCTCGTTGGCGTCCATGTGGTCGCCCGTCAGCGCCCACCGGTTCGCCACCTTCCAACCGCAGAGCGCCGTCAGGAGAAAGGTCGTGTTGGAGATCTCGCGCACCTCAGGCTGCGCGAAGACGGCGCGCTCCGACGCCACGCTGATGTCGCACGCGGTGGAATACCAGAGGCCGCCGCCCATGGTCCAGCCGTTGAGAGCGGCGATGACCGGCTTGGTCAGCTGGAACAGGTGCATGATCTTCCAGACCCCGTCCATGCTCGTGAAGTGCCATTCCTTGAGGAACTCGTCGACCGAGATCTCGGGAGGCATCTTTCTTGCATCCCCCTCACCCGAGAGGTCGTATCCGGCGCAGAAGGCTCGGCCAGCGCCGGTCAGGATGACGACGCGCACGCCCGGGTCGCGGTCGGCCACATCGAGTGCGGCGTGAAGCTCGATCTCGAGGGCTGGGGAGATCGCATTCAACGCTTGCGGGCGGTTGAGCGTGATCGTGGCGATCTGGTCTTCGACTTCGTAGAGGATGTTCTCGTAACCCATTTGGCTTCTCCTTCCAGATAGACGGTCCTACAACTATCGATCGGTGGGACATGCCTCGAAACGGCTAGCGGGCGGCGCCTCCCTTCTCCGGTGAGTCCGCGACCACGACCGCGGCGTCGAGGTCCACGCGAAGCGTCACCTCTGTGTCCACGTGGAGACCCAGGCCCTCAGCGACGGGCACGTTGGCGCGGAGAGTCAGTCCGTCGACCACAGAGGTCACCTGCACGGCGTCCCCGATGTACAGGGTCTCGCGCACCTCCGCCTGGAACGTGAACTCCCGGTGCGTGCTCTGGCGGAGTCGGATTGTCGGTGCCGGCACCGCTAGCCAGACCTCGGCCCCGGGGTGGATCTCGCCTCCCGAACCTGCCTCGATCTCCTGGCCAAGGCATTCGATCCGGCATCGCCCGTCGGCGCCGACGCTCCGCAGCTTGGCGGGAATGAGGTTGTGGCCGCCGAAGAAGCCGGCCACGAACCGGGTGGGCGGGCACGAGAAGAGCTTGTGGGGAGTGTTGAGGGCGTCGAGCAGGCCCACGTGCATGATCGCGACCCGGTCGGAGAGCGTCATCGCCTCGTCCCGGTCATGCGTGACGTAGACCACAGTCGTGCCCAGCTCGCGGTGGATACGGCGAAGCTCGGCGGCCATCCGGATCCGCAGCTCGCGGTCGAGGGCGCCGAGCGGCTCGTCCATCAGCAGCAGCGCAGGCTCGAATGCGAGGGCGCGCGCCAGCGCCACGCGCTGCTGCTGACCTCCGGACAGCTCTCGCGGGAGCCTCTCCCCCATGCCGCTCAGGCCGACCAGCTCGGACATCTCCTCGACGCGCTTCTCGCGCTTCTGGCGCGGCCAGCCGCGCATCTTCAACCCGTACGCCATGTTGTCGTGGACCGTCATGTGTGGGAACAGGGCGTAGTGCTGGAAGACCATCCCGATTCCCCTCTCGGCGGGCGTCATCCGGGAGACGTCTCGGCCGCGCAGCAGGATCGCGCCCGAGGTCGGCAGCGTGAACCCGGCGACCAGACGCAGGATCGTGGTCTTGCCTGACCCGCTGGGTCCCAGCACGGTGAGGAACTCGCCTTCGCGCACCTTCAGGTCGACACCGCGCACCGCCTCCACGGAGCCGTAGTGCTTGACGAGGTTCCGCAGCTCGAGGCCGATGCCGCCATCGCTCATGCCCGTCTCAGCCAGACCGCGAGCGTCATCGCGATCCCGGTGAAGGCCATCAGGATCGTCGCGATCCCGGTGATCAACGGGTCGATTCCGAGCCGCAGGGAGTCGAAGACCGCCTTGGGAAGGGTGATCAGGCCCGGGCCGCCGACGAAGTTCACGAACGTGGCGTCGTCGAACCCGGCGATGAACGCGAGCACGAAGGAGGCTCCGATCGCGGGCAGGATGATCCGGAATGTGATCCCGGTCATCGCGCGCGTGCGCGACGCCCCGAGCGTCATCGCCACCAGCTCCAGGTCCCTGGGGGCGCGCTTGATGGCCGCGCCGGAGATGATCACCACATAAGGTAGAGCGATCGCCGTATCGGCTAGGACCAGGCCGATCCCGCTGCCGATGAGATGGAACTGGGCGTACATCGCGTACATGGCGATCGCGTAGGCGACACCGGGAAGCAGGAACGGCGCGAGGCCGGCGAGCTCCAGGCCCTCCCGGAAGGGCATCCGCGTTCGGTTGAACGCAAAGACGGCCGGCATGCCGATCAGGGTCGCGATGGCCGCGGTCGGGAAGGCGATCTCAAGCGACTTGATCACGGATTGGGTCCAGTACGAGGAGCTGAAGAAGGCCGTGTACTGCCGCGTGCCAAACCCGTCCGGCGGAAAGTGGAGCACGACCGAGTTCGAGAACGACAGCACCACCGTCACGACCACCGGCACGAACAGGAACACGATCACAAGCAGAACCAGGAGCGAGGCAACCAGGCGAAGGATCGCGCTGAAGGAGCGTTCGGCTGAACTCATTCCACCGGTCTCAACCGCTGATCGCCCGCCGCAGACGTTCCTTGCCGACCAGCAGGTATCCGATCGTCACGGCCACGACACCGCCCAGCAGCAGGACGAGCCCGCCGATCGCCGCGTCCGGAAAATCGAGGTAACTGAAGAGGTCTTCCTGGATGAGGCTCGCGGTGAAGGGCTGCGTCGCGCCGCCGAGGAGGACCGGTGTGAGGTAGAAGCCGAGCGAGATGACGTAGTTGATGACGATCGTGGCGAAGATCCCCGGCAAGGCCAGGGGAATCACGATGTTGATCAGCGCGCGAACACGCGATGCGCCGAGGCTCTCGGCCGCGAGCGGCAGGTCGGGTTCGATCGTCGAGAACGCGATGTACATCGGAAGCACCGCGATGGGAAGCATCTGGTAGACGATGCCGACCACCACGGCGAACTGCGTGTACAGAAGGGGCAGCGGCGAGCTGATCAGGTGCAGGTCCAGGAGCATCGAGTTGACGATGCCGGCCCGTCCGAGCAGGACCGTGAAGGCGTAGATCTTGACCACCGAGCCCATCCAGAAGGGCACGAAGATCGCCCCCAGGAGCAGCGTCCTCACGACGCGGCTCTTGGTGGTGCGCAGCGACCAGGCGAGCAGGCTGCCCAGGACGAACACGATCGCCGTAGTTATTGCCGCGTCGCGGAAGGTCACCTCGAGTATGTAGAGGTTGGCCCGGTTCTCGAAGAAGACGTGGAGGTTGTTCAGCCCGTCCGGCGGACCGAGCGCGGCCTGAGTCAGCCGGACGAACGGATACACGACATACACGGCGAGCATCGCGATGAACGGTGCGGCAAGCACCACGCCGGTCAACCACGAAGGCTCCGGCGACCAGCTGCGGCCGGGCTGGCCGGTCCGGCCGGCCCGCCGCTTGGAGGCGACGCCCGCGGGCGCCGCCTCTGCCACGGTGATATCAGCCACGGCTACCGTGCGCCGTGGCTCTCATCAATCCGATAGAACACTGCTGCCTGTGCATCTCCGATTGGAAACCGCCGGTCAGCTACCGGTCAGGAACTGCTGGAACGCCTGCTGCATCTCAGTCTGGTGCTGATACGTGTACTGCTGATCGGTAATTACCGGCTGGGTGTGGTTTGGCGCGTAAGGCATTGCGGCGAGGATGTTGGCCGGCAGCAGAGCGTTGACCTTGGTGTTGGGTGTCGGGTAGGTGAGGGCTTCGGTCCACTTGGCCTGGAGGTCGGCCTGCTGAACCCACCAGTTGAGAAACGTGAAGGCGACGTCGGCGTCCGGTGCGCCCTTGACCACGGCCAGTCCGGATTGCGAGCCACCGGTGACGGCCGAATCGTCCCAGGACACTTTCAGGTTCGGCATCTGGTTCTGCTGGAGGCTGAACAAACGGCCGTTCCAGCCGTATTCGATGCCGACCTCCTTGTCGAGCAGCACCTGCTGCATCTGGCCGCCCGAGGCGGGCCAGACCGCGATGCTCGACTTGATCTTCTGAAGCGAGGCTATCGCCTTCGGCACGTCGATCGGATAGAGCTTGTCCTTGGAAACGCCGGCTGCCATTAGCGCAATGAGAAGCTGCGCGTCGGGAGGTAGGGCGCCGCTCATCGCCCGCGGCCCCGGGTAGTTCTTTACGTCCCAGAACTGGGCGGCGTTCGTCGGGCACTTCTGAATTATGTCCGGGTTGCAGCCGATTACGGTGGCGGTGTCACCGTAGCAGCCGACAAACCACTGCGAGACACACTTCGAGGGAACGTTCTGCTTGAGAGTGTTCAGGAGGTAGTCCGGGAACTGGGCGAGGTCGCCTCCCGGTTGGTTGCTGTAGAACGCCGTGTCGAGGATGTCCATCTGCACGTTGCCGGACTGGACCTGGAGGTGAGCCGCCGCCGGCGGGCTCGGCGCGGACGGGTACTGGATGTTGACGCCGTACTGCTGCGCGAAGTGGTCGGCAAAGGCCTTCGTGGCGTCGGTCCACACGCCTCCCCAACCTTCGATGATCAGGGTTCTGCCCTTCAACTGGGCCGCGGTCAGCGGGCCGCCCGTACTTGCTGTGGGTGTGTTGGAGCTCGAGCCCGAACCTCCACATGCGGCGAGTGTGAGCGCGCCGAGCAGCGCCGCTGCAAACTTGGCTCTTGTTAACATCGTTCTACCTTCTCTCCTCCGTAAATATGTGGTCGACGGCCGTCAAACTACGTCCTACCTCGCCCCTAGTCCGGGATGCTTCGCCCCGACCAGAGCCGCCCGATTACCGAAAACATCAATTCCCTCGCCCATGTCGTAGTGGGCCTGGGGAATCTGGTTGAAGGTGACGACCTCGCCCAGGGCCGGGTCAATGACTTTTTTTGTGACGAGCTCGTTGTAGGCGCGAGCCTGCACGTCGTTTGTTCCGTGAGAGCCCTGGAGGCGCTTCTGGTGGACCCAGTGATATCGCAGGTCTACCATCGCCGAATACCCCGTGGTTCCTGCGCAGATCACGACCATTCCACCCATCGCGCATACGAACGCGCTGGTCGGAATCGTTGCCTCGCCCGGGTGCTCAAAGACGATCCGCGGGTTCTTCTTCTCCCCAACCACCTCCCAGATCCGGTTCCTGAACTCGCGTGCGGCCGTGGTCCAGCGCTTCTGCCCCTCGGCGTCAGTCCAGTGCGGAGGAACGCCCCAGTGGTCGAACTCCTTCCGATTTATGTAGCCGACAGCACCGAACCGCCTGGCGTACTCTCCGCGCTTCTCGTCAGAGACGACTGCGACGGGGATGCCGCCGTGCGACTTGACCAGCTGGATGGCTTGAGTGCCCAGTCCGCCGGAGCCACCCCAGACCAAGACGACGTCGCCATCTTGCAGGGTGTGGCCCTCCCATCCGAACAGCATCCGGTACGCGGTGCAGCCGACCAGGTTTGGTGCCGCTGCCGCCTCCCACGTCAGGTGGGGAGCCTTCGGCATGACCTGGTGGGCTTGAGCAACTGCGAATTGGCCGAAGGAGCCGAAGTTGGTGTCGTAACCCCAGATCCGCGCGGATGGCGCAACCATCGGGTCGTTTCCTTCGAGGACCCACGGATCGTCCGCGTCCCAGTAACCCGGATGAGTGACAACCTCATCTCCAATCGAGATACCGCGTACTTCGGACCCGACCGCGTACACGATTCCAGACGCGTCGCTGCCTCCGACATGGAAGTCCCAGGGCTGGCCGGCCCGTTGCCGAACCGCGATCACATCGATTGGGGTCCCGCGGGCGGCCCATACGTTGTTGTAGTTGATGCCCGTGGCCATCACCGCAATGAGCACTTCGTTTCGGGCGAGAGGTGGGACAGGAACCTCTTCGATCTGGAATGCCTTCCGCGGATCCCCGAATCGCTCCTTGCGAATGACCTGTGCCACCATGCGCTCGGGCACCTCCCCGAGCGGCGGAAGCTCACCGATCTGAACCGTTGCGTGAGTAGACATTAATCGCGGATTCCTTGTGTGTCGGCTTGCGGCATCGTTCGAGAGTCATCGAAGAGTAGGACGATGAAACTTAACTGTCAAGGTCTGCTTTCGATGGCTCGCGGCACTCGGCCCTGGGATGCTTATGTCTCCAACAGGTGGATCCGGTGAATCCAGCCCGCGCGGAGCGCCGCCGACAGTTGTAACCTAGCCCCAATCTTGAGGAATTTGCTAAACGCGTCCGTTGATAACTGGGAACAGTTCGGGCTTAATTTGGTCGAATCATCGGTCGGTCGCGTCGTTATGACAATGAGTCAAATCACAGTTAAGCCAGACGTCTATTCATTCACGCCGCGTCCTGACGCGTGGTTGGCTACAATCGCATGCGTCGCGCTTTCAGCGGCAGCCGCCACCACAGTGCTCGACTCGGTCTCAATCAGGTTGGCAACGTTAAGCCTCAGCGTCGAGACAGAGAACCTCCCGGCGGACCTGCTAGTGATTGCCACCGTGCGCTCAAGCGAGGGTGACACGCTGCGGTGTGAGGCAACCTTGACCGCAATTGGCAAAGTGATCGCCCGAGCGACAGCACTCGTAGCAGTTAGCTTGCCAACGGCCGAAGGGCCTTCCCTTACACGCTAGCCACAGCGTCGATAACACTGTCCCGCAGCAACCCTAAGCTCGCGATAGGTTCGGATTATCGAAAGCACTCGCCTGCCCCCAACACCAACACCCGTGAACACGGCGGGGACACTCGATGAAGACAGGCCTAGACAGGGTTTTGGCTTTGGCCCTGATACGTTGGATGTCTGATCGATCGCAAGAACTTTCGGAAGCT
>CAAGKR010109447.1_pt1 | contig 15051 bp, 13 predicted proteins | sample 2556971 | NCBI WGS metagenome assembly CAAGKR01 (sample SAMEA5207829, study PRJEB30636) | soil metagenome | biome: forest; feature: boreal; material: soil | place: USA | collected 2011-09 | depth 1 m | reverse complement strand
TTTGCAGCGAGAAGGTGTCGATCTCGCCTGCGAACAGTCGCTGCCGATGCGGAGTGGTGAGTTCGCGGTCCTCGGGGTGCGAAACGTCCCAGACGGTTTTCTGCAGCAATTCCTCTGCGGAATAGCCAAGTATGGCGCACAGTTTCTTGTTGACCTGCAAGTAGCGTCCGTCCACGGCCACGTGCGCAAGCCCGACGGCAGCCTGATCGAACGCGACGCGGAAGCGCGCTTCGCTCTCGATCAGGGCCGGCTCGGCGGCACCGGCGTCGACGGGCGCGGATTTGCGGCGGACGGATCGGGTGTTCGTGGAAGCTCCCGGGCGAACGGGTGGTTTACCCATGGTCCACCGCCGGCGTAAGGGTCGTATCGATTCCGCTTATTGAGCTCTGGCAATGCATCGTCCTTGCACCCTGCATGCCGCGATCGAGCGAGTCAATTCGCATCGACGCAGCATTCACCCCTCCCCGAGGAGCGACTTTGGCTGCGGGTTGGCGTTGCAGCCTCGTTGCGATCCGATTATAGCCTTCAACGCAGCAACACATCAGACCGGCGGCGATCATGCCGATCATGATCGGATATAATCCCCCGATTCGGCTGGCTCACGATGTCCGCTCAAACTCTCTACGACAAGCTGTGGCAGGCCCACGTGGTGCACGTCGAAAACGACGCCACGACGCTGCTTTATATCGACCGGCATCTGGTCCACGAAGTCACCAGCCCGCAGGCGTTCGACGGTCTCAGGCTCGCCGGGCGCAAGCCTTGGCGCGTTTCCGCCAATCTCGCTGTGGCCGATCACAACGTACCCACCACCGACCGCTCGCATGGCATCGCCGACCCGGTATCCCGGCTGCAGATCGAGACGCTCGACAGGAACTGCGAGGAGTACGGCATCGTCGAGTTCAGGATGACCGACAGGCGCCAGGGAATCGTGCACGTGATTGGGCCGGAGCAGGGTGCGACGTTGCCCGGCATGACCGTCGTCTGCGGCGACTCGCATACCAGCACGCACGGGGCGTTCGCCTGCCTCGCGTTCGGCATCGGCACCTCGGAAGTCGAACACGTGCTGGCGACGCAGTGCCTGCTGGCGAGGAAAATGCAGAACATGCTGGTGCGGATCGAGGGGGCGCTGCCGCGCGGAGTCACGGCGAAGGACATGGCGCTGGCAGTCATCGGCAGGATCGGCACCGCGGGCGGCACCGGCTGCGCCATCGAGTATGCGGGCAGCGCGGTGCGCTCGCTGTCGATGGAAAGCCGCATGACCCTGTGCAACATGTCGATCGAGGCCGGCGCGCGTACCGGCATGGTTGCCGTTGACGACGCGACGATCGATTACCTGAAAGGCCGGCCATTCGCGCCGCGGGGCGAACTATGGGAGCGTGCCGTGGTCCACTGGCGCACGCTCAGAAGCGATCCGGAGGCGAAGTTCGACCGCGAAGTGAACATCGATGCGCGCAGCATCAAGCCTCAGGTAACGTGGGGTACGTCCCCCGAGATGGTGGTTGCAGTCGATGAGCGTGTTCCCGATCCCGACACGGAAAAAGATGCAGTCAAGCGCGAAGGAATCGAACGGGCACTCGTGTACATGGGGTTGAAGCCGAACACGCCGATCGTCGACATTCGCATCGACAAGGTGTTCATCGGCTCCTGCACCAATTCGCGCATCGAGGACTTGCGCGTTGCCGCGGCGATCGCGCGCGGCCGGCGCATTGCTTCGAACGTGAAGCTCGCCATGGTGGTGCCGGGCTCGGGGCTGGTGAAAGCGCAGGCGGAGAAGGAAGGCCTCGACCGCATTTTCACGGACGCCGGTTTCGAGTGGCGCGAGCCCGGCTGCTCCATGTGCCTGGGCATGAATGCCGATCACCTGGAGCCCGGCGAGCGCTGTGCCTCGACTTCAAACCGCAATTTCGAGGGCCGCCAGGGCACCGGCGGCCGCACGCATCTGGTGAGCCCGGAAATGGCCGCTGCCGCAGCGATCGCCGGGCATTTCGTTGATGTGCGCCAGTGGCGCTGATCGTGGCCAGCGCAGGAAAACGAGGAGAGTAACCATGCGCGAATCGGATTCCCCGATTCTGCTCACGGCCATGCTCACGGACTGCCATACGATGGCCGCTGTCGGCCGTAACCTGCAGAAGTTCGGCTATAAAATCGGGAACAAGGCCGAAGAAAAGAAGCGCCGCTGATCCAATGGAAAAATTCACCGTCCTCAATGGGCTGGTTGCGCCGCTCGACCGGGCCAACATCGATACGGATGCGATCATCCCGAAGCAGTTCCTGAAATCGGTGCGGCGAACCGGGTTCGGTCCGAACCTGTTCGACGCCTGGCGTTATCTCGACGAAGGACAGCCGGACCAGTCCAGCGAGGGCCGGCCGCAGAATCCCGATTTCGTCCTCAACCAGCCGTGCTTCAAGGGCGCCCGGATTCTGCTTGCGCGCAAGAATTTCGGCTGCGGCTCCTCCCGCGAGCATGCGCCCTGGGCCCTGGTCGAATACGGCTTTCGCGCCATCATCGCGCCTTCTTTTGGCGATATCTTCTTCAACAACAGTCTCAAGAACGGCCTGCTGCCGGTGGTGCTGGCCGAATCCGAGGTGGATCGGCTGTTCCATGAGGTCGCCGCATTTCCCGGATTCCATCTTGTCGTCGACCTGGAGAAGCAGACGGTCGCGACGGCCAACGGCGGCATGGTGATGCGCTTCGAGATCGACCCGTTCCGCAAGTACTGCATGGTGAACGGGCTGGACGACATCGGCCTCACGCTGCGCCACGCCGACAAGATCCGCGCTTTCGAGGAAATGCGCCGGGCCGCGCAGCCGTGGCTGTTCAACTGAGGGACCAGGGAATTGTGGGCCAGGGGCTGGGGAAAGCCGGACCCAAGTCCCTGGCCGCTTGCCAATTTTCGAAGCGAGCATCCATGAAAATAGCAATTCTGCCCGGAGACGGAATAGGTACTGAGATTGTCGCCGAGGCGGTAAAAGTTCTGAAGGCGCTCGAGCGCAGCGCTCTGAGGTTCGACATGGAGGCAGCGCCGGTCGGCGGAGCCGGCTACGACGCTGCCGGCGATCCGTTGCCGGAGCCGACGCTGGCGCTGGCCAAGAAGGCCGATGCCATTCTGTTCGGCGCCGTCGGCGGCTGGCAGTACGACACACTGCCGCGCGCAAAGCGCCCGGAGCAGGCGATCCTGCGATTGCGAAAGGAACTCAAGCTGTTCGCCAACCTGCGGCCGGCGATGGTTTATCCCGAGCTCGCCGACGCCTCGACCATCAAGCCCGAGGTCGTGGCAGGGCTCGACCTGCTGATTCTGCGCGAGCTGACCGGCGACATCTACTTTGGCCATCCGCGCGGTATCCGGACGTTGCCGGACGGCGGACGCGAGGGCTTCGACACCATGCGCTACAGCGAGGCCGAGATCCGCCGCATCGCGCACGTTGGCTTTCGCGCGGCGTTGAAGCGCGGCAGAAAGCTTTGCTCGGTGGACAAGGCCAACGTGCTCGAGACCTCCCAGTTGTGGCGCGAGGTCGTGACCGAATTGGCAAAGGAATATCCCCAGGTCGAGCTGTCGCACATGTACGTGGACAACGCGGCGATGCAGCTGGTGAGGAATCCCAGGCAGTTCGACGTCATCGTCACCGGCAACATGTTCGGCGACATCCTTTCCGACGAAGCGTCGATGCTGACCGGCTCGATCGGCATGCTGCCCTCGGCCTCGCTCGACGAAAACGGCAAGGGTCTGTACGAACCCATCCACGGCTCGGCGCCGGACATCGCGGGCAAGAACCTCGCCAATCCGCTGGCGACGATTTTGTCGGCGGCAATGATGCTGCGCTACAGCCTCAATCAGGACCGCGCGGCCGGTCGCATTGAAGGGGCCGTGAGAAAAGTCCTCGCGCAAGGCTACCGCACCGCCGATATTCATCAGCCGGGCATGATCCGGGTGGGGACGAAAGAAATGGGCGATAGGGTAGTCGCGGCGCTCGAATGATGCAGCGCAACCTTTTTCCCTCTCAATGCGTTAGCATAACTGCACGAAACTGAATTTTCAGGAATGGTCATGAAGCGAGTCGGATTTGTCGGTTGGCGTGGAATGGTCGGATCGGTGCTGATGCAGCGCATGCATGCCGAGCGCGATTTCGCTCTGATCGAGTCTGTTTTCTTCTCGACCTCCCAGGTCGGCGGTCTTGGGCCGTTCATAGGCAAGGAGACCGCGCCGCTCAGGGACGCTGGAAAGGTGGACGAGCTCGCGGCGATGGACATCATCATCTCCTGTCAGGGCGGCGATTACACCAACGAGGTGTTTCCGAAGTTGCGCGCCTCGGGCTGGAAGGGCTACTGGATCGACGCCGCCTCGGCGCTGCGGATGAAGGACGACGCGATCATCATCCTCGACCCGGTCAACATGGACGTGATCCAGGACGGGCTTGCCCGCGGAGTGCGCAACTACATCGGCGGCAATTGCACCGTGAGCCTGATGCTCATGGGCATGCACGGCCTGTTCAAGGCGGGCCTGGTCGAGTGGTTGACATCGATGACCTATCAGGCCGCTTCGGGCGCGGGCGCCGAGCACATGCGCGAGCTGGTGAGGCAGATGGGATATACGTACCAGGCAGCGCAGCGCCTTCTCGACGATCCGGCCGCGGCGATTCTGGAGGTGGACCGGACGGTCGCCGGGGCGCTACGCAGCGACGGTTTTCCCAAACAGCATTTCGGTGCTGCGCTCGCCGGCAGCCTGCTTCCCTGGATCGACAAGGACCTCGGCAACGGCCAGAGCCGTGAAGAGTGGAAAGGGCAGGCCGAGACCAACAAGATTCTCGGTCGCCGCGCGAGCCCGATTCCGGTGGACGGCATCTGCGTTCGGGTCGGCGCAATGCGTTGCCACAGCCAGGCGCTGACGGTAAAGCTCAAGCGGAACCTGCCGCTCGATGAGATCGAGGCCCTGCTTGCCGAGGCGAACGACTGGGTGAGAGTCATCCCTAACGACCGTGAGGCAACGCTGCGCGAACTGACGCCTGCGGCCGTGACTGGCACGATGAATGTACCGATCGGTCGCCTGCGCAAGCTGCCGATGGGCGGCGAATACCTCGCCGCCTTTACAGTTGGCGACCAGTTGCTCTGGGGAGCGGCGGAGCCTTTGCGCCGCATGCTGCGTATCCTGGTCGGCGACTGAAGCTGGCGCCGCCGCTTATATCGGTTCACGATCTCCAACCTCGACATACCCCGCTAGTTGGGAAAAACTAGCCTAAAAAATAGCCACTTGACGCGGTTTGTGACGTGAAAGTTGAGCTTGCAAGGCTAAGGCCATGATGGTATTTTAGTTTCCTTCCGCTTCGGTCTTCAGGGTGGCAAGTGGGAATGTTCGCCTCGAAACAACGGTTGTTGACGCTCGCATGCCTGTTCTTGCCGTCCATGGTGTGGGCGGCAGGGCTGGGCAAGTTGTCGGTGTTATCGGCGCTGGGGGCGCCCCTCAGGGCAGAGATCGAAGTCGTATCTCTGCAGCAGGGCGAGGGAGACACACTGTCGGTTAAGTTGGCGTCGGCAGCGGCATTTCGTCAAGCCAGTGTCGAATTGAACGGGGCGTTGCTCGCGGTGAAGTTCGCCATCGAGCGCCGTTCCAGCGGCGAGTACTTCGTCGTTCTCACCTCGACACAGCCGATCAATGAGCCGTTCATCGACATGCTGGTCGAGTTCGGCTGGTCCAGCGGGCGCCTGGTGCGGGAGTACACCTTCCTGCTCGATCCGCCGGAATACAAGGTTCCGGTGCAGCAAGCTGAGCAAGTGCGGCAAGCTGCGCCAGCACTTCCAATTGCACCGGCTCAGGCGGTGGCGCCGACGGAAGCGCCGCAGGCTCCGGCTCAAGCCCGGCCTGAAGCGCCGCCGTTGCCCGCAGAAGCACCGCAGGTTCCCGTCCAAACACAACCTGAAATTCCGCTACAGCCGCTGCCCGCGGAAGCGCCCCAGGTTCCAGCTCAAGTCCAAGTCGAAGCGCCACAGGTTTCGGCCGAGATCCAAGCTGAAGCACCTCAGGCTCAACCACTACCTGCTGAATCGCCCCCGGCTCAAGTTCAGCCTGAGGTGGCTGCCCCGGTCGCTGAGCCGGGAACAACCTACGAAGTGAGGCGCGGCGACACGCTGGTGAAGATTGCCAAACGGAATCGCGTCGAGGGCGTGACCCTGCAACGGATGCTGGTGGCGCTGTTGCGTGCCAACCAGAGTGCGTTCATTCGCGACAACATGAATCTGCTGCGCGCCGGCAAGATTCTCGATATACCCGACAAAGACGCCGCGGCTTCGGTGAGCGCCGATGACGCGCGCCGGATTGTGGCGGCGCAAAGCACTGAGTTCGTCGAGTACCGTCGCAACCTGGGCGCTGCGATCGCGGCAACGCCCGCGCGATTGGAGGGCGGACGCCAGGCATCGGGCCAAATCGGCGCACCCGCAGCGGAGAAAGCCGCGCCGCCGAAGCCGCCGGCCAAGGATCAGTTGCGCCTGTCTCAGGCCGATGACGCCCGGGGTGACGGCAAGGCCGCGAGTGCTGTGCTCGCCGACGATCTCGCGGCGAAAGACAAGGCGCTGAACGAGGCCACCGAGCGCGTCACTGCGCTGGAGAAAAATGTACAGGAACTGCAGAAGCTCCTGCAATTGAAGAACAGTTCCGGCGCCCAGTTGCAGCAGCAGGCCCAAGCGGCGAAAGCCGCGCAACCTGAACCAGCGGCGAAGTCCGCGCAACCACCTGAACCACCGGCGAAATCCGCTCAAGCCGAACCGCCGGCGGCACCAGCAGCGAAAGCTGCGCCGGCGGCACCTGCCGAAACAGCGAAAGCCGCGGAGCCGGCCAAAGTCACCGAGACGCCCAAAGTCGAACCTGGCAAAGCACCCGAAGTCGCCAAGGTCGAAGCGCCGAAAGAAGCACCCAAGGCTGCACCCAAAGTGGCGCCTATGCCGCCTGCGCCGAGCCTTGTCGATGAGTTGCTCGAGAATCTGTACGTGCTCATCGCCGGCGTTGCCGCGATCCTGGGTTTGATCGGCTATGCCGTGTTCAAGTGGCGCAGGAAGCGCCAGGCCGGGTTCGAGAACAGCGTCATGGGCACGCCCTCCGACGTGGATTCGGTATTGGGGGCCGCCGGCGGTCGCAACATCGACACGGGATCGAGTTCTTTTCAGAGCGATTTCAGCCAGGGTGGCATCGGCAAGGTCGACGCCGAGGAGATCGATCCGATTGCAGAGGCCGACGTCTACATGGCCTACGGGCGCGATGCGCAGGCAGAGGAGATTCTCAAGGAGGCACTGGCCAAGGATTCCAGCCGACCGGCGATTCGCGCGAAGCTGCTCGAGATTTTCGCCAACCGCAAGGACCGGAAGGCATTCGAAGCTGCAGCGACCGAGATGCGCGCCGCGACCGGTGGGCAGGGACCCGAATGGAAAAAAACCGTATCCCTCGGCCTGTCGATCGATCCCCAGAACCCGCTTTACGGTGGGACGGGTGGGGCCAGGGCCGGAGAGACCCCACCAGCCTCGCTCGATAATACGCAAATTCTCGATGTCACGGTCGCGGAAACTGCGAGTGCAATTACGCAGGGAGAGTTCGGCGCATCGCTGAACATCGATTTTAACCTCGATACGGGAGCGTCCCCGGCAGCCCAGCCGGACATCAATCTCGATATGCCGACGCAAACCGATGCCTCGCCGGCAGCGGGGCTCGACTTCGATCTTGGCCTGGGCGGAGACAAACGGGCGGAGCCGAAAATCGATTTTACGGCTACGCTGATCAGGAATGACGCGGCAAGCCCGCAAGCGGCGGCGCCGGCTTCCGATGGCGGATTGAGTATCGATTTTGATCTTCCGGGCGTCTCCGGCGGGACGGTGCAGTCCGTTGCCCAGCCGGGGCCTGCGGCAGCGTCGGGCGGCATCGACTTCGACCTCGGTTTTGCCGGAGGGGGCGCACCGGCCGAAGCGCCCAAGGCGCCGGAGATGGGCTTGTCGGCTATCAGCCTTGATCTCGGGACACCCGGTGGCGGCAACGGCTCGGGTGGTGTGCCGGATGCCCGGTGGCAGGAAGTCGCGACCAAACTCGATCTTGCCAAGGCGTACGAAGAAATGGGCGACAAGGACGGCGCCCGCGAACTTTTGAACGAAGTGGTGAAAGAAGGCGACGCGGCACAGCAGCAACAAGCGCAGACGAGGCTGCAAGCACTCGGCTGACCTTCAGGCCGGGACCTGCCCCGAACAATCGGCGCCGTGTGCGCCGTTTTTGTTTTGTTATGCGCCACTTTTCGAGGCGAATGGCGCCAAGAACGAGAATGAACCCCGGCTCTCTGCAAGAATCCTTTGCACTCTTTGTAACTGAAGTTGATTTATCTCTGGAATCACTGAAGTGAAAATCGCAATCGGAGTGGCGTACTGCGGCGCGGGACTCGAAGGTTGGCAATCGCAGCCGTCCGGAAACACGGTGCAGGACCATCTCGAGCGAGCGCTGTCGGAAATCGCGGGTCAGCGTGTAGGCGTGACCGGAGCCGGCCGCACGGATGCCGGCGTCCATGCATGCGCTCAGGTGGCGCATTTTGAAACTTCAGCCGAGCGCCCCGACTCGGCGTGGGTTCGCGGCGCGAACTCGATGCTGCCTGAGGCGGTCGCGGTGCAGTGGGCGGCGCCGGTGGCAGACGACTTCCATGCGCGTTATTCCGCGGTGTCGCGAAACTACCGCTACGTACTCTACAACCACCCGGTGCGGCCGGCGTTGCTCGCGGGCCGTATCGGATGGTTTCATCTGCCGTTGGAAATGGAAAGCATGCGCCAGGCGGTACGGTGCCTGCTCGGGGAGCACGATTTTTCCAGCTTTCGCGCTGCTGAATGCCAGGCAAAAAACCCGGTGCGAGTGATGGAGCGCGCCGAGATCCGGGCAAGCGGGCCCTATTTCCTGTTCGACTTCGCCGCGAACGCCTTCCTGCATCACATGGTGCGCAACATCGTCGGCTGTCTCGTGTACGTCGGCAAGGGCAAGCATCCGCCGGAGTGGATCGCGGAGCTGATCGCCGCGCGCGACCGGCGCCTCGCCGCGCCGACGTTCGCTGCCGCAGGGCTGTACCTTTCCGGAGTCCGCTATGACGCTCGCTGGAACCTGCCGGCGTTCCCCAGTATGATGCCGTTCGACGCGGAGACGGAGCGATGAGGACACGGGTCAAGGTCTGCGGCATTACTCGAACCGAGGACGCGCACGCCGCGACGGTTCATGGCGCCGACGCGATCGGCCTCGTTTTTTACCGTCCCAGTCCGCGCCATGTGACTCTCGATCAGGCGCGCAGCATTGTCGACGCCACGCCGGCATTCGTCACCACGGTGGCGGTGTTCGTCAATCCCTCGCGTGAGGAAGTCGAACAAGTGATCCGCGAGTGCGGCGTGACGCTGCTGCAGTTCCACGGCGACGAGTCGCCTGAATTCTGCGCTGGATTTTCGCGCCCCTATATCAAAGCAGCGCGCATTCGGCCGGGGCTGGATTTGCTAAAATACCTGTCACCGCATGCAGTCGCCCGGGCGTGGATGCTGGATGCTTTCCATGACGAGATCCGGGGCGGAACGGGCGGTGCGTTCGACTGGAGCCTTGTGCCGGAGCACCCGGCCAGGCCGATCATCCTGTCTGGAGGCCTGACGGCCGACAATGTCGGCAACGCCATCCAGCGAGTCGGACCCTATGCTGTTGATGTCTCCAGCGGCGTCGAGGCGTCGAAGGGAATCAAGGACGCGGCGAAAATCGCGGCGTTCATTTCAGGAGTCAGGAATGCAGAGGGTTGATCTTCCGGACGAGCGGGGGCATTTCGGTCAGTATGGCGGAGTGTTTGTCGCCGAGACGCTGGTGCACGCGCTCGACGAGTTGCGCGTGGCGTACGAGGTCAGCCGCAAGGACCCGGACTTCATCGCCGAGTTCGAGTACGAGCTCAAGCACTACGTCGGCCGGCCCAGCCCCGTCTATCATGCCAAGCGCTGGTCCGCGCTTCTCGGCGGGGCGCAGATCTATCTCAAGCGCGAAGACCTCAACCATACCGGCGCGCACAAGATCAACAATACCATTGGCCAGGCGCTGGTCGCGCGGCGCATGGGCAAGCCGCGCGTGATCGCCGAAACCGGCGCCGGCATGCACGGCGTGGCGGCGGCGACCGTGGCGGCCCGCTACGGCATGGAGTGCGTGGTGTATATGGGGTCGGAGGACGTCAAGCGCCAGGTGCAGAACGCCTATCGCATGAAGCTGCTCGGCGCCAGGGTGGTGCCGGTCGAATCCGGCTCGAAGACGCTGAAGGATGCGCTGAACGAGGCGATGCGCGACTGGGTCACCAACGTCAATAACACTTTTTACATCATCGGCACCGTTGCCGGTCCGCATCCGTATCCGATGATGGTGCGCGACTTCCAGTCCGTCATCGGCAGGGAGTGCCTCGAGCAAGTGCCTGAGATGTGCGGCCGCCAGCCCGACGCGGTGATCGCCTGCGTCGGCGGCGGCTCGAACGCCATGGGAATTTTCTATCCCTACATTCCGCACCAGGCGGTGAAGCTGATCGGCGTCGAAGCCGGCGGCTTCGGCATCGCCAGCGGCAAGCACGCGGCGTCCCTCTCAGCGGGCAGGCCCGGGGTGCTGCACGGCAACCGGACATACCTTCTCCAGGACGAGCACGGCCAGATCATCGAGACGCACTCGATCGCGGCGGGCCTGGACTATCCGGGCGTGGGCCCCGAGCATGCCTGGCTGAAGGACACCGGCCGCGCCGAGTATGTCACCATCGACGACGCCGAGGCGCTCGCCGCGTTCCACGACTTGTGCCATTACGAAGGCATCATCCCGGCGCTGGAATCGGCGCACGCGCTCGCCTACGCGGCGAAGCTCGCGCCCGCCCTGGCCAAAGACAAAGTCCTGCTCGTCAACCTCTCCGGCCGCGGCGACAAGGACATGCATACGGTGGCGGAAAAATCGGGAATCCAGTTTTGAACGACGCCCGCGCGACGCTGCTCAACCAGGATTTTTTCGAGGGCGTCGGCCGCCTTCGCGACGCGAGCGTCGACCTCGTTGTCGCTGATCCACCCTACGGCCTGGGCAAGGATTACGGCAACGATTCCGATCACCTGAGCGGCGCGGACTATCTCGCCTTCAGCCGTCGTTGGATCGACGCCGTAATCCCGAAGCTCAAGACGAGTGGAAGCCTTTACGTGTTTCTCACCTGGCAGCACAGCCCGGAAGTGTTCAGCTACTTGAAGACCCGGCTGAAAATGGTGAATGAGATCATCTGGAACCGAAAGGTGCCGAGCATGGGCGGCAGCACGCGCAAGTTCTCTTCGGTGCACGACACCATCGGCCTATTCGCGGTATCGAAGGACTACTATTACGACATCGACAGCGTGCGCATTCCGTACGATGCCGAAACCAAGAAGGCGCGCACGCGCTCGATTTTTGTAGGCGCAAAATGGCTCGAGCGCGGCTATAACCCCAAGGACGTGTGGAGCGTGACGCGGCTGCACCGACAGGACCCGGAGCGCGAGGACCATCCGACCCAGAAGCCGCTCGAGATCATCGAGCGCATGGTGTTGGCGAGCGCGCCGCCCGAGGGGTTGGTGCTCGATCCTTTCATGGGCAGTGGAACGACAGCCGCGGCGGCGCTCAGGCACGGCCGCCGCTTCATCGGTTTCGAGATCAACCCGGAGTACCATGCCATCGCGCGGCAACGTGTGGCGGCGATGAAGGACAACTCAAAACGCAAAGGCCGCCACGGACGCGAAGGACGCCAGGAAATCCTGTTTGATCCGGAACTCGTGATTCAGGTGTCATCGAAGTGAGCGCTGCGCAATCTCCTGCGAAGATCCTGTTCGATGCAAGAACCTTTGCGTCTTTTGTGTTGCCGTTGCGTCCTTTGCGCTGAAAGCGGTTGGGAAAGTTTGATGTCGCGCATCCAGGCAACGTTCGAGCGGCTCGCGCGCGAGCGCAGGAAAGCCCTCATTCCGTATGTCATGGCGGGCGATCCCCAGCCGCGCGTCACCGTTCCGCTCATGCACGCGCTGGCAGGAGCGGGCGCCGACGTGATCGAGCTGGGCGTGCCGTTCTCCGATCCCATGGCCGACGGTCCGGTGATCCAGCGCTCCAGCGAACGGGCACTGCGTAATAACGTCGGGCTGGACTCGGTATTGGCGTTTGTCGCTGAATTCCGCAAAGGCAACGCGACGACTCCGGTGGTGCTGATGGGCTATGCCAATCCGATCGAAGCCATGGGCGCGCAGGGCTTTGTAGCGGCCGCTCACAAAGCCGGTGTCGACGGCGTGCTGGTAGTCGATTACCCGCCCGAAGAAGGCGCCGAGCTGACGGCGATGCTGCGCGCGCGCGGCATGAACATGATTTTCCTGCTCGCGCCGACGTCAACGGAAGCGCGCATCGAGCAAGTGGCGCAGCTGGCAAGCGGCTATATCTACTACGTATCGCTGCGCGGGGTCACCGGTGCGGCGCACCTTGATCTGGATGACGTCGCGGCGAAGCTGCCCGCAATCCGCGGCAACACGAAACTGCCGGTCGGTGTCGGCTTCGGCATTCGCGACGCAGACACCGCACGCGCCGTCGCGCGCATCGCGGACGCCGTGGTAATCGGCAGCCGCATCATCCAGGAAATGGAACAGGCGACACCCGATACCTGTATAGAGCGTGTCGTGTCGCTTGTGCGCGATATCCGCGAGGCGATGGATCGGCCATGAGCTGGCTGCAAAAACTGCTGCCGCCGAAGATAAATCGCACCGGAACAGGTGCGAAGAAGACCATGCCCGAAGGGCTGTGGAGCAAGTGCTCGTCCTGCGGCGCGGTGTTGTATGCGACCGATCTTGAAAAGAACGCCAACGTTTGCCCGAAGTGCAACTTCCATAACCGTATCTCCGCGCGCGCGCGCCTGGACCTGCTGCTCGATCCTGAAGGGCGCTTCGAGATCGGAGCCGAGGTCGTGCCGGTAGACAGCCTGAAATTCAAGGACAGCAAGCGCTATCCCGATCGGATCGAGGAAGCCGAGAAGGCGACCGGCGAGACCGACGCGCTGGTGGTGATGCAGGGCGCGGTCAGGAACGTTCCGCTTGTGGCTGCCGTGTTCGAGTTCGAGTTCATGGGCGGCTCGATGGGCTCGGCGGTCGGCGAGCGCTTCGTGCGCGGAGTTCACGCATGTCTTGACCAGAACCTGCCGCTGGTGTGTGTCACTGCAACCGGCGGCGCGCGAATGCAGGAAGGGGTGCTGTCGCTGATGCAAATGGCGAAAACCACCGCCGCGCTGACCCAGCTCTCGGCGCGCAGGCTGCCGTTCATCTCGGTGCTTACCGACCCGACCATGGGCGGAGTGTCGGCGAGCTTCGCCATGCTCGGCGATGTCGTCATCGCCGAGCCGCGCGCGCTGATCGGCTTTGCCGGGCCGCGCGTCATCGAGCAGACCGTGCGCGAGAAGCTTCCCGAAGGTTTCCAGCGCGCCGAGTTCCTGCTGGAGAAGGGCGCGATCGACATGATTGTGGACCGGCGCCAGATGTGCGACCGGCTCGCCGGCCTGCTTACCCTGCTGCAGCGGCGTCCGCCTGCGGGCAATTGAGCGCCCGCTACGACCGTTTCATGCCCGCCCGGGGCCTTGCCGAGTGGCTCGAGTACATTGAGCGCATCCACCCGAAAAGCATCCAGCTGGGGCTGGAGCGGGTGGCGAAGGTGCGCGACGCGCTCGGACTCTCCAGCGCTGCGGCGCTGTTCATCGTTGCCGGCACCAATGGCAAGGGCTCGACCTGCGCCATGCTCGAGGCGATTCTGCTCGCCGCTGGTTACCGCGTCGGCCTGTACACCTCGCCGCACCTGATCCGCTACAACGAACGCGTCCGTCTGGGCGGCACGCCCGTCGATGACACGCGGCTGTGCGCCGCATTCGAGGCCGTGGAACACGCTCGCGGCGACGCTGCGCTGACTTATTTCGAGTTCGGCACGCTCGCGGCGTGGCAGATCTTCGCCACTGTGCCGCTCGACGCAGTGATACTCGAGGTCGGCCTCGGAGGGCGGCTCGATGCGGTCAACGCGTTCGACTGCGATTGCGCAGTTCTGACCAGCGTCGCGCTCGATCATATGGATTACCTCGGTGACACGCGGGAAAGCATCGGCGCCGAAAAAGCCGGGATTTTCCGCAAGGGAAAGCCAGCGATTGTCGCCGATCCCTCACCGCCGCGGAGCGTGCTCGACCATGCTGCTGCGATCGGCGCGGGCCTGCAGTTGATCGGCCGGGACTTCGGCTATCTGAGAGGGGTCGGCAGCCCGGACTTCGGGTACCAGAGAGAACGCGAGCAATGGACGTTCTGGGGCAAGGGCGGGCGCCGCGCGGGCCTTGCGCATCCGGCCCTGCGCGGATCGAAACAGCTCGCGAATGCGAGTGCTGTGCTTGCCGCCCTCGATGCGTTGCGCGAGCGCTTGCCGGTGGGGATGCAGGACATCCGCAACGGTTTGGCAAAGGTAGAGCTTTCCGCGCGATTCCAGGTGCTTCCAGGCCGGCCGGCAGTTGTCCTGGATGTCGCGCATAACCCGGATGCGGCGGCTGTCCTCGCGGCAAATCTCGCCGACATGGGCTTTTTTCCCGAAACCTGGGCCGTGTTCGGCATGCTACGGGACAAAGACATCGTCGGCGTCTGCCGCGCCATGAAGGGACGGGTTTCGGCGTGGCTTACGGCCGATCTTTCCGTCCCGCGGGGTGCGGATTCAGAAATGCTGGCTGATGCGATTCTCCGGGCGCAGGCGGGGGGCGACGTGCTGCGCTACGCGAGTCCGCGCGAAGCGTATTACGCGGCGCGGAATCGGGCGGGCGGAAATGATAGAATTGTCGTGTTTGGTTCCTTCCATACCGTGGCTGACGTGATGATGGCGATCCAGGCCGCCCGGGCCGTGAATCCCGCGGCGGGGCACAAGTCGTGAGAGATATGATCAGGATCTTTTGTAACTATTGCTTTGATCGGCTGGGGTCGAAGCTTGCAGTTCGCGTCGCAGCCCGAACTTTTTTTGGAATTTCCTGATTGGCAGACAGCCCGGACACAACCCT
>CAAGKR010437080.1_pt1 | contig 15058 bp, 15 predicted proteins | sample 2556971 | NCBI WGS metagenome assembly CAAGKR01 (sample SAMEA5207829, study PRJEB30636) | soil metagenome | biome: forest; feature: boreal; material: soil | place: USA | collected 2011-09 | depth 1 m | reverse complement strand
TGGCCCGGAGCCGCCGGAATTGGCTGCGGCGATGGGTGCTGTGTTCGAAGCCGAACTGGCGGTCGGCACTGGGCTGAAGGTCAGCGCGGTGGGAGTGTCCGTTGGCAGCGGTGTGTCCGTGGGCGTTGGCGACGGCGTCGGCGCCGGCGTCGCCGTCGGCGGGAGAGCCACCCTGAACTGCTGCCCCTGGGACACCTGCCCGCTGTTGCTGTTCTTCACGATGGTATTGCCGCGACTGGACGGCTCCTTCAGCGAGGCGCTCGGAAAGTGATCGCCGGCCGTGGCGTTCGCCGGCACCTCACCGGTGACAACCCCCTGGCATACGTTCTGGCCCTTGTTGACGGTGACCGGCGCGAAGCCGACAGGTGTGGTTGCGGAGTCGTCCCACGCCAGCACGATCGTCAGCGAGCTCGGGTCCGAAGAGTTGCTCGCGCAGTCCGCGTAATCCCACGTATAGGTGTAGCTGATCGTGGCCCCGGGGCCTCCGGATGCCGGCGTCCCCTGGGTGCGGAAGAGGGTCGGCGAGGCGCCCGCAGAGGCATTGGTCGCCGGCATGGCCAGCACTGCGCAGGCCAACATCGCGATCGCGGCGACGGTGGCTTTCACGGTCGAGGAAACCTCGCGCATGGACACGAGGTTACGCCGGAAGCGGTCGGTCTCATCCCCTAGACTCCCAGCGCGATGAAAGGCCTCGGAGGAGTCACTGCTGCAATCGGTGCCGGACTTGCCGGGCTGGGCGCCGCCGTGTTCCTGCACCCGCGCTCCGGCGCCCGCAACCGCAAGGTCGCCGTGGGGGTGGCGCGACGCCAGTCGGCCAACGTGGCCACCATGGTCGGCGCCTCGGTGGCCGGCGCTCCCCGGCGCGGCGGCCGCAAGGAGGGGCAGTTGGTGAACAGCGTCCGCGCCCAGCTCAGTGCCCGCCACGCCGGCGTCGCCGACGACATCCAGGTGAGCATCCACAAGTCCACCGTCACCCTGCGTGGCGAGGTGATGCACCTGGACGACATCGACACATTCGAGGCAGCCGCGCGATCGGTAGCCGGCGTGAGCGACGTCAACAACCTGCTCCGACTCGCCTCGCCCGCGCCCGCCGGGCGATGAGCCGCGCCCCCCGGACGGCACGGCGCACGCCGTGACCCTGCCCGTCCAGCCGCCGCTCGAGCCGATGCTCGCACGTGCGGCCGAGCAGATCCCGTCTGGTCCTGGCTGGCGTTATGAGCCGAAGTGGGACGGCTTTCGCGCGATCGTGTTCCGCGATGGCGACGACGTGCACATCGGCAGCCGCAAGGGCCAGCCCCTGCAGCGGTTCTTCCCCGAGATCCTCGACCCGTTGCGGGCGGCCATGCCCGAGCAGTCCGTCGTCGATGGCGAGATCATCATCGCCACACCTCGCGGGCTGGACTTCGATGCCCTGCAGATGCGCCTGCACCCCGCGGCGTCGAGAGTGGCGCGCCTGGCTGCCGAGACGCCGGCGACGGTCATCCTCTTCGACCTCCTCGGCGATGGCGTCGACGACCTGCGTGCCCGCCCGCTGGTGACCCGTCGGGAGCTGTTGCTCGGTGCGGTCTCCACCAACGCGCGGGTGGCACTGACGCCGCAGACTGCCGACCTCGGGGAGGCCACCGACTGGTTCACCCGCTACGAGGGGGCGGGGCTGGACGGGCTCATCGCCAAGCCCGAGGACAGCAGCTACCGCAGCGGCGAGCGTGGCTGGACGAAGATCAAGCACCTGCGCACTGTTGATTGTGTCGTCGGCGGTTACCGGATGGAGGTGACAGGGGGTGGCGTGGGCTCCCTTCTCCTCGGGCTGTACGACGGCGAGGGTGTGCTCCACCACGTCGGCCACACGTCGTCTTTCTCCGCCAAGGAGAAGCGCGAGCTTGTCGGGAAGCTCGAACCGCTGACGGGAGGCGACAGCTTCGGCCACGGTCGCACCCCAGGGGCGCCGAGCCGCTGGACCAAGTCCAAGGACGCCGACTGGACTCCGCTGCAACCGACGCTGGTGTGCGAGGTGTCCTTCGACCACCTCCAGGGCCAGCGCTTCCGCCACGCGGCACGTTTCCTGCGCTGGCGCGAGGATCGCGAGCCCAGGAGCTGCACGTACGACCAGCTCACCGCGGCGGACGCCTTCCGCCTCGGCGACATCGTCGACCTGCCCGACGCTGGTTAGGTACGGCGCGCCTAGCATCGCCCGGTGCCCCGTCGTGCTCGCCTCCTCGACAGCGATCCCGTGGCCGCCGCGCGCGCCGCGGGGCTTCGCTACGTCAACGATGGTTCGCCCGGGATACGCAGGGAGTCGAAGCAAGGCGCGGGGTTCCGCTACCTCGGCCTCGACGGCCGGGCGATTCGCAAGGCGGCCGAGATCCAGCGGATCAGCCACATCGCCGTGCCCCCGGCCTGGACTGACGTCTGGATCTGCCCGGCGCCGAATGGGCATATCCAGGCCACAGGCCGCGACGCGCGCGGGCGCAAGCAGTACCGCTACCACGAGCGATGGCGCGAGGCCCGCGACGCCACCAAGTACGAGCGCACCGTCGCGTTCGGTGAGGCTCTGCCCCGGATCCGGTCGCGCGTTGACAGGGATCTGCGCGGGTCCGACCTGAGTAGAGAGCGCGTGCTCGCGACCCTCGTCCGGCTGCTCGACTCGACGTACATCCGCGTCGGCAACGAGGAGTACGCGCGCGAGAACCGATCCTTCGGGCTCACCACGATGCGCGACCGCCACGTTGAGGTGGAGGGCTCGAAGCTCCGCTTCCACTTCCGTGGCAAGAGCGGTAAGGAGCACACCGTCGCAGTCACCGATCGACGGGTGGCGCGGGTGGTCAGCCGGCTGCAGGACCTCCCCGGTCAGCTGCTGTTCCAGTGGCAGGACGACGACGGCGAGCTGCACGGCGTCGAGTCCGACGACGTCAACGCCTATATCCGCGACGCCGCGGGCGACGACTTCACCGCCAAGGACTTCCGCACATGGGGCGGCACCGTTCTCGCGGCCTGGGCGTTGCAGGAGCTCGGCGAGTACGCCTCGCTGACCGAGGCCAAGCGGCATGTGGTCGAGGCGGTCGAGTCGGTGGCACGCCACCTCGGCAACACCCCCGCCGTGTGCCGTCGCTGCTACGTGCACCCTGAGGTGATCAACGCCCACCTGGACGGGGCGCTGCTGGCCAACCTGGAGCGCCGCGCCGAGGAGACGCTGGCCGAGTCGATCGACGATCTCTCCGGCCGCGAGGCCGCTGTTCTCGCGTTTCTGCGCCGGAGGATCGCCGAGGCAGCCTGAAGCTGGATACAGTGGGGTGCGATGGGCGTGCAGACCGACTACGCCACGTACCTGCGGATCGACGAGCTGCTCAACCTGCAGCAGCCCCTCAGCGACGGGGCGCACGACGAGATGCTCTTCATCGTCGTGCACCAGGTGTACGAGCTCTGGTTCAAGCTGATCCTCCACGAGCTCGACGCGGCCGCGGCCGCGCTCGACGACAGCCGAGCGCATGCCGCACTCGCGCCGATGCACCGCGCGGTCGCCGTGGAGCAGCTCCTCATTGAGCAGTTGCGTGTGCTGGAGAGCATGAGCCCCGATGGTTTCATGCGTTTCCGCGACCCCCTGGCCCCGGCGTCAGGTTTCCAGTCGACCCAGTTCCGCGAGATCGAGGCGCTGTCAGGCGCGGGCGACGCCCGGCATCTCCGCGACGCCGGTCGCAACGTCATCCAGCGCGCCCAGCTGGGTGACAGGCTGGCCCGGCGCTCGCTGTACCAAGCGCTGGGCACGCCGATGCGCGGAGCGGGATTCGACTTTCCGGACGGTGGCGGCGACGAAGCACGCGCTCGTCGCATCAGCAGCCTCGTGTCGCTGTACGGTGACCACGACGACCCGGCGCGGACCGTGCTGCATGAGCTCTGCGAGGCGCTGCTCGACCACGACGAGACCATCGCGCGGTGGCGGCACCACCACGCGCTGATGGCGGCTCGCGAGATCGGCACCAGGACCGGTACCGGCGGCAGCCTCGGGGTGGCCTACCTGCAGACCACGCTCGACCAGCGCTTCTTCCCCGAGCTGTGGGAGGTGCGCAGCCACCTGTGATCTCCAGCATCGACCGCGCAGCCTGCGCATCTCGCGACGCTGCCGATTCGCTGGCATCCGTGCGTGAGCGGTTCGTCATCCCCGACGGGCTGGTGTACCTCGATGGCAACTCGCTGGGTGCCCTCCCGGCGCAAACCCCGGGCCGTCTGGCTGCTGTTGTCGAGGCCGAGTGGGGCCAGGGATTGGTGCGCAGCTGGCTCGATGCGCAGTGGATGGAGGCACCCCAGCGCGTCGGTTCCAAGCTGGCCCGAATGATCGGGGCTGCCCCGGACGAGGTGGTCGTCGCCGAGAGCACGTCCGTGTGCCTGTTCAAGCTGGTATGCGCCGCGCTCGCGATGCAGCCTGGGCGCTCGGTCGTCCTCACCGAGGAGGAGAACTTCCATACCGATCTGTACGTCGCCGCCTCCGCGGCACGTCTATGCGGGGGGAGTGTCGAGGTGGTGCCACGCGAACGCCTGCTGGATGCTCTCGACGAGCGGGTCGCGGTGCTGATGCTCACCCACGTCGACTACCGCACAGGTTTCATGCACGACATGCGCACGCTGAGCTCAGCGGCCCACGACGCGGGCGCGCTGGCGCTGTGGGACCTGTGCCACAGCGTCGCCGCGGTGCCTTTGAACATCAATGCCGACGGTGCCGACATGGCGGTGGGCTGTGGGTACAAGTACCTCAATGGAGGACCCGGGGCGCCGGCGCTGCTCCACGTGCGCGCCGGCCTGCACGACGCGCTGCGCAACCCGGTCCCGGGCTGGCTCGGCCACGCCGAGCCATTTGCCTTCGAGCCGTCGTTCCGGCCCGCCACGGGGCTGCGGTCGATGATCACCGGTTCGCCGCACATCCTCCAGCTCACCGCGCTCGAATCCGCAGTCGACCTGTGGCTCGAGGTGGACATGGCCGCCGTGCGCAGCAAGTCGATCGCGCTCACCGAGCTCTTCATCGAGCTCATGGAGCGGCGTTGCGCAGGGCTGGGATTCGAGCTCGCCTCCCCGCGCGATGCGGCGCGGCGCGGCTCGCAGGTTTCTTTTCACCATGCGGAGGGGTACGCGGTCGTGCGTGCCCTGATCGAGCGCGGCGTGGTCGGTGATTTCCGTGCGCCCGATACCTGCCGTTTCGGGTTCGCCCCGCTCTACGTGCGTCACATCGATGTCTGGGAGGCGGTCGAGCGGCTTCACGAGGTTGTGACCACCGGGGCCCATCGCGACCCGCGGTACGCAGACCGCGCCGCGATCACATGATCGGCACCGTGTGCGATGAGCCCGGCGGCATCTCGCCACCGCTGACGCAGGATCGTCACCTGGGCATCAGAGGGTCCGTGGGCTGCCCGTGCGACCTTGTCCCTGGTGCGCATTCTGCGTGCCCTTACCGTGAGGACGAAAGAGCATGGGGTCCCGTTTGCAAGGCGACCGCGACGCACAGATACGGCGCAGTCGCGAATGGGAGAGCCGCCCTGCGCTGAGCCGGGCCGTCCGCGTCCTCGTCTTCGCCGGCCCGGTCGCCGCCTCGTTCGGCGTCGCCGCGCTGCTCAGCCGCCTGCTCCCCCGCGCCGACAGTGTCGCCACCACCGCGGTCTGGATCACCGTCATCGGGGCGGCATCGCTGCTGACGCTCGTCGTCTTCGAACGGGCTGCGCGGCGCCTCCTGCCCCTCGTGGCCCTCCTAAACCTGTCGCTGATCTTCCCGGACAAGGCTCCGGCGCGCTTCGCGGTGGCGCGGCGCACGGGCAGGCCGCGATCTCCAGGAGAGCCTCAAGCAAGCACATGCGGCAGGTCACGACGACGACGCCCAGTGGATGCGGACAGTCATCGAGCTGGTGCTGGCACTGAGCGTTCACGACAAGGCGTCGCGCGGCCACTCCGAGCGCGTGCGGGTGTTCACGGACCTCCTCGCCGACCAGCTGAAGATCCCGGCCGCGGGCCGCGACCGTCTCCGCTGGGCCGCTCTTCTTCACGACATCGGCAAGCTGGAGGTGCCGCCGGCGATCCTCAACAAGCCGGACAAGCCCAGCGAGGACGAATGGGCAACCCTGCACCGCCACCCTGAGGAGGGCGCGCGCCTGGTGGCCCCCCTGCTGCCCTGGCTGGGGGAGTGGGGCAAGGCAGTCGAACAGCACCACGAGAGGACGTCGCGCGCGCCCTGACCCTGCGGTTCAGCGATCGTCGCGCCGGGCGCTCCGCCACGCGGAAACCATGCTGAGTGCGACGATCACCACCACCAGCGCGATGGTGATGCGGCCGCTGTACTGACCGACCGCGTCGGCCACGTTCTCGGCCGGCTTGCCGATGACGAAGCCGAGCGCCACCCACAGCCCGATGAAGAAGAGCGTGCCGATGAAGTCGGTGGCGATGAACCGCCAGAAGCCGATGCGGGCATCGCCCGCACCGAAGTAGAGGAGATCGTTGGGGACGGGCAGGAAATACGCGAACAGGATCGCCCACAGCCCCCACCGCGCAAAGAACGACTCCGCCCGGCGAGCCCGGCGATGCCAGCGCCGATCGTGCTTCTCGAGGTACGCCACCAGCGGGCGGCCGTAGCGGCGACCAGCCCAGTAATAGAAGGGATCGGTGAGCATGGTGTAGGGGATGGGCGCGAGCAGGACCGCCCACAGCGGAAGCCGCCCACCGGCGGCGAATGCGCCGGCGATGATCAGCGAGATGGTGCTGCCACGGAGCAGCTCGGCATACAGAGGTTTGGTGAACTGCAGGGCCGTGCCCAGCGGGATCCCCGCGTAGTAGTAGATCGACTTGGCGAAGATGGGGCCCAGGCACAGCACGTCGCGGATGCCGGCGCTGTCGAACAGCTGTTGGCGCGCGTTCTCGTCGACATCGCCGCTCGCGGGCGACGCCGTCACCTCAGCATCGTCAGGATGCGCGTTGTTCACACCACGTCCGCCACGGGAACGCCGGGAGGGTGCTTTGGGGAAGCCGGCGGGCGCGAGAGGATCAGGACCACAGCGACAACGATGAGGGCGGCGGCGATCAGCGTCTGCCCGGTGATGCGCTCCCCGAGGACAGCCCAGCCAAGAAGCACCGCAACCAGCGGGTTGACATATGCATACGTGGCCACCGCCGTGGTCGCCACCTTGGTGAGCAGCCAGACGTAGGCGCTGAAGGCCACCAGGGAGCCGAACACGATGAGGTAGAGGACGGACAACCAGGAGGCCACGCTGACCTGGCTGAGGTGCACCGCCGCCGCCTCGCCGGTCAACAGCCCCGCGACGGCCAGGAGCACGCCGCCGCACAGCATCTCCATGCCGGTGGCCACCAGCGCCCGCTTGGGCAGCGGCGCCCGGGTTGCGTACAGCGAACCGATCGCCCAACTCAGCGGCGAGACCAACACCAGCAGCATGTGCCCGGGATCCCCCGCGCCGCCCGCGCCCGGACGGAGCAAGACCGCGGTGCCCAGGAGCCCGATCGCGATGCCGGCCACCGCAATCCGGCTGAGGCGCTGGCCCAGCACGATGCCTCCGAACAGGGCGATGAAGAGCGGCACGGTGGCGACCAGCAGCGCCACCACCCCCGAGGGAACATACTGCTCGCCGAAGCTGACGCCGCCGTTGCCTCCGAGCAGCAGCAGGCCGCCGGTGATGGCGGTCGCGCGCCACTGCCGCCACCCGATCGGATCCTGCGCGGCGCCATGCAGGCGACTGGTGATGACCAGCATGACCGCGCCCGCGACCAGGAAGCGAACTCCGGCCATCAGCAGCGGGGGCATCGTCTCCACGGCGATCCTGATGAAGAGGTACGTGGACCCCCAGATGACGTAGACCGCCGCAAAGGCGGCGATGACACCGCCGCCCACCCGCTGCAGAACGGGAGGCCGCACCAGCGTGGTCATCGCCAGCCACCCTACGGCATCGGCGACGCGCGACGCGATTGTGGACGCCCCCGTACCATGGTTTCGAGGAGGACAGCAGATGGCCGTTGAGCTGCAGCAGATGCACTCCGTCAACCCGGCGACGGAGGAGCGCATCGCCACCTACCCGGTGCATTCGGAGCGCGACGTCGACGCCGCTCTCGACGCGGCGATGGCGCGCCGTCCGTCGTGGCGAGCGACCCCGATCGCGGACCGCTGCGCGCTGATGTCCAGGGTCGCTGAGCTGCTTCGTGAACGTCGTGACCCGCTGGCGTCGCTGATCACCGCCGAGATGGGCAAGACCACCGCTGAGGCCCGTGCCGAGGTCGAGAAGTGCGCATTCACCTGCGATTGGTTTGCCGCGCACGCCGCTGGATTCCTCGCCGACGAACCCTCGCCCAGCGACAGCCCGCGCAGCTTCGTCGCTTTCGAACCGCTCGGCACCGTGCTGGCAGGGATGCCGTGGAACTATCCCCTGTGGCAGGTGTTCCGGTTTGCTGCACCTGGTCTGTGCGCAGGCAACTGCGCTGTGCTCAAGCACGCATCGAATGTCAGCGGCTGTGCGCTGGCCATCGGCGATCTCTTCAAGGACGCCGGCTTCCCGCGCGGCGTCTTTGCGGTGCTGCTCATCCCCAACGACCGCGTTGCGGCGGTCATCGAGGACCCACGAGTGGCGGCGGTGACTCTCACTGGCAGCACAGCGGCCGGTCGCAGTGTCGGCGCCGCCGCCGGCCGGAGTCTCAAGCCCGCGGTGCTCGAGCTGGGTGGCTCGGATGCGTTCATCGTGCTCGATGACGCGGACCTCGAGGCCGCCGCCTCCACCGCCGCCAAGGCGCGGTTCCAGAACGCCGGGCAGAGCTGCATCGCTGCCAAGCGCTTCATCGTTGTCGACGCCGTGGCCGACGACTTCGAAGAGCTGCTGGTTGCGGAGGCGCGCAGGGTGGTGGTGGGGGACCCGCTTCGCGAGTCCGTGACCATGGGTCCGCTGGCGCGGGGTGATCTCCGCGAGACACTCGAGCGGCAGCTCCGCGACTCCGTGGCCGCGGGGGCAAGGTTGCGCTGCGGCGGAGGCCGGCTGGACGGCCGCGGCTACTTCGTCACGCCCGCTGTCCTGACCGGTTGCACGAGCGAGATGCCCGCATTTCGCGAGGAGACCTTCGGTCCACTGGCAGCGGTGATGCGGGTCGCGTCGGCCGATGAAGCGCTGTCACAGGCCAACAACTCCGATTTCGGTCTTGGTGGCAACATCTGGACACGCGACGAGGAGCGCGGAGTCGCTCTCGCACGACGCATGGACAGCGGCGGCGTCTTCGTCAACGGCATGACTCACTCCGACCCGCGCATCCCATTCGGCGGCGTGAAGGACAGTGGCTACGGACGAGAGCTGGCGAGCTTCGGCATTCGAGAGTTCGTCAACGTCAAGACCATCTGGAGACCCGCGAACGATGCCTCGACCAGCACGGGAACGCCTGCAGAGTGAGGCAAGAACGGAACTGTCACGTATCCTCTGCCTAGCTGCGCGCGGATCAGCTCGTGGCAGCTCGAGGTCCACCAGGCATGAGCGCGAACAGCCCCCGTCACCGTCAACGTCATCCAGCCCGCCGCCTCGCGGCCGCCGTGTTCGTGCTGCTGCTCGCGGTGCTGTCGGCCACCGGAGCGGTCAACCGTCTGCCGGCCGGTGGCGGCGTGGCCATCGGTGGACCGCTCGCGGTGCACCCTGCAACCTCGCCATCCCCATCGGTCGATGAGCTCCCGAACGACGTGCTGCCGCCGTCTGGAGCTCCGCAACCGGTCGCGCTCTCAGTGCCCGCGGGGCCGCAGCTCACGGTTCCGATCCTCTACTACCACTACATCCGCACCATCCTGCCGACAGCGCAGAACCTGCTGAGCTTCGATCTCTCCATCTCGCCGCAGATGTTCGCCGGGCAGATGGCGCTGCTGCACGTCGAGGGTGCACATCCGATCACGCTGGCGACGCTCATGGACGCGCTCTCCGGCAAGCGCGCCCTTCCTGCGCACCCGGTCGTCCTGACCTTCGACGATGGGTACGCAGACTTTGCGACGGCTGTCGAACCGGTGATGGCGCGGTACGGATTTGTCGCCACCGACTTCGTGGTCAGTGGCTTCGTGAACAGGCCGAGGTATATGACGGCAGCGCAGGTGCTGCAGATGGACGCCGACGGCATGGTCATCGGGTCGCACACGGTTCACCACGCCGACCTCGCGGCTCTCCCTCCCGCGGCGGCCCTGGCCGAGATCGCCAACGGCAAGACCGCGCTCGAGAAGCTGCTCGGACACCCAGTGCTGGACTTCGCGTACCCCTACGGTGCCTTCAACGCCGTCGTCGCGCAGCTGGTGCAGCAGGTGGGATTCCGGGAGGCGGTGACGACAATGCACGGAGACCTGCAGACGCTCAACGGTCGCTTCGAACTGCACCGAACGGAGATGGGCGGCGCCCCGAGCCTCGCCACGTTTGCGGCCGACGCCGGTGTTCCGCTTCCCTCCGCGGCGCAGTTCGCGGTCATCGTGCTCCTGGCCCACCAGCCATCGGTGGCGCGCCGCGCCTGACGGCTGGCGCTCAGTCGGTGCGTGAGCGACCGGGTTCGCCGCGCACGTAGCCGCTGCACCGCACGACGGGAAGCGCTGGGTAGCGAGCGAACCTCGGGTCCGACTCCGACAGCCGGCACATCCAGAACTGTGAGCGGGCCCCGCGGATCACGCGGGCATGCTCACAGCTGGCGCAGAGCCCGGGCGGTGTTGCGGACATGACCGTGGGCACGGCGCACGGCCGGGCCGGAAACGGAGGCGACGCGGCGCGGCAGCCGGCGCAGGGCGGTCGCTCTGGGGCGCATCGTGAGGCGTTGAAAGCGCTCGATCGGCCACCCGAGGCGCTCGGCGTAGGCTGTCAGCGGGCGGTCGCCGTTGACGCACACCGGGTGACCAACCGCCTCGAGCATGGGCAGGTCGCTGGCGAAGCTGTCTCCGTACGCGTACGAGACGGCGAGGTCCACGTTGTTGGCCATAGCCAGCTCGCGGACGGCCTCGGCCTTCCCCACCCCGTGGCAGAGGCGCAGGATGCGGCCGGTGTATATCCCATCGCGCAGCTCCGCTTCTGTGCCGGCGACGCCGTCGACACCGAGCACTGTACCGAGGACGGTGATGAACTCCTGCGGTGACGACGAGACGAGGAAAACGAGGTCACCACGCTGGCGGTGCCAGTTGATGCGAGCACGTGCCTCGGCGTAGACCCGCGGTACGACGTGAGACGGGATCACCTGACGGGCGAACTCCAGCAGCTGCTCGGATTCGACCCCGGCCACGAGTGCGCCGGCGCCGCGTACGGCGTCGCGGATCTGCACCTCGTCGAACCCTGACAGGCTGAAACGTGCCTGCATCACGAGCGAGTGGAGCATGGCTCGAGTCGGCATGAATCCGGCGCGGCGCATGGGTCGGGCCACGTGAAGCAGCGACGACCCGCGAAGCAGCGTGCGGTCGACATCGAAGAACGCCGCTGCGCGACGGGTGGGCTGGTCCTGCTCGGCTACCATGCGCGAAATGTCCAGGGTTGCGAGCCGCGGCGCGGTCTCTGCTCGGTCCAGTGTACGGGTCACCGCCGCTGAACTGCTTTCACGCGCGGAGAAGCGCATCGCCGGATCGCGAAATATTGAGCACTGGCAAGCCGGTCTGGCACGCTGGGATTCGGAGGTCCTGCTCGGGCACGTGCTCGGCGTGGACGTCGATGAACCTGGCGAGTTGCGTTCGATGACTGTGTCACCGTCGCATCAGCGTCGCTTCGACGCGCTCGTCGAGCGCCGGCTGACCGGGGAGCCCGTCAACTACATCACCGGTCACTTTCGCTTCCGTGACCTTGACCTGGTGGTGCGACCCGGCGTCTTCTCGCCGCGCGCGTCGAGCGAGCTGATGGTCGAGCTCGCCACCGCGCGGCTGCGCCGGCGTCGCGGTCGTCGCGTGGCCGTCGACGTCGCCACCGGCGCGGGCGCCGTGGCCCTGGCGGTGGCGTCGGAGACGGCGGGGAGCGAGGTTTGGGGCGTCGACATCTCGGCAGACGCCGCCCGCCTGGGGCGATTGAATGCCCGCCGGCTGCACCTCGACAACGTGCATTTCGCAACTGGTGACATGCTCACCGCACTGCCCAGAGTTCTGCGCGGTGAGGTTCAGGTGATCACCATCCATCCGCCCTACGTCGCGCGTGCCGAGGTGCGCACCCTGCCCATTGAGATCCGCCGCTTCGAACCACGACACACGCTGACCGACGGTTCAGACGACGGCCTCGGGTTGGTGCGGCGCCTGGCCGACGACGCGCCGGCGTGGCTGCGCCCCGGAGGCTTCGTGCTCATCGAGATCGCCCCATATCTGGCCCGGGCCACCGCCGCGGTGATTCGGCGAGGCGGGTTCGGGGAAGTGCGTTCGCATCGCGACAGCCTCGGGGTCACCCGCGTGGTGATCGGACGGTCGTGAGCCCCGCCTCCGTGCTGGGACCGCCATGGCACCGCCCGATGCGCGGCCGGCTCGACGAGCTGGTGATCGAGAGCACTGCACTGCGCGACAACCCTCTTGGCGATCCCAGCGTGCGACCGCTGTGGGTGTACACGCCTCCTGGTGACGACAGCAGGCAGCTCCCGGTGATCTACCTGATCCAGGGGTTCACCGGACAGCTGGACATGTGGCGCAACCGCGCCCCCCAACGGCTCACCGTCCTCGAGCTCGTCGACGAGCTCTTCAGCGATCCATCCGTGCCCGCGTGCCGCGTTGCGATGGTCGACTGCTGGACGTCCCTTGGGGGCAGCCAGTTCGTCGATTCGCCCGGAACCGGTCGCTACCACACCTACCTGTGCGAGGAGGTCGTCCCCTTCGTCGATGCGCGCTACCCGACGCTGGCGCATCGCGATCACCGCGCCATCACCGGCAAGTCCAGCGGAGGCTACGGCGCCATGATCACGCCGATGCTGCGCCCCGACCTCTTCGGCGCGCTGGGTACGCACGCAGGCGATGCCCTGTTCGAGCTCTGCTACTGGAGAGACGTCCCGGAGGTGGTGCGCACCCTCAAAGACAGGTACGACGGGTCGTACGAGCGGTTCTTCGCCGACCTGCGCACCCGCATGCCCAGGAGCATGAAGGAGGATGGTGTGCTCTCCAACATGTGGGCGATGGCCGCAGCGTACTCGGCGGACGATGACGGCAAGGTACACCTGCCCTTCGACACGTCGACCGGCCGGATGGTCCCACAGGTTTGGGAGCGCTGGCTCGCGTGGGACCCGGTGCGCATGGTGCCGCGTCACGTGGACGCCCTGCGGTCGTTGTCGGGCGTCTATATCGACGCCGGGACCCGCGACGAGTTCTTCCTCGACCTGGGCGCCATCGCCTTCCGCGATGCCCTGGCGGGGATCGGCGTCACCGACGTGGAGTTCGAGCTCTTCGATGCCGGCCACATGTCGATCGAGTACCGCTACCCGGTCGCGATGCGCTACCTCGCGCGGCGCATCGCCGCGCGCGACTGAGGGTCAGCGCCGCGACGGCGCCCCTACCTCCTGCGGCGTCGGCTGCTCCGCCCCGCGCGGAGGGCGGCTCGGCACGCGCCCGATCGCCGGGGTGACCTCCGTGTCGGGCGGCGGGGGCAGCTCCGGGCGGGGGTCCGGACCGCGGCGCTCATCCGGTCCGTCGTCCTTGTCGCGTTCGTCGGAGCTGGCCGCGGTCAGGTAGAAGGCGGACAGCGAGCCGAGGAAGAGGGACAGGACAAAAGCCATCGGGAGCGTCAGCCCAAGGTCGACCTGGCCCTGGATCCCGATGAAGGCCAGCACCGCGAAGGTGATGACGAGCGTGAAAGCCGGCACGATCCAGACCCACAGGGTGCGTCCCTCGCGGTCTGCGCCCAGCTTACGTTCCAGGGTCCTGAGCGTTGGGGGAAGCCAGCCGAACAGGCCGCCGCCGTGTCGTTCCACATGCTCATCGTACGGCGTCGGGGTTCGGGAACCGGAGTTCGAGTGGCGGTGCCGTTGACAGGACTGAGCGTCGATCCACACCCTGACACTCTGGACAGGTCGTGGCCGCCAACCAGGTGGTGAGAACCGTGCACGTTCATCGGGTCAACCGGCGGGAATTCCTCAAGCACGCAGGTCGTGCCTCCCTGGCCGTGGCGGCGCTGAGTGCGCCGGGATGCGCGGCGGCGATGCGTGCGACCACCGCCAGTCCGGCACGACCCACCCGGATGCCGAGCCCCGCCGGAGTTGCGCCGCCGAACGAGGCCGACTGGGCAGCGCTCGCCAGCCAGGTTCAGGGAGCACCCTCACCGAAGAGGAGGCTATGCAGCTCGCTAACGAAGAACTGCATGCGATGCGGGCCGAACGGGACCAGCAGGCGTAATCGTGCTGCGGGGGTTGCTGACGTCAACGTGCTCGTCTCCGCGCTGATCGGCAAGCGTGGTCCCAACGCCCAACTCTGGATGGAGGCTCGGTTCGGGCGGTGGCGTCTGGTGGTCTCACCGCACCTACTGACCGAGCTGGACGATGTCCTCCACCGTGAAAGGTTCCGGTCTCGGGCGACCGTCGAGGAAGTCGATAGCTACCTTGGTGACCTGCGGGTCACCAAGGAGGTGGTGCCCGATGCCCCGCAACCATGGCCGGCAGTGACGCGCGACCCAAAGGACGACTACCTCGTTGCTTTGGCGCAGTCCGCCAGCGGCGACGCCCTCATCTCCGGCGATCCCCACCTGACCGAACTCACCGACTTGGTCCTTGATGACCGATCAGTCTTCGGGAAGAGCAGCAAAGGCCTTCTTTGTTTTTATATACCACCCCATTCCTGATACGGGATGTTTCCACCTATCCTGCATGCTCTTCAGGGCGCTTTTGTGCGTTTCATCACCCCTTGCGACCATTTCTTTTAAATGGTTATCTTCCGCTTTTATAACCTCATCAGCCTTATTTCCATGGAATGGGGCATCACATGGTCCACCCATTTGTTTACATGTCATTGTTTTCATACGTTTCCCCCCAGGAAAGTGATTGTCACTAGGCTGTGGACTTGTTCAGGGTCACGGCGGCGCGAACGAGAGTCTTCAACGCCTCCTCGTCTATCTTCTCGCCCTCGTGGAAGTCGATGGCACGCCTTGTG
>CAAGKR010487216.1_pt1 | contig 15070 bp, 16 predicted proteins | sample 2556971 | NCBI WGS metagenome assembly CAAGKR01 (sample SAMEA5207829, study PRJEB30636) | soil metagenome | biome: forest; feature: boreal; material: soil | place: USA | collected 2011-09 | depth 1 m | reverse complement strand
GTGGCTACCCTTTGAACCGCTTGTCAATGGCGTCGCACAACGAACCCCCCACCGACCCAGCATGGTGCTGTTGGCGCACCTGCGTGAGGTGTTTTCAAACTTCTTACACCCGCTGACAGAGGTCATAAGCCAGCAAGACAGCCCAGCCAGACGACCGCGACGAGCGGCCTGCCCAGACGCGGCGGTTCGGACGCAGCTGACGCGGCCGAACCGCAAGCTGTCAGTCGCGGAAGTTGCCGAGGTTGTAACGGCCTACCAGGCAGGCGCCACAATCCGTGCACTGGGGCGACAGTTCGGGGCCCATGAGCAGACCATTCGACGATGGCTGCGAGCACGTGGGGTTGTCCTGAGACCAGTGACACTGACTGATGACCAAGTGGCTGACATTGTCAGGCTGACACAGAGCGGTCTGTCGCAGCGAGCGGTGGCCAAGCAAATGGGTATTAGTCACTCAGCCGTGGCGAGTGCCCTGAGGAAAACCCCGTTCGGGCTCTAGCCCTCCGGCAGGTTCTCCAGGTTGTCCTGCTTGGTGCTATCCGGGTTCGTCGAGATGTACGGCGTCGCGTTGCAGTTAGCGCGGGGACAGTGGGTCAGCTTCCGAATGATGGCCGTGTAGCCGCCAGCGCTGGTCTGCCAGGTGCTCCCGGCGTCGATGCTGGCCACGACTTGGCCGCGGCTGTAGTGCACGCCCGCCGTGGTGATGACACCCTCGATGTGCTGGTGCGACCCGTCCGCTGAGCGTTCCTTGCGTTGTTTGGTCACGGTGTACGTTGCCATGATCGGTTCTCTCTTCCCTCGGGTGGTGACCCGGCTCATCCGAGCCACCCAGTAGCGTGAGCGTTCTCCACCAACAGAATTCTTTTGGTGGAGGGTGCCTCGTGGACTAGTAGGCACCGATGTGGCTCCGCGCTTAAGGGCTGTCGGACCCGTGTGCCATCCTGGCACAAACGTTCGAAAAGGCGGACCTGCCTTGCGCCCATGTCGCATCCCCCGTCAGGGTGTCCCGGGTCCCGGTCAGGCCGATCGTCTGGCAGAATTACATTGATGTAACTATGCGGGGAGGAAGATAGATGGCGGCCCAGATGGACCCCACCACGGCAGGCGGAGCCCAGCGGTCCCGGATCGAGGAGAGCTATCGCACGAAGTCTGGGGTGATGTATACCGCCACCATCGAGGACTTCCTCAACTCGCCCGCCGTCGATGGCGTTCGAGGCAAGGTCCAGCTGATCTTCACCTCGCCGCCGTTCCCGCTCAATCGGAAGAAGCGCTACGGCAACCGCACGGGCGACGACTACTTGAAGTGGCTGGGTGAGTTGGCGCCTCGTCTGGTCGAGCTGCTGACGTCCGATGGTTCGATCGTGATGGAGCTGGGCAACGCCTGGGAGCCGGGCAAGCCCGTGATGTCTACGTTGTCGCTGAAGGCACTGCTCGAGTTTCAGGAGTCGGGTGAGCTACATCTATGCCAGCAGTTCATCTGCCACAACCCGACTCGTCTGCCGTCTCCAGCCCAGTGGGTCAACATCGAGCGCATCCGTGTCAAGGACTCCTACACGCACGTGTGGTGGATGTCACCCAGCGAGCGACCCAAGGCTGACAACAGGAAGGTGTTGACCGAGTACAGCCCCTCCATGCGTCAACTTCTGAAGACCGGGGTGTACAACAGTGGGACTCGACCGTCGGGACACCAAATCGGCGAGACATCGTTCAACAAGGACAACGGTGGCGCGATCCCACCCAACGTCTTCATCTACCCGAACACGTCTGCCACGGACCCCTACCGGGCGCACTGCCGCACTATTGGCATCGATGCTCATCCTGCGCCGATGCAGCTGGACATGGTCCGCTTCTTCATCAAGATGCTGACCGACAAGGACGACCTGGTGCTCGACCCGTTCGGGGGGAGCAACAGCACCGGGGCGATCGCCGAGGAGCTGGGGCGGCGGTGGATCGCGACCGAGCCGAATCCTGATTACGTGCTCGGGTCAAAAGGACGCTTTCCCCAGTTCAGATTGCCCTCTGCGAAAGACGCACCAGGTCAGCCTTAAGTCAAACGCCTGCTTGCTGCCTACTCTTGATGTCAGATCCGTGACGGGCCAACTGCGCTCGTCCAACAGTCAAGGAGCAAGGACATGGACATCACGCCTGCAAGTGAGAGCCTGGAAGCCCAGCGCACCCTCGTCGACCGACTCGACAAGGCCGGCTGGGACATCATCGTCGGCGACGCGTTCGTGCGCGGCATGCGGGACATCGGCTACAAGAACACGTCGTACGCCATGGCGGAGTTGATCGACAACTCGGTGCAGGCGTCGGCCACTAAGATCGACATCTTCTTCGGATTCGACCGTGGCACAAAGCCGAGCCAGATCGCGATCGTCGACGACGGCCATGGCATGGAGCCCAAGATGATTCGCGCCTCGCTCATCTGGGGCGCCGGCACTCGTGCTGAGAACCGCGAAGGCTTCGGCAAGTACGGCTACGGCCTGCCGAGCGCCTCGGTCAGCCAGTGTCACCGCGTCTCGGTGTATTCCAAGGTGGCCGGTGGCGAGTGGTACTGCGCCTATCTGGACATCGACGAGATCAGCAGAGGCGAGTGGAACAACGGGCACCGCATCGAGACTCCTGCCGAGCAGCTCGCTGGGCCACCGGAGTTCGTCGTCGAAGCGCTCAAGAAGGACAAGCGTTGGCCGTTCGACCACGGGACAATAGTTGTGTGGGAGGGCCTCGATCGGGTGGACTACAAGACGCGCGATGCATTGCGGAGCGCGCTAGTGACGAGCCTGGGTGTGGTGTACCGGAACTACCTGATCGACACACCGATGACCGTGGATGGCCTGCCCGTTGAGCCTTGTGATCCGCTGTTTCTCACCGAGGGGTTCCGTTACTACGACCTTGACGATGACCGTGCGATCGCCCTTCCGCGGGCCACTGTCGAGGTGAAGGACAAGCAGACCGGTGACATTCTTGGTCGGATGCGGGTCCGGTTCGTACGATTGCCCGCGACCTTCTTTCGCCTGCCGGACGCCAAGCACAACAACAAGGCAGGACGCGGTTCCACGAACGAGCGGCTTGAGATCGCCGACGCCAACAACGGCATCATCTTTCTGCGCAATGGCCGGCAGATCGACGTTCTTCGGCCGCCGCGCAGCCTCGGCAGCATCAACGCCACAACCGACCGCTTCTGGGGCGTCGAAGTTGACTTCGACGCCACCCTGGACGAGTTGTTCGCGATCACCACCTCAAAGCAGCAGGTACGCCCGGTCGACAGCGTCTGGGACATGCTCAAGGACAAGGCCAACCTGTTCGTCAACATCGGCGCGATGAGGGGCGACTACTCGAAGGATGCTAAGCAGGTTGCGACAGCGGCCGAGGCCAAGAAGAGGGCTTCGGTGGAGGCCATCGAGGCAGCGTCGAAGTTCCGAGTCACTAAGCCGCCCAAGGAGACCCCCGCCCGGAAGGAAGAGGCCGCCAACAACCTCAAGACCGAGGCCAAGAAGCGCGCTGACAGTTCCGGGATGAGCCCTGAAGCCGTCGAGCGCGAGTTGGTGGCGCAACAGGAGGGGAATCCGCACGCAGTGGAGACCGAAGACCTTCCCGGCGCCCCGTTCTTCCGGTGCGTCCAGCGGGGTGGTCAGCGCGTGCTCATGGTCAACGTGGCTCACCCCTTCTATACAGACCTCTACGCGGCGAACGACTCGTCGCCCAGGCTTCGGGCGGGCCTGGAGATTCTGCTGTGGGCGCTGGGCGAGGCCGAGGTCGAGGCGGACCCCGACTCTGATCGTCGGCGCTTCTATGAGCGTGAGCGGGCTAGCGTCTGGACGCCATATCTCAGCGATTCGCTCGCATCGCTGCGGGATATTGGAGTCGTTGGCAGCGCTGACGAGGAGGACACCTCCGCGGCCTGACGCCCCGTCGGTGGGGCGACTCCGTCCCGTCGTCCCACCGACGTGCTAGCTTCATCTCACAACCAAATATCGAAGGGGTTCGTCCCCAGCCTGGGCAATTGACCTGGGCCAACTGACGAGACGAGCCACACAGCTTCGCACCCATGCCATGGGCCCCTTCAGTCGTCATCGAGGAGGAGTCACAGCATGGGTTTCTTGTTTGAAGAACTGAGCACTATGGAGCTGACAGATCTCGTCAAGCTGGCCAGGTCGGAGGAGCGTGATGACTCTTTGGCCATGGGCGAGATCATTCGGCGGTTCAACGCCAAGGCTGTCGCGATCGCGAGGTCGATCTGCTTGTCCCCGGCTGACCAGGACGACGTTGCCAACGCCGCCCGCTACGGTGTCGTCAAGGCGGTGCGGGCCCACGACCCTGCCCGTCCGGGCTTCGCCAACTACGTGGTCGCGTTCATGGTGGGTGCGGCGCGACGTGAGTCGAAGCGGTTGGCACCGCGCGACATCTGCTTGCAGGGTCGCGATCTGGCCCAGCTCATGCCGAAGGTGTGGCTCGTGGAGGCTGGCAATGACTTCGGTTGGGGCGACGTGGACCACGTGGTCCGGGCTTTGCCTGAGGATCAGATCGCTCTGCTCACCGAGCGGCATGTCAACGACTCAGCGCTCGGCGGCATGGCGACGGCTCGCGGGACCTCGGTGAGCGCCGTGAGCCAGCGACTCAAGACTCTTCACCAGCGGCTCGGGCTCAGCCTGGTGAAGCAGGGGCTCCACGCCCCAACCAGGGCGGCATGAGCTTGCCGACCGATTGCCACGCCTGCGGACCAAAGCTCGTGGCATTGTTGCTCAACCCACCCACCGGTGCGGGTGCTCGTACGATCAGTCACTTGCAGGTGGCGGCGGACCTCCTGGGGTGCGCGACCCTTGAGGTGGCCAATATGTTCAGCCGGCCGACTCCGTCACTGACTGAGATCAATGACGTGGGTGCGCGCGAGGAGGGCTGGCTGGCCGCTCGGGCTGACATCCGCAACGCCCTTTGTGGCGCCGACCACGTCTTTGCGGCTTGGGGCGTAGGTGGACTGCATGGTCAGGCGGCAGAGCATCTTCAGGGTCAGCGCCTTTGGGTCTGTGATCAATTGGCAGACCTTGGGATCGAGCAGGTCTGGACGCTCAACGGTGAGACGCGGCACCCCTCTCGGTGGCACCAGTACGTGAGCGATCGACACGGGCGGACGTCCGGCGGCAGCTTTCTGGAGCGTCTGAGCGATATGCTCACAGCCATTTCAGCCCAGCAGCTTGGGCAGCAAGCCAACGAGCATCGTGTCGTACAAAGTTTGAGCACCCTGTCGGTGACCGCTGGTAGGAAGGTCACAGCGCAGCCAACATCAAGGCGCTGTCCCACCAGGGCAGATCTCGAACAGTGAGTAATGCCAAGGGTGTTCTAGCCGATGTCATCATTCGCAATCCACGAGCCAAGGCGGCCGTGCTCGTCTTTGGCCTTGCCTCCGATCTTTCTCCAGGAAGGTTCCAAGTGATTCTGGCGTCGGCCTGAACGTGTGGGATAGTGCCCCTGGCGGCTCCTAGCTACTCTCAACTCAGGGTTCTATCTAGCAACCTGCGTAGCTACACTCCTTGACAGCTGAGCCCCGCTGTAGCTAGCATACTTGGCATGTCAGAGATCACGCCAACTCCAGAGATCCTACGCAGGTGGCTAGACAGAGTTGACCTAGAGCTCTCCGGACTCCAGCGCCAGATCGAACCGCTCACGACTGAACAGGCGCGCCTCCAAGAGCGAAAAGTCCTGCTTCGCGGTCTGCTCTCCTCCGTCGAAGGCACCGACCCAGCGAGCACAGCGTCACCCACGGACACCAAGCGTGAGACGGTGCGTGAGCGTGTCCACCGACAGGCAGTCGAGATCCTCACCGATGTCGGTCGACTCCTCCACATCGACGAGCTACATGCCGAATTCATCACGCGAGGGTATGAGATACCCGGCCAGGGCCGCACGGCGAACATCTCCGTACACCTTGCGGGCTGGACGGACATCGCGTCACCGGTGCGTGGCAGCTACGGACTAGTCGAACAGGTCGGCGTCGTCCACAGACCAAACAAGACCAAGCGACCAACGAGGCGGAAGCGATGACCGAGGCGTGGGAGATCAATCTGGCCAAGCTGCTGTGGGAAGCACGAACCGTCGACGAGATACACGGAATACTCGCCGCCGCTGAACTCCGATACGGACTGAAGCGGATTCCAGTGGGCCGTCCCAACAACATCGGGACGATCCGGATGGCATCCGACCCCGGCCTCGCGATGATCGAACGCATAACGAATGCCATCGACGGGCTCGCCGAGCTGGGGGTCATGTTGAACCCCGGACGTAACCCGAAGACCCCAGAGGAAGCTGCCCACCTCCTCTTCGGTGTCCCCGAGGGCGGCCTCCAGGACATGACCGAGAAGGAACGACGCGCGCTGGCCGAGAAGCTCGTTGTCTCGATCCATGAGTCCGGTGTCACAAAGCGACCCAGTCTCAGAGTCCAGGACCACGGTATCGGTCAGCACCCTTCCGACTTCAGTAAGACTCTGCTTTCACTCAATGAATCCAACAAGGTTGGAAAGCCCTATACAATGGGCACCTACGGCCAAGGCGGCTCGGTGACGTTGGGATTTAGCGCTTACACGCTCATCATGTCACGTCGACACCCAAGTCTGTTGCCGCCGGAAGTCGAAGACCTGATTGGCTGGACGGTCGCGTTTGAGGATGAAACCGATCCAGCTGAAAATGTTCTCCCCCAGTACGTGTGGGTTGTTCGACCGGATGGGCGCCCCTTTACGCTTTCGCCAGCATTGTTGCCGGAGCTGCATCACGGTACCCGCATCACTCACATCAATTACGACATGCAGGGCCTACAGGGTCCGTTTACGACGCAGATGTGGCAGTTTCTAAACGCGACACTCTTTGATCCGACACTTCCTTTCATCTTGACGGGTGATCGAAAGAACGACATCAAGAAGGCAGACGGGACGCCAGATAGTCGCGTCATCATTGGGAACGCCACCAGGCTGGCAAACATAGGCGATGCGCGCGGCGACATCGCCCTCGGCGCGTACGACAGCCACGATATTGATTTGGGTCCTGGTTACGGCAGCATCCAAGTTGACTGGTGGGCGCTGGTGCGCCCTGAAGGCTCGGCGTCGACGAGCGAACCGGCCGGGTCGTACGTGCAGGCCAACAACGCAGTCTCTCTCACGCTTCACGGGCAACGTCAGGATGCGGAGCGTCGGACGTGGATCAAAGATAGAGCAATGTTGCCCTTTCTATATAAGAACATTGTTGTCCACATCAACGCCAATGGGCTTGGGTCTCTCGGGCGGCGAGAACTGTTCGCCTCGACTCGCGAACGGGCTACCGAGAGCGAGCTACGGAAGCACATCTACGACCTGGTAGCGAATCTTATTCGGAGCAATGAGGATCTCAAGCGCTTGAATCATGAAGAAAAGGAGAAGCTACTAAAGCGCTCCACTGCGGCCACGAATGACAAGATCCGCAAGCGTCTCGGACGGTTCATCATGTCCAAGCTCAAGGACACAGTGAAAGCGGGCGGCTCAAAAACCGCTGCGGGCAAAGGTCATGGCACCGGATCTGGGGGGTTCGGGGAAAACGGAACCGAACCGGGGGCCAAGAAGACGCACGGCGGAGGCGGAGGCGGTGGGCGCAATACGGATGATACGAACCTTCCCCACGTTCCAACGGAGATGCGCTTCGAGTCACAGAAGCTGCGAGTGGCTCAAGGAAGAAGCGGTTTCGTGTGGGTGGCCATTAATGCCAAGAACGGCTATCTGCCCAGACATAACGATGACCTAGTCATTGCGATCCTGGGCGCGCCGAAGGACAAGCTGTGGCTGAGCAGCAAATCTAAACTATTGGGCGGCCGGACGCGATGGTCCCTACTCGCTGCATCAGACGCCCCCGTCGGTGCGTACAACCTCAGCGCTACCCTGACGACGGCGAACGGCGAGCTCAAAGCTTCGATTCCCGTCGAGATCGTTGTGCCACCAAAAGAGGCGGGCGTGCCCACCGGTGGGACCGACGAGGACACTGGTCCAGAAGTTCGTTGGGTCACAAAGGCCAATTGGAATGGCAGATACGATGTAGGGACCGTCGGTATTGTTGACGAGGACGATGAATCCACGATCATTTGGGTCAACAGGGACTTTGATCTGCTGGCAAAGGCTCTGGCATCGAGCAAGCTGACCCCTGAAGCTATTCAGACCCGGGCCGATCGCTACCAATACCCAATTGCGTGTGGTCTCTGGCTCCAACACCACGACCTCCAGACCGCGGACCCTCAGCCGCACGAGGACTATCTCAGGCGAGAGCTTCAGAGACTTGGTGAGGCGGTGCTTGCGGCCATGGACCCCGACGTCGAGCTCGCTGGCATCCAGACGGAAGGGTGAAGCGTTGTTTGACGTCGGGGTGATGAGCTTCCAAAGTGCACAAGCATGGGTCGAAGAAGTGGACCGACGCTCATCGAGAACGTCGCGAGCCGAAATCCGTCAGCGGTAGCGAGATGAAGTGCAAATGCTTGGCCGCTCAGAGCTTTCCAAGGGCACAGAAGATTAGTACTATTAGAAGTATAGTGACGTACAGCTGGCTTGACCGTACTCTCAATGACGCCATATTGCTGGATGGCGGCTACTGATGTGTGTCTCAGCCGGATGGACCGTGACTCGCTTTGGGGCTCATCTGAATAGCATCTATCCGGCGCCCGCGGGAGGGACGCCTTTGTCGTGTGGCCATAGAGAGAGGCGTCCCTCGTGAGGTTTTCTGCTGCATTCGACATCAAGCGCACCAAGGCGGACGACTGGTTTGATCCGCACCTGACAGTGGACACGAAGGTGTTTATTGATCCGCTGCTGTTGCTGCTGGGTGGTAGGGAATGGGTCTCTGCCCACGATGAGCTTATCGACCATTTCGTGCACTGCTATCGGCTCGTATCCAAGGCTGACTCGCCGACCTCGGTATCGGGAAAGGCAGCGCGGCGGCTGCTGACCTTCCCCGAGCCGGCAGAATTCGGCCTCGGGTATACCGCGGTCGGTACAGCTGGGTCAGGCTCAGGTTGGCGCTTCGCCGGGCGGATGGCCGATGGCATCGCGGTCGCGATTGCCCGTGGTCTCACGGTCCCTGAGCACATCGAAGAGATCGGCATCTTGAACGAGGGCATCGGCGCTGACCGCATCTCCGACGCGGTGTGCAACGTGCTCAAGCACAGGTTCATTGCGTACACACAGCGAGTAGCCAAGCGGCACGGCATCCAACTTGACGAGCACACAGTACGAAACGCCCGGGTTTTCGTCGACCAGGCCAGGTGGAGCAACGAGAAAGTGCTGCTCCCGACGAACCCGGTGACTGGAGGCCCAGTCATCCTGGTTCCTGAGCGTTTGCTCAACGACCTTCCGGTATTGAATGCCAACGACTGGTTCGACTCCAACCTCAACGAAGACATTCGCGGTCAGATGAACCTGGCTATCGGTCAGCATGTGAAGAAGTCCGACATCGTTACCTATGCTCGGAGGTATCCCGACCGAGTGCGCACGTGGGCCCGGGAGCAGTCCAGCCGGCAGGACCTGCGCGGCTACGACTTCGGCGATGACAAGAATGGCGTCGTTGGATGGGATAAGCAGCCTGCGGAGTACGCCGTCGCGCATCCGATCAGCGGCATCTCAGCTCCGAGCAACCAGCAAGAGCTCAGCACCCTTGTCAAGAAGATGCTCGACCAGTTCCGACACTTCATCGAAGACCAGCGCGGCTGGTCGCTGCTGCACAGCGCAGACAAATCGGAGAAACCTGAGGAAGCGGCGCAATTGGTGTTCTTGGGTATGGCGCAGCAGTATCTCCGGCTGTTCGACGTCGAACTCGACCGTGAAGTAGAGCTGGGACGTGGTCCGGTCGACTTTAAGGTCGCCTCAGGATCGACGATCAGGTTGCTGATCGAGCTCAAGAAGGCTCACAACGGCAAGTTCTGGAACGGACTCAGCTCCCAGCTTCCGAGCTACCTGCAATCAGACGACAGCTCTGAAGGCTGGTTCGTTGCGCTTCGATATCGCGACAACAGGGCATCGCAGGCACGCATGAACGAGCTGCCCGGAATGGTTGCGAGGTGTGCGCAGGCGTCAGGCAAGACCATCCGCTACTCGTCGATTGACGCGCGACCTAAGGAGTCAGCCTCGAAGCAGAAGCCCGAGTCAGATTAGTTCCTGGCCGCTCGCTGCTGAACCCAGGATTGTATCCGCCTCGTCGCCTTGGCGCCCGTCTGTCTATAGCTTCGTACCGTCTGGTAAGGGTACCCAGCACTCATTACCTCCGCTCGTGGCGCCCACTGGGTTTGAGGTTAAAAAGTTTGGATACCCAACTTTACTAATAATTGGCCCAGCAGAACACTTTGGATTTGCATCACCGGTCGTATCAATCGTATAGAGAATAAACGCCGTCGGCACGCCATCCAGCGTAAAGCCCGCTGCGCTAGTGGAAAACCGCGCACCAGTCGCATTACCACCAACACCCGCCAGCGGCAACGTGCTGCCCATGGTGGTTCTGAGGGCAGTTGAGAACGGGACGCTCTCAAACGTTACACCAGACAAGCAGCTGCCACCAGGATAGCCCTGTCCGAGGCAGTTGCTATAATCATAGTTCGGATACGCCCCATTAAGAACCGCGTAGGCCATCAGGCCTTTCTTGTAGGCTTCAATGGCGTGGGCGGTTTGGGCGTTTCTGGCACTTCGTTGGGCACCGGAAAAGGTGTTTAGGACAAGAGCGGCGAGGATACCGATAACGACAATCACGATGAGCAGCTCAACGATCGTGAAACCGCGCGCTGTGCTGGCTGTGCGTAGCGCACCCATGTTCATATTCAATTGTCGTGCCATGTTGTTTGTATTTTAAATCATAAGCACGTTTTATCAAAGCAAAATGTGGTTGGACTCTGATCTATGCGGTGCGGGGAGTGGGAGCGGTTCCGCAACCGAGGTCTCGAGGAAGGGTGAAAATACGCTTGGACTAGTTTGAGACTATTTCTCATATGAGATTGTGGTAACAGCTTGGCTGCCACCGAACGCCTCCCAGGAGCGCCAGAAATATCCGTCCTCGTCAAGTGACACTTCGACGCCGTCAACGTGGACACTGGCTGGGAGTGGTTTATCAAACTGGAGCCGTAGAACAGCTCGCTCTCGTCTTTGAAGGGGAGTTCGAACAGTGGTAAGGCTATCTCCGGCAGATGCGATGTCGATTTGAAGAAATATTCGGTGGACCTCGCCGAAATGCAATGCTCGACTGAGCTGTACCCCGAGTGCGATATGGTCCTGGGCGATCTCAAAACGTGGCACTTGACATCCATAGATGAAATATGGGTTGTCTTTGAATCGATCTCTGTCGCCCAGGACTATCGGGAGAGATATGTCAATGAAACCCAGGCCAGCCAGCAACGAGCGAATATCAGCTTGATAGAAAATGCAGTGTAAAGCGCCACCGCGATATAGATACGTCGTGTCCTCACAGGCCCAAACGAAGCTCTTCTCGTCGCTTCCGTCCGGCACGAGCAGCCGCTGGGTGTTGCTGCACATCCAGGTCGAGAGCTCTCGCATGCCCGTCTGTTCGCGGTGACGGACAGCGCTGACCTCTCGGTCTCCCCAGCGCTTGGCCAGCTTCTCCCGCCGGGCTGTGAGCGAGTTCCGAGCCGCACCACCCCAGTTGTCGTGAGGCACCTTGGTGCGGATGTTGAGCGCCGCACGCGTGGCATCCGCCTCCCAGCCTGGCCGAAGCGCGTCGAGCCCGTCACAGATGAACTGATACATGTCGCTGATCTGGACCTCGCCGAACACGGCTCGTAGGCCCTCGCTTCGAGACAGCTTGGTGAGGGTGATGCCCTCGTTCTTGCGAAGGGCCGCCAGCGCCCTCTCGACCGTCGTGACTGCATCCATGTCGGCATTTTAGGGCATATCGATGTCCGGGTACCACAGTATCTGTTTCCTTGGTTAACAGTTTTTCGCAGTATCAGCCAGGTTTCTCATCTTGTGCGAATAGTGCCGTTTGGCCTTGACTCGTGACATCGGGCAAACCCGTTCGATGCTCGAAGAAATCGGAGGTACAAGATGTCCAACCTCGTCCCTCGCTCGACCAACTCGCTGGCGAGTATCCAGATCCCTGACGGCTTCAGCCGCTCGGAAGGCAAGGAACTGTCGAAGCGGCAGAACGCCGAAGTCGCTCGTGGCCTGATCGCGGGCACCCGCGTGCAGGCGGCCGGCTTCGTGGCCGGTATGGCCTTGCACGCCACCGCCATGCTCAGCCGAGAAGCTGCCTTTCTGGCCGATGGCGACGAGCGCACCGCCGCCCGGCTGGAGCACATCGTCGACGGCTACGCGATGTACGCCGCCCACGAAGTATCACGGTTTCAGTACTAGGAATGGGAGACATGGCAATGACTGCACACGTCAGCCTGGTAGTTCTCCCGTCCAATGAGGCGCTGGCTCAGGTGCTCACCTGCGCCGTCCAGACAGTCCAGCAACTCAGCGACGTGGCCGACGCGCTGGGCGAGGGTGAGGGGCAGCTGGCGACCCTGCTGCATGAGCTTGCGCAGGCGTTCGCAGCTGAGACGCTGGCCGTTGTTGGGCAGTGGCCGTCATGAACTGGTGGCCAGCCGTCTGGCACGGACTACTGGTCGTCTCGGGCGGACTCGCCTTCGGGCTGGTTGTTACCGGGATCGTCGTCGCCCTGATCGAGCTTATCGACCTTTGGGCGGATCGTTGCGAGACGCAGCGCAAGGCCAAAGAGGTGGCGGCCCGCGAGATCGCGCGTACCCAGGCGGAGACCAATGCTGCGATCCAGCGGCTGGAGCAGACCTACGTCCAGGCCTCTGAACAGCTCCGGCGCCAAGCGTGAGGGGATCGGTCATGACCACCCCGAGTCTGCGGCAGCAGTTCAACCGGCGCACGCTTGCAGTCGCCTGCGACGTCCTCGGCGACTTCACTGTCGAGCAGGCCGAGAAGACGGCAGCTGAGGTCGGCTTCGGCTGGGTTGCAGCACCGACGGCACCGAGCATCTACGACGACCTGGCGCTGGCCTACGAGCACAGTGCCCGGACCGGCGATCCATTGCCGATCTCGTCCGAGAACAACCAGGACACCATCTACGTTCACGGTTCGGCAAACATCGCGATGCGCTTCTGGCACGACGTGTCGCACGTTCGTCGCGGCTTGACCTTCCAACTCGTGGACGAGTTGGAACTCGCCCTGTGGCACCTCTCAGTGCTGGAGCGCCACGGTTTTGGGTCGGAGACGCTGGTCTGGAAGCTGCTCCGAGCGGATCTGGTCGGGCAGGCCGAGGTGATGGCCTTCGCCCGACGCTTCCCGCTCCATCAGCAGCGATTCGTCCAGGGCTGCATCTCGGGCGGATTCGACCGCGGCTTGCTCAAGGAAATACGGCGCCGATCGGACGAGGAGCCGCGGCCATGAGCGAGTCTGAGGTCAAGAGCTGGAGCAGCCGGATCGCCGGCTTGGCGGGGTCGATGCTGCTGGCGGCGGTCCTGCTGTCACTGGCCGTCGACGTGTTGCGCTCAATCTGGGTGTGGTTGGTCATCATTTTCGGTGCAATTGCACTGGTCGCTGGCTTCATTGTCTGGCTGAAACGGCGCCTGAATGGCTGGTAGCGGCATGAGTCTGAACTTGAGCTCTTAATAGAGAGAGTTAGCAGCTGCCCTCGTTCCGCTCGCTGTTGTGAAATGAACAATCTATATTGACTGTTGAATACGTTCAACGTATACCAGAGGGACCGCCACGCATTGAATTGATTCAACAGTCGTGGCCACATCGCAATCATCAACGTGACTTGAGAGGAGAGCAGAGCTATGTCCACCACACCCCGCACCCCACGAAGACGTGGCCGCCGCGAGCGGCAGATCACGGTGCGCGCTATCCGGCGCGACCCACCCGACTTGCGCAAACTGTCCCGGGCGATCATCGCCCTGGCGATGGCGCAGGCTGAGGCGGAAGCCGAGAAAGAAAGCCACAAATCATTAGCTACTGACGACAGCCCGACGCTGGAGTCAGATGGAGACCTGGATGTCAGATAAGCCATTCATCTGGCGCCAGCTGTATTGGCCGTCGTCCCTCGACCCTGACCGCCTGACTAACCTCCTGCGAGTCTGGGCTACCGACGTCGCGGCACCTGAAATTGTGCTGGAGACCCGATCCACCACCGCTGGGGTTCGCTGGTTACTTGGTGCCCACGTCGACGTCCTCGCCCGGCTGCTTGATCCAGCCCGTGATCTCATTCCCGGCTTGTCGGCGGTCGAGGCGAAGGCATCTCGCGACGAGGTCCAGACCTGCCGTCGCATCAGCTTGTCGACCCGACACCGGCCGGTCCGCGACGATCCGGTCGCGGTGACTCAAGCGGTGTTCAGCGCCCTGCACCGAGTGCGTGTCGACGAGGAACTCGTGCTGCAGATCGTGCTCGGCCCCCGTCGCAAGCCCGTCGTCGTGCCGAACGCCGTGCCTTCCTCCTCCGTCAAGCCGTTATGGCAGACCGTCCTGAGTGGTCCGGGAACCAACCTCGATACCGAGAAACGACAAGCCCTGCGCGCCAAGCACGCCGCCCACGGTTTCGCCTGCACGATCCGGCTCGGCGTCCGTGCCGCCCGGGTCGACCGTCGCAAGTCGCTGTTGCTCGGCCTATACGCGGCCCTGCGCTCGGTCGAGGACAGCGGCACCCACCTGCGACTGATGGGCGAACAGCCCTACCGACTCAACCAGGCCCGCAAGCCCTGGATCTGGCCGCTGGTACTCAACACAGTCGAGCTGACCTCGTTGATCGGCGCACCGGTCGGTGACGATGACCTGCCCGGTCTACCTGCCGCCCATCCTCGGCTGCTGGCACCAGAGCACGTCGCGACGGCGGGCGACCGCATCATCGCGGCTGCCACTGCTCCCGGCGTCGACGGACATCTCGGCTACTCACTGGCCGATGCCAGCCGGCACACCTGGGTGCTCGGCCCCAATGGCACCGGCAAGACAACGGCGCTGCTCAACCTCATCACCCAAGATATGACCGCTGGCCGGGCGGTTGTGGTCGTCGAGCCAAAGGACCTCGTCAGCGAGGTACTGGCTCCCGCCCCCGCCGGCCGCCC
>CAAGKR010284425.1_pt1 | contig 15078 bp, 13 predicted proteins | sample 2556971 | NCBI WGS metagenome assembly CAAGKR01 (sample SAMEA5207829, study PRJEB30636) | soil metagenome | biome: forest; feature: boreal; material: soil | place: USA | collected 2011-09 | depth 1 m | reverse complement strand
CACGGGGTGAGTGCTCCGCATGCGCCCAAGCCGTGGCGCGGCTCCGCTGGCACCACGTATACCCACACGGACACTGCCGAGGCAGGGAACGCCCCCGTGTGCTACACATGTCATGCCTACACGGGCACCCCGAACCCGCTCAACCCGCATGTCCCGCCGACGCCAGCCCCCGGGGGGACGGCACCCGGGTGCTTCAACGGGACGATGTGCCACAACGAGGCGGGCCACGCGGTCCCGTTCAACACCACGGTCCACTATTCGGTGACCAACACAACATTTACGGCAAATTGCGGGAGCTGCCACGCCGTGACGGGGACGTCACCCGTTTCGGGGGTGCCGCTGTGCACCACGTGCCACATCGCGGGATCCCCGCTGACCGCGCTCAGCTGCACCTCATGCCATGCCAATCCGCCAAGTGGCGCGACGACGGCGTATCCGAACGCGGCAGGGGCTCATGCCACGCACATCGCCCTGGGCAGTGCGGGGACCCCGATCGCCTGCGATACTTGCCACAACGGGCTGGGGACCAACACCTTGAACCATTACAACCGCGCGAACGCGCGGCCGGGGGAGAACGCGCTCCGGGTTCCTCCCGGTGACGTGGCGTTTCTGGCAACGTACAGCGCGAAGACCGGAGCGTCTTCCTTCGACAATTCCGCCTCGCTCAATTGTTCGAACGTGAGCTGCCACGGCGGGCAGGCCACGCCAAACTGGCAGACCGGGACGATCGACGTCGTCAACGCTTGTCTCAGCTGCCACGCCTCGGGGACGACGCAGTACAACAACTACAATTCGGGAGAACACTCGTTTCACCTTAGCGAGTTCGGTTCAAGCGCCGCGACGTGCAAGCGGTGCCACGACGAGACGAAGGTGAACGTCGCAGGTCACCTGACGAATCTCGCGACCCCGACGACCTTCGAACAGACGGCCCCGAGCACGCTGCTCACGGCCCTGCAATACAACGGCACATCGTGCAACCCGAGCGCGGGCGGGCTGTCGGGATGCCACGGTTCGGAGAGTTGGTGACCCGGTAGGGGACCTTCCCGCCTTGTGCCGGCAGTGATCTTCGGGGTTGGTGTATAGTTCGGGGATGCGCGGCGAAGGTGGAGAAACGGCGGCGCGTCCGCACGGGCGCGTCTACGCGGGGCTCGTCCTCACGATGGTCTTCTGGGGGAGCGCCTTCGCCACGTCGAAGATGCTCGTTCTCGAGGTGCCGCCGGAGGTGGGGGCGGTCCTCCGTTTCGGCTTCGGCTCCCTGCTGATGATGGCGATCCTCTTCCGGCGGTCGGCGAAGCCGATCCCCGCGCGGGCCGATTGGGGGCGCCTCGCCGTCGTCGCGCTGGTGGGCGTCACGGGGTTCAACTCCCTCTTCTTCCGCGGCCTGTCCCTTGCGCCCGCCTCCGACGCGGGGATGATCATCCCGACCATGTCTCCCGTCTTCACCGCGATGGCCGGCATGCTCTTCCTCGGCGAGGGGGTCCGCTTCGGCCGGGTCGCGGGGCTCGCCGTTTCGCTCGCGGGGGCGGTTCTCTTCTTCGGGGATGTCCTCCTCCACACGGCGGGGCAGGCGGGCCGCGTTTGGGGAGACGTTGTGCTGGTCGGCGCCTCCGTGTGCTGGGCGGCGACCTCCATCCTGTCGCGTCCGCTGTCGGTGCGGATCGGCGCGATGCCCACGGCCGCGTGGACAATCTTCCTCGGGAGCCTCGTCCTGCTGCTGGTCTCCTCCCCCAAGCTTGCCGCCGTGCCGTGGGGACAGCTCACGGGCCGCTTCTGGATCGTGCTGGCGTACGTGGTGATCTTCCCCACGGTGATCGCGTACATCCTGTGGATGGAGGGGATCCGGGCGATCGGGTCGGGGCCGACGACGTCGTTCATGTTCCTTGCGCCCGTCTTCGCCCTGCTGATCGCCGCCGCGCTGCTCGGAGAGCGTCCCACGGTGCTGCAGGGGGCGGGCGGCGCGCTGATGCTGCTCGGTGTGTGGCTGGTAAACCGTCCCGGAGAAGGGGGAATGCCGCTCAAGGGGCGAGGATCGCCCGCAAGCCCGTGATCAGCCGGTCGATTCCTTCGACGGCGGTCTTCTCCCGCAAGCTTCCGTAGGCGATCCGCAGCCAGCACCCCCGCGTCACGCCGAACGTCTCTCCGGGGATGACGGCCACCTTGTGCTCCCGCACGAGTCGTTCCGACAGGGCGATGGCGCTCATCCCGGAATTCACCTTCACGAACAGATAGAAGGCGCCCGTCGCGGGGGGGACCTCCACCAGGTCCGGAACGGCGGAGAGGCGCGCAAGGACCTCTTTCCGCACTCTCGCGAGGGAAGGGAGGTGCGCCGCGCAATATCCGCGCCCTTCGCGCATCGCGCGCAGCCCCACGAACTGGGAGATCGCGGAACCGCTGACGACCGCCGTGTCCTGGATCTTCATGAGGTCGCGGTGCAGGTGCTCCGGCGCCACGAGAAACCCGACCCGCCAGCTCGCCATCCCGTACGCCTTGGAGAGGCTGTAGAGGGAGATCACGTGCTCCCCGCCGAGGGATCCGGGGGAGAAGTGCCGGGCGCCGTCGTAGGTGAAATATTCGTACGCCTCGTCGCTGACGTGGTAGATCCCGCGCTCCGCGCAGAGCCGGTGGATCGCCGCCAGCGTCTCTTGCGGGTAGACCGCCCCGGTCGGGTTGTTCGGCGACACGGTGACGATCGCGCGCGTCCTTTCCGTGATCGCCGCGGCGATCGCCGGAAGGTCCGGCTGGAGCCGTTCGTCGACGGGGACGGGAACGGGAACCGCGGAGGCGAGGGTGATCGCCATCTCGTGGTTGAAGTAGTACGGGGAGAGGAGGATCACCTCGTCCCCGGGGTCGCAGATCGCGAGGACCGCGTTGAGGAACGCCTGGTTCGCGCCGACCGTCACGTAGATCCCGCGCCCGAAGGGGGCGTCGATCCCATTCTCGGCGCGCAGCTTCCCTTCGAACGCTTTCCGAAGCTCGGGGAGACCGGCGTCGGGGATGTACTGGTGGTGGGGAACGGTCGCGAGGAACTCCGGGATCGCCGCGAGCGCCGCCGGCGGCGGTCCATAGTGGACCACTCCCTGTCCCAGCGAGATCGTGCCCGGCGTCTCCGCGATCCACCCCGCCACGATCGGGATGATGGGCAGCTGGACCCCCGCCGCGCGGTTCGAAGGGGCGAAGCGGCCCGGTTTCATCCGGCGGCCGGCGTCCCGGCGAGGGAACTCTCGCTTCCGGCACCGGGATCCGTGGTCCGGTCGATGCACGGGAAGTAGATCCGGAACGTCGTCCCGTCCCCGGGCCGGCTGTCGACGAAGATGTACCCGCCGCTCTGCTTGACGAAACCGTAGAGCGAGGGAAGCCCCATCCCCTCGCGGCCCGATTTCAGCGAGTAGAACGGTTCGAAGATCCGGTTGCGGGCCTCGGCGTCCATGCCGCAGCCACTGTCCCTGACGGTGAGGAGAGCGTACCGGCCTCGAGCGGGCTCGACCCCCTCGATCGATTCGACCTGATCGACCGAGGTCGTGATCACCCGGAGCTCTCCGCCCCCGGGCATCGCCTCGCGTGCGTTGGCGACGAGGTGGGTCAGCGTCCCACGCAGGTGGTCGGGGTCGACTTGGATCGTTCCCACGTCGTCCCCCGGGGAGAAGGTGAAACGGACGGAGCGGCCCGCGAGGTTGCGCAGCGTCGTCGAGAGATGCGAAATGAAAAGGTTCACGTCCACCTCCCGGGGGTGAAGGACCTGAAGCCGGCTGAAGGCGAGCAGTTGCCGGGTCAGCTCCGCCGCGCGCTCCCCCGCGGTGCGGATCTTCTCGATCTCCCCGTGCCGGGGATCGGCCTCCGGCACCCGGCTCAGGAGGAGTTCGCTGTACCCCGTCACCACGGTCATCAGATTGTTCAGATGGTGGGCCAACCCCCCCGCTATGCGGGCGATCGCCTCGAACTTCTGGACCCGCCGCAGTCGCTCCGCGTTCTTCCGGATCGTCTCCTCCGTCTGCTTCTTTTCGGTGATGTCGCGGACGATTGCGATCACCTCGTCCGGCCCGCACCGGGCGAACCGGGCCTCGAAGTCGGTCGCGCGTCCGCCAATCGGGAGCCGGTATTCGAAGGTGGGGCTGATCTCTCCCCCCCGAAGGGTTTCCTCGATGAGGCGAAGGCTTTTCTGTGCGATCTCCGGCGGCATGACGTCGGCAATACGCATCCCGATCAATCGATCCGAAGGAAGGGCGAGCATGTCGGGGGAAGGGGTGTGGAAATCAAGGAAGATCCCGTCACGGTCGATGCGAAAGATCAGATCCGGCAAGGCGGAGAGAAGCGTGCGCATCCGCTCCTCGCTCTCCCGCAGAGCGGCGGTTGAATCCGCCAGTGCCTTCGGAGGTTCGCCCTCCCGGCTCCCGCGGTCTTCCCTGTCGGTGGTCACGGAAATCCCTTCTCTTGCCAGGAAACTTTCTCCCGATTGTACTCCCTGCGGACACGAATACCACGGAAGGAGGGGGTAACTTCCTCAGGAACCAACTGGAATGGAGCGCTCGATGTCCACAACGGTGACCTCCGGGGGGGCGAGGAACCGCATCGGGGGCCCCCACGTTCCCGTGCCGCGGCTAACGTGCAGGATCCCGCCCCCAGGGACTGGGTGGTCTCCCGCGAGGAGGGGGAAGACCAGCCGGGTGAGGAGGCGGAACGGAAAGATCTGCCCGTGGTGGGTGTGCCCCGAGAGCTGCAGGTCGAATTTCCCCTCCGTGGCCGGGTCCAGTTGGGGGCGGTGCTTGAGGAGAACCGTGAACCGTCCGTCCGGGCGATTCCCGAGAAGGGCGGCTTCGGAGGGACCGCCGGTCCGCCCAAACCGTACGCCGGCGGGATCGTCGACTCCCGCGATGCGCACCACATCGTCGATCGTGACGGATTCGTCCCGCAGGAGCGTGAAGCCCGACTTCCGGGTGAAGTCGATCGCGCGGTCGATCCCCGCGTAATATTCGTGGTTCCCGAGGACCGCGAATTTCCCTCGCGGCGCGGGGATTCCCCGCAGGATCTCCGCCAGTTCCCCTACGCCGTCCAGTTGCCCGTCCACGAGGTCCCCCGTCGACACGAAGAGGTCCGGGTGTTCCCTGGCGACGATCGCCGCGACCTCCCTGGCCTTGCCGTTCCGGTGGATGAGACCGAGGTGGAGGTCGGTGATCTGCGCGATCCGCAGGGAGGGGACGGACGCCGGGAGCCGGTCCGTGACGATGCGCACCCGGACGACTTCGATGCGGGACGCCTCGACGATCGCGTACGCCGACAGGGCCACGGCGAGGCCGGCGATGCAGAGAAACGCGGAGCGTCCTGCGAGCCCCGCCGCCGCGTTCGCGGCGATCCCGCCGCGCCCCATCGCCCACAGGGGCAGGCGTAGGAGGTCGGCGGAGAGGTTCAGGCAGACGAAGAAGAAGAGAAACCCCATCCAGAGGTAACCGACGTGCGCGGCGATCCGTGCCGCGTCTTCGTAGTCGTGGCGGCTCAGTTGCTGCGTGACGATCGGCGCGCACAGGAGGACCGCAAGGAGTAGGAAAAGCGCCAGTGTCGCCCCGGGACCGAAGGCCAGCGCCGATCTCGCCTTGAGAAGAGCGTAGGCGTGCAGGGAACCGTAGACCAGGAAGAACGAAAGCAGGAATAGGCTCATGGCGAATGTGCGATAATCAGCGGGAACGAGGACCGGTCCTGACGGAGGAGAATGTGCCCACCTACGAGTATAAATGCCCCGAGTGCGGGGAGTTCGAAAAGGAGCAGCGGATGTCCGCCCCGCCGCTCAAGAAGTGCCCCCATTGCGGCAAGGCGGTCACCCGGCTGGTCGGCGGCGGCGGCGGCTTCGTGCTGAAGGGCGGGAACTGGGTTTCGAAGATGGCGTCCTCCGGAGAGGCCCCCAGGAAGGCGGCCGACCGGTTCATGAAGCAGACCGTCGGCGAGGTCGCCGAGGACATCGCGAAGGCCTCCCGGACCCATTGACGGCGCTTATGGCAACGCGGTGAGAAGGACGGAGCGGGGGGCGCCCTGCGAAAGTTCGACCAGTTCCCCGTCCGCGAGGAGACGCCACCCGGGATCCGCGTCCAGCGGCTCGCTCGCGACGACCGCGAGCTCTTCCCCGGATTTCAGGTACAACGTGTAATATTCCCCGTTCCGGTGGAACCGCCGGAACGCGAAGAGTTCGTTGCCGGTGGCGATCAGCAGGTTCGCCCCGGAATATTCCCCCACCAGTTCGCGGTCGGAGAGAATCCCCCGAAGCGTTTCGGATAGCCCCGCCAGCGTCCGCTCCACCCACCGGTCCTCGAGGAGTTCGAGGAAGACCACGGTATCGCTGACCTTGCGGGCATCTCCCTCCGCGCCGATCTTCCCGTAAAAGGTCCCGTTGTGGGCGAGGGTCACTCCCAGCGCCTGGAACGGGTGCGAGTTCGCCGCGCATACGGTTTCCGGATTCGAGGCATATCGGACATGGCCGATGAACCGGTCGGTCCGGGCCCGGACGTCGGACAGGAGCGGATCCGTCGCGGCGGGATTCCCGCTTTTCACCACCCGCATTTCATCTCCGACACGCCAGGCGACCCCCCACCCGTCCGGGTGGTTTCCCCCCGGGCGCCGCTCCCAGCCCGCGACGAGGTTCCCCGACGCGCAGAACCGGGCGAGGGAGGCGAGGTACGGCGCGACGTCCTGGGCCTCGACGGAGGCAAACGCGATCATCCGGCACATATTTATATGATACCCGCTTCCGATGCCCCGGGACAGGGGAGAGCGGAAAGCCTTCCTGCGGAGAAGCTGCCTCGCGGGGGCGTGCGACATCGCCCGCACAGGCAAGCGCACGACGCAGGGGGGTCCCCCGAGTGCCCCCCGTTTGTCCTACGGCGGGGGTACCCCGGCGGCGCGAAGCTCGAGGTGGGGCGGGGCGGAGACCTCGCGGCTTTATGGGGGAGGATGTCTCTCTGACGTATGCAGCTTGGCCGAAGACTGGGACCGGGATTGTTTATACACTACGGCGACGAACAGGAAAAGCAGGCAGGCGAAGTCGATCGCCAGCGCGACCGGGGAAAACCGGACCACGGGGGCCAGGAAGACGTACCTTTCGATCAGGATCCCCGACAGGATGGAGAGGGCCACGGCGGAGACCACGTACGGGTTCGATTTCGCCCGGGTGGACAACAGCGCCGGGAGGGGGATGAAGAAGAGGAGGAAGAGGACCGCGATGCAGAGCTCGCGCAGGGGGGACGCGGACACTCTCCTTGCGATGAAGCTGACCTCTTCGGGGAGGTTCCCATACCAGATAGTGAGGAACTGTGCGAAGAACAGGCCGGCCCACATGAGGCTGAAGCCGAACATCAGGATGGAGAGGTCCGAAAGGTCCGATCGGGATCCGTGGGCGCGGTCCGCGGGAGGAGTTCCGCTTCGCTGGAGGCAGAGGAGGGCCGAGACGGCGAACCCCCCGTAGATCGACTCGATGAAGAAGTAGCCCCCGAGGAGCGTGCTGACCCATGGGTACTCGAGCGACATGACCAGGTCGAAGGCGGCGAGGGACTGGGACACGACGAAGACGAGGAGGTACCAGGCGGCGCGGACCTTCGTCCCCTCGCCGTCGGCGGGAGCGGCGGCGAACCGCCGGGCCGTGACGTAGGCGAGGAGCAGGAAGGCGAGGTTGCGGCCGATGAAAAAATCCTTCCGGAGCCAGATCCCCGGCCTGCCCGCCCACGGGTAGGAATCCACGAAGGGGATCAGCAGGAGGAGCAGGAACGACGCCAAGAGGAGGAGCGGGGTGACCGAGAGCAGCTCCTTCCTCACGGAGCCGACCCACCGCGCGTTCACCGTGGCTCCCGCCGCCGCCGCCGCGATGCACCCCTCGACGACCGAGACGAAGAAGAGGAACGCCAGGAGGAGCGATCCGCCCTTCCCGGGGGCGGGGGTCAACGATACGAACGCCATGAGGGCCCCCGCGGCTACGATGAGGACGGCCAGGCCGCCCTTCTTTTCCAGGAACGCCATTATCGCCGCTCCCCGTCTTCGATCAGGATCACGAACGCGTTCCCGTACTCCTCCTCCGATCGGATCCCCCGGAGACTCGGCAGCCGGGACAGGAGGAGGAAGCCCGCAAACGCGGACAGGGCGCCGAACAGGATCGTGAGGGCGAACGCGATGATGATGAAGGGCGGGATGGAGACGATCGGCTTCCCCCCCACGATGAGCGGCCAGCTGAGGGAGGTCAGGATGGTGAAGGCGAACCCCGCGGCCGTGCCGGATGCCGCCCCGACGAGCGCGAAGAACCGGACCTTCGATCGCTTGCCGGGAAGGATCTCCTCCACCTCGGGGACGCCGAACGGTGTGATTACCCGGATCCTCTCCCCCGGGACGCCCTCCTGAACCAGCCCCCGCAGACGCTCGAGGAACTTCTCCTTCTCATCGAAAACCATCGGCTCGGCCATCAGAGGTGTTCCTTGATTTCCGTGATGGACAGCACGGGCAGGCTCTTCACGAAGAGCAGGTACAGCGTGAAGAACATCCCGAAGCTCCCGAGGGAGATCCCCACCTCGACATAGGTGGGCGAATAGGTGCCCCACACGTACGGGTCGTAGTCGTGGGCCAGGGACGTGACGATGATCACGAACCGCTCCAGCCACATCCCCACGTTCACCAGGAGGGAAACGATCAGGAGATACGTGGTGTTCCGCCGGAGGCGCTTCGCGAAGAGCGTCAGCGGGACGAGCGAGTTACAGAAGATCATGGCCCACGTGAGGTACCGGAACTCCCCCAGGGCGCGGTACCGGAACGACTCCATCTCGAAGACGTTCCCGCTGTAGGAGGCCAGGCCGAACTCGATGATGTAGGCGTACGAAACGATGAGGGAGGTGAAGAGCATGATCTTCGCGATGCTCTCGAAGTGGTCGTCGGTGATGTACTCGTGGAGGTTCATGGCCTTCCGGAGGGGAACCACCAATGTGATGACCATGGCGGTCCCGGAGAGGATTGCGCCGGCCACGAAGTACGGGGCGAAGATGGTGGTGTGCCACCCCGGGACAATACTCATGGCGAAGTCCCATGAGACGACGGAGTGGACCGACGCCACGAGGGGGGTGGCGAAGGCGGCCAGGAAGAGGTAGAGCATGCCGTAGTGCCGCCATTCCTTTTCCGTGCCCTTCCAGCCGAGGGAGAGGATCTGATAGATCCTCTTCCGGATCCCTTCCTTGCATCGCCGCGCGATCGCGAAGTCGGGGATCATCCCCACATAGAAGAAGACGAGGCTCACGGTGAAGTAGGTCCCCACCGCGAAAACGTCCCATATCAGGGGGGACCGGAAGTTGACCCAGAGCTGCCGCTGGTTCGGGTACGGGAGGAGGTAGTAGAACACCCAGGACCGCCCCAGGTGGACGAGGGGAAAGATCCCCGCGACCATGAGGGCGAAGACGGTCATCGCCTCCGCGGCGCGGTTGAAGCTCGTCCGGTACCGGGCGTGGAAAAGGTAAAGGACCGCCGAGATCAGCGTCCCCGAGTGGGCGATTCCCACCCAGAACACGAAGTTCGTGATGTAGATCGCCCAGTTCACAGGGTGGGTGTACCCCGCGACGCCGAGGCCGTTCCGGATCTGGTAGGCCCAGAGGATCCCGCCGATGACCGTCAGCGTCGCCGTGAACGCGAGGCCCGCGAGGTAGACGCGGCCCGGCTTCTCCATCGCCGCGAGGATGTCCCGGTCCACCTTGGCGTACCGGTCGGCGTTTCCCATGGCGCCTTCGTCCCTGTTCACGGCTTCTTACCGCGCAGGTAGTAGACGGACGGTTCGGTCCCCAGGGACTCAAACACCCGGTAGGCCCGGTCGGCATGGGCCAGCCGGTAGACTCTCGATTCCTTGTCGAGGATGTTGCCGAAGGCAATCGCCCCGGTGGGGCAGCTCTGCGCGCAGGCCGTCGTGAACTCCCCGTCCCGGACCTTCCTCCCCTCGTCCTTGGCCTTGTCCTTGGCGGCCCGGATCCGCTGGATGCAGAAGGTGCACTTCTCCATCCCCCCCACGCCCCGGGCCTGCACGTCGGGGTTGAGCATCCGGTCCGTCGGTTCCGGCCACCGGTGTTGCCACCAGTTGAACCGCCGCACCTTGTAGGGGCAGTTGTTGGAGCAGTACCGCGTCCCGACGCACCGGTTGTACACCTGGACGTTCAGCCCTTCCGGGTTGTGGTACGCGGCGAAGACCGGGCAGACGGACTCGCAGGGAGCGTTGTGGCACTGCTGGCAGAGCATGGGGAGGAATTCGACTTCCCCCTTCTCGTAGAACGGCTCGATCCGCAGCCATGATATCTCCCGGCCCTTCAGGTGGTCCACCTTTCCCGCCACGGGCACGTTGTTCTCGACATGGCAGGCCGCCACGCAGGCGGCGCAGCCGGTGCACCGTTCAAGGTCCACGGCCATCGCCCACCGGTACTCCTTGTGTTCGTGCTCGGGGTACAGGGTCCACCGTTTATGGCGGCGCTCCTCCTCCAGGTGCACCGGGTCGGGGATGAGCCCGCGTCCCTGCTGGGAGAAGGAGCCCGAGAGGATGGGGATCTCGACCGTCTTCCCGGTCTTCGAGATCCCGACGCCCTCGATGGTGTCCACCGTTCCGCCCGTGAGCGGATCCGTTCGGACCGGGGGGGCGGGGATCGCGTCGCGGTAGGCGACGAAGACCCCTCCGGGGAGGCCCGGCTGGACCTTCACCGGCAGCACCGCCTTCCAGTCGCCCGACGCGACCGTCACCTCGTCCCGGTCCCGGAGCCCGGCCCGCGTCGCCGTCTCCTCGGACACGGAGATCCAGGGGCCGTACGTGACGGTGGTGAGCGGGTCGGGAATCTCGGAGAGCAGCGGCAGGATCCGGCTCCGCCCGTCGAAGGTCCGCAGGGAGGGGGTAAGGAACAGGACGGGCTTCCCGACGCCCGAAGCCGGCCCGGCGCCCCGGAGGGCGGAGGCGGCCCTCTTCCCGTCGAGGAAAACAGGCTTCTTCGGCAAGGTCTCCTCGATGTACCCCTGCCGGAGGAGCAGGCTCCTTCCGGCTTCTCCGAACCGCTTCTCCCATGCCGCGGCGAGAAGGTCCTTGTAGCCGCCGGCCGATCCCTTCCCGGAAGCCTTCCCGAGGAGCCCGAGGAGCGCGTCCCCGTCGGACAAGGTGCCGTGCAGGGGGGGGAGCATCGGCTGGAGGAGGGACACGACGCCTCTCCTGGGCTCGACGTCGCCCCATGACTCGAGAGAGTGGGAGAGCGGAAGGACCAGGTCGGCCTCGCGCACGGTTTCGTCGAGGAATTCGCCCATCCCGACCAGGAGGTCGGCCTTTTTCATGTTCTCCCGGAACGCGAGGCGCTGCGGCAGGGAGAAGACGGGGTTGGTCCGGAAGAGGAACACGACTCCGGCTTCCCCGCCGCCCATCCGGGCGGAGAGCTTCTCCATGTCCCGGAGCGTGCCGACGTTCCTATAGTTCTCGCTCCTTCCGAAATCGGCCCGCTCCGGGATGGCGCCCGAGGCCCACTGGATCAGGGCGGCGGCGGTGGCGGTTTCCAGCCCTCCCGGCTGCGACGTGGAGGCCCCGCCGGCGATCAGGAGAGGACGTTTCGCGGCGACGAGGCGGTCCGCGATCTCCTTCACCGACTCTGGCGGGATGCCCGCGCCCCCGGAGACCATCGAAGCGGTCGTCCGGGGGAGGGCGGCAAGGAGTTCCCCCGGCAGCCGGACATTCGGGGACTTCTTTTCCAGAACCTCCCGGAGCAGGAAGGAGAGGAGGAGTCGTTCCCGGCCCGGGGCGACCGTGTACCTTCGATCCGCGTTTGCCCCGGTGAGCGACATGTGGGGCTCCACGTGGTACCAGAGGAAGTTCCCTCCGGCCCTGGCGGAGGATATTTTCCGGGTGTAGGCGACGGGTGTGACGTACGTTTCGAGGACGCCCGCGCCGATCGTCAACAGGAAATCGGCCTCCTCGATCCGGTAATGGGGGAGGTCCCTCTCTCCGAACAGGATGCCGTTCGCCTCCTTCTCGGCGGTGTGGGAGTACACCTCGTATTCGGGGAGACGTTCGACCCCCAGCCGTTCGCACGCGGCGTCGGCGAGCCGGGAGAGCGAGCCGGTCGTCCGGCCGGAAAGGAAGAGGTTCTTCCGGCCCTTCTCCCGGGACGCCTTGAGGGATCCCGCCACGCGGGAGAAGGCCTCCTCCCAGGGGATGGGCCGATACTTTCCACCCTCCCGGGCCATGGGGCTCCGGAGCCTCTCCGGGTGATAGAGGCGATACAGGGAGGATTGGCCACGGACGCACAGCCCGCCGTCGCTCACCGGATGCCCCGGAATCCCCTCGAGCTTGACCGGCCGCCCCTCCCGCACCCTCGCCAGCACCCCGCAACCGGCGGGGCATTCCGTGCACGTCGAGGGGTGGAAGCTGGCTTCCCCGGGGACGATCCCCTCCTCCGGCGGGAGGAGGTAGGAGGTGAATTTCGCGGACCGGTTCGGCGACCCGCAAGCGGACATCACCGTGGAGCCGGAGATCACCCCGAGGAGCCAAAGGAAGTCCCTTCGCTTCATCCTCTCCCCTTACTTATGGCAGGTGGCGCAGTCGCGGGACGCGCCCCGGACCCTGTGGCACGACACGCACCACCCCATGATCAACTCGTTCACCCGTCGGACCCTTTTCATGCCAGCCACGTTCCCGTGGCACGTCGCGCACTCCACCCCTGCCTTTACGTGTCTCTTGTGGGAAAAGTAAATAAAGTCCGGCAGGGCGTAGACCCGCTTCCACTCGATGGGCCTCTTCTCCTCGTAATAGCGTGTGAGTTTCCTGATCTCTTCCCTGTCGGTGGCGATCGATCGGTGGCAGCCCATGCAGATTTCCAGCGGAGGGGCGCCGGCGGATCGCGACCGCTCGACGAAGATATGGCAGTACACGCAGGGCATCTGCAGCCCGCCGGCGTGGACCGTGTGCGGGAAGGCGATCGGCTGCACAGGGGCCGGATCCGTGCGATACCAGAGGGTTCCGAGCCCCGCCACGAGCAGGACGGAAACGCCGAAATACCCGAGAACCGCAACGGTGGCGATCGACTTTTTCAACACCTTTCCCCGGATGCGATGGCCACCCGCCCCCGCCCGGTGGTTATTTGCTCCCCTTGACCTTCGTCAGCAGGTACCGGGCGACGGCGTCGATCTCGTCTTCCTTGATGGCCGGCTTCGGCATCGCCGGGAGGGCGGGGTTCACCTTGACCGGGTTCCGGATGAACTTTTTCAGCTTTTCGAGGTTTCCCTTATACTTCGGCACGACCTCGTTCAGCGGGGGGCCGATGACCTTGCTGTCGAACCGGTGACAGGCCGAGCAGATAGTCTCGAATACCTTCTTCCCCTTCTCAATGACCGCCGTGTCCGCCGCCGCCAGTTTTCCTCCTGTTTTTCCTTCCCTGGAAGCCTTCTCCGCCGCCAGCGGTCCCGGGGGAGCGGACAGCCCCTGGGAGGCGTTTCCGACGGCCGCCTGGTTGCAAAGCAGCACGGCGAGAAACATCAGCACGAACAGGGCCGACTCGCGAACCCCCGGCCGGCCCCCCTCCTTTCCGGGGAGAAGGTAAAGGAGAACGAAGACGACCAGAGCGAGGATCGGGACCGTCAGAGCCATGGCGAATACCTCCGTGGATAACCCCGTAGCGGGGAGGGTGATCAGGTACAGCACGACGAGGGCCGGAAGCGCCAGGGCGCCGGTTAAGGCGAGGGACGTTCCGACGGTCCGGGCGTAAGCCTCGTAATCGGGGTCCGGGTCTCCCTTCCCCGCCTTCGGCCGGCCGAGGTAAAGGAGACCGATTCCACCGCTCAGCCCGAAGGACAAGGAGAGGAACAGGAGAAATACCACGAGGGAGTTCCAGGAGAGGATGAAAACGAGGTTGCTTCGAACGAGGGGCAGCTTGGCCGGGTTTACGAGCGTCCCCAACAGGAGGAACAACAGGAAGGAGGCGGAGATCACCGCGAGGAGGCCCGCCGTTCCCGCCCGGATCGAAGCGGGGGACGGGGCCGTTGTCCGCCGGAGGACGGATCGGTAAACGGAAAGGAGCACGAACCCCGAGAGGAAGACCGCGAACGGGACGAGCCAGGCGATCGCCGGCAGGGGATCCAGGCCCCCGAGGATCCTCCAGTAGAGGTAGGCGATGACTGGAAACGGAAGAAGGCCGAGGAGAAAGAGGACCTTCCCGTTGACGGTGGGGATCTCGATCCACTCCCTCGAAAGGCGCAGGGAACGGTCGTCCCGGTGTTCCCGCCCGAAGAAGTTCAGGACGAGGGAGGCGGACGACCCGGCGATGACGGTCCCCAGGAAAGGGAGGTAGACAAGCAGGATTGCAGTGAGGGAAGACCGGAGAAGAGGGAGCGTATCCGGCGAAAGGGCCGTTGGGGGGTCCAAGGGGTTCATCCCGGGTCCCCCTGTTGGCGGCGAACAGAGCGGGATGAGCGGTCTGCGGCGACGGTAGCCTGCTGGCGCTTCCGGGTCATCGCTCCTCTTCCGGGATCGGGAATGCGCTCCTGTTGCTAACGGCTTCCGATTGTATCGCACTCGCCGGGGAGCGGAAGGATTTTTTTACTGCAACGACGCTCCGTGAGATGCGGTCAAGAGATCCTGCACCCGGTTCGAACTACCTCAGGCACACTTTCGTCGCCGGGATGGCGCACAGGAAGGAGAAGGTCTCCGTTCCTGCGTTCGCGAAGGCGTGCTCCTCGTCGGGCGGGACGAAGACGAAACTTCCCGGCCCGACTTCCGTCTCGCCGTCCTTGCGTTTCACCTTCCCCTTCCCCGACAGGACGAACACCTCGTGTTCCCAGGGGTGGGCGTGGAACGGCGTGTGGCCGCCGGGGGCCACCTCGAAATGCCGCAGGGTGAAGTTCAGGGCGCCCACGTTTTCGCCCATCAGGACACGGATGGTGACGCCGCCCGCCCCCGCCTCCGTGACCGCCTTCCCCTCGATGTCCTTCCAGCTCCCCACGTGCATCGCAACCTCCTGCTGCGTCACCCGGCGGCTAAGTGCTCCCCGTCATAAATACGGTAACGTAGACGTAGGGCGCAGCGGGGGGGTTCCACGAAGCGGCGTATGGAGCGAGGCAGCGATT
>CAAGKR010395736.1_pt1 | contig 15097 bp, 12 predicted proteins | sample 2556971 | NCBI WGS metagenome assembly CAAGKR01 (sample SAMEA5207829, study PRJEB30636) | soil metagenome | biome: forest; feature: boreal; material: soil | place: USA | collected 2011-09 | depth 1 m | reverse complement strand
GCGAAGGTCGAGGCGTTGAACTCGTGCTCCGCGTAGAGGATGAGGCCCCGATCCAGCGCGCGCACGTGAGAGGCGGTCGGCGCGTGGCCGTGGAGCAGCCTGAGAAAATGGCCCGCCAGCGTGGGTTCCTCAGTCGCCGTCTCGATGCGACGGCCGCCATTGGCGTAATGGTGCCAGTAAAGGAGCATCGAGCTGAAGGAGACGACGAGGCGGTCGGCGATGGCCCGCGCCTCGGGGACCCCGTGTGCGGCCTTCTCCGGGTCGGCCGCCCCGAGGACCGAGCAGCCTGTGCGAAGGACGTCCATCGGGTGCGCCGTTGCCGGAATCAGCTCGAGCGCATCGCGCACGACATCGGGCAGACGCCGGTACGCGGCGAGGCGCTCCATGTAGGCGTCGAGTTCCGGTTTCGCCGGAAGTGCGCCATGAATGAGGAGGTGGGCGATCTCCTCGTAGGTTCCCCTCTCCGCCAGGTCGCCGATGTCAAAGCCCCTGTAGTGCAGGTCATTGCCCGTGTGGCCGACCGTGCAGATCGCCGTGTTGCCGGCGGCGATCCCCGAGAGCGCGACGGACTTCTTGCTCACGGGCTGTCCTTCCCCTTCTTCCCTCCCGAAAGCCGGTCGAGAGAGCGCTCGTATTCCTCGTAGCCCAGGACGTCGTACAGCTCGGCGCGCGTCTGCATCGCGCGGACGACGGACTTCTGCGTGCCCTCCCTGCGGATCGCCGCGTACACCTTCTCGGCCGCCCGGCTCATCGCCCGGAACGCGCCCAGGGGATAGAGCGCGACCGCGACCCCTGCGGACCTGAGCTCGCCAACGGTGAAGAGCGGCGTCTTCCCGAATTCCGTGAGATTGGCGAGCACCGGGACCTTCCCGAGCGCCCTCGTGAACGCGCGGTATTCGGCAAGGGTGCCCAGCGCCTCGGCGAAGATCATGTCGGCGCCGGCCCCGGCGTACGCCCGGGCCCGCTCGATCGAACCGTCAAGGCCCTCGACGGCATGCGAATCGGTGCGGGCCATCACCACAAACTGCGGATCCGTCCGAGCGTCGACGGCCGACCGGATGCGGTCGCACATCTCGGCGGTGCTCACGAGCTGCTTGCCCGGCCTGTGCCCGCACCGCTTCGCCTGCACCTGGTCCTCGAAGTGGCAGCCCGCGGCGCCGGCCCGCGTCATTTCCCGGACCGTGCGCGCTATCATGAACGCCCCGCCCCACCCCGTGTCGGCGTCGACGAGGAGGGGCAGGCCTGTCGCCAGCGTTATCCGCCGGATGTCCTCGCACACGTCGTTCAGGCTCGTGATACCGAGGTCAGGCACGCCATGGGAGGCGTTGGCCACCCCGGCGCCCGAGAGATAGATCGCCCGGTACCCAGCCCGCTGGGCCAGCAGGGCGCAGTAGGCGTTGATTGCTCCGACAACCTGGAGCGGTCGCTCGGCATTGAGCGCGGAGCGCAGGCGCGCGCCCGGGGAGCGGGAAAGGGACGGCATGGGATACGGGATTCCTAGGAGCCGTCCTAGCAGGTCAGGGCCGCCTCCGCGATCACTTCGTGATGACCTCCGAGTCGAAGGGCTTCCCGTCCGTGTCGAATATGGCGATGCTCATCCTCGACGCGTCCGCCTCGAGCGTGAGGAATCCGAACGTTGATTCCGAAAAAATGGCGTCGGGCGCCTTCTTGGCCACCTTCGAGAGCGGGGCCCCGCCGCCCCCGCTCATGAAGAAATGCACGCCGTCACGCGCATCCATGTGCGCCATCGCATGCTGGTGCCCGCACAGGTAGGCGTCGACCCGGCCGCGAATGACAGGCCAGAGGCGCGCCTGCATGTACTTCAGGTACATCCCGGACTTGGCGTTCCGCTCAGGCGCGAAGACCGGGTGATGCCCGTAAACGACTTTCCAGCGGGCGGCGCTGGCGCCCACCGCCTTGTCCAGCCAGAGGACCTCTGCCTCGGAGATCTCGGTCGTGTCGACGACAAAGAACTGCACCGGGCCGGCCGTGAAGGAATAATACGGCGCGGGGAAGCGCCAGGTCGGGCTCCGGTAGTCGATCTCGGCCGCCGCGCCGTCGTCCGAGTACCACTCGTGGTTCCCGAGCGAGGGGTAGAAGACGATCCCCAGCGGGCCGTACAGGGATTCCCACCAGTCGCGCCACCGGGTGTCATCCGGGCCCGTCATTCCCGACGGGTAGAAGTTGTCCCCAAAGGTCACGCCGAAGTCGAACGCCGCGGCCCCGCCCATCCGGACGATCGCCGCCGCGACGTCCCTCTGCGCCTGCGTGCCGGAGCCGAAGTCGCCCATCCCGACGACCCGGATGGACTGGCCGGCGGGCTTCACGGAGAACACCGCCGGCGGCCTGCGCATGAATCCGGGAATCGACGCGCCGCGCTCCAGCACGATCCACCGCTCGTCGGCCGCGGCCAGCGTCTCGAGGGCTTTCGTGTCGCCCCGGCGGCGCGCATCGGCGATCCGCGCGGTCAGGACGCTGCGAATGCGCCTCGCCTCGATCCGGCGCTCCGCGTCCAGGTAGGCCAGCATGAGGTCGGGATCTCCGGCCGTCTCCGCCAGTTTCTGAAGCCCGCTGAGCACGCCGGGCTGGTCCACCCAGAAGCGGTCGAACACGACCACCTTGAGAATCAGCCGGTCCGTCTCGGCGGTCTCGCTTGCCATCCTGCCGAGGACGAAGTCCGCCGCGGGCGGCTCGCTCGCCAGGTCGATCATGACCTCCTGCTCCAGGGCTGCCGGGGAGAACGCCAGGAGGGATCTCAGATCCTTGGGATCCTCGCGCAGCCATTTTCGGGCGGCGTCGCCGACATCGGGGGGAAGCCGTCCCGCGACCTCCTCGAGCGGGGACGTCTCGGCCTTGGCCGGAGGCGCATCAATTCCGCGGCAGACGGCTGCAAACGCCAGCAGCCCGCTCGCGGCAAGGGCGAAGGAACCTTTGGGGTGGAGCATGCCGCCATCCTCGCAGGCCGCTCCGCCGATTCCAGCAGGAATTCCGGCGCAGGACCGGCGGAGTGTCGGTTTCCCCAGACAGCAAGGAGGGAGGGGGGGACCGGCCGCCCTATCTCGGCTTGGTTGCGCAGGGCATCCGCGACGTCCCGAAGAGCCCGTCAATTGCGCGAACGACGAGCGGCAGCCTCATCGCCATCCGCGCGAAACGCTGGCGGCCCGCGGTCCTCAGCGTCTTCACAACCTTGAAGCGCACCGCACCGTCATAGCGGAAGCGGACCGGCAGCAGTCCGTGGCGGGCATAGATGATCCGGAGGGCGCGCGGCGTGAAATAGCTGACGTGGACCTCCGGCATGACGTAGCCGTAATCGAGCCCCTTCGACCTCGCAACCAGGCTCGCGATGTTGCCCGTCGTCAGGAGGAGCAGGCCCCCGGGCTTGAGCAGCCTGGCTACGAGGGCGAAGACGGGGTCCGGGAATTCTACGTGCTCGACGACCTCGACAAGGCTGATGACGTCGTAGCGCGCCGCCGGCTCGTCTGCCAGCTCGCCGGGGCTAAGGATCCTGAAACCGTCGTCCCTCCTCAGCCGGTCGGCATATGTCCCGACATCGTTGCCGGTGAGCCGCAGGGGCCAGCTCCTCCCCCCCGAGCGCAGCTCGCCCCTGTCGGCGAGGTACTTGAGCAGGCCGCCCGCCCCGCAGCCGAAGTCGAGCCACTCGATTGCGCCCTCGGGGATGTTTTCCGCGACGAATCCCGTGGCCACCCGCAAGAGGTCGTCAAACTCGACCATCCGTTCCGTCGAGCGGTAGTCCCGGTACTCGGACTCGTAATCGACGTAGGGATCCGGACCCCGGCCCCTGTAGTATGCCTCGTCGTAGATCGCGTACCCTGAGAACGGCTCGACGAACATGAAATCGCAGGCCGCGCAGTGCCAGAAACTGAAATCCCGGCCGAGGAACCGGCTGTGCTTGGTGCCCGTGAGCGTCACGTGCGCCGAGCCGCAGCAGCGGCATGCAACGGGTGGCGCGCCCGGAACGGCAGGCTCAGTAATCATCCATCACTCCAAACATGATCCATGCGAACATCACGCCGGCGAATCCCGTGATGACGAGTCCCATGATCAGCGTGCCCATGGTCCTCGGGAGCATCTGCATGAAGAACGCGAGGGCGATGATCACCGCGGCCATGAGCAGGAAGAAGTCGCGGGTCCGCCTGGACATCTTCCTGTGCGGCAGCTCGACGATCTCCGGATTCAACTTCTTCGCGGCTGCCAGGTTATCTTGCAGGATCAGCCGCGCGCTTATCGCCGTCCCGTCGCCCGCGCAGGCGCGCGTCTCCGTTGGCGTGATCTCCTTGGGCGCCAGCAGGGGCGATCCGACGGGCCCGACCGGGGCGTCGGGCGGCGACTGGGGCCACCCCTCCCGCTTCCTCAGGGACGATCGCTCCTCGGCGAGCTCGTTCTGCCTGTGCATCAGCTGGACGCTGATCGCCGTCCCGTCGCCGGGACGCGCCGGGGTTTCAGTGGGCGTTATTTCCTTCGGCTTGAGCACGAACCGCCGAACGGGAGGATTTTCGTCGTCGGGCATGGCAGTCTGAACGGAGGTAAGCAGTTCCCTCTCGAAAGCGCAACCGGCCCGTTAGCGGCAGACCGCCCCCAGGAACCAGCCCACCGCGTAGAGGGTCAGCTGGCCGGAAGGCGAGCTCAGGTTGTACTCGAGCGCGTGCGTCGCCCAAGGCATCTCGAGCAGCAGGTTGGGCACCCTCGCCCCAGAAAGGCGTCCCGAGAGCCGCTCGCTGTGCCGGTTCCAGACCAGCGTGTCGATCGTCCCGTGGACCAGCAGCGTCGGGGGCGACGCAGCGTCGACCAGGAGTATTCCGCTCGCGCTGTCGTAGGCCGAGCCCGCGGTGCCCGGCGTGCCCCCCAGGAACTGGCGAAGCAGCCGCGGCGAATCGAGCGGGTCGTCCTCTCGCCCCCAGGTCCACGCGAGGCGCATGTCCGAGGGAGCGTAGAGCGCCACGACGCCGCGCACCGCCGGATCGTGAAAGGCGTATGCGCACGCCTCCGCGATCTGGCCCCCGGCGGAGCGGCCGAAAATCACGAGCCTCGAGGCGTCGACGCCCCATGCGGCGGCGTGCGCCTTGACGAACGAGATCGCGGCCGCGACGTCGTCCCTCTGCGCCGGCCACGCCGCGCCGGGGGCGAGCCGGTAGGAAATATCGGCGACCGCGTATCCGCGGCGCGCGAGCCAGTCGTTGAACTGCGGGATCTGGCCCCGGTCGCCGTCGTCCCATCCGCCCCCGTGGATCACGATGACGCATGGCGCCGGCGACCGGCCGATGGCCGGATAAAAGTCGAGCTGCAGGGAGCCCAGATAGGACCACGTGCTCTTGGGCGCCGGCGCGGGCCACCGGCAAAAGAGGCCCGCGAGCGTGAACGGCCTTCCGGTGACTCCCGCGGAACCGAACTGCGCTTCCAGCCTTTGCGGGAGATCCCGGCCGATGACGTAGGCCTGTGCGCACGGTTGGGCCAGCAACGCGGCTCCCAGGAACCCGATCGCGCCTGTCGCGATGCCAAGGGCGCCGCGGCCGCCCGTCAGGAAGAGTGCCGCAATTCCCGCCGCGAGGGGGACCACCGCCAGGGCATAGCCAATGCCGCAGGCGATGAGCGTGAATTTCCAATACACCGAGTCCGGTGCCTTGAACACCGTTAGAAGCCCGAGCGCCGCGAATGCCCCGGCGACAAGAAAGAGGGCCCAGCGCATCATCGGGAGCCGGCGGAATTCATGTCGCGGGGGGCGGCGTTTCGTATCGTGTTAGACATGAATAGGTGGGGCGTGGGGAGTGGGCCGACCGCGCATCAGGGTGCCCAGGCGGCATCGTCTGGCGATACCGATAATACGGGCAAAGAGGGCCGCCCGGCGCCTGCCGGGCTCATTTTCCCTTCTGCCTATTCGTCTCGGGCCCGCGCTGCCGCGCAGACCCGGCGGTAGAGCTGCACATAGCGCGAAACGATCGTATCCGCCGAGAATAGTTCGCGGGCGCGCCGCTTGGCTGACGCGCCCAGCTCGGCCCGGCGAGCCGGGTCGCGAATCAGCGATTCCACGGCGCGCGCGAACGCATCGGCATCCCCCGGGTGCACGAGCAGGCCGGAGTTGCCGGAAACAACCACCTCGGGAATGCCGCCCACCGCCGCCGCGACACTGGGGCATGCGAAGCACATCGCCTCGAGAATGCTCAGGCAGAAGCTCTCCATGTCCGAGGTGAAGAGCCCGATGTCGGCCGCCTGGAGGTAGTCCTCGATCTCGCTGACATTCTCGCGCACAATCACGCAGTCCCCGAGTCCGAGGCGCTTCACGTCGCCCATGAACGGCGCAAAGTCCGCCCCCGCGAGGATCAGCAGCTTGAACGATCCGCGCGGCCGGATTCGGGCGCAGCATTCAAGCAGGAGGTCGATCCGCTTGAACGGGCGAAGGTTCGACGAATGGATCAGCAGCGCCTCCGGCCCCACCCCCAGTTCGCGCCGGACCTCCTCGCGGGCGCGCCTCGGCGAATGGGGCTCAAAGAAATTGTGGATCACGTCGATCGGCCGGCTCACCGCCAGCAGCTGGCGCGTCTCCTGCTCCAGGTACGCGGACACGGTCGTCACTGCGTCCGAGCTGTCCAGCGCATACGTGATGGCCGGCCCGTAACCGGCATCCCGGCCGAGGAGGGTCGTGTCCGTTCCGTGAAGCGTCGTGACCACGCAGGGTCTCTGGGCCGCGGGAAGCATGGACCTCGCGAGAATCGCGGCGGTGGCATGCGGGACCGCATAGTGGACGTGGAGGACATCGAGGGCGTGGTCGCGGCTCACCTCCGCCATCTTGACCGAGAGCGGAAGCGTGTAATCGGGATACTTGAACAATTCGTAGCTGTTGATCACGACAGGGTGAAAGAACAGGCGCGGCGCATTCACAGGCAGGCGGAAGGGTCGTTCGTAGCTGATGAAATGCGCCTCGTGGCCGCGCCGGGCGAGCTCCTCGCCGAGCGCCGAGGCCAGGATGCCGCTGCCCCCAACCGACGGATAGCACGTGATGCCGATCTTCAGGGACCGTCCGGGTTGCATGTCAGAATCGGCGCGCCGACCGGGTGAGCGGCGCAAGGGAGTCGAAGACGAGGGCGTCGTGGGGATAAATGGGCTGCGCGTAATCGACGCCTGCCCGCAGGCCCTGCTCGCGCGCGCGGGCAAGCTGCAGCTCGACGTAGTTCCGAGTGCGCATCTGCGAGGCATGCGCCTCCATGGCCGCGGTCCACGCCGCGATGACCTTGGGCGAGGATATGTCCATCAGCACCGGCAGCACCCCGGCGGGCTCGGCCTCGGGGGTGACCGCATAGAAGAACAGCGGCCCGATCGCATGGGCCGGATTCGCCCGGAGCTTCGCCACGCCTCCATAGCGGGCGAGCCGGGCGGCGTCCCGCACAAGGCGGCCGAGCCGCGGATGGTCGGGATGCTGGTTCTCCACCAATGTGGGCGCGAGCACAACCCCCGGCCGCACGCGCCGGATCACGGCAGCCAGCTTGAGCGCATGCGCCGCCGTGACCTCGAGCTGGGCATCGCCGTCCAGCTCGACGAATTCCACGGTCGCCCCGAGGTGGGAGGCGGCTTCCTTGGCCTCCTTCGAGCGTTCGTCGGGCGTGCCGTGGCTAGCGGATTCCCCGCGCGAGCAGATGACGAAGTGCGCGGCGCGGCCGGAAAGCGTCTCGCGGGCGATGATGCCCCCGCAGCCGAACTCGATGTCGTCGGGATGCGCCCCGAAGGCCAGCAGCGGCGGGGCGCTAGGCGGGGATTTCGCAGTAGGCTTCATCCGGGCGGTCTATGGCGTCGCGGTCCACGAAGGTGATCTCGGGTGCGTCCTCCCTGCGGAGGTATGCCCCCTCCCCGGCGCCGACGACATAGTGCGTGCAGTGCACGACCGACTGCATCCACCGGAGGCGCGAGTCGCGGGCCGGGCTGATCTGGGACTTGTCGAAGGGCATGGGGGGCAGCGTCACGAATGAACGCCCACCCTCGTGCAGTTGCAATGCGCCAGCGACGAATCGCGCGCGAACGGTCTCGCCCTCATGCCGGACATCCACGAAGAAATCAGGAACGTCGCACGCGGAGCGGCGGAACGCGGCGTCGCCCGAGCGCGCGACTCGAATCCCCTCGAGCAGGCCCATCCGGCGGTACATTTCGAGGCAAAAATCGGCGGCGTTTGCGCCCTCCACCCGCTTGAACGCCTCCACCCAGCGCGGATCCACATAGGCAGGGAGCTGCCGGGCGACGTTGTCGCGCCAGCCCTCGGGAATGCGCTTGGCGTACAGCGGGGAGTACTTGCGCTGGAGCCTGTTCTCAAAGGCGAAGTTGAGGGTGTGCGGCTCGTCGGTCCTGCGGTTGCGCAGCGTCGTCTGGGTTTCGCGCGGGTCGTGGTCGCTGTCGTGGCAGAAGAAAACGAGCTCGCCGCCTATTTCCGCCTGAAGGCGGCGCGACCTGAGGATCTTCGCGGCCAGAAACCGTCGGGGGAAGAAACCGCACGGCTGCTGCCCGAAGCAGATGACGGGCGTTGTCATGGCGCTGCGGGGGACGCGTCCCTTCCTCCCGCGATGTCGATGGCAAATTGGAGGACAAGGCTGATAAGTATGCAGGCTGCGCAGCCGACGACGTTGTACCAGAGGTACGAGATGTTCGTGAGGCAGAGCATGAAAACAAGCGCCTGCGCCGCCAAGGCGGCCCAGAAGACGGCCGTGCCGCCGACGCGCTTCAGGAAGAACGCGACGAGGAACAGCCCCAGCGGGGCCCCGTAGAAGATCGAGCCGATGATATTCGCGGCCTGGACCAGGTTCTCGGCGAGGTTGGCGAAAAGGGCGAAGGTGATGGCCACGAGGCCCCAGAACGCGGTGAACCATTTCGAGGCCGCCACATAGTGCGCGTCCGTCGCCCCGCGCCTCACCATGTGCCGGTAGAAATCGACCGTGGTTGTCGAGCCCAGCGCATTGAGCTCACCCGACTTTGAGGAAAGCGCGGCGGCGAAGAAGGCCGTGACGAGCAGGCCGATCAGGCCGTGCGGCAGGTGGTCGAGGATGAACGTGATAAACACATAATCGGAATCGTTCGCCGTCGCCCGCGGCCCGGCGGCGCGCAGGATCGCGCTCGTCCCGGCCCGGGCGGCCTCTCCCCTCTCGCGGGCCGCCTCAGAGGCGGCGTGCGCGGCGGCCTCGGCCGCGACATTCCCGCTCCGGCGGGCGCCGAGCCACGCCTCGAGCTGCCGCCGCTCCTCCGCATGCGCCGCCGAGAAATCGGCGTCAAGGGCGCGCAGCCGTTCGCCCGAGCCGTTCTGGGCCTGGTAGTTCCATGCCGCCTGGTTGAAATAGACCGGCGGCCGCTCGAACTGGTAGAAGACGAAGATGAGGACACCCAGCAGGAGGATGAAGAACTGCATCGGGATCTTGAAAATGGCGTTGAACATCAGGCCGAGGCGGCTCTCGCGCAGGGATCCGCCGCTCAGGTACCGCTGCACCTGCGACTGGTCCGTGCCAAAATACGACAGCGCGAGAAACATCCCCCCGAAGACGCCGGACCAGATCGTGTAGCGCCGGTCCGCATTCAGGGAAAAATCCACGGCCTGGAGCTTGTGGAAGCCGCCGGCCAGCCTGAGCGTGTCCGAGAACGTGAGCCCCGGGGGAAGCCTCGCGAGCAGGACGAAGAACGCGGCGATCATCCCCACGAAGATTATTCCGATCTGGTATTTCTGGGTGAGGCTTACGGCCTCGCATCCGCCGGTGACGGTGTAGAGGACCACGAGCACGCCGCTGCAGATGATGGTCGCGTCGAGCCGCCAGCCCATGACCGTGGAAAGCACGATCGCAGGCGCGTAGATCGTGATGCCGGCGCCGATGCCGCGCTGGAGGAGGAAGATCCCCGCACCGAGAAGGCGTGTCTTTGTGTCGAAGCGGTGCCCGAGGTATTCATAGGCCGTGTAGACCTTGAGCCGGCGGTAAATGGGCAGGAAAACCATGGCGATGATGATCAGCGCGAGCGGCGCCCCGAAGTAGTTCTGCACGAACCCGAGCCCGCTCTCATAGCCCTGGCCCGGCGTCGACAGGAACGTGACCGCGCTCGCCTGAGTCGCCATGACCGAGAGGCCTATCGTGAGCCACCGGGTCTCCCCGGCGCCCTTCAGGTAGGTGTTGAGGTCGCAGCGCGCCCGGGTTCGCCACATGCCGTACGCGGCAATGCCGAGCAGCGCACCCACAAGGATGATGTAATCGAGCGCGTTCACGAAAACATCCGCGTCAACGCAGTCAGAAGCCCGACCCACACGACAAAGACGACGATGACAAAGAGGTAGACCCTGCGCCAGGTGCGAAGGCCCGGCAGGCCGGTGATCTCGTCGTCCGCGGGCGACTTCATTTCCCCAGGGAAACCAGGTTGGCGAAGAGCCGGTACGCGCCGGGCACGCCGGCAGGAAGCTGCCGGAAGAACGAGAGGCCGGTATACACGAAATAGCCGCGCCCGTAGCGCGCTACCAGGAGGCCTCCCTTGAGCGGCGCCTCCCCGACGTCGCTGCAGGCGAGCAGCGGCGTGAAATGGTCGGCGTCCCATTCGCTGGCGAAATCAAGGCCGCGCTCCTGCACCCAGCCGTCGAAGTCGGCAGCGACGATCTTGTTGGGAGTCGTGAAGGCCGGATGCCCGGGTACGAGCAGCGTCACTGGGGCCTTCTCGTCGGTCACCCGGAAGTGCGGCAGGTCGCGCGAAAGCTTGAGCTCATAGGGGGCGAGCTGCGGCGTCTTAATCCCGTTCGGCGTGTTGTACTGCTCCACGACGGTGCCGCCTGCCTCGACGTAGGCGAAAAGCGCCGGCAGCTGCGGGGCGAGGTCGGTCCTCGTGTTGAACGCACGCACGCCGATGACCACGGCGTCGAATTTCCTAAGCGACCCGGCGTTGAGGTCGGCGCCCGAGAGCTGGGTGACCTCATATCCCATCTGCTCCAGGCATTCGGCGACGCTGTCGCTGGCGCCGCTGACGCCGGCACCTGGCAGGTAGCCGACGCTGTGGCCGCGGATCGCGAGCTCGAGGCTGATCGCCTTCAGGGTAGCCGGCGGCTGGAGCAGCTGCGGGGGGATGTGGCTGTAGCGGATCACCACCCTCTGGGTGCTGAATTCGGTGCCATCGATCTGCGCGCGGGCCGTTATGACCGCGCTCGCGGATCCCGGCGGTGCGGTGACGGCAAAAGCAAGCCGGACACGGTCCCCGGCCGCGGCGAGCTGAAACGCCTGGCTGGCCGGTACGATCCGCCACCCGGCGGGAGCCTCCAGCCGGAGCGTGCCGCCCGCGCGCGCGCGGGACGCGGTGACCTCGACCACGGCATCGTGCGAGGCGCCGGGCGAAAATAGCTGGGCGCCCGAGGCAAAGCCGAGCGAGACCGGCGCGATGACATCCAGCCTGTGGCGGACCTCGCCCTTCACCGGATCGGTTGTTACCTGCACGGCCTCGTCCGGGACGACGAGGGTCTGGCCGCCAACCGTGAAAACGTCCTCAATCGGGACCGCGGGCGGGTTTTCCGGGAGCCCGATCAGCGAGGGATCGTCCACGCGGAACATCCCCGGGGTGCCCTCCTCGCGCAGCCAGTACGGCTGGCTGAGCGGCGTGCCCGCCGGGAGGACCCGGGTCGCGTCGCGCGTCGCCATCTCGCCGGGGCGCATCTCGATGTTGCGGCCGAGCTCGCGCCCGTACCCGGGGTAGCGCACGGACACCCAGCGCACCGGCACCGCCGAGCGGACGATCGCGGTGTGCTGGAATTTCAACGCCTCGCCCGGCACGACCTCGGATTGGGATACCGTGGTCTCGACCGAGAGGCCGAGGCAGGCCTGAAGGATGCGGTCCAGTTGCCGCCGCTTGTCGTCAACCAGGGGATCCGCGGCAAGGGAGGCAAGCCGGCCCCTCAGAGCCAGCAGGGCCGGCACGCTTGCGGCGGGATCGGCCAGGTTGAAACCATCGATGGCCTGCGCGGCGAGCCCGCCTATCTCGGCGCCGCCGCGAACACGGCCCCATGTGGTGTCGACGCCTTCCATGATGTCCTTGTCCGCGGCCTCTCCGCCGAGAACCTGGAAGGATTCAACCCTCGGCCCGCTGCCGGAGGCCGCCACCGAAAAATTGGCGAAGCCCTGCGTGCCGTGCATCGAGCGGCTGCGGGCGGCTATGACGGCAAACGAGGCGCCCGTCGCCGGGTCGGTGCCGTCAATGTTCATATGCATGAGTCCCGCTCCGGCCTCGCCGCCCGCGCGATTGGGGCCAAAGCCGTTCCAGAGGATCCGGCGCGGCTGCCACGGGGTGAGCGCGGAAAGCTGCTCCGGGAATGCCTTGGGGTCGCCGGCCAGCTTGAACGCCTCGAGCGCGAGCGCCGCGGACGCCGTGTGATGGCCGTGGGTGTTGCTGGGCTCGGGCGGGAAGCGGGTGATGATGACGTCGGGGCGGAACAGCCGAATCACGCGCACGACGTCGGATAGGACCTGCTGGCGGTCCCACTTCGTCAGGGTGTCGCGGTAGTCCTTCGAATAGCCGAAATCCCTCGCGCGGCTGAAAAACTGCCTGCCGCCGTCCACCCGGCGCGCGGCCAGCAGCTCCTGGGTGCGGATCACCCCCAGCAGGTCGCCGAACTCCGGGCCGAGCACGTTCTGGCCGCCGTCGCCGCGCGTGAGCGACATGTAGGCCGTCCGGTAGTCGCGCCCGCGCGCGAGGTACGTGATAAGCTGGGTGTTCTCGTCGTCGGGATGAGCCGCGATGTAAAGGACGCTCCCCATCTCGCGGAAGCCCCGCAGCTGCTGGACGATGGCCTGCGCGGGGTCCGCCGCCGAAACAACGGACGCGAGCAGTCCCACGCCAACCGCAGCCGTGAACAGCCGGATTGGCGTCGTCCGCAGGCCGCGGGCGGCGTGGGAGTCGGGCCCGATCACTTAAGACTGGCGATGACCGCCTCGTTCAAGCGGATGTACTCGTCCTTCACCGGCCCGGTTGCCTTGGCCGCGAGATCCATCGACTGCTTGGCGGTTGCGATCGCGCCTTCCTTGTCGCCCATCTTGGCTTGGATCAACGCTTTCCGGTAGATTATCGGGAAGAAATCGGGTTGTTCCGCGATTGCGGCGTCCATCCATCCAACCGCCTTTTTCAGGTCCAGGTTGTGTTCCAGGTAGAACATGGCGGCGGGAACGTACGGCTTCTTGCCCGGCGCGGCCATGGCGGCCTCTATCTGCGGGACAAGCGTTGTCAGGACGTCCGTCTCGATCTTCACGGGCACGCGGACCGTGTCCCAAACGAGGTTGAGCGTTGCCGAGTCGTCGCGAAGGTCGGCGAAGTTGATCGCAAACGTCTCGACCGGCTCCGGGTGGGCGACGGGCTTGGCGGTCCCGCGCGAAACGTCGTTTTTCTGGTCGTACACGTAGGCGCCCCATTGCTTGGCGGCCTTCTGGAGGATTACCGTCCACTCGTCCTTGCCGGGTATGGTGAAAAGCTCATAGCTGCCCGCGTCGACATGGGTGCCTTGGAAGGTCACCGGCGTGCTGAAGGTGATCCGAGTCGCGTTGTTTGCGCCCGTCCGCCAGACCTCGCCGTAGGGCACAAGGCCGCCGTACACCTCGCGTCCCCTCATGCTCGGGCGGGAATAGACCACCTCGATGTCGGTAAGGCCAACGCGCTGCTTGATCGTGGAGCTCGGGCTTGCCGCGGGAATATCGAGGTGCGGCCCGGGCGCCTTGAACGAGACCGTGAAGCGGGTGTTCTCCCACGCGATCGCAAGGGCCCCTTCCTCGGCCTTGTCCGCATTGATGGAAATCGTGAGCTGGTCGACCGGTTTATCCAGGGCGTCCTTCTTGAGATCCACGCGCCCAAGGTCGTGGGTCTCGTCGACGGGATCGCCCCATTCACCCACGTTCGTGCTGATGGCCAGTTTCGATGCGCCGCTCTCCGACGGAACCATGTAGAGCGTGTGCGCGCCGGCCGGAATCGTCAGGCCGCCCATCACGATGGGCTGCTGGGTGACGAGGAGCGTGGCCTCGTCGGCGCCCAGGCGGTAGGCCTCGCCCCAGGGGACCAGTCCGCCCCAGATCTTGCGGGGCGCCCCCGTTTTCGGGTCCTTCGTGTAGGGCCGCCCATAGACGACGGTCACGCGGTATCCGGTGCTTCGTTCGCCTATGACGGCGCTGACGGTCTCGTGCGGGCTTTTCCGGTTTTGCTGTGCGGTCAACGGCAGCGCCGCGGCAGCGGCGGCGATCAAGGCTAGTATTGTTCTGAATTGTCTCATGGGGAATCTCCTGGCGGCTGGTTATGGGGTTGTCCCGATCAATCAATGTACGGAACGACGCTAGGCACATTCAACGGCCGGGGCAAGTCGGGCAAACGATCCCGGCGCAGGACCCCGGAGGGAGCCTCGCTATCCGCCGCCCAGGTCGACCCGCCTGCCCGTCCGTGCGGATTCCTTTGCCGCATCCAGGATCTCGGACACGACCAGATTCACCTCGAGCGATGAGGGCCCCGACGGCTTGATCTTGCCGCGCACGACCGCGACAAGGTACGACAGCGAATCCGTGCCGGGACCGGAGACTGCGGGGGTGGGCAGCCGCTTCTCCGGGTCATCGCCCATCCGCGCGAAAAGCGAGTCCCGGTCGGGCAGCCGCAGCGCGCCGTTCTGGCCGTAGATGTCCATGTCCTTCCGGTTGTAGGGCCAGTTCCAGGAGGCCTCGATAATGGCCTGGGCCTGCGGGTACGTGAGCACGATCGTCGCCTCGTCGTCCACCTTTGGGTAGGCGTCGGGCTGGAAATGCTGGGTCACGGCGAACACCGACGTCGGGCGCCTGCCGTCCATCAGCCAGGTGGCCAAGTCGGCGCCGTAACATCCAAAATCCATGACGACGCCCCCGCCGTTGAGCACGGGATCCAGCAGCCAGCCCCTGAAGAAGGCCGAGCACCAGGCCGCCTTGGGGCCCGGATGCCCGTCGCAGACCACGATCTTGCGCAGGTCGCCGAGGGAATGCTGCCCGTGGACGACTTCGTAGGCGGTCTGGGTGCTCGGATACCAGGTGGTCTCGTAGTTGACGATGACCTGGATGCCTCCCTTGGCGGCAGCGGCGGCGATCGCCCGCGCGTG
>CAAGKR010113837.1_pt1 | contig 15098 bp, 13 predicted proteins | sample 2556971 | NCBI WGS metagenome assembly CAAGKR01 (sample SAMEA5207829, study PRJEB30636) | soil metagenome | biome: forest; feature: boreal; material: soil | place: USA | collected 2011-09 | depth 1 m | reverse complement strand
TCACCCCGGCAGAGTCATGTGAGGGCGGTGAGTAGGACGTGGACATTATCGGCCGCGATTGTCACCCCCCGCTCTGCGGAGCACCGCCCGGCGCGATGCAATCGTTACTTCGCGTACTCGACGCTGCGGGTTTCGCGGAGCACGACCACCTTGACGCGACCGCTGTAGCTCCCCTCTCCGTGGAGGCGCTTCGCGATCTGGCGAGCCATGATCTGCGCCTCGTCGTCACTGATCTCGTCCGGTTTGACGAGAACGCGCAGCTCCTTGCCGGCGAGCACGGCGAAGCTTCGCTCGACGCCGCGGAACTCGTTCGAGATTGCCTCGATGCGTTCGAGACGCTTGATCGTCGATGCGAGCGACTCCCGGCGCGCGCCCGGGCGCGCCGCGCTGATGGCATCCGCGGTCATGAGAATCGACGCAGCGGGTGATCTCGGTTCCTCGTCGTAATGATGGGAGCGCACGGCCTGCACCACCGCCGCCGGACGTCCGAGCCTCGCGAGGATCTCGCCGCCGATGATCGCGTGCGGGCCGTCGACGTCGTGCTCGACCGCCTTGCCGATGTCGTGGAACAGCGCAGCCTCCTTGGCGACCTGCTCATCGAAGCCGATCTCCGCGGCGATCATGCCGGCGAGCGCGGCGGTGTCCTGGCTGTGGGCCAGAACATTGTGCCCGTAGGAGTTTCGGTATTTGAGCGTGCCGAGCAGCCGCGCCAGCTCGGGGTGGACGTTGGTCAAGCCGATGTCCTGGCAGGCTTGTTCGCCGTCACGCTTGATCTGCTGGGCCAGCTCGTTGCGGGCTTTGACGACCATCTCCTCGATTCGTGCCGGGTGGATGCGCCCGTCCGTGAACAGGCGCTCGAGGGTGGCGCGAGCCACCTCACGCCGCACCGGGTCGAAGGAGCTGAGCACGATCGCCTCGGGCGTGTCGTCGACGATGACGTCCACGCCGGTCGCTGCCTCGAGCGCGCGGATGTTGCGGCCCTCGCGACCGATGATCCGGCCCTTGAGCTCGTCGGACGGGAGATGCACGACGGTGACCGAGGCCTCGCCGCTCTGCTCCGACGCCTGGCGCTGCATTGCCGCAATCAGAATCTCGCGGCTCTGCGCCGCGGCGTCCTCGCGAACCTGCACCTCCGCCTGGCGGATGCGTTCGGCGATCTCCGGAACGAGCTCGCCCTCGACGCTGCGAACCACCTCGGCGCGGGCCTCCTGCTCGGAGAGCGCCGCGACACGCTGGAGCTCGGTGGTGATCAGCCCCCGTTCGTCCTCGACGGTCTGGCGGAGCGTCTCGAGCTCTGCTTCGCGACGTGTCAGCCGCTGCTCGTTGGACTCGAGCTCGCGAAGCCGGCGCTCGAGGCCTTCCTCACGTTGATTGGTCCGCTGCTCCTGACGCGCAACCTCGGCGCGGCGCTCGCGAACCTCCGCCTCGGCTTCATCACGGCGCCGTGCAGCCTCCTCCTTCGCAGCCAGGAGCACGGACTTCGTCTCCTGCTCGGTGACCCGCACCTGATCAAGGCGCCGTTCAGCGTCAGCGTCATGGGTGACACGCACCTGGGCGACGCTTCTGCGCGCGTACATGACAGCTGCAGCCGCAAACGCGGCCGCAACAATCACCAGCCCTATCAGGAGGGCGATCTCGATGCCGATGGGATGAACCTCGGAAGTCGGGCGCGGTGCGCCCTGCTTGGAATGCCGCCTGTGGGGAAAGGGACCGGGACGGGACCCGCAACGCCTCGTTGCTCCGGTCGGGGCCGGCCCGCGATTGGCCGGTCGTTCACCACGGAAGACGGTCCCATTGTACGAGCCAGCAAGTGCGCCTGGCATGTTTCGATGAATCGCCCGCGGCAGGCTACCCTTGACGGGTGACGGATCGGGAGGCAACCGGCGCGCTTGACGCACCTGGAGATCTGGACTCGCGAAGTACAGGCCCGCGTGCCATCGCGGCGCTGCTCATCGCGAGCGGCATGCTTCGAGTCGGCGCCGTCGGCGTCGGCGTGGCCGTTCAGTTCCGGTTGAGCGACCTCGCCGGCGGCCGACCCAACGGCCTCGACGTCGGTCTGGTGGGGGCGGCACAGGCGGTCACGGAAATGGTGTTCGCCCCGATCCTCGCGCGCTATGCCGACCGCTTCGGGCGCCGGAAGTTCCTGGTGGCCGGGCCGATCATCTGCGCCGTCGCCGTCCTCCTGGTATTCCTCGGGGTGCGTCCGGCGCAACTCGGGGGGGCGCGACTCCTCGAGGGGATCGGCGCCGCCGCGTTCGTTCCCGTCGCGCTGGGAACGGTGGCCGCGGCGACGACCGGGAACCGTCGGGGACGTGCCCGCGCCAGTGGCGCGTTCGAGGCCGCGACGCTCATCGGCTACGCCGGAGGGTTTGGGCTCGGTTCGGTCGCGTACTTCGGCTTGCACCGCGGCGCATTCGTGCTCCTCGCCGGGCTCTATCTGCTCGCGGCGATCGTGTGCCTCATGTTCGTCCCGCGGGTGCCGCCGCTGCCGGTGCACTCACTGCGCGTGGTGGCCCGTGCGGTGATCGGCCCCGGTCCGATGCGCACGTTCCTCCCGGGTTGGATCATGTCCTTCGCGCTGATCGGGGCTTTCGTCGCCAACCTGCCGGCCCTGCTCCGCCACCGCGCCGTGTCCGGCCAGACGCTCATGCAGCACTTCGACGTCCGCGTGATCGGCCTTTTCCTGATCGGCTGGATCGTCGTCTTCCTCATCGGCATCGTGCTCTGGACGCCGGCGGTATCGCGCCTCGGTCCGGCGGTGGTGATGCGCAGAGCCGTCCCCGGAGCGTGGCTGACCATGATCGCCCTCTTCGCGATCAATCACCTGGAGATGCCGGCGGTCTTCGTGGCCGTCCCGTTCCTGGTGGCAGGGATCATCTGGCTCGCCGGATTCGGGCCCGCCGCGGTGACCTACCTCGCCGACTGTTCCGAGAGTTTCGCGGCCGATCGATCAGCGTTGATGTCCTTCTACACGGTCGCGCTTGCCGGTGGCGGTGCGGTCGGCGCCATCGTCGGGGGCCTGTTCGCCCGCTGGCTCAACATCGATGGTCTGGTGCTGCTCGGTCTGATCCTCTCAGCACTGACCTATTTCAGCCTGGCGTCGGTGGTGCGCTACGAGCGTGCGCAGAAAGCCGCCGTCGGCGCCGGCGCGGCGGCTCGCTGACTACCAGGCCCAGGCTTCGGGGGCTGTGCCGGGCCCAGGGAAGATCACATCGAGCTCCTCGAGTGTCGCGTCGTCCAGCGTCACCTCCAGGGCATGGAGATTGCCCTCGAACTGCTCCGGGGTGCGCGGCCCGACGATCGGCGCGGTGACGCCTGGGCGCTGCAGGAGCCATGCGAGCGCGACGGCCGACGGCTGCTCGCCGAGCTTGGTGCAGAGCGCCTCGTATCGTTCCACCTGGTCGCGGTGGCGTTCGAGCAGACCCTGGGTTTGCTCCGACGCGGACCGTCCGCCAGTGGCCTCCTTCGCGAGGATGCCGCCGAGCAGGCCCCGGAAGAGGGGGCTCCAGGCGATGACCCCGACGCCGTAGTTGATCGCCGCCGGGATCACCTCTTCCTCGACGTGACGCTCGGCGAGGTTGTAGAGGCATTGCTCGCTGATCAGCCCGAGGAAGTGACGCGCCCGCGCCGCCTCCTGGGCCTGCGCGATGTTCCAGCCGGCGAAGTTCGACGAGCCGACGTAGAGCACCTTGCCCTGCTGCACAAGGACCTCCATCGCCTCCCAGATCTCGTCGAACGGCGTGCTCCGGTCGATGTGGTGCATCTGATAGAGGTCGATGTGATCGGTGTGCAGGCGCCGCAGCGACCCTTCGCACGCCTGCCGGATGTTCCGCGCCGACAGGAACGTGTCGTTGGGCCAGTCGCTCATCGATCCATAGAGCTTCGTGGCGATGACGACCTTTTCCCTTCGCCCGCCCCCCTGCGCGAACCATCTGCCGACGATCTGCTCGGTGAGCCCCTCACCCTTCTTCCAACCGTAGACATTGGCGGTGTCGAAGAAGTTGAGGCCGGCGTCGAGCGCCGAATCCATGATCGCGTGCGATGTCGGCTCGTCGGTCTCCGGACCGAAGTTCATGGTGCCGAGGCACAGTCGGCTGACGGTCAGCCCGGAGCGTCCGAGGTGCGTGTATTCCATGACGCCGAGTCTGGCAGCAGGGTCGTTTTCGGCGGTGTCGAGAAGACTGCGCCCGCATCCGAGCCCAGGGACCGGCGTCAGTCGAGCCCGCGCATGACCCGCATCACGAGGCCTGACGAGAACCCGCGCCGCTGTAATGCGCCCGCGACCCGCATCCGCGCGCGCTGATCGCGCGAGTCGGGCGTTCCCGCACGATCCCAGAGCTGTCTCGCGACCGCGAGCGCAGCGGCCTCCTCGGTCTCGTCCTGTCCGTCGAGCGCCTCGGTGATGAGGTCGCCGGCGACGCCTCGCGCCTTGAGATCGGCAGCGACGCGGGCGCGCCCGTGACCCGAACGGCGATGCCGTGCAGCCACGGAGATCGCGAGGGCGGCGTCGTTCACGTAGCCCGCCGTGATGCAGCGACGCACCGCCTCGGACGCTGCCTCGGCGGTGTACCCGCGCCGCTCCAGTTTGCGCTGGAGCGACGCGGATGACTGGCTTGCGCCGCGAAGGATCCGTACCGCGGTGTCCTCTGCGGCGTTCGCGCTGTCGGGCTCGGCGGGTGCTGCAGTCGAGCGATCCATCGACGCGGCCCGCGTCGCGGTCAGGAGACCGAGATCGGAGGCAGTTCCGGGATGGAGCCGTTCAATTCGACCGCCACCTCGGCGACGACGACCGGGTCCGGCATCAGCGAGAGACGCACTTTCGTGGCCACCTCCTCGAGGAGGTCGGGGTTGCCGCGCAGGAAGTCGCGCACGTTCTCACGACCCTGGCCGAGGCGCATGTCGCCATACGAGAACCAAGCGCCGGCCTTTTCGATGACGTGAGCGTCGATCCCCATGTCGAGCACGCTGCCCGCGTACGAGATGCCCTCGTTGAAGAGGATGTCGAACTCGGCCGAGCGGAACGGGGGCGCCACCTTGTTCTTGACAACCTTGACCTTGACGCGGCTGCCGACGACATCGAGTCCCTGCTTGATCGAGTCGATCTTGCGGATGTCCATGCGCACCGACGCGTAGAACTTGAGCGCCCGTCCACCCGACGTGACCTCGGGATTCCCGAACATCACACCGATCTTCTCGCGAAGCTGGTTGATGAAGATCACCGAGGTGTTCGAGCGGCTGATCGCGGCAGTGAGCTTGCGCATCGCCTGCGACATCAAGCGTGCCTGCAGTCCGACGTGGCTGTCCCCCATCTCGCCGTCGATCTCGGCCTTCGGCACCAGTGCCGCGACCGAGTCGATCACGACCACATCGACGGCGCCGCTGCGCACCAGTACCTCGACGATCTCGAGCGCCTGCTCGCCGGTATCAGGCTGGGAGATCAGCAGTTCCTCGGTGCGAACGCCGATGCGCGACGCGTACAGAGGATCGAGCGCGTGCTCCGCGTCGATGAAGGCTGCGACACCGCCGCGCTTCTGCGCCTCGGCGATGATGTGGAGCGTGAGGGTGGTCTTGCCCGAGGACTCGGGACCGTAGACCTCGATGATCCGGCCGCGTGGGACGCCGCCGACCCCGAGCGCGATGTCCAGGGTGAGCGCGCCGGTCGGAATGACATCGATGGGCTGAGCCTGCACCTCGCCGAGCCGCATGATCGCTCCCTTCCCGTGCGCTCGCTCGATCTGGCCGAGCGCCGTCTGCAATGCCCGATCCCGCTCCGTCGTCACCGGCTCACTCCTCTCGTCATGGGGCGCCCGAGAACGCCTGCCGCTCACTTCAACGACGGGCTCGATGCTACGACTTGTTGTCAGTGTGTTCGTCAACGCTGTACTCCAAAGGGTGTTGGAAGGATTGGAGGTATGGCTACAGGGCCGAGGGGCGCCGCGACGGGCGGCGGTCCGGGCTCGTCCGGTGGGGCGAACATTTGTACTGTACCGCGTCCAGGCGGACCTTGCAAGCCCGAAGTTTTGATCTCCCCCACCATCCGCGCCACCGGTGTCAACAGCCGTCCGGGCGCCCGTTCGGGTCGCCGGTGACGTAGCCGATCGCGCTCGCGCAAAGCGCCAGCGCGACGTGGACTGCGTTGGCCCGGTTCCCCTCACGGCCCCGATCCTCGTCGATCCGGATCACCTGCACGGCATCGGAAAGCGCCACGGCGACGAATACCAGCCCTGCCGGCTTCTGCTCGCTGGCGGCGGGCCCGGCCACCCCGGTGATCCCGACGCCGATCGTCGCCTCGAAGCGCTCGCGTGCGCCGACCGCCATGGCTTCAGCGACCTCCGGGCTGACGGCGCCGTGTGTCACCAGGAGATGGCGCCCGACCCCGAGGTGGTCGGCTTTGACGTCGTCCGCGTACGCGATGACCCCGCCGCGCACGTATGCCGACGACCCGGGGGTAGCGGTGAGCACCGCACCGAGCAGACCGCCGGTGCAGGACTCGGCGACCGAGATCGTCATCCCACGCGCGAGGAGCAGCGCACCGAGGGCAGCCGATTCGGGGAAGGCCGTCGCCAGGAGCGGGCCCTCTGGATCCGGACCCGCGCCGGTCGAACGCGCCCCGCCCACCGCGTTAGATGACAAAGCGGCGGTAGCGCCAGAGATAGTCGAGGCCGCTGAGGACCGTCGCCACCACCGCGAGCACGACGAACACCGTGGCGACGAGGTGCAGCGCCGAGTACGGCTGCTCGAGGATCAGCAGCACGATCATCACGTTCTGCGTGACCGTCTTCGACTTGCCCCAGGGGGTTGCGCCGACAACCACACCCTGGCCGGCGGCGACGAAGCGAAGGCCGGTGATCACGAACTCGCGCGTGAAGATCACCACCACAACCCAGAAAGGCACGACGTCCTGGCTCACCAGAATCGCCAGCACGGTGATCACGAGGATCTTGTCGGCGAGGGGATCGAGGAACTTGCCGAGCTCAGTCACGAGCTGGCGGCTCCGGGCGATCCGCCCGTCGAGCGTGTCCGTGGCGGCCGCGCCCGCGTAGACGGCGACGCTGACCTGGTCGTGGTACGCCCACGACGCGGTGAGCGTGTAGCCGATCACCGGGACGAGAAGCAGCCGGAGGAGCGTCAGCTGGGTCGGCAGGGTCAGATGCCGCGTCACCGGTAATTCGTGAACTGCAGCGGCACGTCGAGGTCGAGATCACGGAGCTGCTGGATCACCGCCTGCAGCTCGTCCTTCGCCTTGCTGGAGACGCGCAACTGGTCGCCCTGGGTGCGCACCTGTGCCTTCGGATGCTCGCTGCGGATGCGCTTGGTGAGGTCGCGGGCCACGTCCTCCCCGATTCCCTTGCGCAGCTTGATGACCTGCCGGACGTTGCCCTTGGCAGCCGGCTCGGGCTTCTGCGGATCGAGAACCTTGAGATCGATCCCTCTGCGGTGGATCTTGGTCTGGATCACGTCGACGATCGACTTGAGCTGCGCCTCGGTGCCGCTCAGGAGCGTGATCGTCTCGCCCTCGAGCGTGATCTCGACCGTGATGCCCTTGAAGTCGTAGCGGGTCGTGATCTCGCGACGCGCCTGGTCGATCCCGTTGACCAGCTCCTGGCGATCGAACTCACTGACGACGTCGAAGCTGTAGTCCTGCGGCATGTGGCGATGAGGATAGCTGGCCGCTGCATGCGGCGTGCCGCAAAACCCGGCGGCTACTCCTCGCCGAGGTCGGCCAGGAGCTCGTCGACCTGGAAGACGTCCATCAGCACCTCACGCGACTTGCTGCCCTCGAACGGACCCACGATGCCGTGCTCAGCGAGCTGATCGATCAGACGCGCGGCACGCGTGTAGCCGACGCTCATCTTTCGCTGCAGCAGCGACGCCGCGGCGCGTCCTTCGGCGGCGACCGTGTGCGCTGCCTTGGCGAACAATGGATCGCGCTTGGTCGCATCCCGCGCCCAGGAGACCGTCGCCTCGACGGTGAAGATCTCCTCCTGATAGTCGGGCTTGCCCTGCAGCTTCCAGTGGCCGATGAGGGTGTCGAGCTCGCGGTCGCTGACGAACGCGCCCTGCAGGCGGCGTGGCTTGCCCTCGTCGATGGGCAGATAGAGCATGTCGCCACGACCGAGGAGCTTCTCCGCGCCCATCTCGTCGAGGATGACCCGCGAGTCCACGCCGCTCGACACCGCGAACGCAACGCGGCTCGGAATGTTCGCCTTGATGAGTCCGGTGATGATGTCGGCCGACGGACGCTGGGTGGCGACGATGAGGTGCAGCCCGACCGCGCGCGCGAGCTGGGCGATCCTGCAGATCAGATCCTCGATCTCTCCGGCCGCGACCATCATGAGGTCCGCAAGCTCATCGATGACGATGACGACGTAGGGCAACGGCGCGACACCGAGGCCCGGCGCCTTCTCGTTGAAGGCGACGATGTTGCGCGCGCCGTGGGAGGCGAAGAGCTTGTAGCGCTCCTCCATCTCCTTCACCGCCCAGCGAAGCGCTGCGACCGCCGACTCCGGCTCGACCACGACCGGCACGAGCAGATGCGGGAGGTCCGCGAAGTTGGACAGCTCGACCCGCTTGGGGTCGATGAGGATCATCTTCAGCTGCGCCGGCGTGGCCTGCAGCAGGAACCCACCGAGCACGGCGTTGATGCACACCGACTTCCCGCTGCCGGTGGCGCCCGCGATGAGCAGGTGGGGCATGCGCGTCAGGTCTCCGATCACCGGGTGGCCACTGACGTCCGCGCCGAGCGCAACGCTCAGCTTGTTGCGCTTGTCCGTGAACGCCGGCGACTCCACGGTCTCCTTCAGGCTCACCAGTTGCGCGGCCTTGTTCGGCACCTCGACACCGATTGCCGACTTCCCGGGGATGAACGGCTGGATCCGAATGGGCGCCGCCAGCGCAAGAGCGAGGTCGGTCTGGTAGCCGAGAATGCGTCGCACCGGCACACCGACGGCGGGTTGCAGCTCGTACTGGGTGACGGTCGGACCGCTGTTGGCGCCGACGATGCGCGTCTCGATGCCGAACGACTGCAGCGTGCTCACGATCTTGTCACCCGTGGCACGAACTTCCGCGGCGAGCCGCTCGCGCTTGCCGGTGATCGTGTCGAGCAGCTCCGCCGTCGGCAGGACCCAGACTTTTTCGGGCTCGTCGTTGATGAGCGACGCATGACCGACGCCCACCTCCGGGACCGGCCCGATCGCAGGGATCGCGGACTCGCCCGGGTTTGCCGGCACGCCCTCGAACTCCCGGGTGAAACCGTGCTCGCCGAGGTCCTCGCCTGTCGCCTGCGGCACCTCGGGGTCGAGGAACTCGGTCAGGGGGGGCGGCTGCGGCGTCCTGCGGACGTCGAACGGGAGCGTCATCGGCACGCCGGTGAGCTCGGCCGAACCATCCGGCGTGGGCAGCGGGAACGCACGAGGGCGGGCATCGCGCGCCGACGGCGAGCGATCCCGGCGCAATCCATCGCCTTCGGCGGCGAACCACCGGCCGATCGCGCGGATCGCGGCGCCGGTCCGAAGGTCGGGGGCGAGGATGACCCCGAGAAACGCGACCACGACGAGTGCCGCGCCGGCCCCTGCACCACCGAGCACGCGCTCGACGCCGTTGCCGATCCAGCGTCCCACGTCACCCGCGTTGACCGGGCCGATCATCCCGATGAGGCCCAGGAGCGCGATCATCGCCACAGCGCTGCCCACCGCAGCCAGCGTTCCGGCGCGCCACTCCGGGGTCAGGCAGAGGCGAGTGCCCGTGAGCACCAGCCCGGCCACGCCGATCCACGCTCCGACGCCGAACGCACCGATGAGGCCGTCGTGCACCGGTCCGGCGACGGCCCCTCCCCCCGGCAGCAGGAGGATGGCGGCGAGAATGACCCCGGCTCCGATCGCGCCGATGCCCGTGAGCTCACGGCGCAGATCACGATGCAGGAGCGGTCCCCGCGAGGGCGCCGAAGCGCGCGAGCGTGGGCGCGCGGCAGGACGTCGCGATCCCGCAGTGCGCTGACGCTTGCGCGGCGGTCGGGTTGGGGCGGAGCGAGCCATTACGTGAACTCGATGTGGGACGCGTGGGAGACGGGCTACCGAGGCCCCGTGGACGGGTCGGATGCTATCAGCAAATCGGCCTCCACAAGAGCCGCGGGGCCTGCCGGGACAGGTCGGTCGAGCCGTCGATCACGAGCGAACATGCGTACCCATACTACACGGATGTGTTGTCGTGGTGACTGATTCCCGCAGGGTCGGCGCCTGCTCGGTCGGAGGTGATTGGCATGATTCGCGTCGTGGACATCGGCATCGCACTGTTCCCGGACGCCGAGGAGCTCGATTTCGCTGGTCCGTGGGAGGTCCTCGCGTTCTGGGCGCGCAGCTGGCCGGATGACGACGTGTCGGTGTTCGCCGTGGCCGCCGACCTCGCGCCGGTGCACTGCGCCAAGGGGCTTCGCGTCCTCCCCGACCGAAGGTGGGACGCCACGCCGCGTCTCGATGTCCTGGTGTACCCGGGCGGCCGTGGGACCCGCACGCAACTCGAGCCCGGCGATCCGATCCATGCGCGGCTTCAGGGCCTCGCCGCGGCCGGGACGCTCATGACGAGTGTCTGCACCGGCTCGCTCGTGTTCGCCGCCGCAGGGCTGCTGCACGATCGCCCCGCGACCACGCACTGGGGTTCGCTCACCAAGCTCGCCGAGCTCGATCCGACGATCGAGGTCCGTCCCCATGATCGCTTCGTCGACAGTGGCGACGTCGTCACCGCAGCAGGGGTGTCCGCCGGCATCGACATGGCACTCCACCTCGTCGCGCGCCTGCACTCACTTGGTCGTGCCGTCGAGGTGCGTCGCGGCATCCAGTACGACCCCGAGCCTCCCGTCTAACCGTCCCGCGCGTCGCCGCGTCGCGCGCAGGTGCCTTGACCGAATCGGCTATTTGGTCATGGCAGTCAGCAGCGACGTCGCCAGCTGCTGCGTCGCACCGAGGCTCGCAGACTTGTAGTCGACGAACACGCCAAAGGCATCGGAGTTGTACCAGTCGCATGCGTTGAGCGGCACGTCCGTGATGCCGCTCACATCCGTCACCGTCGCGCACTCGAGGCTGATCCCATTGAAGCTCGAGTCTGCGGGCGTCGAAACCTCGGTCCCGTTGACGCTTCCAAACAGCGCACCCAGGCTCACGCCCTGCCGCGGGGTGTCGTTGTTGGCGTTGTCCTGCGCCAGGAGGAACAGATAGTCGAGCTTGTCCTGGCTGTCCGTGTACCCCGCGCCCTCGGTGTGGCCACCCTGCAGCGCAGGCAGCTCGATCCCACTCTGCATCTGCGTGACCGTGGCCTCGACTGTGGAGTCCGAGCTCTTGGAGTCACCCGCGATCGAGGTGGGCTCGTGATAGGTCGGAGTGGTCGCAAGCGAGAGCAGCCGCACACCACCGGAAAAGAGCAACACCTTCCCGGCCACCACGAGGATTGCGATGGCGACCACCGCGAGCGCGCTCCTTCCCGCGAAGCGGCGAGACCGCGGGCGCGCTCCGGGCGGTGGCGGTGGCGGTGGCGGGATGGGTTGCACGCCCGAGGGAAGCGCGAATCCGGGGGCTGCCGGGTCGACGGGCGCAGATGCGACCCCCGATGAGGGATTCAGATCGGGGCGCCAGCTACCGTCAGCTTCCTCGTCCATTGGTGTTGAGCGTATGGAAGCGGCCGCAAGAATTGGCCACAGTTGCCGTTTTGTCACCGCCGCTCACACCCCGGCGGTTGCGTCAGACCTCGGTGACGAGCGGAAGGATCAGCGGACGCCGCTTGGTCTTCTTGTAGAGGAAGCGCGAGAGCCCCTCGTGGATCGCGCCCTGCCACGCCGTGTAGCCCGCGTCGGGCGTCAGCCGCGACACCAGCGAGAGCACATGCTCCCGAGCCTCCTCGAAGAGCGCGTCCGCGTCGTCGGCCACGAACCCGCGTGACACGAGATCCGGCCCGGCGACGACGGCCCCGCTCGAGCGCTCGACGGTGACCACCACCAGGATCACGCCGTCCTGGGCCAGCTGCTGGCGATCGCGGAACACGACGTCGCCGGCTTCCTCGATGCTCAGACCGTCGACGTAGACGTATCCGCATCGAACCTTCTCCCCGGTGGGGCGCGCGCCGTGCGCGTCAAACGTGATGACCGTTCCGTTGTCGATCGGGAGGACTCGCTCGGCGGGGATGCCGACGGACCGGGCGAGCGCCGCATGCAACGCGAGGTGGCGGTACTCCCCGTGCACGGGGATGAAATACCGCGGCCGTGTGAGCGTCAGCAGGATCTTCAGCTCCTCGCGGCTCGCATGTCCCGAGGCATGCACCTTGTGGCGCGACGAGTTGAACACTCGGGCGCCACGACGGTAGAGGTTGTTGATCGTCCGGTGGACCGATTCCTCGTTGCCTGGGATGGGGTTTGCGCTGATGATCACCGTGTCGCGCTCGCGCAGGCTGACCATGCGGTGCTCACCCGCGGCGATGCGGACGAGCGCGGACAGCGGCTCACCCTGGGCGCCGGTGCAGAGGATCGCGAGCTCCTTGTCCGGCACCGTCTCGTGCTCCTTGGGCGTCACGAACATCCCCGGTGGCACGTGCAGATACCCGAGCTCCTCGGCGACCTTGATGTTCTTGAGCATCGACCGCCCGACGATGAAGCACCGTCTGCCGCTGGCCTGGGCGGCGCCGATCGCCTGCTGCAGGCGCGAGATGTTGGATGCGAAGGTCGCCATGACGATGCGTCCCTCCGCTCCCTCGAAGATGGGCGCAAGCCCTTCGCCGACGGTTCGCTCGCTCGGCGTCGTCCCCTCCTGCTCGGCGTTCGTGCTGTCACTGAGCAGGAGCAGGACTCCCTCGTCGCCGATCCGCGCAAGCCGGGCCAGGTCGGGCGGCTCACCCTGCACCGGCGTGCTGTCGATCTTGAAATCACCCGAGTGCACGATCACTCCCGCCGGAGTGCGGACGATGAGCGCGCACGCGTCGGGGATCGAGTGCGTCGCGTGCACCCACTCGACCTCGAAACAACCGAGCGTTCGCGTGTCCCCGGCGCGGACCGTGTGCAGCTCCGTGGTCTCGATGAGCCCGTGCTCGCGCAGCTTGTTGCGCAGAAAGCCGAGCGTCAGCGCCGTCCCGTAGACGGGGACGGGCAGTCGCGGGAGCACGTACGGCAGCGCGCCGATGTGATCCTCGTGCCCGTGGGTGAGGACGATGCCGCGGATGTTGTTGATCCGCTCAAGCAGCCACTGGATGTCCGGGATGACCAGGTCGACACCGAGCATCTCCTGCTCGGGGAACATCAATCCGGTGTCGATGATCACGATGTCGTCGCCGGAGGACAGCGCGAGCATGTTCCGACCGATCTCGCCGAGGCCGCCGAGCGGAACGAGGGTCAACTGTCCCGTGTCAACCGCGTCGGTCAAAAGAGATCCATCTGGTCGCCGCCCGGAGCAGCGGCGACGGCGCGGAGCTCGGTGGACGATGCGCCCGCTCGTCGCGCGCGTGTCGCCTCGGCGTCGTTGAGGTAGCCGCGCACGCGCCGCATGTCGGCTTCGAGCGTCTCCTTCAGCGCGCCGTTGTAGAGCGCGGCCGCGGGGTGATACAGCGGGACGAAGACACGGTCGTTGTGGTGCACGCGCTCGCCGTGAAGGCGTGAGATGCCACCCGCGTCGGGCAGCAGACGCGTCAGCGCGTGGCGGCCGAGCAGCAGGATCACGTCGGGTTGCAGCAGATCGATCTGCTCGTCGAGAAAGTGACTGCACGCGGCCACCTCGATCCGTTCCGGATCGCGGTTGCGCGGTGGCCGGCACTTCACGATGTTCGTGATGTAGATGTCGCGGCGGTCGAGCCCGACCGATTCCAGGAGCGAGGTGAGCAGGCGACCCGCCGCTCCGACGAACGGCTTGCCCTCGCGGTCCTCGTTCTCGCCGGGCGCTTCGCCGACAGCCATCACCCGCGCGGTCACCGGCCCGTATCCGGGCACAGCCTGGATACGGGTGAGATGCAGCGGGCATGCGGTGCACGCGCGAACCCGCCCGTGGAGCTCGAGGACCTCGTCCGTCGTCGCCACCATTGGCGGATTCTAGTGCGCCGCGCCGGGGCGCGGTGACGCGATCGCGGCGGTTCGCGGCGTGTGCGTGTCAGCGTCCGCCCAGCACGAGCTCGGCGACCTGCACCGCGTTGGTCGCGGCTCCCTTGCGCAGGTTGTCAGCGCTGAAGAAGAGCGCGATGCCATGCTCGGTTCCCGCATCCCTGCGGATGCGCCCGACCTGGACGTCGTCGGTGCCGGCCACCGCGCGTGGCGTCGGATACCGCTGCGCCTGCGGGTCGTCGACGACGACAATGCCGGGTGCCGAGGTCAGCAGGGCGCGAATGCCCTCGAGGTCGGCGGGACCGTCCAGCTCCACCCAGACCGCGGCACTGTGCCCGATGGCGACCGGGACCCGGACCGTGGTCACGCTCATCCGGAGTGACGGCGCATCGAGGATGCGCCGTGTCTCGGCGATCACCTTCAACTCCTCCTCGGTGTCGTCGCCCTCCATCGTCCATCCGCCCGGCACGACGTTGCCGTGCAGCACGTGCGGATAGACATGCGCGGTCGCCTGCGATCCGGCGGCGTCGTCGCGCGTCTGCGCTTCGAGCTCGTCAGCGAGGCCCCTTCCCGCTCCGGTGGCCGCCTGATACGTCGCGACCGTCACGTGGCGCAATCCAAGCGCGCCCTGCAGCGGCGCAAGCACGATGGAAAGCGGGATGGCGACGCAGTTGGGGTTGGCGACGATCCCGTGATGCCCGGCGAGGGTCTCGGCATTGACCTCGGGAACCACGAGCGGGACATTCGGATCCATGCGATAGGCGCTCGACTTGTCGATCGCGATGCCGCCGGACTCGGCGACGCGAGGCGCATGGCGCCGCGATGTCGCGGCGCCGGCCGCGAAGAACACGACATCGATACCGCGCAGCGCGTCATCGCGCAGCTCCTGCACCTCGACGTCCCCGAGGTGCGTGGCGACGTGCGTCCCAGCGCTCCGGGAGCTCGCGAAGAGTCGCAGGTCGGCGGCCGGAAACGCTCGATCGGCGAGCACGCGCACGAGCGTGCCGCCGGCGGCTCCGGTCGCACCGACGAT
>CAAGKR010079472.1_pt1 | contig 15112 bp, 19 predicted proteins | sample 2556971 | NCBI WGS metagenome assembly CAAGKR01 (sample SAMEA5207829, study PRJEB30636) | soil metagenome | biome: forest; feature: boreal; material: soil | place: USA | collected 2011-09 | depth 1 m | reverse complement strand
TGCTTTTGCTTTCTGATCCTGAATGACCGTGAACTTTCCAGCGAGTTCCGTCTGAGCGAGCATCATTTGCTCATCGTACTTCGCTTTCTCTTCCGGCTTCGTGAGGTCTAATCCTTCATCCTGAATTTTCTTGTATTCGTCTTTGTACCAATTCTCCGCTTGCTTTCTTTCACGGGCGTATTTATCCGTTATGAGATCGGCCTGTTTGTCGCGGAGTCCTTTGTCTACTTCGAGAACTTTTTTTGCGTGCTCCTCGGCGGCTTTTTCATCTTCTTTGCGATTAGCGAGAACTTGCATTGCCCGTTCATGGTCTAAGTCTTCGAGCTTTAATTGCAGGTCTTGGTATTGTTTCGAATCTTCACCATAGGCATCCTTCGCTTCTTCGAGTTCCTGGTTCAGCCAGAACGTCTTAGTCTCAAAAGATTTGTTTTCCAGTTCCCGTTTGCCGTCAACGGTTTCGGCGGCAACGTTAATTTCTCGTTTGGACGCAAGCTCATCTTCACGAATCATTTCTTCGTAGGTCGCTTTTTGAGCCTCCTTTAATTCTTTCGCGTCTTTCTCTCGGAGCCATTTTTGCGCTTCAAATGTCTCTTTGAGTGCAGTAAGCGGATTGGCGGGTTCTTTAGTTTTTTTATCAGTGGCGACGGGAGACTTAATCTTGGACTCCAACTCCGCTCTAATCGTATCGTCCCCGGTGTGCAGCCCCTTCACTAAGTCGGCATATTTTCCGCCATGCGACGCGACGTATGACAGAACATCGGCCTGAGCGCCGAAACCAGATTTGACGAGTGAAACGGGAAGTGCGTTGCCGCCTTCGGGTGCATTCGTTCCGCCAAGCGTTCCTATGATGTCGGAAATGCCGCGATAAATATCCCGAAAAACGGAATAGATTGTTTTCAGTCTGTCAATCGCGGGCTGTAATTTTACTTCGCTCAAAGAAGCGATGAAAGACTCCACCTTCGGTTCTAACTCTAAAAAAAGCGGAGAAAGCTGCTTGAACTCTTTCAGCGCGAATTTCTGCGCCGCGTTCTCAACGGTTATTACTAATTGATCCCATGTATGGAATCCGTCCTTCATTCGCTCTTTTAGTTCGTCAACCGTTCCGCCGTATGCCTTTTCAATCGCATCCAATCGCTGCATCGCGGTAGCGTTTTTGTCAACATGAATGCCGATAAGTTGTAGCCGCGCCTGAATTTCCGGATCTGCACCCTTACCAATAAACCGAGCGAATGACTCCGTCGCAAGCCCCGTTGCCTCACTACCCGCAATGGCTATTTCCGTGAGCCGCTTTAAGTTTGCGCCGCCAACGCGACCGAACGCGGCAATGCTCGCCATCGTATCGGCTATCTCAGTACGGGGGCGAACGAATTCCTTCGATAGCTGGTCAACATCCCCCATCATGTACCCCAGCTCTTTGTGCCGGTCTTCGATACTTAAATTCGTTCGCGCCAATCCCACTGCGATGCGATCCTCCGCTTCGTCCGCCGTTCGCGCCAAACTTATCCATGCCCTTGCTCCCTCGACCAAACCCGCCGTGAGTGCCGCAACTCCCGCCGCTACACCCAGCATTGGAGTGCTCGCACCAAATACACCGGATAGACTTCGCCCAACTCCCAACTGTGAAATCAGCGCACCCGCTCCTCCGGTTTGGACTTCCTTTCGTTCGGCGGAGACCTGTTTCAGGGCGCGGAGTTCGGCGGAGGCTTGCTCTAATCGGTTCTTATGAATCCGGGTTTGAATGACATCGGCCTGAGCGACATCTTTCTTTAATTGATTCGTGAGATTCGTTCGCTCATTCGATAATTCCTTCTCATAAGAGATAAGTTTTTTCGTGGACTTCCCGGCCCAATCCTGCCGGTACTCCTCAACGGTTTTTATCGAAGCCATCGCTCCGGCCTTATACATATCGTAGTGGCCGGTCATTTCCTTCACCGCTTTTTGGTGCGTTGCGGTGAGTCCCTTAACGGACGTAGCTATCTTTTTCTCATGGGCGTCCCACGCGGCATTCGCCGTGTCGAAGTTTTGCTCAATTAAAATTCCGAGACGCGCATCCAAAATAGTTACTCCTTATTCCGGTTTCCAATTCGCTTTGTTACTCGCCATGTTCTCCGCCGAAGCGAACGAACATGCTCGAAAGATTTCCGCCGCGTCTAAGTAAAACGCTTCGCTCATCGGAAGTCCTAATATCTTCGAAGCGCGATACATGGAAAATTCACTCCTGAGATATTCGGGAATGAAATCGTTCGTATCGGTTTGATCGCCCGCGTCCGGGTCTATCCATTTCCGCTTATCGAACTCACGGGAGTCACGCTCAACGCTTCTTCCGGTGCGTTCGAACTCTCGACGAAAAAACCCTGAGTCTCCACCAATACATAAACCGGGATGAACTCATAAATTTCTTCTATCGAAGGCGAACCCGCGAACGGAATATAGAGCGCGGCAGTCCACGCGGAATGAAGCGGTTCGGAAAGACGATTCTCATTCGTGTAGTAATCCGCGTCCTCGTCGGACGGCTCCGGATCAACCGGCAACAGTGTTCGTGCGTTTAGCTGAACTAAGATTCGAGCGAAGCGGTCTTTCGTACTCATCCTATCGCCGGATTTAATCTCATCACTCGCGCCTTCCATGTAACCTTTCGCGGCAGCGATTTGAGTTTCTAATTCGGCTTTTTGCTTCGCACGAATTGAGGCGAGAAGCGCGGCGTCCGTTAGAATAACTTTCGCCGCATCTCGCCTCGCGTTCTCAGCTTTGTCGATTTGACCTTGACCGAGCTTGCCGCACGGCACTAAATACCGCGCGGAACCTATGGCTATTTCTTTATAGAATTGCCGCGCGAATTCTCGACACGGCCATTCATTGTAGTTTGGCATTATACTCTCCTTTGAATTACGCTTCGTGTTCGCTTTGCTCGTTCATGCGGTCAGACGTGGCCTTAGCCGCGCCCTTCGATTCACCGGCGCGATTCTCCACATGGTCTTTAATCATCGCGTGGTGACCGCCTACGGCACGGCCCGGTGCTGGTCGTGAGCGATGCACGGCTTCCATCGCGGGTTCGCTTGCGTCACTAACGGGTTTCTTTGGTTGTGCGTCTTTTACTTCTTTCATAGTTTTTTCTTATTAAGTGATTCGTGTTGAAATTTATTCGGCTCGCTGCCGCTGGATAGCCCTATCCAACGGTGCGCTGCCGAGTGGAGAGCATAATTGCTTATGCCAACTTTTAAGCCAGCGTGAATGTCGCAATGCCGAGCGAGATACCGCCCGGTGATGTGTTGAGATTCACTTGGGCATACGCCGTGGTACCTTTGAAAACGAGCTTCGTCATGCGAACGCCATTCTTGTCATCCCACGATACGCCGGTTCGCTCCGGGCGCAAACAGCCGCCTTGCCAGTCGAACGTTTCGTTGTAACGCGTGTAAATCAAAAGCTCCTGATCGAGATTGCCGTATTGAGCACGCTGCAAAATCTGGCTCGCCGCTGTCTCCTGACAATTAAGAGTAACGGTATGCGTTAGAAACTCCGAAGAGGTCTGGCCGAGCGAATTAGTGCTGCCTACGGATTGAATGCCGATAGAGCTTCCATCACCGAGTGTTCCGATGTCATACGTCGAGCTTAGAGCGCCCTGTGGCCCATATTGAGCGTAGACGAAATTCGAAGCGCGGAACTCCGCCACGTTATATCCTTCCGCTGCAAGGCCGAGCGGCGTTCCACCGGAAGCGCCGCCGCCGCCCGTTGCCGTATTAGAATAAATCCATTGTTCCTGAGAATCGAAGAGCGTTGTCTTATAATCTAAATCAATCTTCCGTCCGCCTTTATTCGGAATCAGAAAATTGTAAGTCATACCGGCATACGCGGAGCCGTTCGGATTTACGAAGTCATTATTCGAAGTAGGAACCAGCGAATAGTGCTCGCCTTCCGGCGTTACAACGTCGAGCGAATGCGGAACCTGAGAAAGCAGGTGAACATCGTTCCACGTTAAAAACGCCGATTGCAAAAGCGGAATTTTCGCATTGAATTCCACCGCGTCACGCCACGGGCGATCAAGAAAATCTATAACCGGAGCGTCCTTAAATTCCCACGTTCCCGGCATACGCGATTTCCATTGCCCGCCTTCCGTCGCGTGTGTAAAATAAAACCCCGGAGAGGCAAATCGCGCGCTTGCTACTTTACCGGATCGGTGGTTGAGTCCATTCCATGCCATAGTGTTTTTGTCCTTATTGTTATACGTTCGTCGTGCGGAATGCGAGGTCTATCCTCCACATCCACCACGGCGGACGAATGGAAAAATCCTGAAATTTATTTCTGAGATCGTCGTCGTAGTCCACGTTCATCACTTGCGGTTCTTCTAACCAGTAAGGGAATTGACCGCTAACTAACGACGGATCGGGCCAGCCGAGGGGATTCGTGACCGAATCGTAGGGCCGTAAAACTTTTAGCGTTGCCTTTGTCATGTTCCGGCGCAAAACCTGAATGTCAGGATAATTACCGAAGTCAGAACCGAGAACGTTGACGTAGCAGTAAAGCGAAAGACGCAACGCCGTTGTCGAATCCTCCCACTGCGTAGCTGTTGAAATGTGCTGATCGGTCGCGTCGTAAATAAGAATCGCGGGCGATTGATCGTCTCGCACGTCCAGCGCCACGAGTTGCGGGCTGTCTCCGTATCCGGGAATTCCGATTCCACGTCCGATAAATTTCCATAGCGGAGTTGACGCGGAATCCTTAGCGGTTTTTAGCTGCACCATGAGCGCGGCGACTGCCGCGTTCCCATTGGAAAGCCCGTTGCCCGAAAAAACGAATTGCGATGCGTCCATTATGCCATAATCGGTTCGTGCGGTAATGCTTCTCCGATGCGAAGCCTATTAAATCCCGTAACTAATTCACGCTCTATGTCTTGCCCGTCTCGCCTTGCTACGCCGAGCCATTGCCGCGTCCTTTGATTCCCAACGGCGCGAGGGTTCGTTTCGCGCGAAACCGCCAGAGCGTGCCCCGTGCCCGCCGTGGTTACTAAATTGTCGTAGTAGTCCAGCGATTCCTGCATGTGCTGCCCATCGGAACCTAACGCGTAAAGATCGACGGGTGACGTAGGAAGTTCATGTGCCCTTCGAAAGTATTTCGCGTATTGCTTGCTATACTTTTTGAATGCCGAACCCTTCACGTCCCTGCCGGACTTCGTGCGTTTGATCGTATTCGTTCGAAGCACCCGCGCAGCGATTCGCGGAGCACTCTTTTCGGCAAATTCCCGAATGAGTGCTCGCGCCTGCGGTATCTCGTTTAGAATTATCTTAGCCACGGGTAAATCTCCTAACTCGCGTTCGCGTCCGTTCGGTATCTATTACCTGCCCGGATTTCGAGAAGTCGATGAAGAGGCGCTTCTTGCATTCTCTCCATCTGCACTTTGCCTCCTCTGTCCAGAGAATAATATCCCCGTCGTGAGGCCGCGCCCCGGAGTTCGCGCTTGACTTCCATTGCGATTGCATCCGTGTGTAAGCTCGCTTAATAAAAAGCGCCGCGAACGTTGTTGTGATCGTCTGAATCGTTATCGCCTTATGCGCCGCAATCGCCGTAGTGATTTGATCGGGCGTATATTGCCCGTCCACTCCGGCTATTTGCAACGGTCGAATCAATTCCCGCAATTCATCGGTCTGTAGATACGAGTATCCTAAGAATTGCAGCCATTGATTATAGGGCCAGCCCTGAAAGGGAAACCGTGCATAAATGTCCGGCAAGCTACTGTCTATAAGTTCCGCGAATTCGTTTTTCGCTGCATCATAAACAGCCGTTACCGCGTCCGAGAAATCCGTTGAGGATACCTGAAAAAGCGTCTGCATACTGCCGACTTCTTTCGTAATATCATTGCTTGGATCGCTCGCCGTTACGTTCGCCATTTGCACGGCATCCCATATCTGGCCCATGTCTTATGCGGTGGAGCTAAGGATAGTCTGTCCGCGTGTCGCATCGAGGAGCGTAGAGCCCCAGCATACGTCCGCCTGCAAGAACACGTTACGCGTATCCATGTCGGCGTAAGTCTGCCAGCGAACCGTGATACCGGATTCGGGGTCTTTCGTCCATGACTCCGTAACCGGAGCCGCACCTTCGGAGAGTATCGCCCACGGCTGGAATTCCAAGAATCCAACAGCAATCGCGTGCTCTTCGAACAGCATTCCGATTTCCGTTCCCGCGCCGGAGAACGACTGCGACGGCATAGCCAAAGACCAGTCCGCGCCGATATTATACAGCGTCGGAATACGACCGTCCATCAGCACGGCCTCAGATTCGCCCTTAATGCCCTGCCCCTGATTAATCGAAAGCACATACCGGTCGATATTCAGGAGGTCGCGGTTGTATTGTACCGTCGTTCCACGGAAGCGCACTTTGTCGCGCCCCGGATCGACGCGGTTGAGTTGCAGGTTCGTCATCGCCTGTCGCATCGTTGCATCCGTGAGGCGTTGGTTGTTTGCACCAACGAACGGGAAGTACGACCAGTAGGAAGCGATGTCCTGTTCAACGGAGAACACAAGATCATCAAGCATTCCCGTGACCGTCTCTTTTAAGATTCGGTATTGGTTGCCCTGAACGATACGAGCTTCTAACTCCGTGAGTGAAATCTTACGCTGAATGTGATTATTGAACGTAAGGGAAGCCGATGGCAATTTGACATCCTGCGAGGAGTTCGGATTCGTGTAGGATACGTTTGCGGGAGCCTGCGGCGTGTTCGGCAGTGTGATCGTAACCGTCTGGCCGCCACGGGTCATCACGGTCTGTTGGCGCACGGTAAACACGTTTTGAACGAGTCCGCCGCGCCGTCTCAAAAATGGAATAGACTCTTCCTCGACCAACGTTGGCACGAGTGAGGCAAGATTATTAGCCATAGGTAAATTAAATTATGCACGCGCGGGCTTATCGCGGCGGTGTGAATCCAATGCTGTGATTTATCGTCTCAGGGCGGTGAGACTGCCACGCGAGTTTGTACGAGTCTCGCTAACTCACTCGGCTTTGTACGAGAGCCGAAACTCACGCGAACAAAGGGCTTTGCTCGCTTAGGTAGTAAGAGAAATGCAAAAGCCGGGAGACACGTTCCCGGCTTAGACAATCAGTTTGCTGAATTACCCTATTAACTTACCAGCCATTGCATCAATCTTCCCCGCTTTGAACAGCACATTAAATCGGACTTTTTCTTCGGGCGTTTGTAAGTGAATTGGTTTCGCGGCGAGTTCCGTATCGGAAATGTTTGTGCCCGGTGTGCCGGTACGTGACTTCGCTTCCGTCGAAGCCTTAGCCGAACCCGGAATGAAGTGTGGGTTGTCGGCTAAAAACTTATCTGCTAAATCCTGCAGCGTGAGCGGCGTATATGTATCTTTGCGAAGCACTTCACCGTTAGAATCTAAAATATGAATCGTCTCGCGTCCGTCGTCATCAGAGAGTTCGATTCGATATTCCGATTTCAGTAATTGGGCAACTTGCTTTGGATTGTTCGCCTTTGAGGTTACGCCCATGAGCGCCGTGTCGATACGGCTGTTTCGATAGCGAGATTCGGCGCGGTCCTTCGCTTCGATTGCCTGCTTCACGGTTCGTTCTTTTTCTTCGTCTAACTTTGCAGACTTCTTCCGATCGCCGGCGAGACGAGCAACGTCTGTAAATACCGCCTCATCTAAGTCCGCAACATCTTCGAAGCCGGGAGTCTTTCTTAGGATATCAAGAAATGGTTTTCGTGATTGACGCTTACCGTCGCTAAAGCTATTCCCGCGTGTTAGTCTCTGAATTTCGTCTACTTCGGCCTTCGTAAAGGTGCGCTCTAATTCGTGCTTGTCTGGAATGACTTCTGGTGTAACCTCTGGGTTTTCGAGTTCAGGCATGGGCTAATAATTCTTTAAGTTGTGAAATGATTTCTCTCGGTTGAATCTCTCGCATACAGTCCACCATTTGCGAACGGTCTGCGGTACACTTTTGATTGCGGCCATAACCGCGCTCTACTTGCAGGTTACAAGGACGTTCGCATTCGCCGTTTCGTTCCGCGCTCCGAACGACACAAGCGTTTTCCATGCTCACGTACCGAGCGTATTGCTCGACGATTATCTTCTCCTGAGTTGGGCCGAAGATTGCAACGGTAGGAATTTCCATCGCTAAAGCAAGCGCGAGAATTCCGTTGTCAACAGTTACGACGGCACGGCATCGAGAGATAAGCTCAATAAGCTCCTCGGCGGTTGCTGCGGTTCGCATCCATTCTTCCTTATGGGCATTTCCACCACCCAAGACGACCGCCTCCCCGAATTCATAATCTATGAGCGTGCCGAGTTCCGTGACGTGCGTGTAACTCCGCTCGCGGGACGTGCTTTGAATGGCGAGAGCGATTGGGCCATTGGAACAGCGGCCTGTTTTTGGGAAAGGCCATGCATATTTATCCGGCAATTCCACGCCTATCAAATCGGCAATCTGTTGGAAGCGCGGCGTTGTTACGTCTCCAAAGGTTAGCTCATCATGGGCAATACACCAGTGGACTAAGCTATACGCCTCACCATACTCTCGCATCAATTCACCGATGGAACCAACGTGCAGCGCGGCGGCGTCCTCGTAAACCGCGCCGCACCATTCGACGAACGGCCTGAAAAACTCCGTCGTAAAAACATGGCACTCGGATCCCTGCTTTACTTTCTCCGTGAGGGCGGGCATCATATGAACGTAGTCACCGATTCCGTTTGAACCGTTGTGGGAGGCGAAAAAAATTGCTATTTTCTTTTCCGGCCCCGTGCCGGTATGTCGAAACAAGCGCGGCTGGAATTTCGACATGTCTCCGCGCTTCTTAATCCGCTCCACATCTTCGCGGTTAAGAAAAACATCGAACCCAAAAGAATTCGTATACCAAGCCATTATTTCGCAAGCTTCTCCTGAAATTCCGAAATGTCATTCATCGGTGAGCTATGAAATTCTGAATCACTCCGTTCGTTGAAATGGAGCCTCGAATCGTAGAGTCGGATGATGCCCACGCCCAGAGTTCGTGATTCAAATAGGAAACGTGAATCGGATAAACGGACGTGTCAAGCGTCTTAACGTTCCATTCCTGAATGTAATTTTCAGCGTAATACGTGCGCTGTTCGGCTGGCACAAGTTGGGATATTACGGTGGCCTGCTCATCCTCCACGTACATGAAGGACGAATTATAAATCGCAATGGAGTGAGGTATTCCCGCTTTAGTTCCATAGCCACCATCGTGCAATGACACACGCAAGCCGGAAATAGGCTCCGGGCCGCTCGGCGACGAACAGGATGCGAATGCGAGCAAAAGTAAGAGTATTGATGTTTTCATATCGCGTGAAACAACCCTATCGGTTGCATTAAATCCTCAGCCAAAGAATGGAACGTTAATCGCGGAAACTTCCGCGCGTCCACTCTCTCTAAAAATTCTCCCCAGCCGCCCTCGCAGTGATACTCACCAACGATTCGGATAATCTTCGAAGCGAGTTCGGCGCTCATCCCGTTCAGGATGTTAACCTCAGCGAGTTCGGCGTCGAGCTTCATAAATACGCCATTCGGATAATCGCCCGTCGCGTATTCCTCCAACGTCACGGTTCGCATCCATTCTTCCGTGACCGAGTAACCCATGTGATCGGCTCCGTCCTTCCATCCAATCGCTTCCTGAGCCTTGTCCCGTTCGATTAGGAAGCCGGAGCCAGTGGACTTGATGGAATCCACGTAAACCAAGTCCGGGCGCTCGCCATAGCTCACCCCGGCATCCACAAGCGTTGCATCCATCCAAATATCGGCGTTCTCTCGCAACAGTTCGAACGAAGCGGGATTCGGTTCGAATGCGATAACCGGCGTATCCGGCCAAAAGAGCTTAGCAAGCACGGTGAACGTGCCAATGTGCGCTCCAATGTCCAGCACCAGCGACGGCGCGGGATGTGATTCCACATAAGCCCGGAAGGCGTACATGTCCCGCGTAACCACTTCGTCTATTACGTCAAGGTCACGCTGGTCACGCACGCTCCATTCGCGCTTAATCCATTCGTCTATTAAAACGCGGTTGCTCATAAGTCCCACATTCCCCACTCGTTAAATTCATGCTCCAGAAAGTATTCTTTCGAAGGCGTATGCTCCGCGTTCTCCCAACCGACAAGTTGAACCCGCGCAATCTTTGGCCCAACGAGTCCCGGCCATTTCGGTTTATCCATGCCGATTACGTTATTGCGCTCGTGCTTAGAGAGGAGTTCGCCGTGCCGCAAGTGCATCCAGTGATCGAACAGCCCGTTCGCCTGCTCGCCGCATGTCATTCGATATTCTCTTCCGCCGTCTGGAAAAAAGTAATCCCAACGGTCTTTCCACGTAGCCCAGCCGCTCGGATTGAATCCCCCCTCACCGTCTTCTATCCCGGAGAATCCAATATCGCTCGGCGAACTCGCTCGAAACTCCGCCTCTGATTGCCGAGCATATCCGGTGACGAATCCGATTCGCTCGTCCGATTCGAAGCGTTCGCCCATTTCGATAAACCAACGAAGCGCGTCTTTCGAGGGGATTTGGTCATCCTCTAAAAAGATAACAAAATTCCCGTGCTCAAATGCTTTGGGAATTACGAAAAGCTTGTTGAGGTCTATGCCGAGTTTAGGTTGCTGAACATGCAATTCTCCGGCGTGAGTTGATAAGAACGCATTCGCTAAAACGTTCACACGGGCGCATGCCTCCGAATGTTCATCGCTCCAATCCTGAGAAATTACAATCGGAATCTTTTCGACTCCCTCACATTGTGAGAGCGCGTCGAAGAGTTGCCGCGTACATTGCGGCCTTCGAAAAAGAGTAATAGCGAGAACGGGTTCAAGCATTCGGTGCTCGCTCCAGCGCGGCGGGCGCGGCTTGTAATTGTAAATACGCGCCTTGCGATTCGCTCCAATACGCGCACATGTAACCTCCGCCGTTGACCGCGCCTAAGACGGTGAGGGTCGGATGGCCCTCTTTCCAGCCCTTGAGAACGCATAAGTCCCCCGGTTCGATGGATGTCACCGGCATCCCGTGTGGATTCATTATGTTATTTTGCATTATGCTACGATGGTTCCTTTTGGATTTATGATGTTTTGTTTTACGTGCGGCGAACGCATTTCGCCGAGTCCCGATACGATTGCAATTACTTTGTCGCCCTCTCAAAATGCTTCCGGCATCAGGCGCTTCATGTCATCGTTGTATTGCCCAAAGGCGTGAATCGTTGCTCGCGCTAAGGTGCAGCCTAAATTCCGCGCAGTGTCGCGGCACTCATAGAGTTGCGCGAGGAGCCATGCTTCATCAATGTTCGAAGCTGGATCAATCGCGGAACGGGCAAAAGTAATCGTGCCTTTTTTCACGACAAATGAGATTCGATGATTCGAACTTTTTCTCCATACCTCACATGTTTCTCCTCAAAATTATGCGGGTTATACCATGCCTTTAATCGCGGCAGGAACCTTTTAGCGAACAACATCCACGTTCTCTTCGAAGCGTTCTTACGTGGCAACTCAATTCTGTCTGGGAACACCTGACCGCCTTCGTCGAATAAATGACCCCGCGGATTAACAGGTTCAGTCGTTTCCGTCGCTCTCATTTTGTGTCGCATTATGCTCTCCTTTGTAATAAATTATTACAAGCCGTGAATTTGGGCTGACTTGCAATAGTGATTAAACTTCGATTCCTCCTAAAAAGTTTACCCCTTACCGCTCGTCGGGAATGTCGGTGCTTCGCCAATCGGAAGCGGCTCGGATGGCTCGCCTTCGCTCAGCGTTTCATCCGTCTCGCCAAGTGGAACCGCCTGCTCCAATAATGCTTGTGCGATTTCTTTGTCGATCCTATCGTATTCCGCTTGCGGCAGGTCTGGCAATATCGCCCGGTAAATACGCTGCGAAATGATTTCACTGCCACGGTCGCTCGACGGAAGGTTGCTCGCCTTCATCGAAGTCCCCATCTGTTGCGTCTCCGCCATTATCTCGGACACGCTCTTCGTGTCGAACGTGGCGGGGTATTCAATGTCAACTTTCTTCGGGTCAAGGTCACAAAGCAGCGCGAGCATTTGACAAATGGCAAGGTCGCTTCGTCGTAGGAATTTCGAGATTGATTTCAACACGCCGAGTTCAGGAACCATGTCGAACATCTTTGAAATGCCGGATTGTGCCACTCCGCGAGAGCTACGCATCGTTGTCCGGTCGCGCAACCGCGCCGCGCGGTATGCCGCCACTGGAATCCGCTCGTAGCTTATTCGCTCTAATGCTTCGAACTCCCGAAGTGGAACTTCTAAATAGAATGGCTTCATGCCCTCCTTTATGCCGCCCGCGCCGGAATCTCGCATCGGTGGAACAGTAATGAGAGCATTCGCAGATAGGCCCGTTTCGACAATCGAATCTGCCGTGCTTTCATCCGTGACCAATTTGGGGAACAGCGAATAGAATTGGAAATCATGTAGCACGCCCTTTGCCGTTAAACCGCCCAGCGTTATCTTAACGATGGAGTGCATGAACGCATAACCGGCTCGCATCGAATCCTGAGCCGAGAGATTCGCCCGCCATGCTACGCGAACAACGGGAAGGAATCCGAAGTCATGTGGGTACGGGCCACCGGGCGAACCATCGGCGTTCGGCATGAACTGACCGTTTTGATTGAAGATTGCCCAATAGGAATCCGTATACATTTTGTACCATTGCTCCTTTTGCGTAGATGTTGCGCCGGCAATAGGAGAATCGTTCGTCCTGTCCTTTGGAGTGAGCGCGGGGGCTTCATCGTAATAAAATGAGCACCACGCTAAGGTATTGTCGGGGTTGAATCCCATGTTGCAGCAATACTGCGGGAAGAACAAAGCGGGGAATGGCAAACCCTGCAATTCTTCCTGATCAGCCTTCGAACTGATTTCACCGAGCGGCGCAGGCATATCACACACCACATAGAGTTCTGGCAGGAATAATGCAAACGGAGCGAAGTCCTGCAAAAACCATTCGGCGAAATCCTCCATCAGATACCTGTCGAGCTTCGGGTTCCCCGTCTTGCGAATCGGAAGCTTCGTGCGGAACGTACCCTCTAAATACGACTCGGAGATTTCTTTTACGAAGTTATCGAACGAGTCCAGCATTCGCTCCCGCCGCCATGCGAACTTCTCTTGATCTTCTTTCGGATATTGAACGATCTGCCGCCGCAGGGCTTCACCCTCGAAGTAGCACGCAAGTCCTTCCCGCGTTTGATCGGCAACCGCTCGATAATCGGGCCGTTGGGTTACGGCCTCCTTGATTAATTCTTGGGTGATGGCGAGACTCATTCTGATTCTTCTGTTTCGTGAGCCGCACGTATGGCGGCATCGGAAAGTTCGCGGTCTTTTGCACTGTCGATCTTCACACCAAATTCTTTAGGTGGAAAATGAGTGTCGGCCTTATCACAAAAAGCAATAATGTCAAGCGCCGTGCAACCGTGCTTTTCGTTATGCCCCCGGAGATCTTCGATTAGGATTCTAAGTTCGTTCATCGTCTTTGATTATAAGCTCGCACCTTTGCGCGAGTAGCAGCGGAGCGTTCGCTCTCGGTAATATCTCTTTGATGTTTGTGAACCAAATACCCGAACGCCGAACTGGCGTGGGTTAGTTCGCCGTCTCTTCCTCCATCGCCCGCGAATGCCATTGTTCGGTTAACTCTTTCGAAGTCGGCGATATGATTTACCGCCGATGGATCAACGTCCAAAAACGATTCTTTCGCAGCGTTCAAAATGACACCGTTAACCTTTTCTAACCTATCCGTGACGGGCGGCGGCGGCGCGTAATTAAACTCCGCACCCGGAAACGCATTGCGTATCTGTGTCCACGAACTATATGTGGCCTCAGCCCGCTTCTGCTCACCTGAATAATCTCCGTAGAATACAATTCCCTTTCCATCGCTCGGCAAGCCCTTCGCTTCGAACCGCAGCCGCGTCTCTATAATCATAGCTTCAACTGTTCCGCCGAACACGAAAATATCAGACAATATTCGATACCGCCTATTCGCGTATTGATACTCTCCCCAATTATGGTATTTGCGATTAAAGTCGCAGGAAATCATAAGTGGCAGTTCCGAATCATACGGCGTCGGATGAACGTATTGCGCCCGCGTGAAGTCGGGATAAGCGCGACCGGGCGCACTTTCGAAACTCGCCTCGAACTCCTGCCGGAAGATAGCGGGGGAGGAGTCCTTCCGCGCTAATTCAATCTCTTCCGCGCTTACAACTTCCGATGAAGGCCATGTGAATGACTGCCAATCTAAATCGTCAGATAGTCCGCGCTGGAAATCATCTTGAAATTCTATTGAACTTGGCCCCTCGTAATCCGGCGTTCCCACCTCCCACAAAAATCCGTTACGATCTGAGAGCGACGGGCGAATATGCGCTCCGAAGATTCCCGCTTTCCAGTCGGCCCGTTCGTCGCCTACGCCGCCATCCCAACCGACGCCCTCCATCCGTTGCGGGGAGTCTAATCCGATAATGTGAAACGAAGAGCGAAAGAACTTCTTATCCCAAAAACCGACATCGACCGTTATGATTAAATCGGAATAGTTTATCTTGTAAATCTTTGAAGCGTTCGGCGATTCCTGAATACGGTCAAGCATTCTCTGCCAACCTATTTTCTCCGCTTGTCCCTGAGTCGGCCCAGCGAAAAAGTAACGCGCATCCGGCCACGGTTTACGGTTCCATAGTTCCTTTTCAAGTTTCCACTCACTGAGAATCGTTTTTCCAGAACGTCGCCCCGCCGCCACAACTTGAAAGCGTTTCTGACATCGCCAGAACGAAAGACGTTGCCCGGTTAAACCGCCCGCGCCATTTGATTCGATGAAGTCATTCGGATTATTCCGCGCCGCTTCCCGCTCCTCGATCTCACGCGCAACTAATCGTGTTGCATTTAGGAGTGTGTCGCGTTTGCGCTGGGCAATTAGTTCGGCTTCGGACGGGTTCAAAGTGGTACGGGTGAATCAGATTCGCCACTTTCCGGCATTTCGGGTTCCCGGATTTCAACAAATTCAGCCTCACGAATCTCTCCGTCCGGCAATAAATACGCCTCTCCGGATTCCGCTCGAATCATAAATGCCGCACGTTCCGCCGAATTCAAGTCTTTGAAATTGCCGCCCGTGATGGTATGCTCCAAAGAACCCGTGAGCTT
>CAAGKR010272580.1_pt1 | contig 15114 bp, 13 predicted proteins | sample 2556971 | NCBI WGS metagenome assembly CAAGKR01 (sample SAMEA5207829, study PRJEB30636) | soil metagenome | biome: forest; feature: boreal; material: soil | place: USA | collected 2011-09 | depth 1 m | reverse complement strand
CGCTCGCTCCTGCCCCCGCCGCGATATCGCTGATCGTCGCCCGGGATCCGTGCAGCGAAGTGAGCAGGAGTTCCTGTGCAATGAGCGCATGGCTCTTCTGGAGCGGTACTGGCGCCGTGCGGCGATGCGCCGGCTTCCCGAATCGGCGCGCGCTGATCCGGAGTCGTGGCCAGTGGATCTCCGCGACTCCGCTCACGTCGACGAACGACACCTCGGCGGCGCGCAGACGGCTCCGCCACTCGACCGGGATCGCACCTGCCACGAGCACGACTCGTCCGGCGCCGCGATGCCGCTCGACGTCGTCGAGCAGGTCATCGAGCGATCGATGCCGTCCAGGATCGACGACGTGCACTTCGAGCGCGATGCCGTCGTCGTACGAGAGCCTGTTGTCCTGGCCTCGGCGTACCGCGAGCCCGTCAAGCCGCTCCGGCCCCTGCGGAACCCAAGGCAGGTTCAGGATCAGCTCCGAGTCAGCCACGCTTGCAGTATATTCAATCTAGTCACTAAACAGCAACTATCGCCTTCTGCATGCCGGAAGTTGGGGGTGAGTTGCTGTTTAGAGCGCTCTCTTCCAAACTTGCAACTATCTCGGCGAAGTGTCGAGGACCCACAACTTCCCTCCTCTCGACTGAATCTCGCGCGCCCTGCACGAGGCGAGCTGCCAGGCTGGAGGGTCATGGCCCGCTACTTCACGGCCGATCTTCACCTCGGCCATCGCAACATCATCGACTACAGCGAGCGGCCGTTCCGCGATGCCGGCCATATGAACGACGCGCTCATGGAGCGCTGGAACCACACCGTGGCGCCGAACGACGAGGTGATCGTGCTCGGCGACTTCGCGATGGGCCGCATCGACGAGACCCTTTCCATCGCGGGTGTGCTCAACGGCCGAAAGGTGCTGGTCGCCGGGAACCACGACCGCTGTTGGCACGCGCACAAGAAGGGCGTCGACGCCGCCACTGATCGCTATCTCGACGCGGGATTCGATGAGATCTGGCAGGGGACTGTCGACCTCGACGTCGGCGGAGTCCATGTCGTCGCTTGCCACTTTCCGTACCGCGGTGACAGCTACGACCACGACCGGTTCGTTGCGCACCGTCCTGCCGACGAGGGCGCCTGGCTCCTTCACGGTCATGTCCACGAGCGTTGGAAAGTACGGGAACGGATGATCAACGTCGGTGTCGACGTATGGGACTACGCGCCGGTCGCGGAAGGCGCGCTCGCAGAGCTGATCACTCAACGGCCCTGAGCGGCGCGCGTGCTTCAGCCTCCGATGTCCCGCGACATCACATTGGCGCCCCCGGCAGGATTCGAACCTGCGACACACGGTTTAGGAAACCGATGCTCTATCCCCTGAGCTACGGAGGCGGGGCCGGTCGACAAGGTGGTGGAGAACCGCGCGCTCGATCGGCGCGATCGATGGTAGCGGTGTGGTTGCGGCGATCCGTGGCCTCAGTCACGGAGCGAGGTTGTCAAGCCGCGACCGGAGTGCGTCGCTGACATGCCCGCCGACCTTCTCGTCCGCGGGTCGGCGCGTGAGATCGAGATGCTCGCCCGGTACCTCCACCGCGGTGAGAGGACCGGTCACGAGGTTCGACCAGCCGAGATCGATTTGAGTCCCGTCCCAAGAGTCGCTGCGCACGACGAGCACCGGCCCGTCGAAGGTGGCGGACGGTCTGTACTCGTACGCCATGCGGGCGTGGAGTCGCAGGAACAGGTCGTACTGGTGGTAGCCGCGGCGAGGGAGCGATCCCGCGCTCGTGAGTGAGATCCGCCGCTCGGCATGCGCGTACACAGACTCGACGCTGAACGGGCCGCACGCGCGGCGACGACCGCGGCTCGACACCATGGTCGCAGAGCAACAGGATCGGCGTCGCCGGGTCGAGCTCACGGTCGAGCAGCGCGTTCGCCACCTGGTTGGCGCGTGCCTCGAGCTCGGCGAAGGTGATCCGCGCGCTACCCGCGTCGATCGCCACACGGTCGGGCAGCTGGCGCACGATCTCGCGCATCGCCTCGGGCACCGTGTAGTCCGAATGGGCGAGGAACGCGTTGGTCCGCGTCAGCCCCGCGACGTCGATCGGCGGGAGCTCTCCCTGAGCCGGTGCGGGGCGGGCGTTCAGTTCGGGGATGGACTCCTCCTTCGGCGCCGCGCCCGGCCGAGCCGAGGCCAACGCTCGTGCAGGAAGGTCGGTACACCCTGCTCGCGTGACGTGGTTCATCGGGCCACAGGGACCAACGACGGAGACGAGTAGGTTCGCGCCGAGTGCCGAGCGTCTTCATCTCGTACCGCCGCAGCGACACGGCTGGCCACGCCGGACACCTTGCCAGCGACCTCATCGCTCGTTTCGGGCGAAGCGGCGTCTTCATGGATATCGACTCGATCGGACCGGGTGCCGACTTCGCCGAGCGCATTCGACGGGCACTTGCCGGCTCGGACGTCACGCTGGTGCTGATCGGTGACACGTGGGCAGGCGACCGGGAAGCGGAAGACGAGCGACGCATCGATGACCCCGGCGACTTCATCCGCCTGGAGGTTGGCTCGGCGCTTGCTCACAACTCGAGTGCCGTCGTGCCCGTTCTGGTTGAAGGTGCGCAGATGCCCGGCCCGGGCACGCTGCCGTCGGACGTCGCGGACATCACGCGTCTCAACGCACTCCAGCTGACGAACTCCCGCTGGGACTACGACGTGGCACGCATCGTCGAGTTGGTCGAGTCGCGCGCGCATGTCTCGGCGCCGCGGCGGCTCATGCGCCGACTCTTACCCCGCCGTCTACGAGTGCCAGCCCTCGCCGCCGCGGGCGTGCTCCTCGCGGCGGTCGCCATCGTTCTCGCCACAAGATCGAGTGATACGCCGAAAGTCGACGCCGGGAAGAAGGTCGCGGCGTGCGAAGCCGCCCACGCGATGACGGCGCAAGCGGTCCGACGCGCTCCGCGGCGAGGTGAATCCGCCATCTCGAGCAGCGATGGAACGAACGCCTCGCAGACCAGCTTTGCCACTTGTAACTGGCCGCCCGCCAAGGGCGCTGACGCCGACGGCTATCGCGCCATCACCGTCACCTCGGTGGCGAACCCGGAGGGCGGAGGCGAGGCCACAGGCGATTCGAGCATCGACCGCATCGAGTCGTCGTGCAAGCAGTTCGAGCTGACCTACGCGTTCGGGTCGCAGGGCGCGTTCCAGAATCTGCCTCCGTTCCAGCCCCTTCCTGGGGAGGTCTGGAAGTACAACCCAGCGGGCGATCCGTCCCACGCTTTCGGGCGTATCAACCCGTTCAACCGCGCGGTCTACCCCCTTCCCAACGAAGTCCAGGTCGAACGGAGCAACAAAGTCACCATCGTCAAAGCGAGCTGCCTGCGGTAATGACGCAGGGACGGCGTACGTTGTGAGCGCGACGCAAGGAGGCACGATCGATGGCTACCGTCAGCGTGCGCTACATCGTCGACGACGTCGATTCGTCGATCGCGTTCTACTGCGACCACCTCGGCTTCCAGGAAGTGATGCACCCAGCTCCTTCCTTTGCGATGCTCGTGCGTGGCGATCTGCGTTTGTTGCTGAGTTCGCCAGGCGAGCCCGGTAGCCCGGGCGGCGGTTCGCAGGCGATGCCTGACGGCGCGAGGCCGGTGCCGGGTGGCTGGAACCGCTTCACGCTCGAGGTCGAGGACCTCGCGGGCATCGTGGAGAGGCTGCGCGGCGCGGCAATCCACTTCCGCAACGACATTGTGACGGGCGTCGGTGGGAAGCAGATCCTGCTCGACGATCCGTCAGGGAACCCGATCGAGCTGTTCGAGCCGACGCTGCCCGAGGCCGCCCTCGAAAAATCATGAGCACAAGTCGCGACCGAGCGTCGTGCACATCTCGTTTCCACGCGTCGCGCCCGCGTACCTGGTGAGCCGTCGGTCAGCAGGCGGCGTCACCGTCGTAGGACCCGGCCGGGTATTGAACCAGCGACACGGTTCCGCCGGTGAATGATCTCGATTGCGAACACCACGTGACCGCTTGGGAGGAACTGGTGGCGCCGGCGACCCAGTTGGGGACGAGGAGAGTCTTGCCGCCGGTGATCTGATTCCATTGGAACGCGGTCGAGTAGATGCCGACAGTGCGCGACTGAGAATGGAAAAAGTCGACCATGCCCTGAATGTCGGCACTGTTGGCCGCGAGGTTTGTCGACCAGGTGTTGGCTGTCTCGATATCGAGCCACCAGGCACCGTCGACCGCATGTTGCGTCGTGGCGTAGCCAAAGGCGTGACTGGCCGCGTTCCAGCCGTAGTTGTACGCGCAGCCGAGGTCATCGGAGGTTCCACCACAGAGCTTGGGGCCGGGCGTGGGCCAATGCACGCTTTGCGCGCCGGGGTTCGCGGTATTCATGTACAAGGCGGGGGGACGCGCGACGGCTGTGGCCCAGGCATACTCGCCCGCCAGGCAGGGATTGTCGGAGTAGGCCAACCCGTTGCTGACGCCCACGATCCCGAAGGCCGGCTTCGCCGGATATGACTGCGAGCACTGCGGCCACGAGATGTCGTAGCCGCCGTCGTAGTCGAAGTCGTGGTCGAAGTCGTTGTCGTGGTCGAAGTCGTTGTCGTGGTCGAAGTCGTCGGCGGCCGGTGCTTCGCCCACGCCGCAGAGCCCGGGAGCACTATCGCGAACGCGGCCACCACGACGACGAGAAGCCGGGGGATGGCCACGACGAGTCGGTGAGCGCCATGTTCAGCTACCACCACGCACTCCCCTCAAGCGCAATGGTGACATCGAGCACCTCATGACCCACCTGCTACTCGTGCGCCATTTCGGAACCGGAACGTCAGCGCACGGCCACGCGACCGTAGTCGGGCGTTCAATGTTCGTGTCGGTCGCGCCCTTGTTGAGAGAGCCAGTCGTGCCGACGCCGTGTCTCCCTCTCCCCGCACGGCGGCAGCAACAACCCACCAGAGGTGATCGGGCTTCGACACGCTCGAAACTGTCCTCTGCGTTTGGCGGTCTGAGGCGTCCGATGTTGTTTGATGGGGCACGAGGCTTGTCCGCTGAGCTGGGCGCCGTTGCGCTGGGTCCATGGGCCGTGCCGATTTGGGGATGAGGGTTGTGGCGTGGACGTTGTGATCGGTGCTCTGAGCTACACGGGGCGATCGATCGCCCGGCGACTGTTGGCTGCCGGTGGGGAGGTGCGTACCCTGACCGGGCATCCGGGACGTGTGAACCCGTTTGGCCACCGCGTCGCTGTCGCACCGCTGCGTTTCGAGGATCCTGGCGCGCTCGTTGGCGCGCTGCGTGGTGCGGACGTCTTGTACAACACGTATTGGGTCCGGTTTCCTCGTGGGCAGGCCACGTTCGCTCGAGCTGTGGAGAACACCCGGGCACTCGTGGCAGCGGCGGAGGAAGCCGGCGTGCGTCGGATCGTGCACATCAGCATTACAAATCCGTCAGCGACGTCGCCCTACGGGTATTTCAGAGCGAAGGCGCTCGCCGAGGAGATCATTGCCGAGTCGTCGATGTCGCATGCGATCGTCCGCCCGACGGTGCTCTTCGGCGAGGGTGACGTCTTGATCAACAACATCACGTGGCTGTTGCGCCGGTTCCCCGTGTTCGCGATCGCAGGTACCGGTTCGTACCGGGTGCGACCAGTACACGTAGGCGACGTGGCAAAGATCGCGGTCACGGCTGCGGGACGTGACGAGGATGCCGTGCTCGAGGCGGTCGGCCCTGAGGTTTACACGTTCGAGGACCTCATTCGCCTGCTCGCCACGACCATCGGCCGGCGACCCTTGACGGTGCACCTTCCGCCGCTTCTCGTGTTGCTCTGCGCGAGAGTGGTTGGTCTGGCCGTGGGGGATGTGTTGGTGACGCGCGACGAGCTGGGAGGTCTGATGGCGGAGCTCGTCACTACGGACGGTTCAGCAACTGGCACGGTGCGGCTGAGCGATTGGCTCACGAAGCACGGGAGGGAACTGGGGCGGACGTATGCCTCGGAGCTCGCACGCCACTACCGCTGAACTCTTGAACGTTGAGCGCGTGGTCAGACCAAGCGGGCGAGAACGAGCGCGGCAGCGAGGGTGGGTATGCCCCACGACAAGGCACGCAGCGCACGTTCGAGTGGTGCGAGAAGTGCCTGCTTGTCGAGTAGCTGGGCGCCGCCGTCGTCGAGCGTGATCGTGCCGACCACATCGATCGCGTGACGGCGGAGGAGTCGTGCGGGTGTGCTGAGGCTTCGTTGCGCGAGGGAGAGAGCGAGCGCGCCGATCGCGCCAAGCACGGCGACGAGTGAGAGATGATCGGTCTGTGCGACGTAGCCAGTCAGAGTGGGGAATGCTCCCCAGGCGATTGCGAATCCGAGATCGTTGTGCAGCCATCCGCCGAAGAGTTCAAGGTTGTAGCCCACCACGAGGATCGGACCGACAACGATGAAGGGTAAGAGCGCCAACCCGACCTGGTCGAGTCCCGCGACGCCAAGGCCGACACTGACAACAAGGCCGACCACGGAGGCAACCACCAACGCGGCGTGAGGGATGTGGGTGCGCAGCGGACGGCCGTGGAGTTCATCAAGTGCGTGTGCGGCGACACCGACTGCGGCGAAAAACGCGAGGAGCGTCGCAGCCAGACGCCCACCGTCGAGATGTGATGCCAACGACGCGCCGATCGCAACGTAGGAGAGATGCCAGGCCGTGTACGGAGGGTGCAGGATCGTGCCCCAGTCACGCCACGTGCCGGGTGAAGCGGCGTACCAAGCGGCGCGTCCTCGGGTCGGGAGGTCACCCACGGCCGACGGCTTTGCGACCCCACATCACCAGACCGCCGCCCAGACTCATGAGCCGGACATGGACGTCCTCGATGCCCGCGTCGCGCCAGGTCTCCACGTGCCAAGCCGTCGGATATCGGCGGTAGTGCTCGGAGATCGACGGGCCGAGGAACCTGCCCACGTCGAACCACTCGCGTCCGCCGGTGACGTACCCGGCGGCGGGCAGTACGGCCCGCGTGTACAGGAGCCACAGCGGGTACCACATCAGCCCGGGGGGCACGTGAAACTCGAGGTTGGCGATGACCCCGCCGGGTTTCACGACCCGGACTAGCTCCCGCACCGTCGCGGCCGGGTCGGCCACGTAGCGGAGCAGGTAGGTGAACGTCAGGGCGTCGAAGGTCGCGTCGGGGAATGGCAGCTGTTCACCGCGCCCGACCAAGAGGCGGACCCGGTCGGTCCGCGCCCGGCGCCGAACGTTCGCTGCTCCCGCCCGCAGCATCTCCTCGGTCAGGTCGATGCCCGTGACCGCTGCGCTGGTCCGTTCCGCAAGCTGCAAGGCGACACCCGCCGGGCCGGTGGCGACATCGAGGACGGAAGTGGGGGACGATCCGACCACCGCATCGATCATGCACCGCCGCCAGCGGCGGTTCTGGCCCATGGAGAGGACCTCCGCGAGCCGGTCGTAACGTGTGGGCAGTCCGTCGAAGAGTTGCTGCGCGAAGCGGTTCGGCTGGCGGCGAGACTCGGTTAACTCCATGCGCGGTTCCTCTGCGAGAGCGGGGTTCCCAACGCGATGACCCTCGATGGAAGGCTAGTGATCGCCAACCGCTTCGATGCCCTCGTCGTCGGCGCCGGACCCGCCGGCAGCGTCGCTGCGCTGGTCCTGGCCCGGGGTGGGGCGCGGGTGGCATTGGTGGACAAGGCCGCCTTCCCCAGGGACAAGGCCTGCGGCGACCTCGTCGGGCCTCGCGGTGTCCGGGTGCTCGAGGACCTCGGGATCGTGCCCGCCGGCGAACGGGTTGGTGACATGGAAGTGGTCGGGCCGACCGGCCACCGAGTCCTACTCCCGGCCATGGGCGGTCTGACCTACCCCGGGTTCGGCCTGGCCATTCCCCGCCGGCAGTTCGACGATGGGCTGCGCCAGGCCAGCCTCGAGGCGGGCGCTGAGGGGTTCACGGGTAGGGCCGGAACACCCCGATTCGCGACCGATGGGCAGCTCGCCGGCTTCCGCCTCGAGGGTGGTGAGGCCGATGGGACCGAGTTGGAGGCCGACGTAATCATCGGGGCCGACGGCGCGCTCAGCCGAGTCGCCGCGGTCGCCGGCCTGGTCGACGAGCCCCGCGTGCTGTGGGGCTTCGCGGTGCGTGGCTACCTCCGAGGGGCACCACCGCTGCCGAAGATCCTGTTTTGGGAACCGACCCCATGGGCTGGCTACCCCGGATACGGCTGGTTGTTCCCGAACGTGAACGCGACGGCCAACGCGGGTCTCGGCGTAGGGGTCAGGGGAGACCGGCGAGCAGGCGCCCGAGCTACGCGCGATCTCGACGCCTTTGTGTCTGCCTTGCGACGCGATGATCAGCCGCTGGAGAACAAGCTCGGCGGTTGGCTGAAGATGGGGATGGTGGGGACCACGGCGACGTGGGGTCGTACGTTGCTCGTGGGTGACGCGGCCGGCTTGGTCAACCCGCTCCAGGGGGAGGGAATCTCCCAGGCCCTCGGCAGCGGTCGGGCCGCCGCCGAAGCGGTCCTAGCCGCCGGCCCCTCCGGAGCCGCCGGCCGTTACCGCGCCGAACTGAAGACCCTCTACGCCCCTCACGCGTCGACCACTGCTGCAGTCACCGCCCGGATGCTCAGCCGGCCGCGGCTCGTCGCTGGCCTCGGCCGTCTTCTCACCGCACCGGAGATCGGCCGGCTGGTCGCCGGCGGCTGGTCGGTCTACTGGAACGATCTGCTCGATGGCTCGCTGCCGGGTGGGTCCCGCCGCGTCGCGTCTTCCGCCGATCTGCTGGCCCGGCTCGCGACCGGGCTGCTCAACGACCATCGATCGGTCTGGGCCGGCCTTGGTGGTGCGCCGCCCGGTTGGCCCCTCAGGCGACCCTGCGCGCCGGCAGCTCGGGCAAATGGGCGCGAAAGCCGCTGACCGCGGGCGGCACTGTTGCGTCGAGTGGGCGGGACGAGCGGATGAGCGTGTCGTGTCCGATGAGATGGCTTGGGCGAGTTCGGTGAATGCGACCCTCGATGCGGCGTCATCGGCTGTGCGGGTGTCGGTGATCACGCGTTGCTCGCTGTCCGCTGAGGCCCGGTTCTCGGACGCGAAGCGCCGAGAGCTGGTGTTCGACTTCGGTGAGGGCCGCGACTTCGGATCCTTCCATTACGTACACCAGGTAGTACATCAGGAGGTCGGGAAGGGTCACAGCATCGAGCGCGACCGGGGCGTTGTCCTGACCGAGCGCGTACACGGTCCCGGAGCGGCGCGAGTACGCACGCACCGAGAAGAAGCTGCGGCTGTGCTCGGCCCAGCCGGCGAGGGCCGACGCCGCAATGCGGTGCACGAGGTCAGCCTCCCGTTCCCCGACGCCGACCTCGGCGAACTGGGCGGGGTCTGCACCGAAGTCGAGATCGAAGCGTCGCTCCGCGCCGTCGGGGAACACCAACCCAACTCGGTAGCGCACCCGATGCTCTCGGTACGCGCCCACTACGCGGTCGTCACTTCCCGCTGGGGTCGTGACCCAATCGCCGAGCCCGCCCACGACCTCGACGGCGAGCCGCTCGAGTTGCGCGGGTGCATACCCGTCGGGGTTCGGGTCGGTGAGCGGGGGAATCAGCGCCGTCGGGTCGAAGGCGACGCGCCACGTGTCGAGCGCCTCGGTGCGGGCGACGGGTGACGCGCCGGCCTGGAGTGAGATCTCGCCGTCCGCGGTGACCTCGAGCACATCACCGGGATCGACGAGGCGAGCGTCGACCTGGGGCGCGAGTCGACCCAGATCGGCGACAAAGCGTTCGCGCGAGATGGGGAAGAGGAACGCGTTGAGCCATTCATGGTCGTCACAGAATCGAAAGCCAGCCGACGCGGGCACGACAACGGTCGGGTCGACCCGAAGCGCGGTTTCGAGGTTCCGCCGGTGTGTCTCGAGGGGGAACCCGGTCGCGCGGCTCTCGAAGAACTCGAAGTTCTGACTGGCGTACATCGCGAACAAGATGTCGATCGTCCCGAACCGGTCGCGCACCACGTCGATCGTCTCGTCGGAGAGCAGCGTGTCTACCTGGTTCCAGAACGTTCCCGAACGGTCGCGGAACACCATCCCCATCTCGGGTACCGAAGTGAGCTCGGACCGGGTCGGGAAGAGCTCGAAGCCTGGCCCCAGGATCGGCGCCATGGCCACGACCGGATGGACGTTTTCGAAACCCAGCTCCCGGAGTGCGTGCACGATGAGCGGATCGGGCGGACAGATCGCGTCGACGTCGCGCGCGACCAGGTCGAGCGAAGCCACGTCGAAATGATCGGGATGACGGTGCGACACGACGAGGATGTCGACCTCGGGGAGCTGGTCCACGTCGACGGCTCGCCCGGGACACGACACCACCGTGCCCTCTTCGAACGGATCGCCGAGCACCGGATCCATGAGACAGGTTGCCCCGTCGAGCTCCACGAGCACCGAAGCATGTCCAAGCAGTGTGATCCGCATCCCGACGCCTCCCGCTCGGCACGCGGTGCCAGTGTGCCCGATTGTCCTCGGACGTGTGCAGCGAGCCCCGGCGACTCGAGCAGCGGACCACGACCCGGTGGGTGGGAGAGAGCCGCGGCCCGACCAGCGGCGCGGCTGTCCTTCAACCAAGCGTGGTCCTCACGCGTGGTCGTGCAGCCAGGAGTAGCGCGTGTCCTCGACCATCTCGAGCCGGCGGACGGGTCCCGAGAGCACCCAGCAGTAGTAGAGGCGGTACCCGGGTGCGGCGCACACGGGGTGGTACCCGCTCGGGATCCCGACCGTGTCGCCGTCGCGGACGACGAAGGCTTGCGGATCGCCGGCGCGTTCGACCGCTTGGAAGCCGAAGCCCTCGGGTGGGTCGAATCGGAACGTGTACGCCTCTTCGAGCTCGGGTTCGCCGTCGGCACCGTCGTGCTTGTGTGGCGGGAACGACGACCAACCACCTGGGATGTTGAACGTCTCACCGACCATGAGGTGACGAGCGGGGACCTGGTCGACCGCGATGTCGTGCACTTCTCGTTCCCACGCGTCGCGCCCGCGCACCTGGGCCGTCACGCGGGCCGGATCGACGAGCACCACCTCGCCGTGCGGTTCGACATCGCCGAACCGGCTCGTGGCGACGAGCAGCTCCGCATCCGACGTTGCCTGCACCTCGAGTTCGGCATCGGCAGGGAGGTACGCCGCGTGGGCGCGTTCGTGAAAGGGGGAGGACCTGCGCGCGGTCACGTCGTTCCACACGACCTCACCACTCACGAGTACGACGACGCACTCGTCGCTCGACGGGGCACGAAGCGGAAGCACCGAGCCGGCAGGCGCCATGACGCGATCGAGCTGCAACCACCGACCCGAGTAGATCGGATGCCGACCGGTCGTGTCGGTCGAACGAACGTGCAGCGAGGTCATACGACTCCATGTTCGCAGACATCGTCGCCTTCGACCAGGGCGACGAGTCTTCGTGACCGCGGGCGCGGTTACCCCTCTTCCGACGACTCGTCGTTTTCGAAGAACTGGTCGCGGGTTTCCAGCCGGGTCGCGCGCGACCCGCGCAGGCGGCTTTGTGTTGCAGCGCTCGCAAGGTGCAGCGCGGCCATCGTGCCTTGCGGTGTTGCCGACCAGTTCGCCGTGTTGGAGCGGGCGAGACCGATCGCGCCACCTGCCGCGTAGGAGTCCTGGTTCGCCCCGAGGAACGCGAACGTCCATCCGCGCTCGCGACGCTCGGCGACGAGCTTGAAGACCGCTTGCTGCGTGAAGCGGCTACTAGCGTTCTCCAGGCCGTCGGTCAGCACGACGACAACCTGGTCGGCGTCGTGTCCGCCTTCGGCGACGTGGGCGTCCACGCTCGCCACCAAGGTGCCGATCGCGTCGTAGAGCGGGGTTGTGCCCCGGGGCTCGAATCCCTCTGAGGTGATGGGGGCAACGTCGGCGAGCGGGCGCGCGTCGACGACGACTTCGTGCGGGTCGACATCGTCGAACTGCACGAGCGTGAAGAGCGCCTCCGGGTCCGCGGCGTGCTGTTCGCGTAGAAAGTCGGCGAGGCCTTCGACGACCGCAGGCCGAATCGCTTCCATCGACCCCGATCGGTCGAGGAGGAACCACAGGTGTGCGTGCTCCGCCTTTGGTGCGTTGTCGTCCGTCATCATCGTCCTTTCGTCTGAGCCCTAGCCCGGTTGAGGGATGAGGCACGCCCGCGTGCTTGGGCTCAGGTTGGTTGATGACCCAAGTATGACGAGGGGGTGGGACACAGGGCAGGGCGCGACACGGGAGCGGCGCTCACAGGTAGTCCTGCCGGAAGAGGTGCTTGGTGGCGAACCAGCCAGGTATCGCGGGTAGGTAGTAGTACACGAGTTGGTTGGCGAGTGCCGCCGCGACCGCGACTTGGTCAGGTATCCCGAACGACACCAGCACCGCGGAGAGTCCAACGGTGCCGACCGCGGTACCGCCACCCGGAATCGGCACGATCGACGCCACCGTCACCACGGCGATATTTGCAGCCAAGAGCGACCAGAACGACGCGCTGGCGCCGAACGCGGCGACGCACGCGGCGAGGCACGCAGTGGAGAGCAAGGTCGCGAGCACGTTGCCGCCCACCAGCAACGTGAGCTTGTATGGCGACCGCAGCACGACCAGCATCGTCGACGACGCGCGTTGTACCGGAGGTAGCGCGACGCGGCGCAGCTTCGGCACCGCGAGCACGAGCGCGCTCGCGAGCGCGACAACGACGATCACGATCACGGTGAGTTCGAGAAGCCCAGTCGTGGGCAGGAGTGAGAAGTCGGTCTGCGCGGGCGCGATCACGACCGCAAGCACGAAGAGGCCGAGGGCAGCGATCAAGTTCCCGACGGCGCTCAACACACCGCCCGCCGCGACTGCGGAGCTGAGGTCGATGCCCATCTTCTGGAGGTATCGCACCTGCATTCCCTGTCCGCCGATCGCGGGTACTGCGAGGTTCGAGAACGACACGCCGAGCTGCACCTCGGTCGTCGGCCACAGCGGGAGTCGCAACGGCACCGTTCCCATCAACCCGATCGCGTAGCCGATGTTCGACGCGAACGAGAAGACGAAGGCGAGCGCGATCCAGCGCCAGTCGGCGCCGCGCACCGCGTCCCACACGTCGCCCGGATCGCCGACCTCGTCGAGCAGCACCGCAGTGGCCACGAGCGCGCCGATCGCCATTGCCGTGCTGGTTCGGTTCAGGCGGCGGAGCTGGGTGAGCTCGGGTGGCTCGACGCCCGCGGCCGCCGCCCCCGACTCGCGGAGACGCTCGAGGAGGTCGGCGACCCTCGTGCGGCGGTCACCGGCAAGCTCGCGTGTGGTGCGGGTGAGCGCGCCCGGCTGCAGGAATGGCAATGCGGTCGCGAGCTTCGGCCTGCCGAGCACGCTCACCGCGGCGCGGACGGCGCGGTCTTCGCCGACCAACGACGCGGTCGCGACGAGCAGCTCGGCGACGTCGGCCGAGTGGCGCTCGTCGTCACCCGTCGCTCGCGCGTCGTCGAAACCGACGATCCATGGACCTTCCGGCGAGATCACGACGTGTTCGGCGTCGAGGAGGCCGTGCGCGATACGCGCCCGCTGCAGGATGGCGACATTGGTCCACATCGCGAGCAGCAGGTCGTCGGTCACCGCGCTCGGGTCGAGCTCGGCGAGCCCTACGGCACCAAGTGCGCGCAGCACGAGTAACGCCGCGCCCGGCCCCGCAATACCGGCCGCCAGCACTGGCGGCACACGGGCCCCCGCCTCGCGAGCAAGGAGCATCAGGTAGGCCTCACGCTCGACCTGCTGGAGGCGGGTGAGCGTGAGCCGCGGCCCCGAGTCGCGGTAGAAGAGAAAACGCCACAGTTTGGCCAACAGCCGCGCGTCGGCCTCGTCCCGCCCGATCACCTTGACGCGGAGCGCGCCGTTGCCGTCGTCGGCGAGCATCATCGTCGACCCGGCGCGCTGCTGGTCGGATAGCCGCACGTTGTGAGCTTCGATCCCGAGCTCCGCCAGCGAAGCGCTCACCTGCTCGACCGTGGGCCGACCCCCCGGAGAGCCGAACAACAGATGCACCGCGGCGGCCACCGTCCACCCGAGCACGACCGCGGCGAACAGGTCGTTCGGGTACGAGCGGCCGAGGTACAGCGTGGCTACCGCGAGACCGACCACAAGGAGACGGCCGAACACGCGGGTCGGGCGCGTGACGTAGGGACCTGCCGCGCTGATCACCGCGACGGTCACTGCGGCGCGCACCGCAGGGAACGACGGCGACCCGCCGAACCCGGCCGCGACGCGCACGCCGTGCCCAAACGTCTCATGCGCCACCACGATCTCCCCGACGGCACGCGCCGCGATCCACGTCACGATCCCCGCGACAAGAAGGTCCCGCGCGAGACGCCACCGCTGCCCAACGAGCGCAGCCACAACCACGAGCCCCACCGCCCAGAGCGCGCCGAGCCGATAGAGCGCAGCGAACACCGGGAGCAGTTGGGGAGGGAGGGTGTTGACCAGGTCGAAGACCGCCCGCTCGCTCGCAGTGACATCCCCCGCGTGGCCGGCAGCAATCACCAGGACGACGATCCCGGCACCGAGTCGGATCCAGTCGCTCGTACGGCGTTGGAAGTGCTCCTCGCCCGCCCGCCCAAAGAGTCGATCGCGCCAACGTCTCGGACGGACTTGCCCGTCCATGCCGGTATCCTCCGGCCGGGTCAGCGATCGCACAAGCCGAGCATGCCCGAATACTGCTCGCTCACCACGTCGGACGGGCTCGAGCTTGGGCAAGAGGGCCGCGGAGTAGGCCTACGCTTCCGTAGTGCACGCTTTGCTCCTCGCGGTTGGACTGAGCGTCATCGCGACGGCGTGCTTGCCCCCGACGCCGCCACCACCGGAAAACGGTCGCCTTCCTGACAGCATGCTCACGACGATCTCACCGGAGTGCCGGGTCGTGAACGAGATCGCCGGCGGGCTCTCGGCGATGCTCAACGACGCGAACCAGCAGGGTGTCGCGCTTGCTCCCGAGACGCGCAGCTACTCGATCGTGTTGCCACCGCGCATCGAGTCCTGTTACCGCAGCTACGACATGCAGGTGTGGTGGCGCGACTACTACTGCTTCTTCGGCCAATGTGGTTTCGCGGCGGTGCCGGGTACCAGCGTGCACGGCTGGGGCCGCGCCGTCGACTTCCAGGACCAGTTCGGTGAGCTGACCTTCG
>CAAGKR010206197.1_pt1 | contig 15115 bp, 11 predicted proteins | sample 2556971 | NCBI WGS metagenome assembly CAAGKR01 (sample SAMEA5207829, study PRJEB30636) | soil metagenome | biome: forest; feature: boreal; material: soil | place: USA | collected 2011-09 | depth 1 m | reverse complement strand
TTTATGGAAGAGACACACAAATTTCGCGTAGTTGCGTGGTGGTCTTCGGAACGAAATGGAATTGCAAAATCTGACTCAGCGCCAAACGCCATCCAATTCACAGCCCCAGCCGCTTTTGGCGGGATGGAAGGACGATGGACACCTGAAGATTTATTGCTGGGCAGCGTGGCCAGTTGTTACACCACCACATTTCAGGCTGTCGCGGCATATTCCCAATTTGACTACAACGATCTGGGAGTGGAAGTGGAAGGAACTGTGAAGAAGATAAATAGCGGATATGCCTTCCAGAAGATTGTGATCCGGCCGACGCTGACGATTGCGGATGAAGGAGCTCGACAACACGCCGCGGATATTCTCAGGAAAGTTGAATCACTATGTTTGGTATCACGGGCTCTGTCCACAGCTCATGAGTTCGATCCCAAGGTAGAGGTCTCCAAGCCGGGGCGCTCATCTGAACTATTCACATCTGGAAGAAAGACTTTGACGAGAGATGGGAAATTGGTCCTCCAGGGGGAGGGTGTCCAATGAAGACTATAGAAGCGGGCCTAAGCGTCGCCATCGAGAACGGTCTTACTTGATACAGATTTCCCAACGTTCAAATCCTAAAGGGGTGTCCCATGAAAACTTTAGAAGTTGGCAACGCGGTCACGCTCGAGGCCGAAGACATCGACCTGAAAAAAATATTATTCGCGACAGATTTCTCCTCGTATTCAAACGCCGCGCTACCCTACGCTGCGGCTATCGCTCATCAGTATGGCGCCGAGCTGTTTGCCGCACACGTGGTCTCAACAGATGCATATATGTTCGCGACTCCAGAAACATGGCCGGCTGTCGTGGAGTATCAGGAAGAGCAGAAACAGATCGCGGCCGCACGCTTGGAGGAATCCCTTCGAGGAACCCCACACCAGGTTGTGAGCGCTGTCGGCGATATTGCCGATGTTATTTTCCGCTTAGTGCGCGATCACCAAATCGATTTGCTGGTATTGGGCACGCACGGTCGCAGTGGGTTCCCGAAGCTGGTTATGGGATCTGTGGCTGAGAAAATCTTTCGGCAGGCCTCATGTCCGGTCCTTACCGTCGGGCCGCACGTCCGCAAGGAGCAGAAGAGTGCCATCGAAGTCCATAGTGTCGTGTTCGCGACCGATTTCAGTAACGAATCAATCGCGGGCTGTGCCGTATGCCATTTCGCTTGCGCAGAAGCATAATTCACATTTGACTCTATTGCATGTTCTGGAGGATTCACAAGGCGCGACCGTGGATTTTGAGCCCAATGAAGATTTCGCCATTCGGCGTATGCAGGAGTTGATTCTGCGGGACTCAGATGTGTGGTTCCGTTCGAATTGTGCCGTTGAATTCGGGTGTTCAGAAGACGAAATTGTCAGATTAGCAAGCAATCATGGAGCAGACTTGATCGTGCTGGGCATACGCGCTCCTCAGGGACCACTGACCACTTTGACACATTTAGCTCACAGCAGGGCCCAACACATTGTGGCGCATGCAACTTGCCCGGTGCTTACCGTCCGGGGATGAACCCATTCTGATCGTGGCAAAGTTTTCTTTTTGAGAGGAACTCTCCTATGATTCTCGCAGAGATTGATCCACGTGAACGAACGCCTAATTCTATGAAACAGGATCGCTCGACTAAACAAGGCCTGGACGCACTGTTCACTCCTGAGACAGTGGCCGTTATCGGCGCTACAGATCGTTTGGGCGCTGTCGGACGAACCGTGCTGCAAAACCTCTTGCATCCTTCTTTCCACGGAAGAGTGTATCCGGTTAATCCGCACCGTTCTGAAGTGCTGGGAGCGAAGGCCTACAAGAGTATTCGCGAAGTGCCGGAACCGGTGGACTTGGCAGTCCTGGCTACGCCTGCCGACACAATTCCGGCTCTGATCAAAGAGTGCGTCGAAGCCAATGTGAAATCTGCCGTGGTAATTTCCGCTGGATTTAAGGAGCGAGGAGCCGCCGGGACTGCTTTGGAAAAACAGATTCAAGAGCACTTAAAAAATAGTCCCATGCGCCTGATTGGACCGAACTGTCTAGGCGTGATGAGTCCCCTGATCGGGATGAATGCCACTTTCGCGAAAGATCCGCCCCGGGCAGGCAACGTCGCTTTCCTGAGTCAAAGCGGCGCACTGTTAACTGCGATTCTCGATTGGAGTAATAAAGAGGACGTTGGTTTCAGCGCTATCGTTTCCACCGGTTCAATGCTCGATGTGGGCTGGGGAGATTTGATTCATCACTTCGGCGACGACCCGCACACGAAAAGCATTCTTCTTTATATGGAATCGGTTGGTGACGCGCGGTCGTTTCTCTCGGCTGCCCGCGAAGTCGCTTTGACCAAACCGATTATCTTGATCAAGGCGGGGAGATCGGAAGCAGCTTCGAAAGCCGCAGCCTCTCACACCGGTGCGCTCACGGGAAGCGACGAAGTCTTGGACGCCGCACTGCGGCGTGTCGGAGTTCTGCGTGTCCACAATATTGCCGACCTTTTTTACATGGCGGAAGTTTTAGGCAAGCAACCACGGCCAACAGGCCCCAGGCTGACAATCCTGACGAATGCGGGCGGCCCGGGCGTGCTGGCCACGGACGCCCTGGTAGCGAACGGCTGCGAACTGGCGAAGCTCTCCGAAACAACCCTGTACAAATTGAATGAATTTCTTCCTGCACACTGGAGTCACGGCAACCCGGTCGACATCCTGGGCGATGCCGATTCCGAGCGCTATGCGAAGGCGATCGAAATCGCCAGCCAAGATCCTGACAGTGACGGCCTGCTGGTGATTCTTGCGCCACAGGGGATGACCAATCCTTCGGAGATCGCGGAGCGTTTGAAACCCTATGCGAGTTCGTCTGGCAAACCTCTTCTCGCCAGTTGGATGGGTGGAACCAGCATTAGCGAGGGCGAAGCGATTCTGAACAACGCCGGCATTCCGACTTTCCCTTATCCCGATACTGCTGCGCGAGCCTTCAGCTACATGTGGCATTACACGGAGAATTTGCGGAGCTTGTACGAGACTCCCAGCTTCGGCGAGGTTGCGGAGACAAGTAATGCCGCGAAATTCGCTGTCCGCCAGATCATCGAGGACGCGCGCGAAGGCGGGCGTTTACTTCTTAGCGAGTCGGAATCGAAGGCCATTCTTTCGCACTACGGCATTCCGACCGTGGAGACTCGCATCGCCCGAAGCGAAGAGCAAGCGGTAAAGCATGCGTCGGAAATTGGCTTCCCGGTTGTTCTTAAGGTTTTTTCCGGGACGATCACCCATAAGACCGATGTCGGCGGAGTCCAACTCAACCTGCCGGACGAAGCCGCTGTGCGTAAGGCTTATCAGGCAATCAAATCCGCTGTCGCAGAGAAAGCAAGCGCCAGCCAGTTCGGCGGCGTCACCGTACAACCCATGGTCAAGTTGGACGGCTACGAGCTGATACTAGGCAGCAGTGTCGATCCACAATTCGGTCCAGTGCTGTTGTTTGGATCGGGCGGCCAACTCGTCGAAGTTTACAAAGACCGCGCTCTGGCTCTTCCGCCACTGAACACTACGCTGGCTCGACGGCTGATGGAGCAAACACAGATTTTCAAAGCCCTCAAAGGTGTTCGCGGACGCAAGCCTGTGAATCTAGCGGCACTCGAAAACCTACTGATCCGATTCAGTCAACTTGTGATCGAGCAACCATCGATTGCCGAAATGGATATCAATCCTCTCATCGCTTCGCCGGAAGGCTTGCTGGCTCTCGACGCAAGGATCGTGCTGCATGATCCAGCCAGGCAGAAAGAAGCCCCGAAACCCGCAATTCCGCCTTATCCAACGCGGTATGTTTCAAGAGGGACCATGAAAGACGGCCGTGATATTACGATTCGTCCGATCCGCCCTGAAGACGAGGCATTCATGGCCGAGTTTCACCGCACACTTTCCGACCGTACGGTTTATCTTCGGTATTTCTCCTCACTCAGTTTGAGCAGTCGAATTTCCCACGAGCGCCTGCTGAGAATTTGTTTTGGCGATTATGAACGGGAAATGGTATTGGTCGCGGAGCACCGCGACCCGGACACTGGCAAAGCCGAAATCCTGGGAGTGGGCCGGCTCAACAAGTTGCGCGAGCATAACGAGGCGGAAGTTGCCGTGCTGGTTTCCGACGCCTGCCAGCGCCAGGGTTTGGGACTCAAGCTGCTCCGGCGTGTTATCGACGTCGCGCGGGGTGAAAAATTGAGCCGCGTCTCGTCAGAAATGACGGGAGACAATCTCGCGATGCAGCTGATCTCCAAGAAACTGGGATTCCGCTTGAGCTCGCCGGTGGACCCTCTTTCGATCAAGGCTGTTTTAGATCTCTGACGCCTTCTACAGATTAACGGGACCGAGGGAGATCAATGGATGCGTTGCTGCTGCATCGGATTCACTTTGGATTTACCATCACTTTTCACTACCTGTTTCCGCAGTTGACCATGGGGCTGGCGTTGCTCATCGTGGCGCTGAAGACCGTCGCCCTTCGTTCGGGAAATGAACGCTACAACGAAGCCGCGCGCTTCTGGGCAAAAATATTTGCCATTAACTTTTTGCTCGGAGTCGTGACTGGAATTCCCATGGAATTTCAGTTCGGCACCAACTGGTCTCAGTTCGCCCGGACCACCGGCGGCGTGATCGGACAGCCGCTCGCCATGGAGGGCGTGTTTTCATTCTTCCTGGAATCGGCTTTCCTCGGGCTGTTCCTTTTCGGCGAGAAGCGCCTTTCCCGGTGGGGACACTGGGCGTCCGCTTTCATGGTTCTAGTTGGCTCATGGATATCAGGGTTTTTCATCATCGTGACCAACGCCTGGATGCAGCATCCGGTCGCCTACCGCGTGCTGCCAAACGGAGTCTATGAAGTCACCAGCTTCTGGGGGCTGCTTACTAACCCATGGGCCCTGCTGCAATACGCGCACAACGTGTCCGGCGCGGTAATCACCGGGTCGTTCGTGATGAGTTCGGTTGGCGCTTTCTATCTATTGGAAAATCGTTTTCCAGATCACGGTAAAATATTTGTACGAGTCGGCGTGATTGCTGGATCAATTTCATGCGTCACTCAAATCTTTCCCACCGGCGATCTTCACGGACGATACATGGCAAAACACCAGCCTGCCGCCGTCGCGGCCATGGAAGGACTGTTTACTTCACAAAAAGGCGCGCCCATTGTTTTGATGGGACAGCCGGATGAAGAAAAGCAGACAATTGACAATCCGCTGGCGGTCAATGACGTTCTCAGCTTCTTGATATACGGGACCACGCGTGCCGAAGTGGAAGGCTTGGACAAAATCCCTCGCGATCAATGGCCGTCGCCGCTGCCGTTGTTATTTTATGCCTATCACATCATGGCCGGTCTGGGCACGTACTTCGTATTGTTGATGCTAGCCGCAGTGTTTTTGCTTTGGCGCGGAAAGTTATTTGAAACGCGGTGGGCGCTGTGGGCGCTGATGTTGAGCTTTCCTCTGCCGTACATCGCCAACACCGCGGGATGGATGACCGCCGAAATCGGACGCCAGCCCTGGGTGGTCTACGGCCTCATCCGCGTCTCCGAGGGCTACTCGAAATATGTTTCCGCCGGAAACGGCCTGTTCACGCTACTCGGATTTATGGGTATGTACACCGTGCTTTCTGTTCTTTTTATTGTTCTCGTTTACCGAATCGTCAGTAGAGGCCCGGCGATCCGAGTCTCATCGGCACCCAGGGGCTCGCCTATAGTAATGGCTTGAGGAGCAAAGAATGGGATTCATCTGGTTCTGGCTCGTTGCCATCATGCTGGTCGCGTATGTCGTGTTAGATGGCTTCGATATTGGAGTCGGCATTCTACATTTATTTTTGGCCCGTAATGAGCAAGAGCGCCAACTTACGTTGCGGACGATCGCACCGGTCTGGGACGGCAACGAGGTCTGGCTTCTCGCTGGGGGCGGAACCCTTTATTTTGCCTTTCCTCTTCTGTACGCATCCGCTTTTAGCGGCTTCTATCTCGCGCTAATGATCGTACTTTGGCTGCTGATCATGCGTGGGGTTGCGGTTGAATTGCGCATGCAGATTGCGATGGGCGTCTGGAAATCTTTTTTCGACGGACTCTTCTTCTTTTCCAGCGGGCTCCTTGCGATCTTCTACGGCGCTGCGCTGGCGAATGTTATCCGGGGAGTGCCTTTACAGCCAGATGGCTACTTCTTCCTGCCCCTCTGGACGAACTGGCGGATGGGTGCGCATCCCGGCACCTTGGACTGGTACACCGTCATGGGTGGATTGATCGCGCTAGTTGCGCTCGTCTTGCACGGAGCGTTGTACATCGCGGTCAAGACTGAGGCCGATTTGCAATTGCGCGCGCGAAAAGCGGCCGGCGTTCTGTGGCTCGTCTTGTTTCTGCTGACTGTCATCAGCCTGCCTGCGACCGCAATTGCGCGTCCCGATACCCTTTGGAACTACCGGGATCATCCATTGACGTTCGCTGTACCTCTGCTAGTTCTTCTGGCTTTGCTGGGGATCATTTATTTCAGCCGCAAATTGGCTGACCGAATGCGTTTGCCTGCTCGTGCCTTTACTTGACCGTAATGCTCCTTGGCGCAGCCATAGGCCTTTATCCGCGCCTGCTGCGGGCGACCACTGGATCCGCATATGACATCACGATTGACAACGCGCTCTCCGGACCGCATACGCTGCGCATCGGATTAATCTGGTGGTCATTTGGCATGCTGTTGGCCGTGGGATACTTCGTGCTGGTATATCGCATGTTCCGCGGCAAAGTTTCGTTAGAGGCCGGAGGATACGAACATTAGAGGACACGACGACGTTTCGCGCCAAACATTTATGATGGCGACAAATGGCGCATGGGTCAAACCGCTAACGCCTACTTACGGAATCAACATCAGTGCCCCATCCACCTTGTCGTCCTTGAGCGCAGCCAGAGCCTCATTCGCGCGATCAAGAGGATAGGCGGTCACTTGCGGTTTCAGGTTAATTTGTGCCGCGAGTTCGAGAAAATCCCGGGCATCGGCTCGGGTCATGTTAGCCACACTTCGGATCTGGCGCTCGCCCCATAACAAACTGTCGTAATCGAATTGGGGGATGCGATCGAGGTGGATGGCGTTGATCGCCACAACTCCGCCCTTTCTAAGACTCGACAATGCAGCAACGACCACATCGCCGCTGGGAGCGAATGTTATCGCCCGGTCAAGTTCCAGCGGTGGTTTTTCAGTTGCTTCTCCGACCCAAGCAGCGCCCAGCGATTCAGCCAGTCTGCGATGCGAGTCGCCGCGCGTCGGGACGTAAACTTCACACTTCCAGGATCGCAAGACAGCGATGGCAAGGTGCGCCGACGCGCCAAATCCGAAGAGACCGACGCGCTCCCCATGCTGCACGCCCGCGATCCGTAGAGCGCGAAAGCCGATGACGCCTGCGCACAATAGCGGGGCCGCATGCAGATCGTCGAGAGCTTGCGGCAACGGGAATACGAAATCTGCCCGAACCACTGCATATTCCGCATAACCGCCGTTAACCGAGTAGCCCGTAAAAATTGGCGTATCGCAAAGATTCTCGAAGTGGTGTTGACAATACCAGCAGCTGCCATCGACACCACCGATCCACGAGACTCCAACTCTAGTTCCGAGTGGCAATTCCGCCGATGCACCATCAACCACTTCACCTACAATCTGGTGACCGGGAATAAGTTTCGCACAAAGTTGCGGAAGTTCTCCTTCAACAATGTGAAGGTCGGTTCGGCATACGCCACAGGCACGCACCTTCAGGAGCAACTGACCCGGCCCAGGAACCGGCTGTGCCACGTCCTTAATCTGCAGCGGACGCTGCGCGATCTCTTTCGGCGAATTCAGGACGGCGGCTCTCATGTATATCGTCCAAATATTATCCACCGTCCAGGCATATCCGCGTGCTGCATCACATCAAGAACTCGAATAGCGATGCGGCGAGGAACATCGGAAGTGTGATCAGATAAATCCAACCAGCGTCCCTTATAGCCTCGAGCGGGATGAGCAGCCACTTCACTCGGCGGCCTTTATATCCAGTCCATGCTGGTTTTCCAAACGCCGCGAATCCTAGATTCGCGCCCGCGCCTCCTGCGAGCGTGGACGGGATCAACTGGAGCATAATCGTAACGAGGTAGTAGAACGCCTCATGTGAGTTATTCAGCCGGCTATGATGAGCGCCGTCCACGGACACCACACCCCCCACCCAACCCCGAAAGCCCGCGACCCAATAGGCCGACACCACGCCGTACCCGGCAATCACGCTCAGGAGACCTGCAGCGGCATTACCACTCGCGTCAAGACAGGCCGCCGTGAGGCGATTGCCCTTCTGAAATTGCGCCAAAATGGGGGAACTTTGTTGCGCGCCCCCGACCAGCCGGTCCCGATAGCGCAGCGCGAATCCATTGCCGGTATGAACCATAAAACCGCCTGCTAGCAGCCCAATCGCGTAGGCAATTGCCACCGTCGCAATGCCGAGGCGCGCGCGAAACAGTGCGAGCTTAACGCGATCAAAAAGGTTCCGGTGTGGGGTTAACGCGCGATCAAGCGCCGGTGGTGGATCGATTAAGAGTTCTGGCACACGCTCAAAGTATCCCTCTCCATCGTTATTGTTTGTGATTTCGATCACACCCACGTGTGAACCGAGTTCCCGACAAGGTTTCGCCCGTCGCGCATGATGGATGTCATGAAGCGCAAGTTCAAGACGATGGACGCGAATGAGGCCGTGGCGAGCGTAGCTTATCGCCTCAATGAAGTGATCGCGATTTATCCGATCACACCCTCCTCCGCCATGGGGGAGTGGGCCGACCAGTGGGCGTCCGAGGGGGTGCCCAACATTTGGGGAACGGTTCCACGCGTGGTGGAGATGCAGAGTGAAGGTGGTGCTGCCGGCGCCGTACATGGCGCCCTTCAAACAGGATCCTTGGCCACCACCTTCACCGCGTCACAAGGCTTGCTGCTGATGATTCCCAACATGAACAAAATCGCGGGCGAACTAACGCCTGCCGCATTTCACGTTACCGCACGCACTATCGCGACGCATGCGCTTTCGATTTTTGGCGATCACTCAGATGTGATGGCGTGCAGAACCACGGGCTTCGCAATGCTCTGCTCCAATTCAGTCCAGGAAGCAATGGACATGGCGCTCATCGCCCATGCAGCCTCACTCGAATCCCGCATCCCCTTTCTGCATTTTTTTGATGGCTTCCGCACCTCGCACGAGGTAAACAAGATTGAACTGCTCAACGAAGACGATCTGCGGGCGCTGATCGACATGGATCGCGTTTTTGAGCATCGGCAGCGGGCATTGTCTCCCGACCATCCGGTACTTCGCGGCACCGCGCAGAATCCCGACGTTTATTTCCAGGCTCGCGAGGCGATTACACCTTACTACGCAGCCTGTCCCGACAAAGTACAGGCCGTGATGGATAAGTTCGCCCAGGTTGTAGGGCGTGCATATCACTTATTCGACTATGTCGGCGCGCCTGATGCTGAAGATGTAATTGTGATGATGGGATCGGGAGCTGAAACAACGCAGGAGACCGTTGAGCATCTGGTCGCTTCAGGAAGAAAAGTCGGATTGCTTAAAGTTCATCTCTATCGTCCATTTTCTGTGCGCCATTTTATTCAGGCGCTTCCAAAAACCGTGCTGCAGATCACGGTTCTTGATCGGACCAAAGAAGCTGGATCCACGGGCGATCCCCTATTCCTCGATGTAGTGAATGCAATCCAGGAGGGGGTGAAGTTTGGTTCGTGCCGTTCCGACTCGGTCGCTTTAGTTTTGGGCGGGCGCTACGGTCTGTCATCGAAGGAATTCACACCTGCCATGGCGAAGGCCGTATTTGACAATTTTGAACCGGCGCAGAAAGACCATTTCACAATCGGCATCAATGACGACGTCAGTCATACCAGCCTCCCGTACGACCGCGAATTTTCCATCGAGCCGGACAACGTTGTGCGCGCCATGTTCTACGGCTTGGGCGCGGACGGTACGGTAGGCGCGAACAAGAATTCCATCAAGATCATCGGCGAGAACACCGACAACTATGCCCAGGGATATTTCGTTTACGACTCCAAGAAATCGGGCGCGATGACGGTTTCTCATCTTCGTTTTGGCCCGCAACCGATTCACTCTGCGTATCTGATTTCGAAGGCCAATTTTGTCGCTTGCCATCAATGGATATTTCTCGATCGCTACGACATGCTCAGTTCGCTGGTGGAAGGCGGAGTGTTCCTGCTCAACAGTCCATTCGACCAATACGAAACCTGGGACCACCTCCCGCGCCAGGTACAGCAGCAATTGATCGAGAAGAAGGCGAAGTTCTTCGTAATCGATGCCTATCAGGTTGCACGCGACACCGGCATGGGTTCGCACATGAATACGATCATGCAGACCTGTTTTTTCGCGATCTCGAAAGTTCTGCCACGCGAAGAAGCCATCGAGGCAATTCGTAAGTCCATTCGCGATACCTACAGCAAAAAAGGCGAAGAAGTCGTTCAAAAGAATCTGGTAGCAGTTGACGAGACGCTCGCACATCTGCACGAAGTAAAAGTACCCGAGACAGCCACCAGCAAGATCGAAATGCCCGAGCCATTTTCGGCAGAGGCTCCCAAGTTTGAGCGCGAGGTGCTCGGCGCTATATACGCCGGCCACGGCGATGAGATTCCCGTGAGCGCTTTCCCATCCGATGGGACGTTTCCCACCGGGACCGCCAAATGGGAGAAACGTAACCTCGCGCTTGCCATTCCGGTGTGGGACACGAAGACCTGTATCCAGTGCGGCAAGTGCGCCATGGTGTGCCCGCACTCCGTAATTCGGATCAAGGTGTACGACTCGAAAGAGCTGGCAGGAGCTCCACCCGCTTTTAAATCGACCGAGGCCCGCGACAAAGAATGGAATGGCCTCAAATACAGCATTCAAGTCGCGCCCGAAGATTGCACCGGCTGTGGGATTTGCGTGGATGTATGTCCCGCGAAGAACAAGAGCGAGACGCGGCTGAAAGCCATCAACATGGAACCTCAGCCTGCGCTGCGCGCTCAAGAGAGCGAGAATTGGAAATTCTTCCTTAAGCTTCCCGAACTCGACCGCCGGAAAATTAAGCTGACTACGATTCGCCAGCAACAAGTTCAACAGCCGTTGTTCGAATTCTCTGGCGCGTGCTCCGGATGCGGCGAGACCCCATATCTGAAGCTGGTTTCCCAGGTCTTCGGCGAACGAGCGATCATCGCGAATGCCACGGGATGCTCATCCATCTACGGCGGCAATCTGCCGACAACGCCGTGGAGCAAGAATGCCGAGGGCCGCGGCCCGGCGTGGGCTAACTCGCTGTTTGAAGACAATGCAGAATTCGGCCTGGGCTTTCGAGTCTCCATTGACAAGCAGGCAGAATTCGCCCGGGAACTCGTTCGTCGGCTCGCACCAGAAATCGGCGAAGACTTCGCAACCGCCCTCATTACGGCTCCGCAAAAAGATGAAGCCGATATTCACACGCAGCGCGAGCGCGTAAGTCTGCTGAAGAAATCCTTGGAGAGACTAAGCAGCCCGGAAGCGAAACAATTGCTCGCCATCGCGGACACGCTGGTGAAGAAAAGTGTCTGGATCATCGGCGGCGATGGCTGGGCTTATGACATTGGCTACGGTGGCCTTGATCACGTGCTGGCGAGTGGACTCAACGTGAACCTGTTGGTGCTCGATACCGAGGTTTACTCCAATACGGGAGGACAAGCGTCCAAGTCCACTCCGCGGGGTGCCGTAGCCAAGTTTGCCGCGGGAGGGAAGCCAGGCCGCAAAAAAGATCTCGGCCTGATGGCCATGACCTACGGCAACGTGTACGTCGCCAGCGTCGCCATGGGCGCTAAGGATGAGCACACGCTAAAAGCATTTCTCGAAGCTGAAGCCTACGATGGTCCAAGTCTCATCATCGCCTACTCGCATTGCATCGCCCACGGTATTGACATGACCACGGCGATGAGCGATCAGAAGGTTGCAGTCGATTCCGGACAGTGGTTGCTCTATCGCTACAATCCCGACAAAGCGCTCGTGGGTGAGAATCCGCTAATGCTCGACTCGCGTCGTCCCACGCGCAAAGTGAAAGATTTTTTTCAGCAGCAGACTCGCTTCCAGATGCTCACCAAGAGCAAGCCCGAGGATGCCAAGCGGCTCTGGGCGCAGGCACAGCAAGACGTGGATGTTCGCTTCGGAATGTATGAGTACCTGGCGCAGCGAGCAGAAGATCAAACAAAAACAGAGCGACCGGAAGAAGGCTCGAAGATTCCAGGCAACACGCCTGAGACAGTCCACCACGTTGTGGGCACGTATTAGGAGGTTCTTATGATTGACCTCGGCACAGATTATCTAGGACTCAAGCTCCGCACACCGCTGCTGGCTTCGGCGTCCCCACTCTCGCACGAACTGGATGGCATTCGCCGTTTGGAAGACGCTGGCGCCTCAGCCGTGGTGCTCTATTCCCTCTTCGAAGAGCAGATCACGCAAGAAAACTTTACTCTTGAACGCAATCTTGTAGCGGGAGTCGACAGCTTCCCCGAATCGCTGACCTACCTTCCTCAATACCTCGATTTTTATGCCGGACCGGAAGAATACTTGACTCATATTCTCCGTGCCAAGCAAGCCGTTGACATTCCAATCATTGCCAGCCTCAATGGCTCGACCCTGGGCGGATGGACCGACTATGCACGAAAAATCGAGCAAGCCGGCGCCGACGCCATCGAGTGCAATATTTATTTTCTTCCGACCGACAGTGACATTCCCTCGGTGGAAATCGAAAACACTTACCTGGACATACTCAGGGCAGTAAAGCTGGCGGTTCACATTCCGGTCGCGGTCAAGATCAGTCCCTTCTTCAGCAATATGGCAAACATGGCCAAGCGTCTCGATGCGACCGGAGCCGACGGACTGGTGCTCTTCAATCGTTTCTACCAGCCGGATATTGACCTGGAGAATCTGGTGATTAAGCCTAATGTCCTTTTGAGCACCCCTCAGGATCTGCGCTTGCCTCTCACCTGGATAGGCATCCTGTATGGAAACCTGAGGGCCAGCCTCGCCGCGACGAGCGGCATTAGTCAGGCCGACGATGTGGTGAAGATGCTTCTAGTAGGCGCAAGCGTAACCATGATGTGTTCGAGTTTGCTGCGGGAAGGATGCGACCATCTTCATTTCGTCGAACGCAAGCTGCAAGCATGGATGACCGACCATGAATACGAATCGGTCCGCCAGATGCAAGGCTGCATGAGCCAACTCCGCTGCTCCGATCCCTCTGCGTTTGAACGGGCGCAGTATATGCAGGCGGTGAAAGGGACGCAGCATCTTCAGCTCGCGGATCTTTCCCGGAGATATGCGCGAGCTCACTGAATTATTTTGTCATTCTGAGCGAAGCGAAGGACCTGTGTATTGACCTACGGGATGCATAGGTCCTTCGCTTCGCTCCAGGATGACAATTTAATCCTAGTGACGTGTGATTCCAATCACACCTAGCCGTAAGACTGAGCACTGCCTTCCGATTCACTTGTGAACGAGAATAAAGATGGCATAAATCTCGGGAAGGCCTACAGCTTCAGCGTTGTTCGCCTTCACTCCAGGAGGGACTCTGATGACGACTCTTGAGCTGGAAAAAAGCGTAACGTTCAAAAATATCCTGGTTGCAACCGACTTTTCGGGGGCCTCGAAACCGGCCCTGGACTGGGCCGAAGCAATCACAGAGTTAAATGAAGGGCAACTCTTCGTCTTACACGCCGTACCCCCAGAGCCGCATCTCCCGGTTCCCTTAGATCCTTTGCCGGCCAGTGCTGATCGTGAGCTGGCTGAAGCAAAACTCAATTTCAAGAAGAATGTGGCAACGCCCCTGGGCAGCACTCATCACGAGGAAATTCTAAAACGCGGTCCTGTCGCGGAAGCGGTGTTGGACACCATTCAGCGAAAGAAAATTGATTTGCTGGTGCTGGGCACACATGGCAGAACCGGATTAAAGAAGCTGGTTATTGGTTCAACCGCGGAAGAACTATTCCGCTGCGCTCCTTGCCCGGTGTTGACGGTTGGGCCGTCCACGGCGCGAATCGGGCCGATACGCAAGGTTCTGTTTGCCACCGATTTCGGTCCATCGTCCTTGCAAGCCCTACCCTATGCAATTGATTTAGCCAATAGCACTGGCGGGGAGTTGACTCTGCTTCACCTGGTCTCGCCCTTCCCGGTGGATTTCGTAGGCCCCCTCTGGTATCCCGGAGACGATGTCGTCGAGAGAGAACAGATCGCCGGGAAACAGTGCACGAGACAGTTGCGTGATCTGCTTCCCTCTAATTCAGGTTTGAAGTGTAGCGTGAAACATCTGGTTGAATTCCACTTCGTGCCTGAAGGAATCCTCGATGCTGCGCGGGCGTGCCAGGCAGACGTGATCGTGATGGGGGTAAAGCAGTCGAGTATGAGTGCCTCTAGGCTTGCGGCCCATATGCCATGGGCAATAGCTCACGAAGTGGTTTGCCGCGCTGCTTGCCCGGTGCTGACGGTTCGGGCTTAGGGCGCTGGCAAATTGTTCACGCTCGCGAAGGGACGGCCGCCTCCGGCTGTCCCGCCGGGCCACGCTCGCATGGGCGCGCGGGTTTTGAACGAGTAACATATACTTCCGTGCTCTCTGCGACACTTCGCGGCAAGACAAGCCGGTGTCATACTAAACATTGATTTTGGGATTTCCTTCTCTACGCATCGACGATCGCTGGCTGCCCAAGTCAGTGCTGTGCCTGCGCGGCTACACCCTAAATAAGTTCGGTCATGATCTGGTCGCGGGAATCACCGTCGGCCTGGTCGCATTACCGCTGGCAATGGCGTTTGCAATTGCTTCTGGACTTACTCCCCAGGCGGGAATCTACTGCGCCGTGGTGACGGGTTTCTTGATCTCGTTGCTCGGCGGATCGAAGACTCAGATCGGCGGACCCACAGGCGCATTCGTAGTCGTCGTGGCGGGAATCGTCGCCGTCCACGGAGTTGATGGCTTGTTCATGTGCACGGTGATGGCGGGCATTCTGCTCGTCATTCTTGGCGTGACCGGAATGGGCTCGGCGGTGAAGTTTATTCCCCGGCCCGTGGTCATCGGCTTCACCAATGGCATTGCGGTGCTGATAGCC
>CAAGKR010521384.1_pt1 | contig 15127 bp, 11 predicted proteins | sample 2556971 | NCBI WGS metagenome assembly CAAGKR01 (sample SAMEA5207829, study PRJEB30636) | soil metagenome | biome: forest; feature: boreal; material: soil | place: USA | collected 2011-09 | depth 1 m | reverse complement strand
GTTGCGGTCAGCGCTTCGTCCCTCGCTCACGTAACCGGGACCACCGACCACACCTCGTCCCTGCACCCCCATCCAAATCTTTCAGCAGTTGTCACCGCACCACCCGTCGCGGACTCCAGGGCTCGTGTCGGCCTCCTTCGACCCGGGAGCCCCGGCATGAAGTCCGCTTCCGTCCCCCCGCACTACTCCTCAGGCGGCGCTGCGGACCAGTTCGGCCAGGACCTCGCGGATGCTCTTGCCCCGCTCCACGGCCAGCTCCGCCAGTCGCCTCGCGTCGTCAGCGTCCATGCCGGGCAGGACGATCACCTCGGCGTCGGGGTTGCCTTTCTGGAAGACGATCTCGCGCGGGTCCATCGCCTCGACCTCGGCGTCGAAGTCCTCGGGCTGGGGGTCGGGATCTGTCCAGGGGTTCTTGGTCATCGTTCAGCTCTCCAGGATCGTACGCTGACTCTTGGTCGAATTCCAGCCGGTGACGACGATCCAGGTGCCGGGCTCGAGGGTCCGCTCGACCACCAGGGTCAGCGTCCGGCCGCCGTCGGTGAGTCCGACCAGGAGCCGGCGCTCCTCGCCTCCGCGCGGGTTGGGGCCGATCGCGTTGTCGTTTCGAAGCACCTGTCTGGCCTCCCCGTCGGAGATGCCACGCGCTCCCAGCTTCTCGACCACGGTCTCGTCGATCAGCAAGACACGGATTTCGTCGGGCACGGATCGCCTCCGGTCGGATTCATCTATGCCTCTAAGACGAAACCGACCCCAGTTTCGCCCCCCCAGGTCTCAACCTGCGGCGCGCCTCGCCGACTGAGAGGGGGAAGGCACGACCTTCACTCAAGCCGGGCGGCTGTCATCCCGGCCGCAGGTCGGGACGCAAGCCCGCAGGGCGCAGCGAGCCCTTGTGGCTTGACTGCCGTCCCGGCCCAAAATCGCATGTGGTCGGCTGGCGTTGACGCAGTCCACCCAGCCGACATAGCTGCATCTGTTGTGGAAGTAAACCCCCCGAGCATCTTCCACACCTCACGGACGACCACCAACCCCTCGTCCCTCCACCCAAATCTTCCTCTTGTTGCAGTTAGCGCCCACTCCGCCAGGCCAGGTGCGCCCATGGCGCCGTCCGCGCCAAGTGATGCCAGGACGCAGGAAGCGCCGCGTGGCAGCGCCACGCAAGCGACCGAGGACGCAGCAGCGCGAAGTGTGCGCGGTGGCGACAGGGGCGAGCCCGGACGCAGCGGAGCGGGCGCCAGAGCAGTCATCCCTGCCGACATAGCCGCCTCTTTCGCTGTAAGCGCCCAGAGCCCCGACACCGCCCCGGGGACCACCACCCACCCCTCGTCCTCAGATCAGCCCGAGCAGCTCACAGGCTTCGCGGGCGTTGATCGCCCGGGGTTCCAGCCCAGGATGGTCAAGCAGGTGCTTGTCGCCGCTGACGATCGCCTCGGCGCTCGCTTCCCGAGCCAGGGCCAGGAGGTAGTCGTCCTTGGGGTCCTCAAGGACCTCCTCGACGGCTTTGGGGTCCGCCCGCATCACGCTGGCGGCCTCGAGCATCGCCAGGGCCTCCTCAGCCGCGGACTCCTCGATTCGTTTGCGGAAGTAGGGCTTGCGCAGCGTCTTGCGGACCTCGCCCAGCAGCTGCGGACAGGCCACCGCCTCGAAGGCCTCGTCTTCGATTGCGTCGACCAGCAGTCCCGGGGCACGGACATGTTCTTGCCACGGGATCCCCGAAGCCAGCACGTTCGGGTCGACGACGAGCCGTTTCAACTAGCAGCTCGGCGCTCGGCTGCCATCTCCTCGCGCACTTCCCGCACCGCTTTGACCGCTTCGCGTTCGATCTCCTCGGGATCGACGCCGGCGAACGCCTCGCCGATTCGCTTCCTCGCCTCGCGCCCCCGCCTGATCGTCGCCAACGACTCCATCAGCTCGCGCTCGCTCTTCTCCGGATCGCGCTCGCGCAGCACCCTCAGCACCCGGGCGTCGCGCTCCACGGCCTCCAGCGCCTCCAGCGCCACCGGTACCTGCTCCTCGGGTAGGCCCTTCAGAACCTGCTCGGCTTTCTCTCGCGTCGTCACCACCGAAATGGTAGCGCCGCCGACCCCTGCCGCTGAATCCCTCCTGGCCACGTCCATACCTCCGATAAGCCTCCAGCCCGCCAATCTCTCCCCCCAAGACGTAGCGCGTCCCCGATTCGGCACCCCCTGCACCCGAACTTCCACCGCCGCCCAAGTTGGGGGAGGGGAAGTAACCGCCCTCTCCACCCCCTGCGAGACCCGCCCTCGCTCCCGGGCGCTCGCCAATGCCTTCGCGGCTCACGTCTTTGCAACCGGGCGACCCTGCGGTCGACCGACCCCGACTGTGCGAGGCCGGGTCGACCTCCGGGCCGCCGGCCCCCAGGCAACCGACGCCGCTCGGATTGGCGAGCGCACTTCGGCCACCGCCACGCCCGGCACCTGCCGCGAGGGCGGGACTCGGAGCGACGGCGAATTCACCACCGCAGTTCCCGCTGTTTCTGTTTTTTCCGGTCCCCCCGGCAATGACCGTGTTAGTGATTTTTCAGTTTCCATTTCTGCTGTTTCAGCTAATTCAAGTGCTGTTAGAGCCCACGAGCCGAGTCAACGTGCCGCGATGGCGGTCCCGCGCCAAGCGATGCAAGGACGCAGGGAGGTTCGCGCAGCAGCGCTGCGGGGACCGACCGAGGACGCCGCAGCGCGCAGTGTGCGCGGGGCCCGCCAGCGCGGTGCGTTGGCGAGGGGAGTGGGCTCCGAAGGGCTTTTACCCCCGCACAACGACAGCGCCCCGAACTTCAACCACCCAGCCCCAGCTCAGAAAGCAGTGAGCTTGACCGCAGCGGTTTCGGCACCCGGCCACCAGACGCCCGCCAACGCCCCTGCTGCCCATGCACCTCTAAGCGCCGAGCCAGCCCGCCCTCGCCGACACCGACCTGCCCACCCGCAGCCTGCTCGCCGCCGCCCTCCTCGGCCTCGCGATCGCCGGCGCCATCATCGCCCTCGCCACCGCCCTCGGCCTCCTCTTCAGCTCCGCCGTCTACGGCTACCCCAGCGGCGGCCTGGCATGAACCCCCACCACCCACCCCCCAACCCTCACCGCAGCCCCGGCATGAGACGCACCTACTTCAACCGCAAGAGCAACGGCAGCAAAGGAGAAAGTGTGAGCGAAGCAGAGCCACGAGCGAAGACCACGTCCCGCCGGACCGGCACCTTCGCCACGCTCTCGAACCTGCTCCGTGGCCAAGGGAGCAGTGCGCCCGCAGCCCGCCGCCTCGCGCCCGCGCTCATCGCCGCGCTGCTCGGCTCCATCCGCCGTGCCTTCGCCACCCATGGTGCGTTCGCAAGCTCCGACGGCACCAGTGCGCGCTCACATCGCCCCGCCGCGCCCGCCGAGCAGGCCCACCTACTTGCCTCGGTGGGCCTGCGCAGGCGGCGCCCTCGCCGCCTTGCCATGAGCCTCGCCCTCGCCGCCGTCCTCGCCGCCGCCCTCGTCTTCGGCGTCTCCCTCGCCTCCGCCGCACCCCCGACCCTCAGCATCGACCCCGTAACTACCAGCGCCACCACCACCGCCCACCTCTCCGGCGAAGTCTCCGTCCCCGCCGACGGCAACGAAACCTTCTGGTGCTTTGAGTACGCCGAAGAAGGCGTCGGCAACTGGAGCAGCTTCTGCTTCCAGGGCCCGCTCCAGCCCGGCGAAGCGCTCCCGGTCCAAACCGACCTCACCGCTCTCAAGGCCGCCACCAAATACGAAGTCCGCCTCGCGGCCCTCAACTTCTCCGACTTCGTCGAAGAATTCTCCTCGATCGAGAAATTCGAAACCGACCCAGCCCCCGTCGCCCCGGTAGCCACCGTCGACCCCGCCACCTCCGTCGCCTATACCACCGCCCAGATCCAGGGCGCCGTCGACCCCGAAGGCGGCAATGAAGAATCCAGCGGCGCCTACGTCCCCATCCACTGGGCCCTTCAGCTCTCACTCTCGGGCGACCCCGGCACCTTCAATGACGCCGCCTCCGGCGACCTCACCGGCGCCGACGCCGAATCCGCAGACCCGATCGACGTCCCCGCCTTGCCCGCCGAACTCACCGGCCTCTCCCCCGCTCACACCTACACCTACCGGCTCTTCGTCACCTATGCCGGCCAGACCGTCGAATCCTCGACCGCCACCTTCACCACTGAAGCCGTCGCCAAGCCGACCGGCTCGATCGAACCGGTCACCACCTTCACCGGCACCGCCGCCACCTTCACCGGCCACGTCAACCCCAACTCGCCCGAACCTGAACCATCCACCTCCCCGGCCGAAAAAGCCGCCTTCCAAACGAGCTGGCAATTCCAGTGCTCGCCTGGCTGCCCGGGTCTCGAAGGGATCGTCGCCGCCGACAACTCGAGCCACCTCGTCGAAGCCCAAGCGACCGGCCTCCAACCCGGCACTCCTTACGAAGTCAGCCTCATCGCCGCCAATGCCGGCGGCCAGGAAGCCGCCGGTCCGGTCAGCTTCGCCACCCCCGCGATCGCCCCTGCCGTCGTCTCGACCTTCACCACCGAAGTCAGCGCCACCGGCGCCACCCTCGGCGCCCGCATCGTCCCCGGCGGCGCTGCCACCACCTATCACTTCGAGTACGTCACTGAGCAGCAGTTCCTCAGCGACGGCGAAACCTTTGGCGCCGGTACCGCGAGCACCCCCGAGTCGGCCTCGATCGGCTCCGACAACTCCGAACACCCCGTCTCCGCCCAGATCCAGAACCTCCTCCCCGAAACCACCTACCACTACCGGGTCGTTGTCACCAACTCTGCTGGCACCGTCCCCGGCGACCCCGCGACCTTCACCACCCAGGGCCCCGCCGCCTCCCTCCTCCCCGACGCCCGCGCCTGGGAGCAGGTCTCTCCGCCCAATAAGCATGGCGGCCTCATCCGTCCTATAAACGTGGGCGTCATTGAGGCGGCTAGTAACGGTTCGGCGATCACGTACGACACCACGGGTCCAATCGTGCCGGAACCCTCCGGGAACGAGTTCCAGGATTCACAGGTGATTTCAAGCCGCACGGCGGCAGGCTGGGTCTCGGAAGATATCTCGCCTCCTCACGAAGAAATCACCGGTGCCGGGGGCAACGGAGGTCAATATCGAGTCTTCTCGGATACTCTTGATACAGCTCTCGTAGAACCGCGCGGCGAAATGCCGCTGTCGCTCGCCGCGTCGGAAAAGACGATCTATGTGCGCCGCAACCTGATCTGCAACGCCGAGCCCGCGGCTTGTTATCAGCCGGTCGTCACAGGCGCGGAAGGGTACACAAACGTCCCGCCTGGAACTGTCTTTGGCTTCACGATCCACCCGATAACCGCCACGCCCGACATGGCGCACGTCGTGTTTGCGTCCGAAGTGTCGCTCGACCCGAAGTATCCAACGGGCGGCGGGATCTATGTCTGGAGCGGGGGCTCGCCAGAACTGATCAGCGTCCTTCCTGACGGGACGCCCGCCCCAAGCCCGGAATTTGGTTGGGAAAGCCGGTTTGTCAGGAACGCCATCTCCGCTGACGGGTCCCGCGTCATCTGGACGGGCAGAACGACATCGGAAGGAGTGGAAATCCCACATCTGTTTCTCCGTGATCTGCACGCGCAGCAAACGATTCAGCTCGACACGGTCGCAGGCGAAAGCGGCGTAGGCACGCCGCACTTCCAACTTGCCAGCGCGGATGGCGCGAGGATCTTCTTCACCGACGGCGCGCGCCTCACGAGCGACTCCACCGCGGGAGGCGAATCGGCGCCCGACCTCTACGAGTGCGAAATCGTTGAGGTCGCCGGCACGCTGTCCTGCAGCCTTCGCGATCTGACCGTCGACTCGAATGCGGGCGAAGCGGCCGGCGTGGAAGGGGTCGTCATCGGAGCAAGCGAAGACGGCAGCTCGGTCTACTTCGTCGCGAACGGGCGGCTTGCCCCCGGCGCAGTCGTGGGGCATTGCGGCATACCGGGCGAAGTCCCGGCGGAAGCGGCGTGCAACCTCTACCGATGGCATGAAGGGACAACCAGCTTGGTCGCGGTGCTCGGCGAAGATGCGGCTGACTGGGTGGCGGAGTCGGGCCAGAACCTTGGCACCGTGAGCTCGAGAGTCTCGCCCAACGGCCGCTATCTGGCGTTCATGTCCGAGCGACCGCTGACGGGTTATGACAATACGGACGCGATCAGCGGGCAGCCCGATGAGGAGGTCTTTCTGTACGACGGAGGCGCGAACCGGCTCATTTGTGCGTCATGCAACCCGAGCGGGGCGCGGCCGATGGGATCATTCGACCCAGGAAGTCCGGTCCCGGCACCTCTGTTCGACCAACGCCGAGTATGGAGCAACCATTGGTTGGCCGCCAGCATCCCCGGTTGGACCTCGGTCGACCCAGGTCACGCCCTATACCAGTCGCGCTATCTCTCTGACAACGGCAGGTTGTTCTTCAACAGCATGGACTCTCTTGTCCCTGCGGACATCAATGCGGCGGCGGACGTGTATGAGTACGAGCCGAATGGCACCGGGACGTGCGAAAGCACGAACGGGTGCGTCGCCCTGATCTCGGGAGGGCAGTCGCAGGAAAACGCGGCCTTTCTTGACGCGAGCACAGACGGATCCGACGTATTCTTCCTCACGACGGCAGCCTTGGTCTCCAAGGACGAAGACTCTGCGTTCGACGTGTATGACGCTCGCGAATGCAAGGTAGCGGACGAATGCCCGCCCGAAGCTGCTGCGGCTCCGCCACCGTGCCGCTCCGCCGAATCATGCAGACTGACGGCCGGACAGTCGGTGGTGTCTGTGCCCCCCGCGAGCATGGCCTTGGCGGGTAGCGGCAACATCGTGCTTACACCGGCACAGAAGCTCGCTCGCGCGCTGGCCGCGTGCGGGAAGCAGAGAACCAAGCATAAACGTGAGTTGTGCCGCCGGCGCGCAAGGCGCAGATACGCGAAGAAGAACTCTCGGGGACCGACCCTACCGCAGGGTGTGACCAGCCGTCCAGCCATACAAAAGGGGTCGAACTGATGCTCAGGCACATCCCCGCACCGTCGACGAGCTGGCGGCGCGTCGCAATCGGCTTCACCTGCACGCTCCTAGTGGCACTCGCAGGTGGCAGCGATTCGGCGCTGGCGGCAGCACCATGGTGGCATCTATCCGCAAGCGCGATGCCAACGAGCCTCGACCCCGGCGCCGAAGGCGAGATCGTGCTCAGGGCCACAAACCTGGGCGATGCCAGCGTGAACGGTGCAGAAAGCCCAGTGACCGTCACCAGCACGCTTCCCGCCGGGTTCGTCTTGCACGGGATCTCCGGCAGAGCCGGGATCATTGGCGCAGCGGGGGCCGTCGAATGCAGCGAAAGCACGCTCGCCTGCACCTTCACCGGAACGCTCAACCCATACGAACAGCTAGAAGTCGTGCTGACCGTTTCGGGCGCGAGCAGCGGCGCCGGTCAATACGCCGCTACCGTCACGGGCGGCGGGGCGAGCGCGACGCATGTTGAACGAACTATCCGAGTCAGCTCGGCGCCGGTCCCGTTCGGGATCGAAACGTTCGAAATGCGCCCGGAAAACGAGGGTGGGACGGCCGCGGTTCAAGCAGGCGCACATCCGTTTCAGATCACGACGGCGCTAGCGTTGAACCAGACCGTAGATTCGCTGAAGCCGCCGGCGATCGTCAGAAACCTACAGGTCAAGCTTCCCCCCGGACTACTCGGAAATCCAAACGCGGTGCCGCGTTGTACCGACGCGCAGTTCACGGCAACACAAAACTTCATAAATGAATGCCCAACAGACAGTCAGATAGGTGTCGCCTCAGTGACAGTCAACGAACCGGTAACGCTGCATCTGCAAACTATTCCGGTGCCGGTCTTCAATCTGAGCCCCTCAAGAGGAGAGCCTGCGCGGTTCGGAATGGAGGCCCTCAATGTTCCGGTGATCTTCGACACGTCGATCCGCTCGGGTGGCGACTATGGCATCGACTTGAGCGTCGACAACATCGACCAAAGCGCGGCGCTCCTATCGAGCGAAGTGACGCTGTGGGGCGTGCCGGGCGATCCCCGACACGACCAATCACGTGGCTGGAAATGCGTATGGGCGATCCTGCTCGGAGAAGGTTGCACGGCTCCCCCGCAGCACAATCTGCAGCCGTTTATAAGTCTCCCGACTGCATGCGAAGGGCAGTTGACGGCATCGGCGTCGAGCCTGTCATGGCCCACACGACAGAGCCCGAATGGCGTCGCGCCGCCGCCTGTGGAATATGCCTTTCACGACGACCTTGGACGGCCGTTCGAACTCACAGGATGCAACCGTCTGCCATTTAGTCCCTCTATGGAACTCGTACCGGCCAGTCACGCTACGAGTACCCCCACAGGAGTCACCGTCAGCGTCCATGTACCCCAGGACACCACGCTCACAGCGGCGGACCTCGCCGAGTCGAACCTGAGGGACACCACGCTCACCTTGCCTAACGGTATGCAAATCAATCCCGCCGGCGCGGCGGGGCTAGAATCGTGCTCGACCGCGCAGGCCGGCTACACGGGCATGGACGGCGGGACCGCATCGTTCTCACCCGACGCGGCTGCGTGCCCCGATGCTTCAAAGGTCGGCGTCGTCGAAGAAATCAAGTCTCCGTTCCTCTCCCGGCCGCTCACCGGCGCGGTCTACCTCGCCGCACAGGACGCGAACCCGTTCGGGTCCCTCATCGCGCTCTATCTCGTTGCCGAAGACCCTGTTTCAGGCGTGCGCGTCAAGCTCGCAGGCAACGTCGCGCTTGACGCCCAAACCGGGCAACTGACCGCGACGTTCGCAAACACGCCGCAGGTCCCGTTCGAAGAGCTCAAGGTGCACTTCTTCGAAGGCTCGCACGCGCCACTATCGACGCCACCGTACTGCGGGACCTACACGACCGCCGCGTCGTTCACGCCTTGGTCGGGCAACGCGCCGGCGACCCCTTCGTCCAGCTTCGACATCGACGCGGGCCCGAACGGCTCGCCGTGCCCCACCCGGCTGCCGTTCTCGCCATCGATGACCGCAGGCTCCACGAACATCCAGGCCGCCGCCTTCACGCCGTTCACGACGACGCTCTCCCGCGAAGATGGAAACGAGAACCTCGCCGGCGTCACGCTTCACATGCCGCCCGGTCTGCTCGGCAAACTCGCTTCTGTGACCCCGTGCCAGGAACCGCAGGCCGCGCAGGGGACCTGCGGCTCGGGAAGCCTGATCGGCCACACCGTCGCCAGCGTGGGTCTCGGGAGCGACCCCTACACGATCTCGGGCGGTCAGGTATTCATCACCGGCCCCTACAAGGGAGCCCCATACGGCTTGTCGATCGCCCAGCCGGCGAAGGCCGGCCCCTTCGACCTCGGCAGCGGGGCATGCGACTGCGTGGTCGTGCGCGCGAAGATCGAAATCGACCCGCACACCTCGGCCTTGACGATCGTAAGCGACCCGTTGCCCACGATCCTCCAGGGCATTCCCGTTCAGCTGAAGCACGTCAACGTAACGGTCGACCGCCCCGGCTTCACGTTCAACCCGACCAATTGCAGCCAGCTGGCGATCGCGGCGACGCTCACCGGCGAAAAAGGCGCGACCGCACCCTTGTCAGTGCCGTTCGAGGTCGCCAACTGCGCGACCCTGCCGTTCAAGCCGAAGCTGAAGCTCAGCCTCAAGGGAGCCACCAGGCGCTCCGGTCACCCCGCCCTGAAAGCGGTCGTCACCTACCCGAAGAAGGGCGCCTACGCCAACATTGCCAAGGCGGCGGTGACCCTGCCCGCCTCGGAGTTCATCGACAACGCCCGCATCGGCGACGTCTGCACCCGGCCCCAGTTCGCCGCCGGCAAATGCCCGCCGAGCTCCGTCCTCGGCAAGGCCCGGGCCTTCACGCCGCTGCTCGACAAGCCTTTGGAAGGGCCCGTCTACTTCCGCTCCAACGGCGGCGAACGCGAATTGCCGGACATCGTCGTCGACCTCCACGGCCAGGTCCACCTGGTCCTCGTCGGCTTCGTCGACTCCGTCCACAAGAAGGGCTCGGAAGTCTCGCGGATCCGCAACACCTTCGCCCAGGTGCCCGACGCCCCCGTCTCCAAATTCGTCCTCGAACTCAACAGCGGCAAGAAAAAGGGCCTCCTGGTCAACTCGGCCAACCTCTGCAAGGTGCCGAACAAGGCCGTCGTCAAGCTGACCGCCCAAAACGGCAAGACCTACGACACCAATCCGGCGGTCGCCAACGACTGCGGCAAGGGCAAGGGGAAGAAGTCAAAGCGCCTCGGCACCTCGCACCGCTAGCCGGCGGCGCAGTAAAAGCTAAGTCGGCCATCGGGCGACTAGGAGGGAATCCATTGCAAGCCGAAACAGGCAGCGCCGAGATTGCTCTTCCGGAGATCCAGGGAAACATCGCCGGCTTCAATAAACCGCACCAGCGCTTCGTCTTCCTGCGCTTTCCCGACAAGGCGGCCGCCCAGCGCTTCCTCCACGTCACCCGGCGCGAAGTCGACACCGCCGACGACGTTGCCGACGCCAACCGCAGCTACAAATGGAACCGCAAGCGCGGCCGCGAACCCAAGCCAAAACGCTGGTTCAACCTGCTGCTCTCGGTCTCCGGCCTGCACATGCTCGAAGCGCCCGAGATGGAGCTCTTCGAGGCCGCATTCAAGGAAGGCATGCAGGCACGGGCGAGCCATCTCGGCGATATGGAAGAGAGCGCGCCCGAAAAGTGGCTTGCCCTGTTCCAGCAGGACATTCACGCACTTGCGATCCTCGCCGCCGATCTCCCCGAGGACCTCGATCGTCTGCAGAAGCAGCTCAGCCGCCACTCGCACGCTTGCAAGGCCGAGGAGCTGGGAGCGCTCGACGGCAGCGCCCGGCCCGGCGAAGCAAACCATAGTCACGAGCACTTCGGCTTCCGCGACGGCATCTCACAGCCTGGAGTGATCGGGCTGACCGACGAACCCAAGCCGGGGCAGGAGCTGATCCCCGCTGGCGAGTTCATCCTTGGTCAACCGACCCAGCCCGACAATGCTCCGCCGCCCGCGCAGCCTCCAGGTGCCTACCAGCCGATCCCCGCTCCGCCGCCCCCACAGTTCCCATCTTGGGCGCCGAACGGCTCCTTCTTTGTCTTTCGGCGCCTGCGCCAGGATGTCGCCGGATTCAACGATTTCATCACCAGGTCGGCGGGCGAGACCGGTCTTCGCCCCGATCTCCTGGAGGCAAAGCTGGTCGGCCGCTATGAGAGCGGCGCTCCGCTTGAGCTGACCCGTGACGAGGATCCGGGCTTGGACACCCAGGCCGCTGATCCATCGATCGCCGACGCCTCGCTGCTCGAGGACGAGAAGATCAACAACTTCGAGTTCGACCCGCACGATGCAGATGGCCACCTGGTGCCCCGGGCCGCCCACATCCGCAAGATGTACCCGCGCAACGAGGATCCGCCCGGCAAGGCACAGGCCGAGAGCCACCGCATCCTGCGCCGTGGCATTCCCTACGGCCCGGACTTCGAGCCGGCAGAGCCTGCCTATCCAGGGGAAGGCGCCCCACCGGACAACCAGGATCGCGGCTTGCTCTTCGGCTGCTACCAGGCCTCGATTGAACGCGGCTTCGAGTTCTTGCAGACCCAGTGGGCCAATCAACCTGACTTCCCGCAGGCTGGCGACGGCCGCGACCCGATCACCTCCCAAGACGTTCCCGCGCCCGAGTTCAACCTGCCCCCCGACCACCATCTGACGATGCTGCGTTGGGTGATCACCACCGGCGGCGGCTACTTCTTCTCACCGTCAATCACCGCGCTGGGAACGCTGGCCGGCGAGTGAGTGCCGAGAGGACTTCCACACAAGGATTTGCAGACGTACCATCGCGCGTCCGATCAGCAGGCTGGCGAGGAGCTGGCGAGGCCGGGGACTCAGAAGTAGGTCGAAAGGAGTCGGGAAACCCCAAAGCGACTCTCGATGCTCCCCGGAGGCGTGCCTCTGCCTCGTCATCAGAGGTCGTTCCCCCGAACTGGAGGCGTTGTGGTTTCAGCTACTGAGATCTGGGGCGTTCATTTGCCCTGGTGGGGTTGGGCGATCGGAGCCTTAGTCGCCGTGGTCGTTATCGTCGTCCTGATTTTCGTCATCTGGGAATGGTGGGAGACCCGAAGCATTGGCTCCGATGATGACTATCCGGAAGAAGGTAACGCGGAGATCGTCGTGCCCTACTACGAAGAGGCCGACAGCTTGCGAAGGCTGGCCAACCAACTCAAGCTTGATGTGCCAACTGCTCGCCAAGTCACCAAGTCCCGACGCCTGAGTTTTGGTTTCAAGGGCACCTCCGGAGAGGGTGGCCATAGTGAGACCTCGGAGTTCAGCGGCTCGATGCCATTATCGAAATTAGCCAAGGCCCTGGAAGTGGTCCGCTATGACGGGAACAACGTGGTCACGGACGCCACCGATGCGCCGCTCGTTTCTGATGAGGGGGCGCTCTCCGGGGCCATCGAGCAGATCCAGTCCGATTTCCCAGCGAAATCGGAAACTGCGGTGTTGCTTTCCCGCGTCCAAGAGGCTTTCGGCACCGAGCGTGTCGAGGCGATGGCCGGGAAGAAGCGCGAGGAGTTTCAGCGAATCGGCCAGCGCAATCAGCTGATGATCATTCGCGGGCAGCTTGATTTGGCTGGGCCGGGCGATGGTGCTGCGGGTCCGATACTCAGTTTGACTCACTTCAATCCCACTCCGGCCTACGTCGCCGCTAACGCTCGGTCGCGTGGGGACGAAGAGGTTAAGGCTGACCTAGTCCCGGTTCCGGAGGGAGTTGGTCTTTGCGTCGCCCTTCCAGATGGCGCCGCGCTAACCCCGGCGGGCAGAGAGCGTCTTCATCGGGGACAGTCCGTTTATGTAGGTGTTCTCGCTCACAGCCCCAGCTTTGATGTTGAGACTGGGGTCTTGATCTGTTCTGCATGGGCTGTGTGGGGCGAAACGATGCCCGATTGGGAGGAGCGCTTTAGTGAGCATCGCCACTACGGAATGGGCCGACGATACTTATAGGTGGCAGCGCGGACAAAACACGCAATGGTAAGGGGAGGATGATGGCCAATAGAATCGATTGCGTCAACAAGCAGCCGCGCAATGACCCGCATCGGCGTATCCAAAACATTGGCGGCCTCAATGCTGATGGCAGTCGCTGGAAGATTTCCGAGGTCGAAGCGATCTCCGGGGTCCTCGAAGGCCGCTGGAGCTTCTACGTTGAAGTCAACGGTCGGGCGGTAGAAGTGATCATTGCTGAACATGAAGGCCGCAGATATTTGAAGACGGTCGCTGACGGCCTGCAGCCGAACAACCTTTTATCTCTGCCTGAGTGCCCATGAGAGAACACTGGACGCTGCGTCCCGTCGTAGCCCTACTCCTTCTCGCCGCACCCATAGGCGCCGGTTGCCGCAGCGACAGCAATCCTGATGCACGGCAACGGTTGTGACGCGCAGCAAGCGCAAGACACCATTGACGCTTCCCTTCTTCAGCGTCGTCAGCCTACGAGCTGCCGCCAATCGCCTCCAGGCATATGGCTTTGCGGTCTCTGTCGCCGAGGTCCCCGAGCCCCCGGAAGAAGCGTGAAAGGCGTCCCTCTCAAGGCTCGGCTCGCGGTGACACTGCTGTTCGCCGCCTTCTTGTTGGCGACCCCCACCGCCAACGCCGAGCTCAGCGCCCACGGCGACCTCTTCGTCCGCTTCGACGGCGGCATCGCCCCCAGGGCCCTGCCCCGCCACACCCCGGCCCCGATCACCGTCAGCGTCTCGGGGACGGTCAGGACCCTCAGTGGTGCCCGGCCGCCGGCGCTGCGCCAGATCCGCATCGCGATCAACCGCAACGGCCAGCTCGACAGCCGCGGGCTGCCGAGTTGCCCGCCCGCCCGCATCGAAGCCACGACCAGCAAGAGTGCCCTGGCCCTCTGCCGCTCGGCCCTGGTCGGCAGCGGCAGCTTCGCCGCCGCCACCGCCTACCCCGAACAGTTCGCCTTTCCAACCCGGGGACGCATTCTCGCCTTCAACTCCCGAGTTGGATGCTCAGCCAGCCAACGCCCTGGACGCGCGTGGCCAAGCAGGTCAAGGACGCAGGGAGGCCGGCAAGGGGAGCGCACATCAGTGCGTGACCCGCAGGCGGCCGACCGAGGACGCCGAGATGCGACGTGCCACGGGCGTCCAGCGATTCTGGCTCACGTCTATGGAACCCAACCGTTGCCTATCTCGCGCCTGATCAGCTTCCGGATCCGCCGCCCGCCGGGCCCCTACGGGATCGTCCTCACCGCCACCCTGCCGGCGTCGATCAACCCCCACGGCTACGTCAAGCACATCGCCCTGCGCCTGCACCGCACCTTTTACTACCGCGGCCGGCGCCGCAGCTATCTGAGCGCCGCCTGCGCCGCCCCCGCGGGCTTCCCCGGCGCCAGCTTCGCCTTCGCCCAAACCTCGATGAGCTTCGCCGACGGCCGCAGTCTCTCCAGCACCCTCGTTCGCAGCTGCTGGGTGCGCGATTAGGCGCCGCCAACCGCTCCGCGTCCTGCCGGCGCTGGCGGTAGTCTACAAACAGCAAGGGAGCCGTCTATAGGAGAGGCGTCGGCATCGAACTGAACCAGCAAGGCAGCGCTATCGCGAGCTTGTCGGCGCCGCTTCAACCCAATCCGCGCGCCGGCGCCGCGACCCTACAGGCCGCCACTGCGCTGGCATTCAACCAAGCCTGCGCCAAACCGCCGGGCAAATCCGCCGTCTTCAAGGTCGTCGACCCGCTCGGCACGCCCACCTTCACAGCGCCGGCGGAATCGGACAATGCGCCGTAGAGCCCTCAAAGTCGCCGCCCTCACCGTCGTCCTGATCGGCGCTCTCAACCAGGCCAGGCACGAGCTGCTCCGTGAACGCAAGTCGAACTAATCGCAGCCGAGGGTTCGGCGTACTTGCCGCGATCCTGACCCTGGCGCTCCTCACCCTCGCCACCGCTGCCTACGCCCTCCATCTGCAGGTCGGCGACATCGTCGTCGACGCCGAAGGCGGCTTCAGCCCCAGAGCGCTGCCCCGCCACGAAAACGCCCCGATCACCCTGCGCGGCGGCGGCAAGCTCTCGACCGTGTCGGGCGAACTGCCGCCGATCCTGAAGACGATCACGATCCTCTTCGACCGCCACGGCTCGGTCATCACCACC
>CAAGKR010123621.1_pt1 | contig 15134 bp, 16 predicted proteins | sample 2556971 | NCBI WGS metagenome assembly CAAGKR01 (sample SAMEA5207829, study PRJEB30636) | soil metagenome | biome: forest; feature: boreal; material: soil | place: USA | collected 2011-09 | depth 1 m | reverse complement strand
CAGGTGGGTCCGTTGATCCGCGCCGAGCATCGCGACCGCGTCGCCGGTTTCGTCGACAAGGGAGTGGCTGAGGGAGCGCGCCTGCTGGTCGATGGGCGCGGCGAGATGTCGCGACCCGGATTCTTCCTGGGTCCGACCATCCTCGACCACGTCACGCCGGACATGGCGGTCGGCCGCGAGGAGATCTTCGGCCCGGTGCTCTCCGTCGAAAGGGCGGCGACGCTGGAGGAAGCGATCGCCCACGCTAACCGCATGTCGCTCGGCAATATGGCCACGATCTTCACCCAGTCGGGACATGCCGCCAGGGAATTTCGCGAGCATGTCGAGGCGGGCATGACGGGCATCAACGTGCCAATCGCCCAGCCGTTCGCATTCTTTCCCTTCAGTGGGTGGAAGGGCTCCTTCTACGGAGACCTCCACGTGCATGGCACCGATGGCATCGAGTTCTTCACCCGAAAGAAGGTCGTCATCACCCGGTGGTGACGGAGCCTCTCCAGCTAATCTCGTGGTCGTGACCGTGGGTCGCGTCAGCGTGGACCTCTTTCGGGAGCAGGTCGTACGACCCTGGCGCAGCTGTAGGAGGGTAGAAGTCCGACCAGGCTTTGCAGATTGACTTCTGGCCTGCTCAGTTCCTGCCTTTGCGCAGCTCAGCCGTCCCACCCGAGTTCAACTTTGAACTCACCGAATTGTTTACCCCACAGGCACATTGCGGGGCGTCTCTTCCCGCTCATCGTTGCTGACCCTGAGGTCGGCTTCTTCAAGACCGAGGTCGGCTGACCTGGCGGCGGCTTAATATCGCGAGCGCGAGGCGTCAGTCATCGCGTGAAGCCAAACGCCAGAGAGTCCACGAAACCTAGGGCAGTTCAACCGCTGCGTGCTGGCAATTTTGCATTGTTTGCGCGGCGTTGCTATCCATCAGTGTTCGTCGGGGCCGTCGACCAATCCACTGTCCGCGATTCCAAAGAGACGGCGCAAAAGCAACGCATTTACCAGATCGGTATGGTTGGCGGCTTCGCGTTCAGCCGCATCAGCATCCCTAGCAACAATGGCCTCTAGAATGCCGCTGTGTCGTGAGGTGGTCATCTCATCGCGGTCTGGTCGTTCCACCAGAACAGTCCGCAACTCGCGGAGCAGTGGACTAATCGCGTCCATGATGAGCGACAGCATCACATTGTGGCTTGCGCGAATGATCGCGGAGTGAAACTCAATGTCTGCATCTGCCTTTCGCTCCATGTCACCGCTAGCTGCCGCGGATCGACCCCGCTCCCATATCCGGCTTATCTCAGCCACCTCGTCCGGCAAAGCTCTGGTGGCCGCTAGTCGCGTAGCGGCAGATTCCACGATCTGACGCAGTTCCATCAAGGCTACGTAAAGGATGCGGTTATCGCGAGCGGCAAAATGTACCTGGATCGAGAGCAAGTCGCGCAGATCGCTAGGTTGCGGCGCTCGAACATAAGTGCCATCACCATGCCGAACGTCAATTAGGCCCCGAGTGCTCAAAATCCCGATGGCCTCTCGGATGACTGTGCGGCTCACCTTAAAGCCAGCAGAAAGTTCTTCTACAGTTTGTAACCTGTCTCCGGGCTGGTGGCGCGACAGGATCGCTTTCTGAAGCATATCGGCTGTCTGTTTCACGAGCGTTGGCCGCGGTGCGTTACTGGGGACCGAATTGCGATTCCGCCCGATGGCTGACATTGGTTTCACTCTAGATGGCATGGCACGACCCAATTATTACGAGGCGCGGTGACGGCCATCGTCTCCACTGAGACCCGAAAGAGTCCAGTGACGCTGGCGCGCCCGACTTACAGACCTTGGCAGGCCTCACTCGCATTGCGGTACCCGAGTTGGAGGAGGTCATCGACGCTCGCCCCCAACTGGCGAACTCGGGCGTTGTCGAGGCCACGTTGGCTTGTTTCCAGATCTCAAACTGGAATATGACACAGAAGGTCATCAAGCACGAAAGTGGCCCCTCTCTGGCTGTTTGCGAAATGCGCAGCGGGAACCACGACCCGCCCCTTAACGGCTGGGGCCGCCCGCTGATCGGCCGGTGTTCGAGTGACGCCCATCAATCGCGCAGCCGAGCTCCTCGTTGTACTGTCACGGCGCCAAGCGGCGGGGAATCCCCCCTTTCCTGCCGTAGGTGTACTCGACACGATCATGGAGCCGATGAGGTCGTTGTTGCCAGAATTCGATCGATGTTGGACGGAGTAGGTAGCCGCCCCAGTAGTCTGGTCGGGGGACTAATCCATCCTGCGATTGTCTTAGCGTCCGCCGGAAGGCGGAATCGAGGACCCGCCGGCTAACTATCACACTGCTCTGATTAGACACGACTGCGGCGATGCGGCTTTCGAGTGGACGGCTACGGAAGTAGTCATCAGATTCGCCTGCCGACAATCGAGTTACCGTGCCGCTGACTCGTACCTGCCGGCCAAGGTTGTGCCAGTAGATGCTCAACGCGGCATGGGGATTCGACATGAGATCATGCCCTTTCCGACTCTCGTAGTTCGTGAAGAAGGTGAACCCGACGGGTCCAACACCCTTCAGTAAGACCATTCGAACCGATGGAAGGCAATCCAGGCTCGCCGTCGCGAGTGCCATGGCTTCCGGCTGCTCGCAGCCCGCAGACACAGCCTCAACGAACCACTTCCGGAATTGAACGATGGGATCGCGATAGAGACGGACTCTAGAGAACGGTTTCAGGACCGGCAACTGAGTTGAAGCCCAACTGGGCATGCCCAAGGCAGTCACGCATCGATCCATCGCAAGCTGCGCTCTGGGTATCTCTCCCCGGACTGCGAGCCTCTCGGCATCATCTTGTCAATTGCGGTCAGGTCATCCGCAGACAACGACACGTCCATAGCGCCAAGGTTTTCCTCTAGGTACTCGGGCCGCTTGGTCCCCGGAACTGGCACGATCCATTGACCCTGGGCAAGAAGCCAAGCTAAAGCCAACTGGGCCAAAGTGCACCCTTTCCGGTCAGCCATTGGCTTTAACTGATCGATACGAGTTAGGTTACTTTCGAAGTTGCCCCCTTGGAAGCGAGGTTGGTTCAGGCGGCTGTCGGATGGCGGCACATCATGCCGAGTCCGGAGTCGGCCTGAAAGGAACCCTCTGCCAAGGGGGCTGTAAGGAACGTAGCCAATCCCAAGCTCGCGGCAGATGGGCAGGATATCCTGCTCCGGCTCGCGCCTCCAGAGGGAGTACTCCGTTTCGATCGCTGCAATCGGATGTACCCGCGCGGCGCGCCGGATGGTGACGGGTGACGCCTCGGAGAGTCCGAGGTAGCGAACCTTGCCCGATGTCACCAAATCAGCCATCGCCCCAATGGTCTCCTCGATCTGAATGGCGGGGTCGACGCGGTGTTGGAAATAAAGATCGATGACGTCCACGTTGAGTCGGCGGAGGCTAGCGTCGCAGGCTTGACGAATGTAATCGGGATGTCCGTTGACCCCCACCGGCTTCCCATCGGAACCTAGGACAAATCCGAACTTGGTGGCCAGAATAACCTTGTCGCGGTGGCCATGTAACGCTCGACCGACCAGTTCCTCATTGTGGCCGGCGCCATACATGTCAGCCGTGTCGATGAGCGTCACACCAAGGGCGATAGCTCGATGGATTGTCGCGATCGATTGCGTCTCATCTGGGATCGGCACCCCAGACATCCCCATGCATCCAAGGCCGAGAGCCGAGACCGCAGGCCCGTTCAATCCCAGACGACGGATCTCCATACGTTTACTCCAAGTGATAAGATCAATAAGGGTGTTTATATGATAACCAAGGTTGGAGAGATGGGCGATCGAGGATGCTGAAGACCTTCCTGACCCGGGAACTCGGTCTTAAATACCCGCTCATAAGCGCACCCATGGCAAGCGTGTGTGGGGGACGTCTTGTCAATGCGGTCGGCCTTGCAGGCGGCCTCGGCATACTCGGCCTTGATGCTAGGACGTCCGCAGAGGCGACGCGGCGAGAAATTGACGCTGCTAAGGGCGATCGAGAAGAAGGACGATTCGGAATAGGACTTATGGCCTGGGTCTTGGCCCTGCGACCGGAGGTGCTCGATCTAGCAATCGCAGTAAAGCCCGAACTTGTGTCGATCTCGTTTGGCTCACCGCGGCCATATGTGGAGCGCTTGCACCAGGCCGGCATCTTGGTCGCAGCTCAGGTGCAAGATCGCGCCTCGGCGATCGAGGCCGCCGACGCCGGAGTCGACCTAGTGGTTGCGCAGGGAACGGATGCGGGCGGCCACACTGGGCGAATCGGAACCATGCCCCTCTTGCAGATCGTGCTCGAGTCTGTCCAAGCACCAGTGCTTGTTGCCGGTGGAATCGCATCACCGTCGGGCGTAGCGGCCGTGTTGGCGGCTGGTGCGGATGGAGTTTGGATCGGTACCGCGTTCCTTGTTTGCCCTGAAGCTGAAAGGAAACCCGAGTACGTACGCAGGCTTCTCGCTGCGACGGAACAAGACACCGTCTTAACACACGCCTTCGATCGAGCGCAGGGCTCCCCTTGGCCAGACGAGTTTGCTGGCCGAGCCTTGCGGAATCGGCTCACAGACCGATGGCATGGGCATGAAGACGACATCGCAAATGATGCTCTTGCCCTGGAGGAGTACCGTCGTGCCCGCGAGGTTGGCGATTACGATATCGCCCAGATCTACGCTGGCCAAGCAGTCGGGCTTCTGACGGCGGTTCGGCCAGCGGGCGAGTACATCGAGTGGCTCATGGAGGGAGCAGAGGAGCTTCTCCGAAAACGCACCGCTGCCGTGCTCTAGCCCCCGGGACTTGCGATGAGACTTGTTTCCTTTCGCGATGGGACTGCGACCCGGGCAGGTGTCCAGTTCGGCACGACGATCTACGACACGGGCAAGTCCATGACCGAATTGCTTGAGGAATGGCCCGTGGCGAAGACTCGATTGCCGAGATCGGAATCCCAAGTCAAAGATCGCCGGCACGTGATAGCAAGTTCAGACGTACTTCTTTCAGCACCCACACCGTCACCCGGCAAGGTCGTGGGCATCGGACTCAATTATCACGACCACTGCCGCGAGCAGGGCATCGAGCCCCCCAAGGCGCCACTTATTTTCGCCAAGTTCACCAGTTCGATTATCGGTCCGGGTGAATCCATTAGGTGGCCTGAGGGGTTAACGCAGCAGGTGGACTGGGAGGTCGAGCTCGCTGTCGTGATCGGCCGCTCGCCCCGAGGAGCCTTAGGCGATAACCTAAGTGACGTGGTTGCAGGCTACATGGTAGCCAACGATATCAGCGCGCGCGATCTTCAGTTCTCGGACGGCCAATTCGTTCGTGGTAAGTCGCTCGACACATTCTGCCCTCTGGGTCCGGCACTCGTGACTGCGGACTCTTTGAGTCCGGATTCCTTGGCGCTTACCCTACAAGTCAACGGCCAGATGAGGCAGAACTCGAACACAGCAGACCTAGTCTTCGGCGTGAAGTCACTCATTGAGTACTGCAGCAAGAGCTTCAGCCTGCTACCCGGTGACGTATTGCTGACAGGCACGCCCGCCGGAGTCGGCGCATTTCGGCGGCCGCCCGTGTACTTGACTGCAGGAGACGTCATGACGGCTTGGGTCGAGGGTATCGGAGAACTCGTGAACCCAGTCGTTGGGTCGGCGCCCACCGGCTAGAGAGCTCAACCGGTCGAGGGAGCAAACTGGATGTCACGTGTTGAGGGATTACACGTAGCCGATGTAGCAGTCGTGGGCGGCGGCATCATGGGCTGTGCGACTGCTTACTACCTCGCGTTAAGGGGCATCGACACCGTCATTGTGGAACGCGGTGAGCTGAACCGCGAGGCTTCCGGTACCAATGCTGGGTCACTACATTTCCAACTCCGTCACTATGAGCCCACCTCCCCGGAGCGGCTGGAACTGATTACTACCGCAGTAGCTGCATGGCGCAGCCTCGAAGACGAGCTCGGCGAGGACCTAGGCGTCCGTTTTGGCGGAGGCCTCATGGTCGCCGACACTACCGAGGAAATGAACGGGTTAGCCGCAAAGCTGGCCCTGGAACACTCTATTGGCCTTCAGACGGAACTTCTGTCACGCGACCAATTGCGTGAGAAGGCCCCAGCTTTGTCACCTCTTCTGGTGGGCGCAAGTTGGTGCCCAGAGGAAGGCTCGGTGAACCCACTGTTGGTCACTACGGCATTCGCGAGGCGGGCTTGCGGGTTGGGCGCACGCGTTTGGCTCGGAGCAGAAGTCATCGGCATAGAGCGCGCTCATTCTGGTGGGTACTTGGTTCGGACCCGCTCAGGTGACATTCATGCACATAGAGTGGTCGATGCTGCCGGAGCTTGGTCAGGAGTCGTGAGCCAAATGATTGGTGTTGAGCTTCCCGTGAGCGGCAAGGTCGTAACCGTCAGCGTTACCGAGCGCTCGACGCCTAGCCTGCGCGAGTTGGTTCAGCGCGCTGCTCATGAGCTTACCGTCAAGCAGACGCCTCAAGGGAGCTTCCTGATAGGTGGTGGGTGGCCCGGAACGTACAACGCCGGCACCGGTACTGCTGGAACCCGCTCGGAGAGCTTGGTCGACAACTTGTGGGCCGCCGCGCACGTCTTACCGCTCCTACGTGAACTGCGAGTGCTCCGCACATGGCCGGGCATTATTGCCATCACGGGTGATGGGCTCCCCATTATTGGAGAATGCGCTAAGGGATTCTATGCGCTTGTGGTTCCTTCCGGCTCAGCCGGTTTCACCGTCGGTCCTGTGGTCGGGCGTCTAATGGCTGACCTGATTGCGACGGGAAACAGCAGCATTTCAGTTGCTGGATACAGTCCTTCGCGCTTCTTCAGTTCTTCAGTCGGCGATCGGCCGTGGGAGTGACCAATTGGGGTGGCTCGTGCACGGACAGTTCTTGTGCCACGAGGCCTACGGGAAGCGGTTTGATCGGTGCCCGCGCGGTAAATCTTCCTACGTCCGAGACCCGGCGCCCAACTGCCTTACCGATCAATGCGGCGACCTGGCGTTGACAATTGCGCCCCTGACAGTTACCCATGCCAGCGCGCGTGAGCGCTTTTAGCGCATTCACGTCAGATGATCCAGCTCTAATATGTGAAAGCAAGTCGGCTACTGTTACCTCCTCGCACCGGCAGACGATAGTGTCGGAATCTGCCAGCTCGTAGATCCCAGCACCGATCGAGTAGACCGAGTTAAGAGCCGCTCGGAATCGGCTTAGGCTCGCCAGTCGAAGCTTGGGCATTTGGGCTCTCTCAGCAGCTTGGGCAGCGCTAAGGTGGCCGAGATCGAAAGCTGCTCCGATACCGGCCAAGCGGCCTTCTTGTATCGCAACGTCGGATCCAGCAACCCCAGCGCCATCACCTGCAGCGTAAATTCCAGCCACCGTGGTGCGCATCCACTCGTCGCGAACCGGCAGTGGACCGCCGAGGTTCTCGTCGTAATCATGTTCGCATCCCGCCAGACTGCTCAACTCGGTCGAGGAGAAGAACCCGTAGCCAACGCACACCGTGTCGACTTCGAGCACTCTTTCAGTACCAGGGATCGGGCGCCAGTCAGGGCCCACTCGGCCGACAACGGCGCGTTCAACTGACTGGACACCCTCTACTCGGAGAATCGTGTGCCCGAACACAAGGGGAATGCGGTGCTCACGCAATTCAGCCACGAATCTCAGACCGCTGAGGATTAACCCCAGGTTACCGTGGGCTGCCCTGAGCAATCGCCACGCGGCGCCGATGCCTGGGCGTTGGGCTGCTTCAAAAACAGCCACAACGTTGGCTCCGAGGTGAGCTAACTGGGCCGCGAATGAGAGCACTAGTGGCCCACTTCCCACCATCACAATCTTTTCTCCAGGCAGTACCCCTTGGGTCTTCACCAGAGCGTGCGCTCCACCGGCCGAGAGCACTCCAGGCAGTGTCCAGCCTGGAAACGGCACCGGACGGTCGTATGCCCCGGTGGAAAGCACGATCGCGCGCGCCTCGACCGTACCGCTGTCGCGTCCGTCGCGAATGATGGCGAGCCGCTTGCTATTGAGATCCCAAACGGAGCTGTCGAACCACAGGTCGGCGCCAGACGCTTCGACATCCTCGATGAGTCGGCGACCGGTGGTGAGGTCCCTTGCTATGGCGGCGGGAGCGACAACCTCAAAGGCTTGAGGAAACTGCCTGTAGATCTGGCCTCCCAGGGTTGGGCGCTCATCGACAAGCAGCACGTCGACTCCGGCACTGCGCGCTTCGAGTGCCGCCGCCATTCCGGCGGGGCCACCGCCCACAATTACGAGTTCGCGGCTATGTGCGAAGTTCATCTTCAGGAACCATTCGAGATTTCCCTTCGTCAGCGCCTAGCCCTACTTGCGTACTAACTCTCATCCCTGGTCTCGCCGGGGTCAGGCAAGCCCTGGTGTTAGATCGTCCATCGACGACTAGCATGCAGTCGAAGCAGACGCCCATGCCGCAGTACAGCCCGCGCGGAGATCCATTCATAGCGGTGAGCCGAAACACACGCTCGCCCGCGGCCAGCAATGCAGCGGCAATGGTTTCGCCGTCAAATGCTGATACGGGTTGTCCATCGAACTCAAAGGTCAGCGCAGGGCCGCGCCGCACTGCGCCGCCCCAATCGAGGCGGCGAGACAGGTTGGTCATTTGATCGCGCTTAAGAATGCCCTTGTCTCCGCCATTTTCGGATGGGCGAGGAGCTCCTCCGCAGAGCCCTCCTCTACGATTCTGCCGTCGTCCATGAAGATGATGCGATCACCGACTTCACGCGCGAAGCGCATCTCGTGAGTCACAACGATCATCGTCATGCCGGTTGCAGCCAGCCTCCTCATCTCCTCCAGCACTCCTCCGACGAGTTCAGCATCCAGAGCAGATGTGGCCTCATCGAATAGCATGATGCTTGGCTCCATCGCCAGCGCCCGCGCGATCGCCACCCGTTGCTTCTGCCCGCCCGAGAGTTGACTGGGATACGACTGCGACTTGTCTGCGAGACCGACCCTCTTCAATTCAGCTTGGGCCCGTGCTTCCGCCTCCCGCCAGTTCATTTGCTTCACCCGCACCAATGCGATCGCCACGTTCTTGACCGCCGTCATGTGAGGAAACAGGTTGAAATGCTGGAAGACAATCCCAATGTTGGCACGCAGATTTCGAAGGTCTCGGTTGTATTTAGCTCGCGCCACTAGATTCCATTTAGGTCGGTCACGAGCGGACCACTCTCTGCCGAGGAACACCACCTTGCCTTGATCCGGCGGAGCGATGAAGTTAATGCACCGCAGCAAGGTGCTCTTGCCCGAACCACTGCGGCCGATAACGATGATCACCTCTCCCTTGAACACAGTGAGGTTTACGTTTCGCAAGACGTGATTCGCCTTACGAGTCCCACGATGAAACCACTTGTTGACGTCCTCAAGTCGCAGCATAGGCACGCCAACGACCGGCCTTTCCGTGCCGTCAGACTCTCGGTCTAAATGCATCGTCACGCCAAGTGCCGTGATAATCGGCGTTCAAGACCGCGGGCGAGCCAAGACACTGCCACGACAATGGCGACGTAGATCAGACCAGTTACCGTGTAGAACTCGAAACTGCGGTGATAGAAGTTAACGAGTTGCTGCGTGGAGTACGTTAGATCGTACGCTCCGATAACTGCGACGATCGAAGAGTCCTTCACTATTAGCGTGAAGTCGTTGACCAGCGATGGTGCTGATACTCGTAATGCTTGAGGCAGCGCAACACTTAGCAACGTCCAAGTCGGAGCCATTCCCAAGCTTGCTGCTGCTTCTAGCTGACCTGTTTCGATCGCCTGAAAGGCCCCCCGGTAAATCTCTGCAACATAGGCGCTGTTGAGAAGAACCAGCGAGATAACCGCGGCCCCGAATGGCCCCGGTTGTATGCCGGTAACGGCGGGCAATCCGAAGAAGATGAATAGTATGTACAGATAGATTGAGAGAGATCTGAAGACCTGAATGTAAACAGACGCCAATACCGACGCCGGCTTGAACCGTGACATTCGCAGTAATGCGACCGGCAAGCCTACAAGTGCAGCTAGTGCAATGGAGACAGCGCTGATCTCAAGCGTGTAGAGCGCCCCACGAGCCAGCGCTGGAAGCCCAGATCGGATGACCGACCAATCGTAGACATACAGATATACGTGCAGCGCGAACGTCATGGCTGCTTCAATCCACGTTCGATCACGCTGATGGCCAACCCAAGAACCGACACGAGTACAACTAGGATTGCCCCCACGGTTAGGTACACCTCGAATGGAGCGAAGTACCTGTAGTCAAGATCCTGGGCCAGCAGGACCATGTCAGGCGCGGCGATAACAGACATGATGGTGGCTCCTTTGAGTAGGCCCACCAACGTATTCCCGAGTGGCGGCACGATCACCCGCAGTGTCTGAGGCAGGATGACATCGCGGTACATAGAGGCCGTGTTGAGACCCAGGGACTGCGCGGCCTCGGCCTGACCTGTATCCACACTCTGAATGCCCGCCCGGAAGATCTCGGCTGTATAGCCGGAACCCACGACAGTAAGGGCGACAACCACCGCTTGCAGGGCAGTGAGGTTGACTCCCACAACCTGCGACAGTCCGAAGTACACCCACAACAGCAGCACGTATTCGGGGAGCCCGCGAGCTACTTGAATGTACGCAAAGCTGGGAATCCTGAGTAGAGACGACCCTGACGTGCCGAGGAGAGCGATGGCTAGCCCAATGACGGAAGCCAGCAAGAAACTAATCGCAGAGACCCATACGTCGACCCAGGCACCGCCGATAAACTGGGCCAAATGCTGAACAATTAGATCCCAGTTCCAGACGTATACGACTTCAAATACAGTCAAGCTCTACGTGAGATGATCCCTAGCGCAATCGGCCATCTAGTAACTAACCGCGACCGCTTCACCCCCGGTACCTGGAGCGGATAACTGGACGGTCACGCCGGCCTTCTTGAGGTTGGGCCCAAGCCACTTGAGCCACAACGCCGGCTGCACGCCATGGCAGGCCTGATAACGGAGCCAGTTTGTTATGAACGACTGCAGCTTGTAGTCGCCAAACGGCATCAGAAAGGTGTTGGCATCGACAAAGAGCGGAGGGCCATCAAGAATCCGCATCTTAGGGTACTGAGCCACATAGCCGGCTAGGCTCTGGGAAGCTATGAGGACCGCCTCAGCCCTACCCGTGCCAGCCTCGGCTATGGCATCTGGCTGTTGGGCGAACGGCGCCACGGTCGCATTTGGCAGCAGAACCGGCGCTGCGAACTGCTGAGTCCCGCCGGATACCACCGCGATGCGAACGCCGGATTTGTTCAGATCACTCAACTTCTGCACTGTGGAGCCGGGCTTGAGCCAGACGATGTTGCCTTCGTAATACACCGGAAAGTCGGCAAACAGGCCTTTAAGGGCGCGGCTTGGAAGGATCGCGAGGCCTTGGCCAATCATGTCGAACTGACCTGCCACCAGCCCATCGACCAACTGGGCCACAGGCAGGACCGTGATGTCGAGCGTTATGTTTCCAATGTCGGCAAAGAGCATATTCGTGATTTCCGCGCGGAATCCGTCCGGCTTGCCCGTTGTTGGATTCTTGAAACCAGTCGTGTCGCCTGGGAGGAACATGCCAATCTTGGCTGTTTTATTTCGTGTCCACTTATCCAGGAGCGATTCCTGGGTTGTTGCTGTTCCACCACTAGCTGTTCCACCACTAGCAGTCGCGGTGCCATTCGACCCAGTCGTGCATGCAGTTGCTGCAAGTGCAACAGCCCCTCCGCCAACCGCCACCGCGGCTGACCTGAGGAAGGAGCGGCGGTCCCTGCCGGGGACACTGGTTATCGGTTCAATCACGTTAGCCACCTTAAGTTCCTCCTGCAACGAAGCTCAACTTGTCTTGGCACAGCGAGCATGGCCGAGATCAAAGCCCCCAAGACTTTAGGCTCAGGTTGGTTCAGTTGTAGCGCGCCACGGCACCCTCCGCCGTTACCTCGCCTCGTACTACTGCATCCACGACTTCACGAAGGTGACCGACGAATTCATCTGCGACTCGGTCGTGGCTAGGCATGATGGTCAGATGCACGCTGCTTGGCGGCTTGCCCTGCAACCCAATCATCCATCCGTGGTGTCTCATCCCAGTCCAGATCGCTCGGATGTCCGCCTGCATAGACCCAAAGGCAAAGAGGTTGTATTGCGGTTTCCCAACCACGAACAAGCCTGTGATCGACTCGATTCCCGTCATGAACCGGCTAGTTGCTTCTAGGCATCGACGGGTCATCTCGAGATAGCCGGGCTCTCCTAGGTAATTCATTACCGCCCAGGCGGCCGAAACGGCACCGCCGGGACGTGAAGCTACAAACGTAGCTACCGAATACTTGCCTCCAGTCCAGTCGTCGAACTCAAAGGGTTGGAAGGAATATATCTCGGGGTCGCGATACAAGACTAATGACGCACCCTTGGCCGAATAGCCAAACTTGTGGAGATCGGCCGAGATCGAAGTTACGCCTGAAACTGACAAGTCAAATGGTGGGACCTCTCTCCCCAGCTTGCGCGCAAAGGGAAGCACAAAACCCCCAACACAGCCGTCGACGTGAAGCATCAGGTCGTGATCAAGCGCGATTCGGCCTAAGTCTTGGATTGGATCCAACGCGCCGTGAGGCCAAGAAGGGGCTGATCCGACCAACAGGACTGTGTCAGCGCTGATTGCATCACTCATCAGGGCAACATCAGCACGCTGATCGGCGTCGACCGGGACCCTAACGACCTTCATTCCCAGGTAGTGCGCTGCCTTTGTAAAGGATGGATGCGCGGAACTTGGGATCACTAACTCGGGCTGTCGGATACGATGGTTGCGGGCAAGCGCTCGGTCGCGAGCAGTCTTGACTGCCAGAAAGTTACTTTCGGATCCGCCTGAGGTTAGATTGCCGACCGCCTCTCCGGAACCGAGCAAGTTGCCCGTCATCTCAATCACTTCCTGCTCCATCCGTGCGAGGCTAGGAAACGTGCCTCGGCTGAGTGCATTGAGTGGAAAGCAAGTGAGATAAGCCTCTTCCACGACCCTCTCTAATTCGTCCTCCCAGTGGTAAATCTGGGCAAATAGCCTGCCCGACCGCCAAAGCACATCACCTTGCTGCATGTCGCGTATCTGCGACATCAGTGCATCGGACGGCACTCCATTCGCAGGAAGCCGGGCAGTCGTCATGAATCCGCTCGACCTGGGCCGAAGCAGGTATCACTGCAGGCAACCGAAGGCAGCAGGCCTGAAGCCCCTCTAGTGGTAGATACATAATGACTGGCGGCAATCATCTGATGTCCGGTACAATGCGCCCGTGCTCGGGCGATGTCAAGAGGGGCTCCGAATCGGGCGCTGGTCGCTAGACGGCAAGGTCGATTTCGACTTGGTGACGTATTTCGCCCCTGTGTTATCGGGCGTCGATGACGGCACAGCGAGGTTCGCGACGGAGGCGCACGCACGGTCGTATCCCGGCATGGAAGCCACGACCTTTCCGTTGCGGCAGAGCCAGGTTCTGTACGCGGGCGGGCTTCGACCGAATGCCAGCGGGGCATCCCCCCGCCCCGGGCCCAACAGTGCCTGGCCGCGCGTACTTTCGAACTGATGATGCCTCATACGTTTGAGGGAGGATGAACGGGAAAATGGCCTATGTTGTTGCGGCCACCTATAGGACCAATCCTGGAGAAGAGGACGCCGTCAGGGACGCATTGGTTGCTATGCAGGCTGCCTCAGCCTCCGAGACTGGATGCCTAGCCTATTACGCACACCGGTTGATCGAGGATCCGCGAGTCTTTTTCCTCTATGAGCAGTACATCAACGAACAAGCCTATACGGCACACCAGCAAACGACGCACTTCGCAACCTACATCCGCGGTCAAGCTATTCCTCGGCTTGAGACTCGCATCAGAAGCTTCTATGTCACTTTGGATAAGTGAGGCTCACGCAGAGACGGTGCGTGTCGACTGCGGCGTGCTCAGTCTGTAACCCAAGGAGGCTGCGTGGTGAAAGTTGGAGTGATTGGACTGGGCAAGATGGGAACGCCCATCGCCAAGCGGCTCCTTATGTCAGGACACGACCTTCACGTATTTAGTCGTTCGTCGGGGGCCGTCAAAGCGCTTGCGGAAGCGGGAGCTCACCCGTGTCAGTCGATAGTGGAGCTTGTCCGGGAAGTTGACACAGCCGTAACCTCGCTGCCGACCGTTGATTCGGTTATGTCCGTCTACACCGAAATCGCGGAGGCCGCGCGGCCGGGGCAATTGTTTGCGGATCATTCGACCGTGAGTCCGGCAGCCAGTCGCGAATGCGCTGCCCTTTTGTTCGCGCGAGGCGCCGACTACTTGGACGCGCCGGTTTCAGGCGGCCCTGCAGGTGCCACTGCCGGGTCGCTAACGATCATGGTAGGAGGCGAACAGTCGGTGTATGCCCGACTTCTACCAGTCTTCGGCTCTTACGGCAAGAACATTCGCCTATGCGGTCCGGTTGGAAGTGGCGGGGCGATCAAGCTGGTGAACCAGCTGCTCGTTGGCATTCATACCGCAGCCACTGCCGAGGCGGTGACGTTTGGGCTCAAGCTAGGCGCTGACCTCAGCGTCCTCGAAGAGGTTATTGGAACATCGTTTGGCGCTTCGGCAATGTTCAGTAGGAATGCTCCGCGGTTGCGAATGCGCGATTTTGCCGCCGCGACCACCATTAATCTCCTCGTCAAAGACCTTGACATCGTCAGAGATGAAGCTAATGCGCACCAAGCGTCAGTACCACTCGGTACCCTAGTGACCCAGTACTATCACAAAGCGGTCGAGTTGGATTTGGGCGAACTCGACATGGCCGCTGTAGGCTTACTTTGGGCGTAGCGGGTGCGTCTGGCCGAGTGCCAGCGGCAGTCGAGGCTGCGCCCTCGCCGAAAACGCGATCGGGCGCTGGATGGGCGAGTTGAAAGGCCGCATTAAGGCCGAGGTTCAGGTTCCAAGCAGCCTAGCGGCTCGAGTGGCCAAGCGATGGGTGGCGACCGTGTGGCCCACTCAAGGCAACATCGCGTTCGACTTTGCTATTGGCGCCTTGTGGCTTGGGGACGCCAGACTGACGTGGTCTTCTGAAGACACAGAACAAGACTTCTTGGTCAAGGCAGGACAGGCCGATGGACCTGACCGTAGCTGACCGACTAGCGATCGCCGAGTTG
>CAAGKR010447742.1_pt1 | contig 15135 bp, 13 predicted proteins | sample 2556971 | NCBI WGS metagenome assembly CAAGKR01 (sample SAMEA5207829, study PRJEB30636) | soil metagenome | biome: forest; feature: boreal; material: soil | place: USA | collected 2011-09 | depth 1 m | reverse complement strand
GAGGCGCGCGGGTCGTCGGACTCGCCTTTGAAGGCCATGCCCAGGATCCCGACGGTGCGGCCGGCCAGTGGCCGCCGCGAGTCCAAAGTGTCCACGATGTAGTTCGGCAATCCCTCGTTGATCTGCATCGCGGCCTGGCCCATCGGGAAGTGGTCCGGGGTGAACGCTGAGAGCTGCATGGTGTCCTTCAAGAGGCAGGGCCCCGCGGCAAAGCCCGGACCCGGAAGGTCGGCTGCGCGCGGGTAGTCATGGCGGATGGCGTCGAGCACGTGGTTGTAGTCGACGCCCGAGCGGTGGGCGATCTGAAAGAACTGGTTGGCGATGGCGAACTTCATGTAACGCCAAGTGTTGGTGAGCAGCTTCGCAAGCTCGGCCTCAAGCGGGGTGGTGCGCACGATAGTCACACCCAGGGGCTCAAAGAGGCGACTGGCCTTGTCGAATCCGCGATCCGAGGTCGCACCGATGAGCTGGGGCAGGCTGCGGATCTCCTCCAAGGCGTGGCCTTCCGCGATTCGCTCGGGGCAGAAGACCACCTCGACGTCGAGGCCGGAGGCGCGCAACCGCCGCGCGACTGTCTCCGTGGTGCCGGGGAAGACGGTGGACCGCAGGACGACCAGGCAGCCGTCGCGGAGGTGGGGCACCAGGTCATCCAGCACCCGGTCGAACACACGCACCGACGGGTTCATGAACTCATCGATCGGCGTCCCAATGACCAGGATCACGGTATCGGTCCGAGCGAGAAGGCCAGGATCCGATGCCAGCTCGAGCCGGCCGCTGGGCAGCACCTTGCGGAGAAGCTCTTCGGCCCCGTTCTCCAAGAAGGGGACGCTGCCGGACCGCACCTGGCCGATCTTGGCCTCGTCGATGTCATCGATGCCGACTCGGTAGCCGGCTTCTGCAAACGACAGCGCCAGCGGCAGGCCCACGTGCCCACAGCCGCCGACGATCACGACGTCCAGGTGGTCCATGGCGGCCAAATTATGATGGCTCCACTGGTGACCCAATCTCCGCCTTGAGCAAACTTGAGCTGAAGAAGCGCACCGGCAAGGGCATCGCAGGGCCCTCGGTGCTGCTTGATTTGCGGCCGCTGCAGGGACCCAGCGCCACACGCGGGGTGGGCACATACGCCACGGGTCTGCTCAACGGGCTGATCTCGGTGGGCTTCGATTCCAACCTGACGCTGCTCCTGGATGCCGAACTCCCCGAACCGGCGCTGCCCGCGGGCGCCTACAGGCTGGCCGGCTCGCGGCGCCGGTATCGTGGCCAGCTCTCTGGCTACGAGGAGGCCGTCGCCCTGGGGTCGGACCTGCAGCGGATCGGACCCGACATCTACCACGCCATCGACCTACGGCTGCCGGGGCGGTCGCACTGCCGCCTGGTCGTGACGCTCCACGACCTCATCCCCTGGGCGTGGGGTGGCCCGCGCATGCGAGGTGAACGCTTCCGATTCTGGCTGGGAAAGCGGTTGCTCAGGCGGGCCGACGCGGTGCTGGCGGTGTCGCAGGCGACCGCCGACGACGCGATCCGGTTCGGCGGCGTCGATGCCGCGCGCGTTCGTGTCATCCACGAGGCGGCCGACCCAATGTTCGAGCCCAGGCCGGGGGCCGCGGGTCGCGTCAAGCAGCGCTGGAGCCTCGAGCCCGGCTACCTGCTTTTCGTCGGCGCCCTCGACGCACGCAAGGACCCGCGTGCGTTGCTTCGCGCATGGGCGGTCGCTCGCCGTGCCGGCCCGCAGCTCGAGCTCGTGATCGCCGGGGATCCGGGTCGTCAGGCCCCGTCCAGCATGCCCGGCGCCAAGATGCTTGGGCACGTGGACAACCTGGAGCTTGTGGATCTCTACACGGCGGCCGGCTGCTTCGTGTTCCCGAGCCGGTACGAGGGATTCGGGCTGCCCTGCCTCGAGGCGATGGCATGCGGATGCCCGGTGGCGGCGTACCGCAACTCGAGCTTGCCCGAGGTCGTCGATGGCGCGGGCGAGCTGGTGGCGGACGGCGATGCCGATGCGCTCGGTGGGGCGGCAGCTGCCCTGAGCCGCGACCCTGAGCGGCCGCGCCGCGCGGGCCTGGAGCGCGCGAAGTCGTTCAGCTGGCGCAAGACCGCGCGCCACACGATCGCTGCGTACGAATCCGTACTCAATCCGGAACCCAAGAAGAGCCCCTAGGCCGGATTCATTCCGGCCGTCACTGATTCCTTTGGGGTCCCCGCGACGAAGTCGCGGGAGGGCTCCAGACAAAGTGTCACTCGGAGGGGGGCCCGCGGGGGAGGCCCGCCTCACCCGCGCTCTTGAGATAATCGGCCGGCTTTGTCTAAAGTCGCGGTCATCGGTGCGGGGTATGTCGGCCTGACCACCGCCGCTTGCCTGGCCGACCTCGGGAACGACGTCATGGTCGTCGACATCAACCGCGAGAAGATCGCTCAGCTCAGGCGCCACCAGGTGCCCTTCTACGAACCTGGAATGAGCGAGCTCGTCGAGCGCAACGCGAAGGCCGGGCGCCTTGGGTTCACAACGTCCTATGAAGATGCCGTGCCCGGTGCCGAGTACGCCATCATCGCCGTGAGCACGCCCGAAGGGGAGGGTGGCGAAGCCGATCTGTCCCATGTCGAGGCGGCGGCGAATTCCATCGCCGATCACATGGACGGCCCCCTCATTGTCGTCAACAAGTCGACGGTGCCGCCTCTCACGGGCGATATGGTGTCCAGCGTCCTGCGCAAGCGCGATGGCAATCACCGGGCAGACGTCGTATCGAACCCCGAGTTCTTGCGTGAGGGGTCTGCCATCCACGACTTCATGCACCCCTACCGCGTGGTCATTGGGAGCCATGACCGCGCGGCCGCGGAAAAGGTGGGCAAGCTTTATGAGTCTTTGGATGCGCCGATCCTGATCACACCGAACATCTACACCGCTGAGATGGTCAAGTACGCATCCAACGCATTCCTTGCCACGCGAATCTCCTTCATCAACGAGATCGCACGAATCTGCGAGCGGGTGGACGCCGACGCTACGCTCGTGGCCGAAGGCATGGGCCTCGACAAGCGCATCGGGCCCAGCTTCCTCGACGCGGGCATCGGTTATGGCGGCTCGTGTTTCCCCAAGGACGTCAAAGCGCTTGCGGCGCTGGCGGAACGTTTCGATTACCACCCCGAGCTGCTGCATGCCGTGATGGACATCAATCGCGACCAGCGCATGCTCGCCATCGACAAATTGCGGGAGTGCCTGGAGACATTGGAGGGACGGGTGGTCGGACTCCTTGGGCTGGCGTTCAAGCCCAACACGGACGACCTCCGCGAGGCACCCAGCCTGGACATCGCCAAGGTGCTGCTTGCGGCCGGCGCGCACGTCAGGGCATATGATCCGGCGGCCGTAGAAGGCGCACGCGCGCTGCTCCCGGAGATCGAATACGGCTCGGACGCGTATGCGGTGGCCGATGGAGCCGATGCACTGGTGCTGGTCACCGAATGGAACGAGTTCCGCTTCCTCGACCTCGCCCGCGTGAAGGCGTCCATGCGCAAGCCTGTAATGGTCGATGGGCGCAACATCTACGACCCTTCGAAGATGCGCAGCCTCGGCTTCACCTATCGAGGCATCGGTCGCGACTAAGCCGCGCGCGGTGGTCTCCGGCGGAGCCGGTTTCATCGGCTCCCACCTTTGCGAAGGCCTGCTCGCCAGGGGCATCGACGTGCTGGCGCTGGACAATTTCATCACGGGCTCGAGCGACAACCTGCGGACGATCGTCGATCGTCCGGGCTTCGAATTCCGCCAAGCCAATGTCAATGACGAGGTGCTCGTGGAGGGTGACGTGCGCTTTGTGCTCCACTTCGCGTCTCCCGCCTCGCCGCCCCAATACGATGCCAACCCGATCCATACGCTCAAGGTCGGGACCCTGGGAACGATGAACATGTTGGGCCTCGCACGGGCCAAGGGGGCGACCTTCCTGCTCGCGTCCACCTCTGAGGTCTACGGCGATCCGCTCGTTCACCCGCAGCCGGAGAGCTATTGGGGGAACGTCAACCCGATCGGTCCCCGCGGCTGCTACGACGAGGCGAAGCGCTGCGCTGAAGCCTTTGCGATGGCCTACCACCGTGCGCACGGAGTGGACACGCGCATCGTTCGGATCTTCAACACGCACGGCCCGCGGATGCAGGTGCTGGACGGTCGCGCGGTGCCCAACTTCATGGCGCAGGCGATCACGGGTGAGCCGCTCACCGTGTACGGCGACGGCGCGCAGACCCGCAGCCTCTGCTACGTCTCCGACCTCGTGCGTGGGGTGCTCGCGGCGCTGGAGCGGGCCGACGAGCTGCCCGTCAACCTGGGCAACCCCGAGGAGGTCACAGTGCTGCAGCTCGCGCGGACGATCATCCGCCTCGCCGGCTCTGACAGCAAGATCGTCTTCCGCGACCTGCCCATCGACGATCCGAAACAGCGCCGGCCCGACATCACGCGGGCGCGCCGGCTGATCGGTTGGGAGCCGGAGGTTGGGCTCGAGGACGGCCTCAGTCACACTCTGGAGTACTTCCGTCAGGTCGTATGAAAGACCACTTGAATGAGGCGTTCAAGAACTCGATCCGCGATGTCCCCGGGTTCCCGCAGCCAGGCACCGTGTTCAAGGACATCACGCCGATGCTGGCCGACAAGGCCACCTTCAAGCAGGTCATCGACCTCGTCTGCAGTCGGTGGGCGAACAATCCGCCCGACCTGGTGGCGGCCATCGAAGCCCGCGGGTTCATCCCGGGAGGCGCCGTCGCGCTGGGCCTGGGGGCAGGGTTTGTCCCCATCCGCAAGCCGGGCAAGCTGCCGTGGAAGACCGTCAGCCAGGATTATCAGCTCGAGTACGGAACCGACCAGCTCCAGATCCATCAGGACGCGATCAGCCCCGGTCAAAAGGTGCTGATCGTGGATGATGTGCTGGCCACCGGGGGCACCGCCGGCGCCGCAGTCGAGCTGATCCATAAGCTGGGCGGTGTTGTGGTCGGCGTCCACGTCCTGATCGAGCTCACAGATCTGGGCGGACGCCGGCGGCTTCCCGGCATCAAGGTCGTGAGCGAACTTGTTTATTGAGTCATTGGAGATGGAACGCTTTTGAAAGTCAGGGCAAAAGGCAACGATGTCAAGGACCTCAACCTCGCCGCCCAGGGCCAGGACCTGATCGATTGGGCGGCGCGCGAGATGCCGGTCCTCACCCTGATCGGGATCCGCTTCCTGAAGGAGCAGCCGCTCAAGGGGCTCAAGGTTGCCGCCTGCCTTCACGTGACGAGCGAGACGGCCAACCTCATGCTGGCCCTCAAAGCGGGCGGCGCCGACGTGGCGTTGTGCGCGTCGAACCCGCTCTCCACCAATGACGCCGTCGCGGCCGCACTGACGTCGCTGCACGGGATCAAGACCTACGCGATCAAGGGGGAGGACAACGACACCTACTACCGGCACATCGAAGCCGCCCTCGATCACCGGCCGGCGATGACCATGGACGACGGCGCCGACCTGGTGTCCGTCCTGCACAAATCGCGCCAGGATCAGCTCTCCGAGGTGATAGGTGGGACCGAGGAGACGACCACCGGAGTGGTCAGGCTTCGCGCTATGGCCGAGCGTGGCGTCCTGCGTTACCCCATCGTCGCCGTCAACGAGGCCGACACCAAGCACATGTTCGACAATCGGTATGGGACCGGCCAATCGACCATCGACGGCATCATCCGCTCCACCAACGTGCTGCTCGCCGGCAAGACGTTTGTGATCGCCGGCTACGGCTGGGTCGGGAGAGGGCTCGCGTCGAGGGCAAAGGGCCATGGCGCGGATGTGGTCGTGACCGAGGTCGATTCCGTGAAGGCGCTGGAGGCAGCGATGGACGGATTCAGGGTGATGACGATGGGCGAGGCGGCTCGAGAGGGCGACATCTTCGTCACCGTCACCGGCGACGTCAACGTCCTCGACCGGAAGCACTTCGAAGTCATGAAGGACGGCGCGATCCTCGCCAATTCCGGTCATTTCAACTCTGAGATCAACCTCAAGGCGCTGGATAGCTTGGCGACGGGAGTGCGGCAGGTGCGGCCGTCAGTGCAGGAGTACAAGCTTGGCGATGGGCGCCGGCTCCATGTGCTCGGCGAGGGGCGGCTCATCAACCTGGCCGCTGCCGAGGGTCACCCCGCCGCAGTGATGGACATGAGCTTCGCCAACCAGGCGCTGTGTGCCGAGTACTTGGCCAAGAACGCTAGCACCCTCGAGAGCAAGGTCTATGACGTGCCGGCCGACATCGACGCCGAGGTCGCGCGGCTGAAGCTCAAGGCGATGGGGATCGAGATCGACACTCTGACCGAGGAGCAGCGGCGCTACATGTCGTCCTGGGAAGAGGGTACGTAGCGTTGATCGCTAAGCCACTCTCCCCGACCCTTCCCCCGATGGGGGGAGGGGGATAGGACGTTCGGGCCCGCTCGGCGCACGTGGGTGCTGGGCGGAGGCGGCGCTCGAGGCGCCGCCCAGGTTGGGGTGCTTCAGGGGCTGTTCGAGGCGGGCCTCGAGCCGCCGGTCGCGGTCATCGGCGCGAGCGTCGGCGCCCTCAATGGCAGCGCGATCGCGGCCTATCCCTCGCTGGCCGGAACCATGATGCTGCGCGAGGTCTGGATGTCGCGGCAGGCCCTCGAAGTGTTTCACGCCCATCCACTGGGCGTGATGCTCTCCGGCCTGCGCCGGGACCAGATCAGCGCTTTTCCGCAGGGCAATGTCCGCCGGCTGATCGAACGGTCCCAGGCTCTGACCGGTATGACCACGTTCGAGCAGCTTCGGGTTCCGCTTGCGGTGGTGGCCACCGACCTCAACGCTGGAATACCCGTGGTGTTCCGCTCCGGTCTGCTGACCCCGGCGCTGCTCGCCTCCACCGCCATCCCAGGACTCTTTCCGTCGGTTCGGATCGACGATCGAGAGCACCTGGACGGGGGCGTCGTCGACAACACGCCGCTGGACATCGCGCTCAACGACGGGGCGAAGGAGATCCTCGCGATCAGCCTCATGGGCGGGGGCGAGTACGAGGTCGCGCCGAGCAGCTTGCCTGAGTTGATCGCCCGCACCCTCCAGCTGTCGCTTCACCACCAGATGCTCGCCGACTACGAGCGCATGCGGGATCGTGCCCGCATCGTCGTCCTGTGCCCGATCACCGCGCCCACGGCGACATGGGAGATGAAGCGGGAGCACCTCGTGGCAGTGATGGAGTCGTCGCGCGCGGCCGCGGTGAAGTTGATTGCCGACCGGGGCTCGAAGCTGTTCCGCCACTCGGGCATTCACTACCTGGAGCTGCGGTAGTAGAGGTAGGTCTTGCTTAAGCCCCTCACCCCAACCCCTCCCCCCGATGGGGGGAGGGTTCTAAACTTCCCTGCGTCCCAGAGGCATGAACCTGGCGCCTGGGGATGGGCCCGAGCGGTGGCTCGTCCTTGCCGGCGCGGGAGATTCAGAGGAGGACCCAGCGATGTCCCGTGAACCCGCGTTCAGTGTGTTCACGTCCGAGTCGGTCACCGAGGGCCACCCGGACAAGCTCGCGGACCAGATCTCAGACGCGATCCTCGATGCGATCCTGGCCAAGGACCCGCTGGCTCGCGTCGCCTGCGAAGCCATCGTCACGACCGGGCTGGTCATCGTGGTCGGAGAGATCACTACCGACTGCTACGTCGACATCCCTCGCATCATCCGCCAGACCGTGCGCGAGGTCGGTTACACGCGTGCCAAGTACGGTTACGACGCCGAGACCTGCGGCGTGATCACCAGCATCGACGAGCAGTCGCCTGACATCGCCCAGGGCGTGGATGTCGGCGGCGCGGGCGACTCCGGAATGATGTTCGGCTACGCGTGCGACGAGACGCCGGAGCTGATGCCGCTTCCGATCACGATCGCCCACAGGCTGGCGAGGCGGCTGGCGGAGGTCCGCCGCAACAAGACGCTCAACTACCTGCGGCCGGACGGCAAGGTCCAGGTGACGGTCCGCTACGGCGCAGACGGCAGGCCGCTCGGCGTGGACAACGTCGTCGTCTCCGCCCAGCACCACGAGGAGGTCGACACCGAGCAGCTTCGCTCCGACATCACCGAGCACGTCATCAACCAGGTCATCCCAGCACAGCTTCGGGAAGGTGGCATCCGCTCGTTCATCAACCCGACCGGCCGCTTCGTGATCGGCGGGCCCGTGGCCGATGCGGGCCTCACCGGCCGCAAGATCATGGTGGACACCTATGGCGGTTATGCGCGCCATGGTGGCGGGTGCTTTTCGGGCAAGGACCCGACGAAGGTGGACCGCGCCGGCGCGTACGGGGCCCGCCACGTAGCCAAGAACATCGTCGCCGCCGGCCTCGCCACGCGCTGCGAGGTCCAGGTCTCCTATGCGATCGGAGTCGTGAAGCCCGTGGCGATCCGGGTCGACACGTTCGGCACTGGAAAAGTGCCCGACGTGGCGCTCTCGACCGCGGTCACCAAGCTCTTCGACTTGAGCCCGTTGGGAATCATCAAGGAGCTCAACCTCAGGCGGCCGCTCTTCCGGCAGACCGCCGTCTACGGCCATTTCGGCCGGACCGACATCGATGCCCCCTGGGAATCGACGGCGCGGGCGAAGGAGCTCGCGGAAGAGGTCGGTTGACGCGGACCCTTGGCGCGCTGGCGCGGCGGCCAGGACGGGCCAAACTGATTGCGGTCATCCCTGCCGGCGGGATTGGGACGAGGCTATGGCCGCGCTCACGCCGCTCGACTCCCAAGCACGTGCTGCCACTCGGGGAGCACGGCCGGCCTCTGCTGCGCGAGACCTACGACCGCGCGTCAGGGCTTGCCGACGAGGTGTTCGTGCTCACCGAGGTCGGTCAGCGCGAGATCATCGAAAACGTCCTTCCGGAGATCGACGCCAAGCACCTGATCCTGGAACCGGCGGCGCGGGGTACCACCAACGCGTACGGACTGGCCGCGCTCACCTTGAGCGAACGTGATCCGGATGCAGTGATGCTGGCGATGCCTGCCGACCACGTGGTGCGCGGGCGCGTTGGCGTCAGGAAGGCGGTTCGGGCAGCCGTGCGGGCCGCCGCCAACACGAGCTGCCTGGTGACGGTCGGTTTGAAGCCGACTTTCCCATCCACGGGTTTGGGTTATATCCACGCGCCAGGGCGCCCGGCCGCCGGCACCCTTCGGGTTCGGCGCTTCATCGAGAAACCGGGTCTGAGCAGCGCCAGGCGGTTCGTCAAAGCCGGCGGCTACTACTGGAACCTGGCCTGGTTTGCGTGGCGGCTCGACGTATTCATCGAGGAGCTCGGCCGGCACGTACCACGACACCTCGCGGGCCTGCGCAGGGTGTTGGCAGCGCGTGCCTCGGGCGACGAAGGCGCAGCGGCCCGGCTCTACCAACGGCTGCCGGTGGAGGTGATCGATCGCAGCGTCATGGAGAAGACCGATCGGCTGCTGCTCGTCCCGGCCGATTTCGAATGGGCCGACATCGGGAATTGGGCCGAGATGGGCGACCACGTGCGGGCGGACTCACGCGGGAACTCCGTGGAGGGCGAGGCGATCCTGGTCGACACCCGCGGCAGCCTCATCCACGGGGACAGGCGGTTGGTCGCTGCGATCGGTCTCGAGGACATGATCATCGTCGACACCGAGGACGCGCTCCTCGTGTGTCCGCGCTCGCGGGCGCAGGACGTGAGGAAGGTCGTCGAGGCTCTCAGGCGCGCTCACAAAACACGCTACCTTTAACAGGCCGATGAAAAAGGATCGACGGATCTTCGGCGCCCATGCGGCCGCATTGCGTTGTTGCCGCCTCCGCTCCTCACGACGCGTATTGACGAATACGCTTTGTTCCGGTGCTCGGCCGCGCCACACTGCAGCCACCTGGACACCGAATATCTCACCGCCCCTTTTCACCGACCTGTTGACCTCCGTTGACCCCTCCTGAGATCAAGTTCGGCACCGATGGCTGGCGCGGTGTCGTCGCCGACGACTTCACCTACGCCAACGTGCGTCGAGTGGCCCAGGGAGCCGCGCAGTACCTGCTGTCCCGGTCGAAGGATCCGCTGGCGGTGGTCGGTTATGACTGCCGCTTCGCATCCGAGGAGTTCGCCCGCACGGTCGCCGCCGTCTTGGCGGTCAACGGCGTGCGAAGCCTCATCTTCGACCGGCCGTCGCCGACCCAGGTCGCCTCCTGGACTGTGATCGACCGCAAGGCGATGGGTGCCGCCGTCGTCACGGCCAGCCACAATCCGTACCTGTTCAACGGCATCAAATACAAGCCGGAGACAGGTAGCTCGGCGCCGACCGAGGTCATTGCAGAGCTCGAGCGGCTCATCAATGCAGTGTCGGACGTGGCCGTGCCGAATCGGAGCCAGACCGATGCCCTGGTGACGGTTTACGACCCACGGCCCTCGTACTACGCACAGATCGCGCGCATGGTCGATCTCGACGCCATCAAGGGGGCGGGCCTTCGCATCGTCCACGAGTGCTTGTACGGGTCAGGCTACAGATACATTGCCGACCTGCTCGCAGGAGGGCGCACGAGCGTGACCGAGCTGCACCATGAACGCAACCCATTCTTTGGGGGCATCAACCCGGAGCCGATCCCACCCAACATCGACGCCGCCGTGGCGGTCATGAGGGCGGGGGGCGGCAATGACCTGTGCATCTGTACCGATGGCGACGCCGACAGAGTCGGGATCATCGACGAAACCGGTCGCTTCATCAACCAGCTGCAGGTTTACGCGCTGCTGATGCTCTACCTCTTCGAGGTGAGGGGCATGGGGGGGCCGGTGGTGAAGACCGTCAACATGACCTCGATGGCGGAGAAGCTGGGCGGCGAGCTCGGCGCGGAAGTCTTCGAGGTCCCGGTCGGCTTCAAGAACGTCGCGCCCAAGATGATGGAGACAGACGCCGTGATGGGCGGAGAGGAATCCGGTGGATACGCGGTGCGCGGCCATATCCCGGAGCGCGACGGCATCCTGGTCGGGCTGATGTTCGCGGACATGATTGTGAAGCTGGGCAAGCCGCTGTCGCAGATCCTGGTCGACCTCGAGAAGCGGGTTGGGCCGCACGCGTATGCGCGGCATGACATCCACCTGCACCGTGAGACTTACGACGCCGACCGCATGCGGATCCTCGACCTCCTGGCGAAGAACGAGCCCACCGAGGTGGCGGGCGTGAGCGTCGTGCGCGTCCGCTCCGACGACGGCTTCAAGTTCTACCTCGCCGACGGCAGCTGGGTGCTTCTACGGGCGAGCGGGACGGAGCCGTTGGTACGTGTTTACTCAGAGGCCGCGAGCACTGCCGAGGTGGATGCGCGCCTGGCAGCTCTGGAGGACATCGTCGGTTTAAGGCAAGATGCTGAAGGCTGATCGACGGATCTTCGCGGCCCATGCGCCCCACTGCCTCCCATGCCTTCGGCATGGGGACCCCAGTGGTATGCGGTCCTCGGTTACGCATCTAGCGATGCGCGCGCTCAGGTGCTCGTCGGCTCCTCCCAGCTGGAGCACCTCGACCACGAATCTCTCGCCGATCACCTCCATCATCCTGCCCAGAGCACGTGGCTGAGCTTCCCCAGATCAAGCGGGCGGACGACTCCCGAGTCGAGAAGCCTTGGGGCTACGAGATCCGCTGGGCGATCACTGACCGCTACTTGGGCAAGATCCTTCACGTCAACAAGGGCGAGGCGCTCTCGCTGCAGTACCACGAGCGCAAGGACGAGTCTCAATACGTCGTCAATGGCTGCATCGACATTGAGACAGGCGGGCCCGACGGGGCCCTGGCCAAGCACCGCATGCGCGCCGGCGACACACTGCACATCCGGCCGGGCACGCGCCACCGGATCACCGCAGTCGAGGACACGGATATCTTCGAGGTGTCAACGCCGGAGGCCGATGACGTTGTGCGTCTGGAGGACCGTTATGGTCGCGCCGGCACATAAGGACGGCGCAGCTGTGGGGCATCTACGCGGATGTTTGCGCTCCGACTCCCTCTCCCCAACCCCTCCCCCCGAAGGGGGAGAATTCGAATTAAGCTTCCGGGTCGAATGAAGATCCCGCCTTCTCCGGAGGAGAAACCCGCACCCGCCGCCGCGGCCGTACGGAGCGTGCACGACCGTAGCTTTCTCGTGTTCGCCGGCGTGATATTGGTCGCGATTGCGCTCGGCTTCAAATCGGAGCTGCTTGGCCAGGGCCAGGTCTGGGCCTTGGCCCTCGGCCTGGTCATGATCGCGGCTCCCGCCCTGCTCGGTTACCTTCGCGGGACCGAGGAGTTTCCGCGGATCGAGCACTACATCCCGGTGGCGCTGGGCGCGACCACTCTCGCCGGTCTGTCGCTCCTCGTCCCCGAGCTCTGGAAGTACCTGGCGCTGGCGGCGATGTTCGGTACGGGTTTCGTCCTCGCCGCGCGGCTGGACTACCTGCGGCTGCGAGACGCGGAGAAGCGAGGCCACCTCCTGGTGCAGGAGACGATCCTCGTGCTCGCGCTGGCGGGCGCGTACCTGGTTGTGGTGACGATCCCTTTCAACCCCATCCTGCGGCTGCTCTGGATCTTCACCATCACGTTCTTCGCCTCGTATCGCAGCTTCCGCATCAACGGCACGCCGATCGCGCCCCGGCGCGCTTTCATCTTCGCGTTATTCGTCGGCCAGGTCGTGACGTTTCTGGCCTGGGCGATCACGGCCCTATCGATCTACCTCGTGGTGAACGAGGGCACCTTCGCGGTCATGCTGCTGTTCGCGTGGTATATCAACAGGGGCCTTGTCCGCCACACGGTCGAGGAGAGCTTCACGCGCAACGTAGTCCTCGAATACGGCGCCTTCGCAGTGGTCCTGGTCTACCTATTCGTATCTAGCTACCAACCAGGGCGATGAAGGATGAGAGGGACCCCGGATGGTTCCCTCTCATCGCGCGTCGGCTTCGCCGAGGCGCTGCTCTCTTTCCGGGGGATGGGATTGGCTGAATGTTTCTCCCAGCCACGCTTGGGGTGACAAAGCGCACGGGTTAGGTTAGACAGCCTGGCGAAGCCAGGCTTACTGGCCACGCGAGGTTAGCCACGCTTGGTGTGACAAAGCGGGCAGGTTAGACGGCCTGGCGGAGCCAGGCCTACCGGCGACCCATTTCTTACATCCCTAAGTAGGCTTTTTGGACTTCCTCGGACTCTAGTAGTTCTTTGCCGGTGCCAGTCTGGACGATGACGCCGGTCTCCAGGACGTAGCCGCGGTGAGCCACCTCGAGCGCTTTGTAGGCGTTCTGCTCAACGAGCAGCACGGGCGTGCCCTCGGAGTTGATCTCCCGGATGATGCTGAAGATCGTCTCGACCAGGATCGGCGCCAAGCCCAAAGACGGTTCGTCGAGCATCAGTACCTTGGGTCTGGCCATCAAAGCGCGGCCCATGGCGAGCATCTGCTGCTCACCTCCTGACAGCGTGCCCGCGACCTGACGCTGGCGCTCCTTCAGGCGTGGGAAGAGCGTGAACACCCGATCGGTATCCGACTTGATGCCGGCCGTGTCGCGGCGAATGTAAGCGCCCATGCGGAGGTTGTCGAGAACAGTGAGCCGGGGAAACAGCCGCCGGCCCTCCGGAGAGTGGCCGATCCCCGTCTCGACGATCCTCGAGGGTGGCGTCCGGCTGATGTCACGGCCGGCGAAGGTGATGGTGCCGGCCGCGGGATGCATCAGGCCCGAGATCGTTCTGAGCGTGGTCGTCTTGCCGGCGCCATTGGACCCGATCAAGGCCACAATCTCGCCCGCATCCACATCCACGGACACTTTGTGCAACACGTGGACGCGTCCGTAGAAGGCGTCCACATCACGAAGCTCCAAGAGTGCCATCAGCAGCGCCGGCTCAGGCAGACCGCCCGAGGTAGGCTTCGATCACGACGGGGTTGTGGCGAACCTCTTCTGGAGTTCCCTCAGCGATCTTGTCGCCGTGGTCCAGTACCGCGATCCTCTTGGAAGCGCCCATAACCACCCTCATGTCGTGCTCGATCAGGAAGACGGTGATCCCCTTCTCCAAGATCTTCTCGACGAGAGCCATCAGGTCCACCTTCTCCCGTGGGGTGAACCCAGCGGCGGGTTCATCGAGGAGAAGCAGCCGCGGTTTGGTCGCCAGGGCGCGGGCGATTTCAAGGCGGCGCTGCTGGCCGTACGGAAGGTTGCGCGCATGATCCTCGGCCCAGCGCTCGATGCCCACGAACTTGAGAAGTTCCATCGCCTGCTCGGTGACGGCAACCTCTTCGCGCCGCGCTTTGGGGGTCTTAAACAGCGAATCCCAGAGCTTGGCCGACATTCGGACGTGCTGGCCGAGGCGGACGTTGTCGAGTGCGCTCATGTAATCGAAAAGTCGGATGTTCTGGAAGGTTCTCGCGATCCCCAGTCGCGCGACCTCGTGCGGTTTCAAGCCAGTGACTGGGCGCCCATCAAGGAGCACCGATCCCAGGGTGGGGCGAAATAGTCCGGTGATGCAGTTGAAGAGCGTCGTTTTGCCGGCGCCGTTTGGGCCGATGAGGGCGAACACCTGCCCCTTGGGCACCTCAAACGACACGTTGTTCACGGCCACCAGACCGCCAAAACGCTTGGTCACGCCGTCGATCGAAAGGATCGGATCGGAGGTGGTCGTCATGTCGCCCCAACGTCAGCGACGGCCTCCTGCGAAACTCCCTTGTGGAGCTCCTCAGCCCGCGTGCGGCTGGGCAGAAGACCCTGAGGGCGCAGAAGCATGATGGAAACCAGGATGAGCCCGAATAACAGGAACGGGAGCAGCGTCACCTCGTTGGCGAGGCCGGGCCAGTTGTGCGCGTAGTTGGGCTGGTTCAGCCAGCCAAGACCGACCTGCTGGGCGGCGTTGGAGAGGTAAACAGGAAGGTTGCCAAGGAAGTTGAACAGGACGTAATAGATGAGGATGGCGCCCACGATGACGCCTGGGATGTTTCCCATACCCCCAAGAACCACCATCACCAGCACGGTTACCGAGACCACGAAGCTGAAAGCGTCCGGGCCGACCAGGGAGAGCTTTGTCCCGTAATAAGCGCCGGCGAACCCGCTGAACGCAGCTCCGATCCCGAAGGCCAGAAGCTTGGTGGTGACGGTGTTGACTCCCATCGCCGCCGCCGCCACCTCGTCTTCGCGCACCGCCATCCACGCTCGTCCCATCCGCGAGCGCTGAAGATTGTTCACCAG
>CAAGKR010050267.1_pt1 | contig 15142 bp, 15 predicted proteins | sample 2556971 | NCBI WGS metagenome assembly CAAGKR01 (sample SAMEA5207829, study PRJEB30636) | soil metagenome | biome: forest; feature: boreal; material: soil | place: USA | collected 2011-09 | depth 1 m | reverse complement strand
GAGAAGTGTTCGTGGTACACCTGATCGAACTGGTTTCCTTCGATGGTCCGCAACAAATGAGGAAACTCGATTGTCACAACGCCGTTCTGCCCGAGCAGGATCTTTAGCCCGGCCACGAAGTCGTTCAGATCGGGGACCTGGGCGAGGACGTTGTTGCCCAGTATTAGGTCTGGCTTACGACCGGCCGCCGCGAGCTCGCGTGCCGTATCGCGGCCGAAGAACTTTACGATGGTTTCGACACCCTTTTCTCGCGCCACTCTGGCCACATTCGCCGCGGGCTCGATTCCAAGGGCAGGAATGCCACGCTTCACGAAGAACTGCAGCAGATATCCGTCGTTGCTGGCGATCTCGACCACCTCGCTGTTCGAGGTGAGCCCGAGCTGCCCGATCATCTGATCGACGTAGCGTCGGCAGTGGTCCAGCCAGGAGTCGGAGAACGAAGAAAAATACGCGTAGTCGGTGAATATCTCCTCACCACCGACGTATTCCTCCAGCTGCACCAGGAAACATTGCTCGCAGACCCAGACGTTGAGCGGATAGAACGGCTCCATCGCGTTCAACTGATTTTCGCTGAGAAAGCTCTCGCACAATGGTGACATCCCCAGGTCGACGACTCGATGGCGGAACGATGTGCCGCAGAACCGGCAACGCCCGGACATTGGGGGGCCCGCCATGGGGGAAGGCAGAGCGCTCGGATGTTGAAGCACGTCGACTGCTGACATCGGGTCTCTGCCTCCAGAGGCAAAGTAGTGGGTGAGCTCCATGCTCTGTCAGACGCATATGGCGATAGCTGTGCCGCGCATGTCCTGCACCTTGGCTGCCCCAGGCGCGCGAATTATGGGCGCCCGAGGGGGTCGGATAGCACATCGGGCCAGGTAGTGTTGCTCCGCATCCCGAACCTGTCGGATGAATCCTACAGGTTGTTCGAAATAGTCGGGTATTCCGCCCATTGGCGCGGTTTTCGGGTGGATCGTTGACGGCGCGTGAGTTGCCTGCCTCTCCCGTCAGTGGCGCCGTCGGCGGTCCCGTTACAGGCCACACGGTACAACACGCGAACGCCCTCAGGGAGCAAAATGAACTCGGTTTTCTTCGACACCCATAGATCGCTGGTCGGCTCGCGCATGACAAAAGACGCCCTGGCAGGCGCGGCTTAGAAATGCGTGTTCTGATTACGGGTCACAATGGGTACATAGGGTCGGTTCTCGCTCCCCTCGTTCAGGCAGCGGGGCATGAAGTGGTCGGCCTCGACACTTTCTTGTTCGAGGGTGGTACTTTCGGCGAGGATGGTTCAACGATTGACGCGTTGCGAATGGATCTGCGCGACGTGCAAGTGGCCGACCTCCGCGGATTCGACGCCGTCATGCATCTTGCCGCGTTGTCGAATGACCCGGTGGGCGACGTGAATCCCCAGTGCACGTACGACATTAACCACCTCGGGTCGGTTCGACTCGCGCGCCTGGCCAAGGAGGCTCGGGTGCCGCGCCTCATTTTCGCCTCCTCATGCAGTCTCTATGGTGTTGCGGGTGACGAGCTGCTCACGGAGAACGCGGCGTTCCATCCGGTCACGCCATACGGCGAGTCCAAGGTCCTCTTCGAGCAGGATGTGTCGAAGCTGGCGGACGGTGATTTCAGCCCGACATTCCTGCGTAACGCGACCGCCTATGGCGTTTCACCGAGGCTACGGGCGGACGTAGTCGTGAACAATCTCGTCGCGATCGCGTTCACGACCGGTGAAGTCCTGATTCAGAGTGACGGGACGCCGTGGCGTCCGCTCGTACACATTGAAGACATCACGCGAGCTTTCCTTGCGGTGCTACACGCGCCGAGAGAGCTGGTGCACAACCAGGCATTCAACGTGGGACGCACTGAGGAGAACTATCGCGTGCGCGATCTCGGGGAGATGGTGGAGCAGGTTGTCCCAGGCAGCAAAGTGCGATACGCCGAAGGCGGTGGACCGGATCCACGCTGCTATCGTGTCGATTGCGGCAAGCTGATGCGCACGTTGCCGGAATACCAACCGGCTTGGACTGTCCGTCGGGGAATGGAGCAGCTTCGTGACGCCTTCCAGGCACACGGCCTGACTCGCGATGACCTCTTTGGGGACCGGTACTTCCGGATCAGGCGGATTCGTGCGCTTCAATCGGAGGGATTGCTCGACGCCTCGCTTCGCTGGACTTCAATCGGGAGCAACGTGCTCATGGAGACAAGCGCATGAAGGTCGTGATCTTTTGTGGCGGCCTGGGCATGCGGCTTCGAGAGGCGGGGGACGACATCCCCAAGCCGATGGTGACAATCGGGCATCGCCCGATCCTCTGGCATCTGATGAAGTACTACGCTCACTATGGGCACACCGACTTCATCCTCTGCCTGGGCTATCGCGGGGACGTCATCAAGAAGTATTTCCTGAACTACGAAGAGACGAGCTCCAACGACTTCGTTCTCTCCGGAGGCGGGCGCGAGATCGAGCTGATGAACCGGGACATCTCGGATTGGCGAATCACGTTCGCGGACACGGGCGTAAACGCGAACATTGGTCAGCGACTAATGGCCGTGCGGAAATACCTGTCGGGCGAAGAGGTTTTTCTGGCCAACTATGCGGATGGACTGACGGATATGCATCTGCCGTCTGTGATCGAGCGGTTCAAATCGCGCGGAAAGATCGGCAACTTCGTCAGCATCCGGCCGAATCTGAGCTTTCACGCAGTCTCGGGTCTGGCGGACGGGAGAGTACGGGAAATCAAGCCCGTGAGAGAGACGGACCTGAGAATCAACACCGGGTTCTTCATGTTCCGAACCGAGATTTTCGATTACATGTGCGCTGGTGAAGAGCTCGTCGAAGAGCCGTTTCAACGTCTCATCGCAGCCGATCAGTTACTCGCATACCCATACGATGGATTCACTGCGTCGATGGACACTTTCAAGGACAAGCAACACTTTGACGAGCTCTACGCCAAAGGCAGGGCTCCCTGGGAGGTCTGGCAGCAAAAGGATGTCACGCAGACGAAGGGCATCTCGGAGCCGGCGCTAAAGACAGCAAGCGTGCAGACGCTCGGGAACGGTCGAGACAAGCTGGCCGTGAAGTACCCGGCTGGGGAGGGCCTGAGCGTGCTCAACATTCGAACTCCCGAGACCCCAATCGGCTCGACCGGGTCATAGCCGCCGCATTTCTCGCGTGCGCATAGCGTTCTGTGACGTGGCGCGGCTGAATCCAGGGGCAAAACGAAGATGACTTCAGACCGCGACCAAGCCGTCGTCATAGGCGGCGGAATCGTGGGACTCGCCACTGCGCTCGCGATGGCTGAGCGCGGTTATCCGCCGATTGTGCTGGAGGCGGAGAACCGGCTCGCGACGCACCAGACCGGCCACAACAGTGGTGTCATTCACTCGGGTCTCTACTACACGCCGGGCTCGCTAAAGGCCCGCACCTGCCGCGCCGGGCGCGATGACATGTATCGGTTCTGCAGCGAAGAGGGTGTCCCTTACCGTCGATGCGGCAAGTTGGTCGTGGCCGTACGAGAGGACGAGTTGCCGCGTCTGGCCATTCTGGAAGAGCGCGGCCGAGCGAACGGAGTGACTGTCCGTCGCCTTGGACCCGAAGAGATAAGGGAACGCGAGCCTGAGGTGCTCGGCATCGCTGGACTCTGGGTAGAGGAGACCGGTGTCGTCAACTATTCGTTGGTCACGGAAGCGATGGCTCGCAGATTGTTGAAACTTGGCGGCGATGTCCGAGTAGGTCACCGCGTGTTGGCCATTCGCGCAGAGGGCACGGAGCAGATTGTTGAAACGACGCGTGGGGTGGTGCGAGCGAAGCTGCTGATCAATTGTGCAGGACTGCAGTGCGACCGAGTGGCTCGGCTCGCCGGAGTTGATCCGGCGGTGCGGATTCTACCGTTCCGAGGTGAGTACTACATCGTGCGGCCTGATCGAGCCAGCCTCGTTCGCGGTCTGATCTATCCTGTCCCTGACCCGGCCCTGCCATTTCTCGGGGTTCACTTCACCCGAGGTATCGACAACGTCGTGGAGGCCGGGCCGAATGCCGTACTCGCACTCAAACGAGAAGGGTATCGCTGGCGCGACGTTTCACTGAGGGACGTCGGGGATTGGGCGGCATTTCCCGGATTCTGGCGAATGGCAAGACTGCAGTGGCGTAACGGGATTGCGGAGATGCGGCGATCGCTCAGCCGGAAGCGTTTTCTCGAATCGCTTCAGTCAATTCTTCCGAATCTCAGCGACCGCGACATTGAGCGCGGAGCAAGTGGAGTCCGGGCACAGGCTGTAGGCCTTGATGGCCGGCTGATCGACGATTTCTACATTCAAACGGGGCCGAGGACAGTTCACGTGCTCAATGCGCCCTCACCCGCGGCCACGGCTTCGCTGGCGATCGGCCGTGAAGTGGCTGATCGGATTCTGAGTCTACACCCCGCTGCATGAACACACCAATGCGAAATGTCTTGAGGATAGGGCAATGACCGTCGCGGTTACGCCGTCGATCTCGGTCGTGATCTGCACCTGGAACCGAAGTAACGTTCTTCGGCAGACGCTCGAACAGATGACCCTGCTCGACGTACCTCCCGGCGCTCGGTGGGAGCTCATAGTAGTGAACAACAACTGTTCGGACGACACCGACAGCGTCCTGGCGACTTTCCAAGGTAGACTTCCGCTTGTCTGTCTTTTCGAACCCACCCCCGGGAAGTCTCACGCCGCGAACCTCGCCGTCCGCGAGGCAATGGGCGAATACATAGTGTGGACAGACGATGATGTACTGGTGGACCCGAATTGGCTGAAAGGTTATCTCGCGGCGTTCGCGCACTGGCCCGAGGCGAGTCTTTTCGCGGGGGCCATCGATCCTTGGTTCGAGGGGAGCCCTCCATCGTGGCTCGAGCAAGTGTTCCCCCAGGTTGCAAACGCGTACGCTGCTCTGGACCATGGGCCCGTCGGCTTTGCGATGACGCGAGACACTTATCCTTACGGGGCGAATATGGCGCTCACGCGCAGCGCCCATCTTCGCGAGCCTTACGATACGCGACTGGGCCCGCGCCCCAACAGCGGCATTCGTGGGGAGGAGATGGTAATGGCTCGACGTCTTCTCTCCAGCGGAGACACGGGCAGGTGGGTTCCGGAAGCACGTGTTCGCCATTTCATCCCGATGGAGCGGCAGACGTTGGCTTATCTGCGGCAGTATTTCCTGGGCTCAGGTGAGGTTATTGGGATGATGGGACACAACGACCCGGAAGAGCGCCTAGCGTTCGGCCGGCCGCTGTGGCTCTGGAAGGAGGCTTTGTTGTGTGAAATCAGCTATCGAGTGGGTCGGATGTTCCGATCCCCCGACAAGTGGATCGGAGCCTTCAAGAATGCGAATGTCGCGCGCGGCCGGCTGAAGACCTACGCGTCAGCGGGGGCTGGGTAGTCACACCTGGTCTCTTCATCCGGCCGCCGCGAGCCGTCGCGAAACATCTCGCAGCAGATGATCGAGCGCGACTCCGTTTGAGCGCCAGGAGAAGGCCACCTTCGCGGTAGCCCGCGCCAGATCGCCCAACGTGGCCTGGCGCTTTGCGTCGAGTAATAGGTCGCTCACGAGTGTTGACAGTTCCAGTCCTTCCGCGGCCAGCAGTAATTCGGGCGGAGCCTGATTGAGGCCGTTCGTGGCGATTGGAGTCATAACTACCGGCGTGCCTACCGACCATGCCTCGAGGATCTTGTTCTTGATGCCGGCCCCGGTTCGCATTGGCGCGACTGCCAGCCACGCCTGAGCGAGACAAGCCTGTACGCTCTTAACGTCCGCGACAACTTCGATACCTGCGCGCGAGGCCAATGCAACAATTTCCGGGGCTGGACTACGGCCGACGATCTGGAAGACGGCATCGGGGATGCGCTCGTGAACAGCGGGCCAGATCTCGTCTGCGAAGTAAAGAACAGCATAGATGTTCGGCTGATAACTCATGACGCCGGTGAACATCACGGTTGGGCGTAGCGATCGCTTGGCCGCGCCGACATCGGGGACATCGACGCCGTTCGGGATCACGTGGACGTTGCGGACGCCGATTATCCGACTGAGCACCCGGGCGTCGGCCTCCCCGACAACGACGGTGGCGGCGGATACGCGACGCATTTGAAACTCGTATCGTGCGACATGAGCGAAATGACTGACCTGGCGCCGCAACTCGGTATACCCACGAGCATGAACCAGAGACCTCCAAGCGGCGAGCGTCATGCAGTCTGTGCGGTCGCTGACCGAAATCGGCATTTCGGGGATTGCTGCGCGGAGGTACTCCATTCCTCCCCAAAAAAGCGCGACGCTCGGGCGGTGGATGCGGATTGTCTCCCCTACAGTTTTCACGAAAGGCCTAACGTCGTATTGCGACGGCAGGTACATCCACGGACCAGCCCGATCGACGTTGATCTCGGCACATAGCGCGACACCATTCTCTGCCGCGGACTCACCTCCCGTCGGACAAACAAGTACGATGGACCAGCGGGGGGAGAGCTCCTGAAGGAGCCGCGACACACGCAGAGCCATCCCGTCCAATGGCGGCCACGGAGGCACAGGAGAAATCGCGAGCAGCGTCGGACGCGAGTCCGGCTCCTCGAGCGCGACGACAGTTGCCAGCTGCCCAGTCACCGTGCGCCGGCGTTCACGGTCATCGCATTTGCGGATTGACCAGATCTGCAATGACCTGAATCAAAAACGGGTCGGCAAGATCGATTCGTCATTTCCGCCTGTATCATCCCAGCATCGAGTTGAAGGAAAGCCCGCCGCAATTGCGTCGTCGCTCTGTTTACCAAATTACGACAGCCAGTCCCGCTCGGAAACTCTCGGGACTCGAGAATCGACTCGTCGTGGTGGAGCAGCGAGACCTCCGCGCGATTCCGGCCCGCCGCCGACTGGTCACCGGGCACTTTCGCGCCCCGCCATCTTCCGGGGCGCGCCGCGAGTGCGCCGCCGGCGACGATCCCCGATATGGCAGCAAGCCAGTCGCGTATGGGGGCCGCTCTCAATCCGAACGCGTGTTGCACCACACACAGTCCGGTAATCAGAGTTGCAGCGCCGGCCAGCAGACACAGCGCGACCGTTGCTGCGTTCCAACCCGGATCGTCACTGCGCGCGACGCACGCGCCCAGATATCCAATAGGGACCGTGAGGCAAGCGATCCAGATCAATGAGATTGCCAGCTCGGTTCGCGTGCCCTCGATGTACCACTGGAAGGGCAACACCAAAGTCCAGCCAAGAGAGGAGCTAACTGGAATGCGACTGCCGCGGCTAACGGATCCAGACCGTGCCGTCAATTGCGCCTCACGCCCGTCATACCTCGCGTTCAGCGTGAGAGGATCGCTCGAGGAGGAACGCGGCTTGGCAATGCCGCTTGCAAATGCGCCCGTCATCGCGAAAAGCGCAGGACGAAGACGGAGGATCGCCGCCCCTGTGCGAGCGCCGAACAAAAGGCTTCGTTCATCCTGTGCGAGCAAGACGATCTCTCTTTGCTCATCGTCAGCCACGCGCACGATGGGAGCGATGTCGTTCGTGGGTCCCGCCGGTAAAACAGTCGCGGAGACGGTGGCTCCGGCAAGAAGTCGACGCCCGACGCTATCGACATCCCTGAGTTGCGCGTCCGTGATTGCGATATTCCCAATCGTCGCCTCGAGTACCCGGCCTGGAAAAACCGCGAAATCCCCTAGTTGTCGCGCAATCTGTCCATAGTATTTCGAATCCGGAATTGATGGTGCGAACGCGAAGCTCGAGATCGCCTGAATAGCGAGCCAGACGGCGCACCAACCCACGCCGAGGATGGCGGCAGTTCGGGGTGCCGTCCGCAGCCAAATAGCGGCGTTATTGGCCACCGCGAAGCCGACGGCGCCGCCGATGGTGTTGGTCAGAACATCGCCGAGAGTTGCATCGCGTCCGGGAATGAAGAAAAACTGGACGGTCTCTATCGTCACCGAGAGCGCGCACGCGGTGAAAATCGCCCGATTCCAGGGGATTCCCGAAAGCGCCAAACCGATTCCAAGCGGGATAAAGAGAAGGACGTTGAGGACGAAATCGACGCCCCCGCGCGTTCCGCAGACTAGGCACAGATGCGAATCCACCGGCTGCCCCGAGGCCGGGAACATCGTCGCGAACAGTATGGCAACAACACTCCCGATCGTGATGACAGCTCCGATCCTTCGGAGGTGTGGCGTCGAGGCAACATTACCCTGCATGCTCAGGAGTCAAGAGTTTCGGCGAAACATTTGATAGGCGTGGTTTCGCGTTGTGGTGCAAGGAGATAGCCCATGGCCACGACCGATTCAGAGTAACGCCGGGACTGGCATTTGAAGTGCGCTCGACCGTCGTAGCGCATGTTCAGCGCCGCCCGCCTCGCCTCTTTCCCTCGTCATGCACTCAGCACAGCTCTCGACCTCGCACTTCTTTACCGTAGACGTCGAGGAATACTTTCAGGTCAAAGCGTTGGAATCGGTGGTACGGCGGGACGAGTGGCTGTCTCATCCGAGCCGGGTCGCGCACAGCATCGATGCGCTCCTCGGCAGCCTCGAGCGCTCCGGAACCCAAGGGACCTTTTTCGTTCTTGGATGGCTCGCGATGCACCGTCCCGAGGTTGTGCTCGCGATTGCGGACGCAGGTCATGAGATCGGTTCGCACGGCTTCTGGCACGAACGCGTTACGACGCTCGATCGGGCTGCTTTTCGCGAAGATATCCGTTCGTCCAAGGCGTCCCTCGAAGATTTGGTCGGGACCGCGGTGGTTGGCTATCGTGCCCCGAACTTCTCCATCATTCCCGGATGCGAGTGGGCCTTTGATGTTCTGATCGAGGAAGGCTACTGCTATGACTCGAGTCTCTTTCCGATCCGACGACGCGGATACGGGTACCCGGCCGCGCGGCGTGTGCCGCACGTCATCCGGCGCCAGAATGGGCTGCTCGCTGAATTTCCACTGGCGACAACGAGCATTCTCGCTTATCCCGTACCTGCGGCCGGTGGTGGCTACCTCCGGCAGTTTCCGTACGCAGTGATCCGTCGCGCCTTTCAGGAGGCGACCGACCGCGGCGAGCCGGCGACCTTTTACATCCACCCATGGGAGATCGACCCGGGCCAGCCGCGGTTGCCGGTCTCCGTTCTGAACCGAATTCGGCACTACCGTGGCCTCGACGGGGCACTCGTGCGTGTGGAGCGCCTCCTCGAAGAGTTCAGGTTCGGAACCATCGCTTCATACCTTCCGCAACTCGAAGCCAGCTCATCGAAACCTGCCGCGGAGGGTGCCGCCTGATGATACAGGTGGAAGAATTCGCAGGGAGTGAGGAGGTGTGGGACACTTTCGCCGCGGAGCAGGGCGGATATACACATTTTCACCGCCTCCGGTGGCGGGCCGTGATCGAGCGCACGTTTGGTCACGAGTGCGTTTACCTTGCGGCGCGCAATTCTGAAGGCGAGCTGGTTGGAGTGTTGCCGCTCGTCCGGGTCCGAAGCGTTGTATTCGGACACTATCTCGTGTCGATGCCCTTCCTGAACTACGGTGGGCCGCTCGGAACTGATGCGGGAATTGTCGCGCTGGTTGACGAAGCCATCGAGCTAGCTCGACGCGACAAGGTGAAGCTGCTCGAGATGCGGAGCAATATCCCGCTTCGCATCGGACTTCCGGTATCGCATCGAAAAATCACCGTCCTGCTGGATCTGCCAGGTACCCCGGAAGCTCTCCTCAAACGCTTTGATTCCAAGCTGCGTAGCCAAATTCGTCGGCCCCAGAAAGAAGGAGTCACAGTCGTGTTCGGCCGCGACCAGGTCGAGCCGTTTTACGCAGTTTTCTCCCGGCACATGCGCGACCTGGGGACGCCGACGCAATCGCTCAACTTTTTTCGCCAGATTGCCAATGAGTTTCCCGACGATTGTTGGTTCGCGAGCGCGTATCTGTCGGGGCAGCCCGTGGCCGGCGGCTGCGGTTTTCGCTTCGGGGACGAGTTCGAGATGACTTGGGCCTCGTCTCTCCGCGAGTACAACCGTGAGTCGCCAAACATGTTGCTCTATTGGGCCTTCATGGAGCGAGCGATTGGCGATGGTGTCAGCCAATTCAACTTCGGGCGATGCACGCCTGGGACGGGACCCCATCGCTTCAAGATGCAATGGGGTGGGCGTGAACAGCCGCTCTGGTGGTATCGTCTCGCCGCGTCGGATGGGGTGACTACGCCCTCGCCCAAAGATGGCACGTTCCGCTGGGGACCCCGCATCTGGCGCCGGCTTCCGGCTTCGATCGCAACGGCATTTGGACCCTCGATCGTACGCTATATCCCATGACGTGGCGCTGGCAACCTCCCGTGTTATCTCCGGTTTCACCGCGCGCACTTGTCCACGGAATCGGCGCGGCGATGGGCTTTCGATCGGACCACCACGGCACAGTCGTCGCGGCGCTTTGCCAGCGTTATTCTGCGGCCAATGCCCTTCTGACGGATACTGGAACTTCAGCGCTCATTCTCGCGCTTCGCAGAATTCTTCCCCCCGGCGGCACCGTCGCATTCCCCGGTTACTCCTGCATCGATCTTACAACCGCTGCGATCGGGGCGGGGATGCGCGTGCGTCTTTACGACATCGAGCCCTCGACGTTGAGTCCCGACCTCGATTCGGTGAGAAAAGCAGTCGCGCGCGGAGTTGACGCCATCGTCGTTGCGCATCTCTACGGTTATCCTGCCGACGTCCTCGGCGTCGAGGCGATCGCGGCGGAACATGGAATACCTGTGATCGAGGATGCCGCCCAGGGCGCGGGCGGTGCTATGCGCGACCGTCTGCTCGGCTCTTTCGGCGACGTTGCCATCCTGAGCTTTGGTCGAGGGAAGGGAATGACTAGCGGATCCGGCGGCGCTGTGCTCGTACGGACACCCGAGCTAGCCGGCTGGACCAGACGGATGCAAGCAGAATTGGGCGTTGCGTCGGGCGGCGGCCGCGAAGTAATGACGCTTGCAGCTCAGTCGCTGCTCGCGCATCCGTACATGTATAGGCTCCCGGCGTCGATACCCGCTCTAAAGCTCGGGAAGATGGTGTATCATCCACCGACAGAGCCCCGCCCGATGGCCGCAGCTGCCGCTGTGATTCTTGGATCTGCGCTAAGAATGGACGAACGTGAAGTGCAGTATCGGCGTGCCCGGGCGAAGGAGATGCTCTGTCTAGTCGCCGAGTCACATTCGGTTGTACCCGTGCATCCCATCGCCGGAGGAGAGTCCGGTTTCCTTCGACTAGCATTGCTCGATACCGGTAAGCACAGGGTGCCTCATCCCACCATCGGCGTGCTTCGCGGCTATCCGATGACACTCGAACAGCATCCACAGCTGCAGCCGGTGCTGCTGCCGGGCGAGCGGGCCGGGAAGGGCTCGGAGTTACTGAGGGACAGACTCTTTACATTGCCAACCCATTCGCGCGTGAATCGCTCGGATCTAACCCGGCTTGAAAAGTGGCTAGGATAAGCGCTCTGAACGGTGCCCACCCGGCTGCCGAGCCGGCGAACGCTGTGAGCGGTGGCACGTTCGCTCCGATTCGCGCGTTGAAGCGGGTTTATCATACGACCCGCCGCACGTACGAGCGTGCTCTCCACGGCCGTCGACATCTGGCGGCGACTCGGCGGCTGTGGAATGCGCAACGGCCGCGGCGAATCCTCGTGGTCTGTCACGGCAACATCTGCCGAAGTCCATACCTTCAGGCTGTACTACAGCGCAGCTTACCCGATGTTACGGTGACGTCCGCCGGTTTTGTCGGAAGCGATCGCCCCATTCCGCAGGTGTCAGTCGCACTGAGCGCGCAGCGGGGTCTTGATCTATCACGATATCGGTCGCGCCCCATTACACAGTCGAAAGTAAGGGACGCTGATCTGGTGATAGTGATGGACTCGGAGCAGGCCATGCGAGTCGCGAGAATGTTCCGAGTCAAGCGCGAACGGATCGTGATAGCGGGGGATCTCGAACCGACATTCGAGACGAGTCGCGCGATTAGAGATCCGTGGAATGAATCCATCGAGGTATTCACGTCATCATTCGATCGTCTCGACCGCTGTGCCGCCTCTCTGGTGAAAATTCTTCGACATACGCAGTCGCAACCATAGGGGCTCATTCGCTTGACGACCTCCCCATCGCTGTTGCGAACGTGCCACACATTCTGCTCATCGCAGATGGAATCGCCGGCGCAACGTATTGTGCAAGTTGTTTCAGGCAAGTGACTTAGCCTGCGGGCGAGGCAGCTGTCAGACGATACCGACTGAGGGTGCCAAGCTTGCAAACTCCGCAATATGTCGGACCGCCTGCAAGCACCGGCACCGACCTGGCCCGCAACCGGTGGAATCTGTGATAGTCGCGCACTCTATGGATAAAAACTGATGTCCGGAATCGCCGGGATAGTGCGTCGCCAGCCCATCGGAGTCTCCGTCGACTCACTCGGGAGGATGGCCGCGTCCATCCGTCACCGGGGACCCGATGGATACGGGTTCTACGTCGGGCAGCGCGTCGGCTTTGCACACGTCCGCCTCGGCGTCGTTGATATCGCCGGCGGCGCGCAACCGTTGACCAACGAGGACGGGCAAATCGTCGTCACCTACAACGGCGAGATATACAATCATCCCGAGCTGCGGCGCGAGTTGGAACAGAAGGGCCACGTTTTCAAGACTCGGAGCGACACCGAAGTCCTCGTGCACGGCTACGAGGAATGGGGAGTGAATCTGCTCGACCGGCTGAACGGGCAGTTCGCGTTCGCAATCTACGACCGTAACACGGAGACTGTTTTCATCGCCCGGGATCGCTTCGGCGTGCGCCCGCTTTTTTATGCCCAACGCAAAGGCGCGCTCTATTTCGGCTCCGAAATCAAAGCAATCCTCGCTAGCGGCGAAGTCGACGCGTCATTGGACCGCCGCGGCCTCGATGAAACTTTCACATTCTGGGCTCCTCGCCCACCTCGAACTGCGTTCGCGGGAATCGCATCGCTGGAGCAAGGCACCTACGGAATTCTGAAGGATGGTGCTCTCTGGCTGCATCGTTACTACGAGCTGGACTATCCTGAGGCGGGTGCCGAACCTGTGGACGTCGTCGAGCAACTGGACGAGATAATGCTGCGCAGCGTCGGGATGCGGATGCGGGCTGACGTGCCTGTTGGCGCCTACGTAAGTGGTGGATTCGACTCGTCGATAACCGCGTCGCTCGCGGCAAGCGCCTCGCCTCACGCGCTCCGCAGTTTTTCGGTCACCTTTGACGATCCGCAATTCGACGAGAGCAATTTTCAGCGTGAAGTCGCCGCCGATGTCGGCAGCGTACACACGATTGCCGCGATCAGCCAGGGCAGTATAGCGGAGAGTTTCCCGGAAGTGCTATGGCACACGGAGACCCCGTTGCTGCGGACAGCGCCGGTGCCGATGTACCATCTCGCAAAACTGACGAAGGATTCTGGAATCAAGGTCGTTTTGACCGGTGATGGGGCCGATGAGCTCTTTCTTGGCTACGACGTCTTCAAGGAAGTCTCGGTGCGACGATTCTGCCTCCGGCAGCCCACATCGCTGGGGCGGCAACGGTTGCTCGATCGGCTTTACCCCGAGCTGATGGCACAGGGACGCGGCGGAGAATTCTGGCGACGCTTTTTTCTCGAGGCGGGAGCGCCGAATGATCCCTTGTTCTCGCATCTCCCCCGCTTTTTGCTCAGCGCCCGCGCCAAGGAATTCTATGCGCCCGAGTTCAAATCCGGCTTGGGCGAGATCGACGTGCTCGGCGAGCTTCGCGGGTCGCTCCCGGCGCGCTTCTTCGGCTGGTCATCGCTGAACCAGGCGGCGTATCTGGAAATGACGACGCTGCTTTCGCCATACGTCCTCAGCTCGCACGGAGACCGGATGACGATGGCTCACGGTGTTGAGGGGCGATTCCCGTTTCTCGATCATCGCCTGTTCGAGTTCGCGGCGGGGCTTCCGACTGGGTCGCGACTGCGCGGCTTCCGGGAGAAAGAAATACTGCGCCGTTGGGCGTCACGTATTCTCCCCCCTCGAATCAAGGAGCGCCGCAAGCAACCGTATCGGGCTCCGGATGCGCCGAGCTTTTTTGGTCCAAACGCTCCCGAGTGGGTCGGCGATCACCTCACATCGGATGCCCTTCGTCGCGTCGGCGTGTTTTCTCCGACCTCCGTCGACGGCCTCGTCCGGCGCTGTCGTGCCGGGCTCGCCACGGGATTCCGCGAGAATCAGGCGATCGTCGGCGTGCTGTCGACCCAGCTGTGGCACCACCAATTCCTTGAGCACGTCGGGTCCCCCACGCCGCTTCCGATTCGAGGCGCGTCCGTTATGCTGACCGAAACGACTCCCGCTCTTACGTAGGCCACGCTCTCACTTTTCCAATAAATGCAGACCTCCCGATCCGAAATCATCACGCGAGTGCGGAGCTTCGTTCAGGAGAACCTCATGTACATGCGCTCCAATTGCCAGTTGGCCGATGACGACCCACTTCTCGATAAAGGTGTAATCGACTCCATGAGCATTATGGAGATGATCTCATTCGTCGAGCGCGAGTTTGGCGTGAATGCGAGGGAAGAAGAGATCAGCGATGCGAATTTCGGCTCTCTCGCCGGAATCGCGCGTTTTGTCAGCGAGAAGCAGTCTATCCTCGCGGCCTAGCGCACCCGCGCACATGAACCGTCGCGTCCGCAACTTTGATGAGCGCTAGCCCGCTGCGCGAACCACAGCCTGAACCGTACGGAAACGGCACCGGCTCGCCAATCGGCACGTCGCGCTGGTCGGTCATTGCCAGCCGCACGGTTTATTTCGGACACCAGGCAATAGGGAGCGAGGTTGTCGCCGGGGTCGAGGGAGTAACACTGGAGCATTCGCTGCCTCTTCGCGTCGTTCAGACCCGGGAGCCGGCAACCGTGACAGGTGCCGCGTTCGTACACTTCCTTGCGGGACAGAGTCGAGACTTTGCATCGAAGAACGCGGCGGTGTTGCGGTTGCTCGAGTCGCCAACGCGCGCGCGAAGGCCCGTCCTCTTGCTGAAGTATTGTTACGGCGATATCAACTCACCCGCCGATACCGCCACGATGTTCGATGCGTATCGCGACACAGTGGATACGATCCAATTCGAACATGCGGATGTCACCGTCGTTCATGCGACCATTCCCCTTATGACGGTCGAGAGTGCGTTCAAGTCGG
>CAAGKR010480024.1_pt1 | contig 15148 bp, 14 predicted proteins | sample 2556971 | NCBI WGS metagenome assembly CAAGKR01 (sample SAMEA5207829, study PRJEB30636) | soil metagenome | biome: forest; feature: boreal; material: soil | place: USA | collected 2011-09 | depth 1 m | reverse complement strand
GATATCCGCCTCGCGTCCGACACCGCGCGATTCGGCACCGCGTTCGCCAAAGTGGGATTCTCCGGCGACTTCGGCGGCACATGGTCTCTCACTAGGCTGGTCGGCTCGGCCAAAGCGCGCGAACTATATTTCCTCGCCGACGTGATTGGCGCCGACGAGGCGCTTCGAATCGGTCTGACCAACCGGGTCTTCCCGGCGGCGTCGTTCCAAAAGGAAGTTCACGAGCTCGCGAGCCGAATCGCCAACGGACCTACTGTCGCCTACAGCTACATGAAGGCGAATCTGAACGCCGCGATCACGCACGAATTCAACGAACTGCTCGATCGCGAGGCGTGGGCACATACCATGACTGGCCGCACCGAGGATCATCGCGAGGCGGTCAAGGCGTTTCTCGAGAAGCGTCCGCCGACTTTCAGCGGCCGCTGAGACTTCTTCTCTGTCTAACCAGAAATCTTTGCGCAGCTAGATAAGGGAGTTCCCGATGGATTTCAAAACGATCATCTACGACCCGCGCGACCACGTCGCCAAAATCACCATCAACCGCCCCGAACGCATGAACGGCTACAACGAGACCATGGTCAAAGAAATGGTCTCGGCGATCGATCTCGCGCGCCAGGACAACGACATCCGCGTGCTCGTCATCACCGGGGTCGGCCGCGCGTTTTGCGCTGGCGGCGATATCAGCGGCGCGGCCGACAGCCGATCCCGCTTCCACGGGCATCCGATGGGTCACATGCTCGAGATGCGCGAGGGGTTTCATCAGCTCGTGCTTTCGTTGCATCGCTTCGACAAACCGGTCATCGCCGCGATCAACGGCGCCGCTGTCGCGGGCGGCTTGACGCTCGCGCTCTCGTGCGATTTTCGAATCGCGTCTGACCAGGCCCGGCTCGGCGATACCGCGCTCAAGTTCGCACTGCTTTGCGACGAGGGCGGTGCGTTCTTGTTCCCGCGCTTCATGGGACTCGACCGCGCGCTCAAGATGACGCTGCTGTCGGAGGTCTACGACGCGAAAACCGCGCTCGAACTTGGACTGGTGACCGAAGTGGTGCCGCATGCGGAACTTGGCGCACGGGTGGACGATTTCGCGCGGCGCCTCGCCGAAGGTCCGCCACTCGCGATTCGGCTCGCAAAGCGCATGATGTACAAGCAGCGCGAAATGACGCTCGAGAACGCGCTCGAAGACGCCGCGCTCAACGTCATGATCACCAATTCGTCCGAAGACGTGGGCGAGGGCACTCGCGCGTTTCGCGAAAAACGCAAACCCAACTTCAAAGGACGCTAGTCGAGCAATCGGCCGGACCGCCGACTTTTACAGGAGATATCTTTGCCCATGCCGATGAAGAAGAAAGACATCGACAAGATGCTCAAGAAACCGTACATCGCCGTGGTCGCCGTCACCGCGCCCGACGGCGCGCCGCATGCCGTGCCGACCTGGTACGAATACGACAGGGGCCAGATTGTTTTTCATACCGGCTCCGAGACATTCAAATACAAATGCCTGGTCCACGATTCGCGCGTGACGTTGGTTGTCGATACCAAAAAGCCGCCCTACAAGTCGGTGGTGCTCAAGGGCCGGGTCACGATGGAGGAAAAGACCGACGACAAGCGCCTCGAACGGATGTCACACGCTTATCTCGGCAAAAAAATGGGCAAGGCCTACGCCAAGGGACTCAAAGGACAAAAGATCGTCGTCGTGAGTTTCAAGCCCGAGCGCACGATATCATGGGACTATGGCACTGAACGCCCGTAGCACGTGAGTCGTGCGGGATGGGTACGGATGGATGAACGGCTGAGGAGCAATCAACTCAAGTGGGACGAACCATTCCCACCTGCAAAAAACTCGGCCTCGAAGTCATCTGGCAGTGTGGGTCCGCAGAAGAAGCGCTCTTCCGCGCGAAGGCTCTACGACTGCGCGCATCAAGCGCAGTGATATTGACGTTCCGCTGGTGAATTACTCAGTGAGGGCGCCGTCAGACTATGTCGAGGGCGATATCGGCGGCTTGGCGTTTTACGCGAGGCAGCCGGTGAGTTTCGTGCATCAGATTCAACCCGCTGGCGAGATCATTCGAAAAATTGCTGCCGACGCGTGCGACATCATCGCCTCCCGCTTAGCCCCTCTCACGCGCTGATCGTCGCCTTAACGCTACGGGTGCGCTTTCGACCGGCTAATACATCTGCGATAATCGCATTAGTGGCTCGACAAGTTGCAACCGACGTAATTTTTGAGGCGCTGGGACAGGTAAAGTATCCCGGCTACCCCTCCGACATCCTTGCGCTAGGCATTGTCGAGGCAGCCGAGCCCAAGCCCGACGGCGGCTATGCAATCACGCTTCGTCAGGTGACCGAGCGCGACGAAGTCATTCGCGAGCTTGCCGAACGCGTCCATCGCGCGCTCAGCCACGACCTCGGTGTGCCTAATATTGAGCTTCGGGTGCATCGTGTGGAGGCCGAACTCGGCGAGAAGACCGGCCGTGTCCGCCTCGAAGGCACCAAGCACATCATAGCGGTCGGCAGTGGCAAGGGTGGCGTTGGCAAATCGACCGTGGCCGCAAATCTCGCGGTCGCGCTGTCGCAATTGGGGTTTAGCGTCGGCTTGCTCGACGCGGACATCTACGGTCCTTCGATCCCCATGATGTTCAATGTCGCCGACGAGCGCCCCAAATCCGCCGGCGGTCAGAATTTCTATCCAATCGAGAAGAACGGCATAAAGCTGATTTCGATCGGGTTTTTCCTCGGCGAAAAAGCGCCCGTGATTTGGCGTGGCCCGATGGTAATGGGCGCGGTCCGCCAATTCTTGAAAGACACGCTATGGGGCTCGCAGGATTTTTTGGTGGTCGATCTCCCGCCCGGCACCGGCGACGCGCAACTCACGCTCGCGCAGCAAGTGGCGATCGACGGCGCGGTCATCGTGACGACCCCGCAAGACGTCGCGCTGCTTGACGCCACCCGCGCGGTCAAGATGTTCCGGCAAGTGCACTGCCCGATTCTCGGCGTGGTCGAGAACATGAGTTACTTCGTCTGTCCCGATTGCGGTGAGCGCGACGAACTGTTCGGGGCCGGTGGAGGCGAGCGGATGGCGAAAGAGGAGGGTACCGAGGTCCTCGCGCAAATTCCGGTCTATCCCGAGGTCCGCGAGGCTGGCGACCGCGGGACACCGATCGTCCTCGCAAATCCCAAACACCCCGCGAGCGCAGTCTTCCTCGACCTCGCCCGCCGGGTGGTTGCTGCGATGCCGGATTGAGCCCGTTCCGGATTGAGCCCATGACGCTTGCCCACGCTGCCCGGCGCCGTTATCCTTTCCGCTCGACCGGCCGCTCGACTGAACAACCGTTTGTGAATTGCCATTGGACCGCTTGGGCGCGGCGGTCTGACGTCAGCGCTCAATTTTCCGAGAGATCGGTTTCGGAGTCGCCATCATGTCCACGCTGATAACTGAAGAATGCATTAACTGCGGTGCCTGCGAGCCCGAGTGCCCCAACACCGCTATCTACGAGGGCGGCGCGCAATGGGAACTCAATGGCGCGACCAGCCCCGCGATTAAAGAAGATATCTATTATATCGTTCCCGATAAGTGCACCGAGTGCGTCGGTTTCTTCGACCAGGAGCAGTGCGCCGCCGTCTGCCCCGTCGATTGCTGCATCCCCGATCCGAACATCCCCGAGACCGAGGCGGTTCTGATCGAGCGCGCCAAAGTGCTTCATCCCGAGCAGACCTTTGGCGCCGATTTTCCGTCGCGCTTTCGGAAGGCGTGATGCCCCATCGCTTTGCGGGTCGCGAGAGTCTCGGGTAACCGCGATTTCACGGATCGCCGGTGTAGAGCCTTAGACCTCGCGGCGACTCACACCAAGAGGAATCCAGTTGGCAACAAAAGATCCCGTCCGAATCGCTCCGGCGGATGGTAAGCTCGGCGTCCTGCTCCCCGGAATCGGCGCCGTAAGTACGACCTTCATCGCGGGCGTCGAGGCGGTCAAGCGCGGTATCGGCGCGCCGATCGGTTCCCTTACCCAACTCGCCACCGTGCGCCTCGGCAAACGCACCGAGGGCCGCAGCCCGCTCATCAAAGACTTCGTTCCGCTCGCCAGCTTGAACGATCTCGAGTTTGGCGGATGGGATATCTACGAAGACAACGGTTACGAGGCCGCGCGCAACGCCGCCGTGCTCGATCCGTCGCTACTCGAGCAGGTCCGCGAGCCGCTCGAAAGAATCCAGCCGATGGAGGCCGTGTTCGATCAGGAATACGTCAAGCGCATCCACGGTCCCAACACCAAAGAAGCCCGCACCAAGATGGATAAGGCCGAGATGCTGATGGACGACATCCGGCAATTCCAGAATCGGACCGGCGTCGCACGCACTGTGATGGTCTGGTGCGGCTCGACCGAGGTCTTTCATCGCCCCGCGGACGTCCACCAATCGCTCAAGACTTTCGAGGCCGGCCTCGCGAATAACGATCCCGAGATCGCGCCCAGCCAGATCTACGCCTACGCAGCGCTCAAGATGGGCATCCCTTACGCCAACGGCGCGCCCAACCTCACCACCGACACGCCTGCGCTGCTCGAGATGGCGCGGGAACGCAATCTCCCCATCTGCGGCAAGGATTTCAAGACCGGGCAAACCCTGATGAAGACGATGATCGCGCCCGGCCTGAAGGCGCGGATGCTCGGGATGTCAGGATGGTTCTCGACTAACATTCTCGGCAATCGCGACGGCGAGGTGCTCGAAGATCCCGGCTCCTTCAAGTCCAAGGAAGAGACCAAGCTCTCGGTGCTCGATCAGATTCTGCAGCCCAAACTGTACCCGCAACTTTACGGCGACTTGTTTCACTCCGTGAAAATCAACTACTACCCTCCGCGCGGCGACTCCAAGGAAGGATGGGACAATATCGATATCTTTGGATGGCTCGGCTATCCGATGCAGATCAAAATCAACTTCCTGTGCCGCGATTCGATTCTTGCGGCGCCGCTGGTGCTCGACCTCGTGCTGTTCCTCGACCTTGCGAATCGAGCCGGGATGCGCGGAATTCAGGAGTGGCTGTCGTTCTACTTCAAAGCCCCGATGCACGCGCCGAAGGTCTATCCCGAGCACGACATCTTCATCCAGCTCATGAAACTCAAGAACACGCTGCGTTGGATGCGCGGCGAAGACCTAATCACTCATCTTGGCCTCGAGTACTACGATTGATCTAAACTCTCGATGACTATGGCGCGCCTCGACGGCAAAACGATCGTGCTCGGCGTCAGCGGCGGAATCGCGGCGTACAAAAGCGCCGAGATCGTCCGTCTGCTGGTCATCGCCGGCGCCGACGTCCGCGTCATGATGACCCGCAACGCGACCGAGTTCATCACCCCGCTCACGCTCCAGACCCTAAGCCAAAATCCCGTCGCCACCGACACTTTCTCGCTCACCCAGGAATCCGAAATCGGGCACATCCACCTTGCCGACAGCGCTGACGCGATCGTAATTGCGCCCGCCACTGCCGACCTGATCGCAAAAGCTGCCGTCGGTATCGCGGACGACATTGTGACTACTGTGTTGCTCGCGACCCGCGCCAAGCTTGCCTTCGCCCCCGCGATGAACGTGCATATGTACGAACATCCCACCGTCGTCGAGAATCTTGCGAAACTGCGTGCGCGCGGCGCGACGATAATCGAACCGGGCGAGGGCGCTCTGGCCTGCGGATACGAGGGCAAGGGCCGTCTGCCAGATCCGGCCATCGTTGTCGCCGAAGTCGAGCGGATGCTCTCCGCGCATGATCTTGCCGGCGAAAATATTCTCGTCACCGCCGGTCCGACCCAGGAGGCGATTGACCCGGTGCGCTTCGTCTCGAACGCGTCGTCGGGAAAAATGGGCTTCGCGATTGCGCGCTCGGCCTGGCGCCGCGGCGCGGCCGTTCGACTCGTCGCAGGACCTTCGTCGCTCGAGACTCCGTATGGCGTCGAGCGATTCGATACCGTAAGCGCGGCTCAGTTGCTCGATATGACGTCGAATCACTTTTCCTGGTGCACGACGCTCGTGATGGCTGCGGCAGTCGCCGACTTCCGGCCGGCGAATCCCGCCCCCGGCAAAATCAAAAAAAATCCGCGCGGGCTGAAGCTCGACCTCGAACCAATTTCCGACGAGATGCCCCGATTTGCGGCGCGGAAAGGCTCGCGTCTGCTGATCGGTTTTGCGGCCGAAACCAATGATCTCGAAACGAACGCCCGCGACAAGCTTGCGCGCAAGCGACTCGATCTTATCGTCGCCAACGATGTCACCGAGCAGGGCGCTGGTTTCGGCGTCGATACCAACATCGTCACGCTGATCGGAGGGGACGGTGTTGCGCAGCGCCTTCCCCAGATGTCCAAGGATGCGGTTGCCGATTTGATCCTCGATCGCGTCGTCCTGATGCGCTCCGCCGGGCAAACGCGGTCGGCCAAGCCCAAATCCTCGCGCACCGACAAATCCCCGCGTCTGCGCGCGCTGCGCTAAAGCTTAAGGCTGCCAGCCCCCTCGAATCCACTTCTCGATCGAGAATCGCTCGGCGCGACGCTGGTTAACAAACATAATCGCCGCCTGTAGTTAACCTAATAGGTTATGCGCTCGCCCGAGGGCACCGAGCATCGGTCGGCGGGCGTCTTTCGCGAGATCATGGAGCCGGAGCGGCTCGTCTGAACCGGCGCTTGGGTCGATGCCGAGACGATGATCTCTGCCGCGCCGACGACTATCATATGTGCGCGCGAACCGGGTCGGCGCTCCGCGCCAAACTGTTCGCGCGGCGACTATGACCACCTCAAATCCACCATCGCTTGACCGACACACCCTCGTTGCGACTCTTCGCGACTACATCGATCAACTGCGCGAAGAGGGTATGGAGGGTCTGCCCGCTTCGATTGCAACCGCCGGCAACAGGGCCGCCGCGCCTAAGGTCACGCTCTCGAAAGCGTCTCCCCCAGTTGCGCCCGCATCTGTCGCTCCTGCGACGGCGGACGCCTCGGTGCAACCACTCGAACTACTTTCGAAATACCCCGGCCTCGAGCAAACTTCGACCCTCGACCAGCTGCGCGAGTTCATCGGCGAATGCTCGCGATGCAAGCTGGCGCCGGGCCGCGCGAATCTCGTCTTCGGGGTTGGCAACCCCAACGCCGACCTGATGTTCGTGGGCGAGGCTCCCGGCGCCGACGAAGATGCGCGCGGCGAACCGTTCGTCGGCCGCGCCGGTCAATTGCTGACCGATATCATCGAGCGTGGGATGGGCATCAAGCGCGACGACGTTTACATCTGCAACGTCATCAAGTGCCGCCCGTCCGACAATCGAAATCCCGAGCCTGACGAAGTTGCCGCTTGCGAACCCTTCCTGATGCGCCAAATCGAGCTCGTAAAGCCGCGCGCGATCGTCGGGCTTGGCACTTTCGCCGTTCACGCGCTGCTCAAAGTGAAGATACCGATCAGCAAGATGCGCGGCATCTGGCACGAGGTTCACGGCGTGCGCCTGATGCCCACGTTTCATCCCGCCTACCTGCTCCGCAACGGCGGCGACAAGCGCCTGGTCTGGGCCGACATCCAGGAAGTCATGAAGTTTCTCGGCATCCCGATTCCGCGCCGAGGTGGGCCCCCTTCGTGAACACGCGCATCAAGCCTCTCACCGTCGCGATCTCATTTCTGCTCGTGTCTCTGGTCGGCGCGAACCTTATGTTGGCCAAAGACGCTCCGCTCTCCGCCAAAGACTCGCCGCCGGCCGCAACCCCGATTGCCAAGCCAGTTTGGGTCCAGCTACTCACCATCGACGGCTCGATTAATCCTGCCGTCGCAGCGTACATCGAAGATGGAATCGCATCCGCCACCGCCGAAGGCGCCAGCGCACTGGTTATCGAACTGGATACTCCCGGCGGCCTGCTCACTTCCGCCGAGAAAATCGTCAAGGATCTGCTCGCCGCGCCCCTTCCGGTGATTGTTTACGTTGCACCCTCAGGAGCTGCCGCCGCGTCCGCCGGAACTTTTATCACCGAGGCCGCGAACCTCGCCGCGATGGCGCCCGGGACCACCATCGGCGCCGCGCATCCGATTGAAGAGGGCGGCAGCGACATCAAGGGCACGCTCGGCATCAAGGTCGAGAACTTCACCGCTTCTTTCGCGCGCTCAATCGCGCAACAGCGCGGCCGCAACGAGGATTGGATCGAGCAGGCTGTCCGTCACAGCATCGCCATCGGCGAGCGCGAGGCTCTCGCCAAGCACGTGATCGATATCGTCGCGCCCGACCTTCGAAATCTTTTGAGCCAGGCCACGGGCCACAAAATCGACGTCAATGGACGCGCCGTCACCCTCGCGCTGACCGACGCCGCCATCCGCCGCTTCCGCATGACCGCCGGCCAGCGCCTCCTCAACACGCTTTCCGATCCCAATCTCGTTTACCTGCTCCTGATGGCGGGCTTGGTCGGCCTCTACTTCGAGTTCGCGCATCCAGGCGTGATTTTTCCCGGCGTCGCTGGGGCCATATGCCTGCTGCTCGCGCTAGCGTCTTTCCAGGTGCTGCCGGTCAATTTTACGGGACTTCTGCTGATTTTCCTCGGCGTCGGTCTTCTGATCTCGGAGGCCTTCGTCACCAGCTACGGAATTTTGGGATTCGGCGGCGTCATCGCGTTCGTAATTGGCTCGATCTTTTTGGTTGACACTTCTAAAACCGACCTCGCCGTTAATCGCGATATCATCTACGGTGTCGCGGCCGCGCTCACGATGATAATTCTCGGCATCGGATTTGTCGTTGCGCGCGCGCGTGGCCGCCGCCCTCGTACCGGCGCAGAAGGCATCGTCGGCGAAGTTGGCGAAGTGCGCGAGGCCATCGCCCCCGGCGCGCCGGGCAAAATGTTCGTTCACGGTGAGATTTGGCGCGCCGTCAGCACCGAGCCTCTAAGCGCCGGTGCGCGCGCTCGGGTCAAGGCAATCCGCGGTTTGGAATTGGAAGTCCAAAGGATTACTTAACTTGGTGTTGATGGGATCGAAAGCCGCGGAGCCTCGCACGGGGGCAAAAGGAGAATCGCGATGGCGTCTGGACTCGGTGTAGTCGTCTTCATTTTCGTAATTTTTATTCTGAGCGGCCTCAAAGTTCTCTACGAATATGAGCGCGGCGTGGTCTTTCGCCTTGGACGCCTGACGCCGTATCGCGGCCCCGGCGTGATCTTCGTCATTCCGCTGCTCGAAAGAATCGTCCGCATCGATCTTCGCACCGTCACTCTCGACATTCCTCCGCAAGACGTCATCACCAAGGACAACGTCACCGTCAAAGTCAGCGCCGTGCTCTATTTCCGCGTCGTCGATCCATCCCGCGCCGTCACCGAGGTCGCCAACTACCTCTTCGCCACGATGCAACTGTCGCAGACTACGCTGCGCTCCGTGGGCGGTCAGACCGAGCTCGACGAACTGCTGAGCCAGCGCGACAAGCTCAATGCCCGCATCCAGGAAATCGTCGACTCGCAGACCGAGCCGTGGGGAATCAAGGTCACCCTGGTCGAACTCAAGAACATCGACCTGCCGCAGGACATGCAGCGCGCGATCGCCGCGCAGGCCGAAGCTGAACGCGAACGCCGCGCCAAGGTCATCGCCGCGGAAGGCGAATTCCAGGCCGCGCAGCGCCTGGCCGACGCCGCGGAGATAATGAGCAAGAGCCCGATCACGCTTCAGCTCCGCTACCTGCAGACGCTCAAGGAAATCGCCACCGACCACAACTCGACCACCGTGTTCCCGCTCCCAATCGACTTGTTTGAACCGTTTCGGCAATTCGCCAAGGCTGCGTCCGCCGCCGGGGAAAAGAAGGACTGATCGCCCCCCGCGACTCGCTGGCGCTGAACCCTTTCTGGCGCTGGCGCCAAGTTTGTCCGTCAGGGAGAATTGTGTCTTATGGGGAAGTTGATAATGGTCCGCCATGCAGAGAGCGAAGGCAATGCTATCCGGCGCTTCACCAGCACTTCGGAAGCGAAAATCACCGACCTTGGCCGCCGCCAGGCCGAGATCGCGGCAAAAAAAATCAAGCTGATGTTTCGGCCCGCGATGGTCATCGCGAGTACTTACTTACGCGCGCGTGAGACCGGCCGCATCATCGCCGAGGAACTTGGCGTTCCGCTCGACCTCGAGCCCGACTTCCGCGAGCAAAGCCTCGGCCAGCTTGCCGGCCAACCGTACGAGACGGTGCAGCTCGATCCGACCTTCGATCCGAAGCGCTCGTGGATGTGGCGGCCGCCCGGCGGTGAGAGCCACCTCGACGTCCTCGCGCGGGTCGGCCCACTACTCGATCGCTTCGCGCGTGAATACTCAAAGCGCGAATTGGTAATAGTCAGTCACGGAGGCGTAATGCGCTCTGTGTGGGCTCATGTGACCGGCAAATGGGACGACGCCCACGTTCCGCCCAATTGCGGAATTGTACTAATCGAGCACGATTCCGGGCGTTACTCACATCCGAAAATTGTTCACGGTGAGGCCTCGGTGCCCGAACCGGGCGGCTGATCCGCTGCGATCGGTTTGGTCAGCAATTTCAGTTCAGCCGGCATCGAATTGCCTGAGTCATCTCCGAGCGGCGCTGCATACTGCGCCAACCCGTTTTTGTCCGCTGCCCGCCGCCCTTCGGGGCTCAGCATCAGTTTTATGAATTCGATTGCGTCCGCTCGATTCGGCGCATCTGTTGTGATCGAGATTCCGTAGGCTATAGGCGCGCCATATACTGTTTTTCGATTTTTCCCATTACCTACTTCAATACTAACCTGGCTGTACTCTTTGCGGCGCGCGAAATCGGCCAAGTTGATTTCCGGTGGTAACTCCAGGAACTTCAGATTTCCCAGTCGCGCGTCCGACACATACCCGAAGTAGTAATCCAGCTCGCCGCTCTCAATCAGTGCGATCAGATCGATATTGTGCGGACGGACACTGGTCAGTGGACATCCGGCGTCCAGATTCGCCGCCAGGCCCGGCCGCCCATAGTAATGCTCCGCCAGTTTCCACAGGATCAATGTCCAGTATCCTGCTGGGTCGCGCTCCGGATTCGAATGCCCATAGCGCACACCGACGCGCCGGACGATCTCGTACCAGTTCGCGACGCTTATCTCGCTGCCGCCCTTCGATCGGTCGTTGTAAAGAATCCCCATCGAATTGCCCGCGAATACGATCACCCAATTCTCGATTCCGGCTCGCGGCGTCGTCAACAGGCGCCAGTCAGCCGTGACTATCACGTCGCATGGCTGATGCAGATCAGTGATCTTGCGAATCGCATCGAGGCTCCCAGAGCCTTCATGCCGTACTTCGCTCTTTGGATGCGCCGTTTGGAATGCGTTCGCAAGATCGCCGATGTATCCCCGCAGACTGTCCGCGTGAAACACGCGCACGATGCGCGAATCGACGACCGCCTGCGCGTCGGCCGCCTGCGTGATCCCCGAGATCGGGAAAAACATCGCAGCGGTTACCAGCAGCCAAATCGCAATCCGCAGTTTCATCGCGCGCTCAGAACGGCAATCGGGCCGTCAGCACCCAGCGGTTGTTGAACCCCGGATGATGCGTCACGGCGATCTGATCGCCGACTCCGATCGTCAATCCGAGCCGCTCGTTTAGTCGAAGCTTGCCGACGACGATACCCGGCGTCAGATAAAGCTGGTTGTGTCCGGTCTTCTCGCCGTATGAGAACCAGGTGTAGTTGGTCTCGAGCTCCGGCCAGAAATACCGGAACAGCCGATACTGGAATGCCGTGTTCCACGCGACCGGAAGCCCCAGGCGATCGAGTCCTCCGCTCGGAAACGTCACGCCCACCGTGCTTTGCAGGTCGAAGTCGCCAAACCCTTTGCCGAATGCCAGCGTTGGCGTGAAGGTACCGTGGCCCGAGCCGTTGTTTTTCGAGCCGGTCGGGACCGTGAAGCCCACGAACGCGGTCAGAATGTAGTTTCCGTTCTCTTCATTCGCCGAGAGCAGCCGGACCTTCAGCAGAAACGGCAGATCGCCGAACCCATTAGTGTTGCGTGGCTTGTTGCGTTTCAGGAAAGGCGGCATTCCGATGATCACTTCCGTGTGAGCCTCGGGAATCAGCTCGAGCCCCTTGCCGCCGCCGAAATTGTCGATCGACAACCCGTGGGCGCGCGCCTCCCAGAATTGATCGTAGCGAACTTCCTGCTCCAGACGCGGGGTTACCGTCACCAGCGGCGTAACCCAGTGCGGCTGCGTCGATTTCGCCCGTTCGGAACGCTCGAACCAGTCGTCGAAGTACTCCTGGATGGCGCCAAGCCCCCCGCCCGCCGAGAGCGACGCCTGCGCGAGATCGTCGGCACGAGCTGTGGTCGTCGCCAACGCCAAAATCGCGGCGGCGAGCGCCACTCGCATCCCGCATCTTTTCCGGATGTTCATAGCCGAGATGTTATGCCATTATACGGGCATAAATGACAAGTAGCATGGCACCATTGTCCAATCCGATCCGCCGCGCGCGAATCGCGCGCGCGATTAGCCAGGCCGAGCTGGCCCGCCGCGCGGGAATCTCGCGCCAGGCCCTCGGCGCTATCGAATCGGGTACCTACCAGCCGGGCGTCGGCGTCGCGATTCGTCTCGCCCGCGAACTTGATTCGCCGGTCGAAGAACTCTTCGCATCCGCGCGCGACGAACACACAGTTGAGCGAATCTTCGCCCTCGTCAGCGCGCCTCCGTTGCCCCGCGCCATCACCGCCTCGACCCACGTCGCGCTTGCGCGCCTCGGCGGACGCGTGATCGCGGTCGCGCCGCCGCTCGCTTCGATGCGGTTGTCCGCGGCCGGCGGAATCGTCGAATCGAGGTCAGGACGCCGTGCCGCCGTCGAGTCCTTCCGCTCGGCCGCCGATATCGACGCGACCCTGCTCGTCGCCGGATGCGATCCCGCAATAACGATTCTCGCCGATTGGCTGGGCCGCAGCCGCGGCGCGATAAGAGTAGTCGCGCTTGGCGGTTCGAGCCGCTCCGCTCTTGCCGCGCTGGCCGCTGGACGCGCGCATGCCGCGGGCGCGCATCTGCGCGACGCGAAGCGGGGCGACTACAACGTCGACGCGACTCGGCGCGCGCTCGGCCGTCGGACGAGCCTGCTGGTGAATTTCGCTCGCTGGGAATTAGGTCTCGCGATCGCTTCTGGAAATCCGCACGGCGTTCGCGGCCTGTCGGATCTTGCGCGGCGCGGGCTGCGTCTGGCTAATCGCGAGCCCGGCTCGGGCGCCCGGCTGGTGCTCGATCAGGGGTTGCGCGAGTTGAAACTCGATTCGGATCGAATCGCTGGCTATGACCGCGAACATAGCGGCCATCTCGAAGTAGCCGCGGCGATCGCGTCGAAGCAGGCCGACGTCGGCGTCACGATCCGCGTCGCCGCCCAGAGTTACGGTCTGGGCTTTATCCCGATTCGCGAAGAACGTTACGATCTCGCGATCGCCTCGCGGGAAATCGAGGCGGTCCCGGTCAAAGCGCTGCTCGATAGTTTGAATTCAGCCCGTTTCGCGCGCGAGGTCAGCCGCCTCTGCGCCTACGACACCACTCAGATGGGCAACGTAATCGCCAAGGTTGCGTGAGCCGCGAGTCTCAGGCGTTTCGCGCGCCGGGCAAAATTGAATCGAGAAATTCCTGCGAGCGCAGCCGCCGATCCAGGATCGATCCGATAAACCGCGCGAGCGCGAGTGCTCCGTCAGGTCCCGCCGCTTCCGATCCCGGTGCATCATCGACCGGCTGTGCCGACAATCGCGCGAGCCGCGCGGCCGCGTTGCCCTCGAGTCTGATTGCGCCTTCCGCCACCATCGGACGACATCGCCCACATACGATTCCGCCGCGCGACACCACGAAAAAAACCGCCGCGCCGTTGTCTCCCGCGGCCGTCGAGCACATTCGGCAGCGCGCAAATTCCAGCCCGAACCCCGCCCATGCGAGCAGCCGCAGCTCGAACGCTTGCCTGAGGGCCAGGTCCGCGAACTTCGTGCTGAGAGTGCCGAGTCCGTCCGCCAGCACTCGGTACGCCTCCGCCGCCTCGCCTTCTTCGGCCGTGAGCGCATCCGTCAGTTCCAACATGTAGCTGCCGAGCGCAATTTTCGCGAGGTCGTCATCCACGACATGCTGGGTCAGGTCCGCCGCTTCCGCTCGCGTGATAAACACCAACTGTCCGTGCGGCCGGCGCCGAAAATGCAACATCACGTGCGAGAACAGCTCCAGCTTGCGCTCGAAGCGATGCCGCGACGCCTTCGCGCCCTTCGCGATCCCGCTGAGCTTGCCCCAGTTCAGCGTCAGTAGTGTGACGATTCGATCCGACTCGGCGTAATCGTGCGCCCGAAGCACGATCGCCGGAGTGGATTCTTCCGCTGGCATCTTTAGTCGCCGACGCTCCGCCGGAATACGGCCTGCTGAATATTCTTCACCTCGGTACGCATCCGCTCCGCGTTCGCCACGGTCCGTCCGCCCTCGGACGCTTCCTTCATCAGTATCTCGAATCGCGCCGCGATGTTCGCGAGCTTCGCGTTCGCTTCGGTCATAGCGCGCCGCCGCATTTCCTCGCTCTCCCAGCTGCCTTCCGCGTATTCGCGCAGCTCGCGGCTTTCGTACACCAATTCCTGCAGCTTGTCTTCGACTCCGCGCACGATTCGCCTGAGGGTCTCGACCACCTTCGGCCGTTCCTCCGGATCTTTCCACAGCACGTGCGCGAGAAACATCAGGTCGTCTTCGTTCACCGCGTTGCGCCCGGCTATCAGCGCATGCGCGCGCAGCACGCCGAGCGAGTTCTTCCAGCGCCGATCCGACACCACGATTTGTTCGCGCGCGAGTTCGCGCCTTATCTGCGCGATTGATTCCAGAATTGCGCCCGGCACCGGTATCGCTGCCGCCGCAGCGCGCAGTTCATCCAGCTCCGCGAATTGCAGATGCGTCTTCGCGCGCTCCGGACCTCCCGCCAGCATCCGGATAAATCCGTGTTCCTCGACTATGTAGTCCGCCATGAAGCGCAGCATGAAGCGGTCGTAAAGCGCCGTCAGTTCGTCCTCGTCGGGCAGTTCGTTCGACGCCCCGAACAACGTCACCAGCGGCACGGCGACCCGCTCGCGGCCGTTGTGAAAGATTCGCTCGTTGATAATCGTCAACAGCGCGTTGAGGATCGAGGAGTTCGCCTTGAAGATCTCGTCCAGGAACGCGATATGCGCCTCGGGCAGCTTGTGCG
>CAAGKR010155954.1_pt1 | contig 15151 bp, 14 predicted proteins | sample 2556971 | NCBI WGS metagenome assembly CAAGKR01 (sample SAMEA5207829, study PRJEB30636) | soil metagenome | biome: forest; feature: boreal; material: soil | place: USA | collected 2011-09 | depth 1 m | reverse complement strand
TTCGCTGGGCAACGCCACACTGGTGGCTGCGCCACACGAGCCTTTCACGGGCGTGGTGATGGCTGCGCCTTCACCAGAAGGCACACACAACGTGACCGAGGACGCTCCAAGTGCAGAGCCGACAACGCCAAGGAACACCATTCCCAAAGCCATCAACAACACGACGCGTCTCATATCCACCGCTCCTTCATCGTCATCGCCAGCATCGACTGCGGAAAGCTTACACCTCTGCCACGGGGTGCGCCCGTTGTGGCACGGGGCGCCCACGCTCGATTGGGTGCATGTTTTGGGGCGCATCCTCGCAGCCCGGTGGGGATCGGCGCCCGTGGGGGCGGGGCCTCCTTGCTCCGCCGCCGAGCATGGTGAGCGGAACGGGCTTGGTCACCAGTTGACCTACCCCGAGATGATCGGCCCTGCAGGCGAGAGCCGTTCGCAACCTCTCGATGGTCGCGCTGGCTGTCTGTTACAACCGCACGACGTTCTCGACGCGCGTACCGCGGGTGATGCCGCGTAGGTCTACGACGAGCCGTGCGCGGGTGAGGACCGTGTCGTGGTCGACGCTTGGATGGGCGGTGACGATCAGGACGAGGTCTGCGTCCTGTAGGGCCTCGTCCAAGGGGGTGCTCGAGAGGTTGTAGTCGTGGAGGTGGGGTACGTGCGGGTCGTGGTAGCGAAGGTCTGCGCCGAGCGCGCTGAGCAATGTGAGGATCTTCAGGGCGGGGGACTCGCGGATGTCGCCGACGCCGGGCTTGTAGCTGACGCCGAGGATCGCGATGCGCGACCCCTTGACGGGGCGGCCCGCGTCGTTGAGCGCGCGCTCGACCTTGGCGACGCAGTGGTAGGGCATCTGTTGGTTGATCTTGCCGGCGAGCTCGATGAACTCGGTGGTCATGTCGAACTCGCGCGCGCGCCAGCTCAAGTAGAAGGGGTCGACGGGCAGGCAGTGTCCGCCCATGCCGGGTCCGGGCTCGAAGCGCATGAACCCGTAGGGCTTGGTTGCTGCGGCGTCGACGACCTCCCAGATGTCGATGCCCATACGGTCTGTGAGCATCGCGAGTTCGTTGACAAGCGCGATATTCACTGAGCGGAAGATGTTCTCCAGGAGCTTGGTGAGCTCCGCCGCCTCGAGCGTTGCAACCCGTACGAGGTGATCGCACACCATCCCGTAGATCGTCTCGGCCCGCTCGGCGCACGCCTCTGTCAGGCCGCCGATCACCTTGGGGGTGTTGCGCAGCGTGTAGTCGGTGCGGCCTGGGTCCACGCGCTCGGGGGAAAACGCGACGTGGAAGTCGCGGCCCGCCGCGAGACCCGACTCCTCCAGCAGGGGCACGACTCGCTCGCGGGTGGTGCCGGGATAGGTGGTGGACTCGAGCACGACCAGTTGGCCTGTTTGCAACACCTCCGCGAGCGCGCGCGTGGAGTCGATCAGCGGCCCGAGATCGGGCTCGCGGTTGGGCGTCAGGGGCGTCGGCACGCACACGAGGATCGCGTCCGCTTTGGCCAGGCGCGCGTAGCGGCTGGTGGCGTGGATGCGCCCAGACATCTCCTGCAGCAGCTCGGAGGGGACATCCTCGATGTAGGAGTCCCCCGCGCCGATCGCCTCGATCTTGCGTGAGTCCACATCGACCGCGATCACATCGCAGCCCTCCTGCGCGAAGGCCACCGCCAGTGGCAGGCCGACGTAGCCCAAGCCGATGATGCCGACCGTCGTCATATGCGCCCGTGGTCTAGGAACAAGTGCTCGGGTCGTACGGTCGATCTATCGTCGCTGTGGGTGTTGTAAAGGTCGACATCCATGTCGCGCCACGAAGTTGGGACGCGCAGCCTAGCTTCGTGAGGCGGGCCTGTCAATCCCCGCCGTTCGACCTGGCTCGACGCGAAGCTGGAGTGACCACGCGAGCACCCATCTCGCGGGCAACTAGGAAGCTGAACTTCACGTTTGTAATAAGATAGCGGCGCAACATCCGCCGCGGCTCCTGGAGTAGGCGATAGAGCCACTCGACTCCCAGTCGCTGCCATGCTTGCGGCGCCCGACGCGTGATGCCCGCCACGATGTCGATAGAGCCTCCGACGCCCATGACGAATGGCACCCCCAACGTCGGCCCATGCTCGCCGAGCCAGTGCTCCTTACGGGGAGAGCTCATAGCGACGAATAGGATCTGGGCTCCCGAATGGCTTATCGCGGCGGCCACCACCGGGCTCTCCTCTTCGGAGAAGTAGCCGTCGCGATATCCCACGATGCGCAGGTCAGGGTGCATCTCGTGCAGCTGCCGCACCGCTGTCTCGAGCACCTCGCGGCGGGCGCCGAGGATGTAGATGCCGTAACCCTCGCGCTCGGCCATTGCGATCAGAGCGTGCATCAGATCTATCCCGGCGACACGCTCGGGCAATGGGTCGCCGAGCAGGCGCGAGGCCCACACGACCGACTGGCCGTCGGCGTTGACGAGCTCACAGCGGTTGACCACGTCACGCAGGTCGGCATCCTGCTTGAGGGTGATGAGCTTGGCCGCGTTGATCGAGACCTGCTGGGCAAAGGTGCCTTGCTCGATGATCGCCTGGCTGCGCTCTACGGTCTGCGCGAGGGTGAGGCGGTCGATTGGACAGCCGAGCACTAGGGCGAGGTCACGGGTCTCCGTCAAATCTTGTGTCTCCGACATCATGGGCCAAAAGAATATCTGGACGCGTAACCGGACTGATGGGTCGGACTAGCCGCGAACAGCCGGAATAGCTGTGCGGTGGCTCCGTTGAGACCATAGCCCTCGTGCTAGACTCCGCGCCGCAACTGAGCGAGTCAGCGCCACTATCGCGTCACGCTGTCGATCTATCTAAAGCATACTTAGGGCAGGACTTCACCTATGAGTCATTTTGCTGAAGCCATAACACGGCGCCTAATCAGCCCTTACGATCAAGACTCGCTTAGCAACAAGATGCGGCGTAAACGCTGGCAGACGTTCGCCTCTGCGTTTCCACAACTTCCGGACATGCATGTCTTGGACATAGGTGGAGACGCGCGAGCATGGAGGACATCCGGCCTGCGTCCCGCTCATGTCACATTGTTGAATCTCACAGATCAGGATGTGGAAGAGCCGTGGATGAGCACAATCGTGGGAGATGCCTGTGAGCCGTTGGCCAATATGCCCGAGGTTGACGTCGTCTACTCAAATTCCGTCATAGAGCATGTTGGCGGTCATTGGCGCAGGGAACGATTCGCGGATGGCATTCGCGGTGCCGGGCCCCATTATTGGGTGCAGACTCCTTATCGCTATTTCCCCGTCGAGCCCCACTTCTTGTTTCCTGGTCTCCAATATCTACCCAAGGCCGCCCAATCCGCCGCGATCGCCCGTTGGCCGGTTGGCAACTATCGCAATGTGCACGAGCGTGACCAGGCATTGAGGAGCGCCATGAACCTCGAGTTGCTTTCTATATCCGAGTTGGGCGCATATTTTCCAGATGCGAGGATCCAGAAAGAGACGATAATGATACTCACTAAGTCTATTATCGCAGTCAAGTAAGGAGTCTCGATGCGCGAGCATCTATCACCGGGGCTGCGGCACCTTCTGCACCGATTCCGCCACCCGCCCTTTGAGGAAGGATTGCGATGGCTCTGCGTCTTCGCGACGGCGCGAATACCGTCCCACGCCGTTCGCCGCTTTCTGTACGGACGAGCTGGACTGACGCTCGCTCCCGGCGCCGTGATACACAAGGGTCTTGAGATCCGCCGCCCCAGTCAGATCAGCATCGGCACAGGAACGGTCGTCGGCTTCGATTGCATTCTCGACGGGCGCGGCGGAATTGAACTCGGCGAGAACGTCAACCTATCCAGCGAGGTCGCGATCTGGACGATGCAGCACGACCATCGATCCCCGGATTTTAGCGTCGTCGCAGCACCAGTGCGTGTGGGCGATCGCGTGTGGCTGAGCTTCCGATGCACTGTGTTGTCCGGCGTTACGATCGGTGAGGGTGCGGTTATCGCTGCCGGTGCACTCGTCGCGAAAGACGTAGAGCCCTACGCGATCATGGCCGGCGTTCCGGCAGTAAAGGTTGCCGAGCGTCACCGCGAGCTGACCTATCAGCTCGGCAAGTCACATCCTTGGTTCGTATAGCTGACTGCTTGGGACGCTCACAAATGATCGCAAGACTGTGCCTTTTCCTATACTATGGCATCGCATACTTTCTTCCTGACTCCAGTTTCCCAGGCGGATCAATTTTTCGCCGCCTGCGAGAAATTCTCTGTCGGCGGATTCTCGCCGAAGCCGGAACAGACATCAATATCGAGTCCCACGTGTTTGTGGCCGACGGCCGTCATCTGCGCCTCGGCTCCGGCTCTGGACTGGGCACCGGCACCCGTATATATGGAGCAGTCATCGGCAAGGGAGTCTTGGTCGCCCCCAACGTAGTGTTTCTCAAGGAGAATCACAGCTTTGGAGAACTTGACAGCCCGATTGGAATACAGGAAGACACTAGCATCAAGTTGCCGGTCGTCGAGGACTGGGCGTGGATAGGCGAGCGCTCGATTGTGCTTCCGGGAAGAAGGATCGGCCGGGGAGCGATCGTGGGCGCTGGCGCGGTGGTGACTAAGGATGTCGAGCCGTTTTCGATAGTTGGTGGGAACCCCGCACGCCTGATCGGCTACCGGCAGTCAAAGACAGCTCGATAACCGTTCACATCTTGTGCACCCGAATATGGCACCGACACAAATAAGCACAGCGACGAAGCGAGCTAAGGTTCTGGTCATGACCAGACGATGGCCAAGTGAGGGAAACCCGCATTCCGGCACATGGGTTCGCGACCAGGTGGCGGCGCTTGAGCAGATTGGCTTTCCGTGTGACGTGCTCTGGGACGCGGCCGGAAGCGGCATCGTCCCCTATCTGCGCCTGCGGCGCGCGATGATGGCTGCCCTTGCCGATAAAGAATACGAACTCGTTCACGCCCACTACGGGTTTACCGGGATCGTCGCAGCGTCGCAGAGATCGGCGCCGGTGGTCGTAACCTTTCATGGCACCGACGTCCTGGGTCGTCCGTACGCTCGATTTCATCGTCGTCTATTCGGAGCGGTCGAGACGCGGCTGTCCAGGTTGCTCGCCCGGCACATCGACTCTGCGATCGTCGTCTCGCCATACATAGGGGATGCACTCCGGGCCAAGCACTCACACGTCGTGCCGATGGGCATTGACCCAACCCGCTTTGCGCTCGTCCCTCGCGCGGACGCAAGGAGTCGGCTCGGCCTCGATCCGGACACGCGGCTCGCGATCTTCGTCGGCGACCCCCAGCTCCGGGTGAAGCGCTTTGCGCTCGCGGCGAACGCGGTCGAGAACGTGAACAATCTAATCGGGCGGACAGAACTCATAGCCGTCCACGGTCGTACGCACGAGGAGGTTGCGCTCTTTATGAACGCCGCAGACGTGCTCCTGTTGACCTCTTATTCCGAGGGTTCGCCGACCGTTGTCAAGGAGGCGCTTGCGTGTAACCTTCCGGTGGTGAGCGTCGATGTCGGCGATGTCCGCGATCAGCTCGCCGGAGTCGAGCCTTCGCGTGTCTGCGAAGCCGACGAGCGTGCGCTCGCCCACGCTTTGGCCGAAATCCTGAGATCTCCCGTGCGATCGAACGGTCGCGAAACGATCGACCGTTTTACCAACGAGACCGCCGCAAGGAGCGTTTCCAGAATCTACCACGAGGTGGTAGACGGACTTTGAGGAGAAGCCCGGCGATCACCGTGTCTCCCAGGCGACGGTTCGCTGCAGTCTATCCGAGGGAGTCCGACCACCCTCGCCGCAATCCCCGCAGAGCATGAATCGACCACTCCCGGGAGCGTCTCGGTCGAAAGCCCAGGCGTCCTCTCAACGACGCCAAGGCCCGATCGCACCACAGGAAGGCATAGAGCCCCCCTATGGTTGTGTTCGCGCGGACACACCCACTCCATTTGCGATACAGGATCGCCTTGCTTCGGAACATGTGATAGACGGAGAACAGCTGGACCTTTGAGGACGAGGTCTGAGCTATGTGCAATACGACCGAGCTGGGGACATAGCGACAGCGTCCGCCGGCGGCGGCGATGCGTCTGCATAGATCCTCCTCCTCCGAGTAGAGAAAGAAGCTGGTGTCAAATCCGCCAACAGCGAAAAATATGTTGCGTCCAACGCCAAGACACGCGCCTTGCAGATAGTCCACGACCCCACCGGTCTTGTACAAAACGTCGTCTTCGGGAAGGTCACGGCGAAGCGCTGCCGGGCACCAGCGCCTAGACGCCGGTAGGAGTTCGAGGACATCGTATATGAGTCGCGACCGGCGACGACAGTTGGCATACAGCTCCCCCGCCGACGAGGTCAAGGCAGGACCGACCACGTCCTTCACATCAGCTTGCCAGGCTTGGCGAAGGGTGTCGAGCGCGCCGGGGGAAAGTTGTGTATCTGGATTTAGGAACACAAGAAAATTAGACGAGCTATGTTCCGCTCCTATATTGCAACCTGCTCCAAAGCCGTCGTTGATCTGCCTCTCGACCACTGTCGCCGTGGGCAATGCTCGGCGCACGAGAGCCGGGCCGTCGTCGGTCGAGTCGTTATCGACTACGATCACCTCCGCACACTCTGGAACCGACAACAGGCAACTCTCGAGGTCGTCGGCCGAGTTGTGCAGAACGATGATCACGCTATACGGTGGCTCTTGATTAGCGTCCCGGATCATCGATCGCCATCGCCTGTCTCGAGCCGATGCCAGCCGTGCTCGATGGGTCACGTGGCTCGCTCCCGGTACGGTCGGGGTGGACGCGTATGCCTGCCGCCAGCAGGAAGCCACACGCGGCTCCAAACGCCACCGTCGATTCTGGGTCTTGTACGAAAGTGCCCACGAGACAGCTCACCAGCATCGCGACGAGTGTACCCATCGCAGCGGCGATAATCGCACGATCGAATGGGTTGGTGGCGTACCGAAGACGAGTAGCGCCGAAGAGCAGGCAGATCAAAGGAAGCAAGAGAAATGCGAGGGCTGTTGGAATGCCGTAGTCGGTCGCAAAATCGACGTAAAGGTTTTGAACGAAGAATCGAACGGTGCGCTGTTCACCCTGCAAGAGGTAAGCGCCATAGAACTGGCGCGGGCCCACACCAAACCAGGGGTGAGCGGAAATTGCGGGTAGCGCCTTGGAATACTCGTAGGCGCGGTCCTGCAGTGAGCCGGACTCGATCAAATGGGAGGGGGCGAGCAATGTGGAGGCGCGGGACCCAACGCCTGAATCGACTGCTGGGCCAAGGGACGCCACGACGACGAGCGTGACGCACAGGACGGCAAGTGTCCCGAGGCCAACCATATAACGAAGTTGTGTACCGCCGAGAAGGGCGGTGATACCGAGGCCGATGACCGCGCCTGCATACATATTGCGATTGAGACTTGCGGCGATCGCCGCGACTATCAGCACGAGGGCGATACCCCGCAGAAAACGCCACCTATCCTTGAGCAGTAGCACGCTCACGAGTGTGATGATGCACATGGAGTAGACGAAATAGAGGCCGGGAAGTCGCACGCGTGTCGCGCTCCCGGGCGAGGCGCCTTCTACGGAGGTCGTAATGGAATGGGCTGAGAGGCCGCTCAAGAAATGCTCCACGCCGGTGGACCCGACGGCCGCGATGGACAGCGCCGAAACGACGGCGGCATAGAAGATGTTGGCGTTTAGGAGAGCGCGCCATCGATCGCCTGAAAATTCGAGCGCGATCGTCAGGGCAACCGCGAGATAGAGAAGATTACGATACGCGTAGAGGGCGTTGCGTGCCTCTTCGGGGCCGAGTACGGCAGTCTTGAACGTGGCAACACCCGCCAAGAGCAGAACCAGGAGCAGCGCGTAGAAGTAGCGCTTGACCACAGGCGGCCAGGACCGCCAAGGCCTCCGCAGAACCGTGCCACCTATAGAAGCGACAAGGAGGACATCGGCGACATTGATCGGTGGATTGCCCGGTAGTCCAATTCGCGGTAGTGAGCCGTAGCTGAAAACAGAGGCGACCACAGCCAAGAGGAGCATGACGTTGATCAGCGGACGTTTGACTATTGCGATGAGGATTGGAACCGAGACGCAAATCTCGACGACATGTGTGCCATAACGTGAACTGGCGAGCCAACCGCCGATGGCGACGGCAGCCAACCCCGCGATGGCGAACACGCAAAAAAGAACCACCGACCGCCAACGCCCCGGTGTCCAGATGGCTCGCGACGATGGCATCAGAAAATCACCGCTCGACAATGACCAAATCGATCTTGTGTATATCTACGATCCGACATCGAGTACCGCCATGCTATGTCTTTGCAATATTCGGATGAGAGTACGTGGCAGAGCCTGGAGTCGCATTGCGCCATAGCCATAAACGCAGAGATAACTCGCCGCAAGTATCACACAAATAGCGGCTTGAATCCAACGGCCCATGCCAATGCTGAAAATCGTCACACCCACGACAGGTATAGCTAGAGCGGTACCCACGGCAAGGGTCGGAAGCGTAGCGTCTCGATATTGCCGCATGGGTATTTTGAAATGACGGTGGACCAGGTAAACTTGGTAAAGAGCCCCCCCCGAAAGCGCGATGATCGTGCCCGTCATGACCCCCCAAACGCCAAAGCTTGGCGCAAGACCCACGGTAAGTGTGATATTTGCTATCGCCGTGACGCTCGCGGCGCGTGCTGAGAGCCCGGGCTTCCCGTCGGCATACGCAAGTGCGTTGCCCACCCCAGTGGTGGTGTTCAGGATATAGGCGAGGCTGAGGGCGACGAGAATCGTCGAGCTATAGGCCGGCGCTTTTCCGAGCCATGCTTTGAGGATGAGCGGTGCCAGTGCGGCTGTCAATATGAGGATGGGAAATGCGAGAGCCGAGCTCTGCTTTGTCAGGCGCTCGTAGACGCTTGCAAGAGCATCGCGCGAGGATCTGGCTCTCTGTGCGGTAAAGGTGGGAATCATTGCCAACGTGGTATAAACGCCAACCTGACGGGCTGCCGCGGCCACCCGGTTAGACAACTCATATGCGCCGGCCGCCGACGGACCGACGATGAGGGCGATCACCACCTTGTCGGATTGAAAGTTGACCAGTGTCGCCAACGAGAGGACCTGGTTTTGAACTGAGAATCGAAGAAGGGTCCAGAGTCGCGCAATCTGTGGAATCCTTACCGGCATTTTTGGTCGCATAAAGAGGATCACAACGGTAACCATCAAAACCGTGATAAGGCTGGCGGTGGCGTTAGCCAGTGCATAGAACACCAGCTGAGGTCTAATCAGGATGGCGCTTATGCTGAATACGAAGTTGATGATGGCGCTGGCCGACATGGCGACATTGGGCGCGACCATGCGTTGTAGTCCTATTGGATACGCCGTCAATACTTTGACGAGCATAGCCGCACATAGCATCCAGCTCGAACATAGAAGCAATGTCCGCATGTTGTTGGGAGTGATTCCGCCGAGATGATAGGCGAGTACTCCAGCGGTGGCGAACGATGCACACGCCAGGAATGCTGTGATTACAACGACCGTGGCCAGACCCACGGCGAGGTCTTCGCCGATCGCGTCGCGGGCGCCTTCGGTGTCGTGGAGGGCGATAAAACGTACAAGTACCTGCCCGACTCCGAAGTCGAGGAGGTTCGCATACTGTGCGAGTGCCCCGCTGACAGCCCATATGCCGAAGGCTCTGAGACCCAGACCGCCCAGAACGATTGGGGCAGACAGGAAGCTCACGATGTAGCCGACGATCAGCGGCGAGGATTGAGCCACCGTGTTGAGCGCGAGGCTCGAGCGGCCTCCATTGGGCGAGCGCCGTTTGAAATGTCTCATATGAAAGGCAGCCCTCGGACCTTATCGATCGGTCTGGCAGCCAATCTATTAGTGGACGTGCGTGCCGAAGCAAGCAAGATTCGCGCATATTCATCCATCATCGACATCGAGCTGTAGCGACTGCGTTGACGACGCTGCGCCTCGACGCCGTAGGCGTGACAAAGCGACGAGTCTATGGCGAGCCGTCGCAGCGCACCGGCGAAGCTATTTGCATCGTCGGGCGAGACGAGCAGACCCGTCCGTTCGTGCTCGACGATCTCCCCGACGGCTCCCACGTCTGTCGCGACAACGGGCCGTCCGACGGACATGGCCTCTAGTAGCGCCATCGGGACCCCCTCCATGCGGCTGGAGAGGCAGACGACCTGCGCGGCCGCCATCACTTCGATCGCATCGCTTCGCGATCCGAGAAAGCGCACCGGCGCGCCCAGTTCTGAGGCCAGGGCTTCGAGGCGCGTTCGCTCGGGTCCGTCGCCGACGATCGCGCCCGTGACGCCGTCGGCGGCCGCCGCGACGAGCGCGCGTATGAAGGTCTCGACGTCCTTCTCCGGTCGCAGCGTGGCCACTAGCACGGCGCAGAAGTCATCGTCCGGGCCAAGCTGGGGGCGCAGCGCTGCAATGGCCTTGGGATCGCGCTCGCGGATGGGCACGCCGTTGGGGACAGTATGGATCGATTGCCCGGTGAACCCGAGCGCTTCCAGGTCGCTTCGCTGCATCTCCGAGATGGCGATAACCCCGTTTGTGCGCGGCGCGACGAGGCTCATCATGCGAGTCACACGCGCGTCGAACGGACGGCCGATCTGGCGGTGTTCGTTGTATAGATGTCGCGCTCCACATCGCCTGGCGATGAGCTGTCCGACTACGAGCGCGCTGGGGGCTCTCGAGACGATGACGCGCGGCCGTGTCGCCGCGCTTGTGCGGATACAGGCGGCCAATCGGGGTAGATCGCAGCGATTGCGAAGTCGGGCGCAGCTCACCTCGATTCCAGCTTGCCGCAGATGGTCAAAGAACGGACCGGTTCCGTCCAAGGTGAGCAGCGACGGTTGGATGCCGTGCTCGGCGAAGGCGGGGAGCAACTGCGCCCAATGACGCTCGGCACCACCGATCGCCATGTTTGGACAGACGAACAGCACAGGGATCATCGGTTTGCCGTCTCCCTGAACTGCGCCAGCGCAAGCTCTGCGACGATTCTCCACGAGTGGGTTTCCTCGGCGTACTGCACCACGCGACGGCGCTCGTCGATCCCGCCGTCAAGGTGTGAAAGGATGGCCCGCGCCAGTCGTTTGACATCGCCCGCAGGCACTATGTAGCTCGGATCTCGGGCCAGTGTCGGCAACGTCCCCACGGCGGTCACGATCACGGGGACGCCGCGGGCGATCGCTTGAGTCCCAACCCCGCTTCCGCTCGCTTGCAGATAGGGAAGGACGACCACCGTCGCATTGTCGATGAGCTCATTGAGCGTCGCTTCCGGGACGTAGCCGAAGTGGGTCTCGATACGTGGATGGCATTCGGGCACGAGCGACGCCTCTGGGCCGTGCCCCGCGATCACTAGGCGCGCGTCCAAACGGGTGCGCCACACCTCAGTCATGGCGTCCAAGAGGACCCGAAGTCCCTTGTAGATCTCAAGGCGCCCGAACAAGAGAATGCGCGGGCTCGCCGGCGGCGCTGTCGCAGAGGAGATTTCGCTTCCGTGGGGCAGCACATAGACGGGCCGCCGTTTTGTCTCCCATGGCAGTTTGAGTTCCTCGCGCTGCGACTCACCGTGGACGACGAAGGCGTCAGCTCTGCGAAGCGCAAGGTCGCGTACGCGTTGTCCCTGCTTGGGCATGACTTGGCCCGGATGTGGAACCGGATCATGAATCGTGAGGACCGTCGGGCGAAGGTAGCCAAACAGCAGAAGTCTTGGATCGCGGTGGTCTTGCATATCGATGACATCCGGCCGCCATGCGATTACCCTCAGCATGCCATACAACACCTTCGGTAGACGACGTAGATCGCTAACTCTCCCCGGAAGCTCGACAACCGTTACTCCCGCCGCTCGGGTTTCGGCTATCAGTTGTCTGCGCTCACTGTCGATTTCACCGAACTCCATAGCGTGATCGCGACAGCAAAGGAGGACCTTTGCTCCAGCCGCGCTCATCGCTCTAGCCTTCGCGGCGGCGTACTTCAGGAACCAATCGCATGTAACGACAACTCGCATTGGTTTGGAGGCATGACTGAGTGAATCCCGTGCGGTCATCGAACCATCTGGCCGGCGGTCAGCGACGAGGAGTGCGTGTGCGACTGGATTAGATCGGCTGCTCGCTTCGCGGCCTGTCCATCCCACAGCGGGGGTGGCTCAGTAATCGTCTTGGGACTCGACAGGGCAGCCAGGATGTCGTCAATACGCTCTGGCTCAAGGCCGAGCAGTGTGTTTGTTCCGGCTCGGACGGTTACCGGTCGCTCGGTATTCGCACGCAACGTAAAGCACGGTATCCCGAGGTAGGTTGTCTCCTCTTGGACGCCTCCCGAGTCGGTGAGCACGGCACGCGCCTCGCTCTCGAGAGATAGGAACTCGAGGTAGGACACCGGCTCGGTGACTCGGACGGCAGGCGACGGTTGCAGGCCCATGTCAGTCATCATCTTGCGTGTGCGGGGATGCGCGGGGAAGAGAACCGGCAGTTCACGGCTCAGGTCATCCAGGTGGGAGATGACGTCCTTCAAGAGGGGCCCATCGACCAGTGCCGGTCGGTGTAGGGTTACAAGCAGATAGTCGCCCGCCCGCATATTGATCGCGCCGGCTGCATTGACATTGCGGAAGCGCTCTTCGACGGCAACAAGCGAGTCGATCATCGTATTGCCCACGAAGTGCATGCGCTGGTCGGGAATGCCCTCGGCGCGAAGGTTCACGATCGCCTCCTCGGAGTGCAAGAACAGATACTCGGAGAACTCGTCGGTGACGATCCGATTGATCTCCTCGGGCATCGTGCGGTCGAAAGACCGCAGTCCCGACTCCAGGTGGGCGACGGGGATGCCGAGCTTGACGGCAACGAGGGTCGCGGCCAAAGTCGAGTTGACATCGCCCGGGACGATGAGCAGGTCCGGACGCTCATCTTCCAAGACCGGCTCGATGCGCTCCATCACGCGCGCCGTCTGGACGGCGTGGCTGGCCGAGCCCACGCCGAGCATGTGGTCGGGCGCGGGAACGCCCAGCTCTTCGAGAAAGATGTCCGACATCAGCCGGTCGTAGTGCTGCCCTGTGTGGATCAGCGCGTGATGGCCATCCGGCATCTGCCGGCGCAGCTCGGAGATGACCGGGGCCATCTTGACGAAGTTCGGCCTCGCGCCGACCACGTAGGCGATCCTCATGGGGCAGCCAGGGTAGCGGCTTGGGTAGGCGCCCGGCGGCGGCGATCGCGTCGTACGGGGCCGCGGTCTTTGACACGCATCCGCGGCCGGTTCCCCGCGCACGCTCACACCCACCGGCACTCCGCCCGCGCCGTGGGCTCTGAGGACGGCACCGCCTCACGGCCGCGATCGCCGTTCGCCGGCGGTCCTCGACGTACCCCGTGGCGAAAAACCGTCCCAACTCGCGTGTAGCTTCGTCCGGATGATCTTGATCCAGAGCGAGAGCGGAGTCGTGTGAGCCCGTCGAGCAAGCGCAAGCGTCGTACGCGCGCACAGGGCCTCGCCGGACAGACGGCAGCCGCGTCGCCTGCTGCGGATTGGGCGCTGGCGTTCTACGCGACCGCTGACGGCCGGGCGCCTGCCCAGGAGTTTCTGCTCGGCTGTCCCCAGCCAGTGCGGGAGATGCTGCTCGCCATCCTGGTCGCTGTGAGAGACGCTCCTCCGCCGGCGTTCCCGCCGAGCAACATGTGGCACGCGATGCACGGCGACATGAAGGGACTCCACGAGGCTCGTGACGCGCATGACGGCCGGCTGTATCGCGTCTTCTGCCTTCTCGACAGCCGAGCGCCCGAGAAGGGGCTCGATGCCAAGGCGCTCGTGCTCCTCAGCGCGGCTGTGAAGCGCGTGGGCAGCACCATGGACCGCAAGGCATACGACCAAGCACTCGCGTATCGGGCGGACTACCTCAAGACACGCCGGATCGCGCTGCCAGCCGACCCCTCGAAGCGTCGGTCAACGGACCGACCTATATGAACATTTATGTTATGCTCTCGAGCGAGCGGAAGATGACGACTCCCAGCGATCCAGCAAGGACACCCGTAACCGGCCAGGCGTTCGATCAGTTCCTCGACGGTCAGCTCGCCGACCCCGCCTTCAAGGCCGGCTTCGAGAAGAAGCTCGCCAAGGTCAAGAGCATCGCCGAGGTGCTCCGCCTCGTCGAGCAAGCCCGTGAGCGAGACGGCATCCCCAAGGCAGAGATCGCCAGACGCATGCGCCGCAGGCCCGAGGCGATCTCACGGCTGCTTGCAGGTCAGGGCTCAAACCCCACGCTCGACACTCTCATCGACCTCATCGACGCGATCGGCCTGGAGCTCGACATCCAGATCAAACGCCAACCACGGCGGCGCGAGAGCGACTACTCGCCGCTGAAGATCCGCTCCACCGTCTGAGCGTGCCGAGAGGTGCGCCGCTCATGCGCTCGGCAATGTCGATGTTCTTCCCCGCGTGCTTTGCCGTATCCTTCCTCGCTCGATATCGTGCGAGTCTTGCGCATGGAATGGCGCGTGGTCTAGTATCACGAACTTGCGGCGTTCGCTGAGCAGGCCGCAAGCGGGCGGTTTCGTTCATGTGCCCACCGGATGCGGCGACTAAGGCAACTGAATGGACACTGAGCAGACAAACCTAAGCCTTGAGCAGGTGCTGGGCGTCCTCCGTCGCCGCGCGCCGTGGATCGTGCTCTGCTTCGTCCTCGCGGCGGGCGCTGCCTACGGCTTCTCCAAGCACCAGACCAAGAAGTACACGGCGACGGCCTCGCTCGTCTTCAGCAACAACCAGCTCGGCCAGCAGGTCGCCGGGCTCCCGGTCGCAAGCAGCAACAACCAACTGGCTCAGCAGAGCACGAACCTCAAGCTGGTCCAGCTCGGGGACATGGCGGAAAAGACGGCGGGCCTGCTCGGTCAGGGGCTGACGAAGGAAAAACTCAGCGCGGATTTGAGCGTGAGCGCGCAGGGGGAATCGAACATCGTCAACGTCGCGGCCACCGCGAGCTCTCCGGCGCTCGCGGCCGGTATTGCGAATACGTACACGAACCAGTTCGTGAAGGAGCAGCAGAACAGCAACCACGCCTACTACGCCTCCGCCCTGAGGCTCGTCAATAAGCAGCTCACGGCGCTGTCGCCGAAGGAAAAGGCGGGCACCGCGGGTCTCGCCCTGCAGGATCGCGCGCAGTCGCTCAGTGTGCTCGCCGAACTGCGC